>Ga0335085_10015022_pt1 | contig 11259 bp, 8 predicted proteins | sample Lox_Sample_45_FD_206712 | JGI IMG/M metagenome (GOLD analysis project Ga0335085, IMG submission 206712) | Soil microbial communities from Loxahatchee National Wildlife Refuge, Florida, United States - Lox_Sample_4.5 | ecosystem: Environmental > Terrestrial > Soil > Wetlands | place: USA: Florida... | reverse complement strand
AGAAGGTCTTTTTGAAAATATCTGGATACAACCAGCCGCGGGAGACGCCGGCAGCGCGCTCGGATGTGCCCTGTTTACTTGGCACCGGTATCTTGGAAAGAAAAGAATATCGGACAATAAAAACGATATTCTGAAGGGGTCTTACTTGGGGCCCGAATATAGCGACACGGAAATCGAGCGATACCTGAAGGCCCACAATATTCCATACGATTATGTCGATGATAACCACTTATTCGATACCGTCGCGAAGCTCCTGGCGGATGAAAACGTCGTGGGATGGTTTCAGGGAAAAATGGAGTTCGGCCCAAGGGCCCTCGGAGCCAGGAGCATCTTGGGGGATGCCCGCTCCCCCAAAATGCAATCGGTGATGAACCTAAAAATAAAATTTCGAGAATCATTTCGTCCCTTCGCACCAACGGTTTTGAAAGAAGATGCTTCGACGTATTTCGATCTGAATCGAGAGAGCCCTTACATGCTTTTGGTCGCCCCGGTCAAAGAGGAGATTCGGAGATCGATGTCCCGTGAAGAGGAGGGCTTTTTCGGAATTGATAAGCTCAATATTGTCCGGTCCACGATCCCGGCCGTAACCCATATTGATTATTCCGCCAGGGTTCAGACGGTTGACAAAGACACGAGCCCCCGATTTTACAAACTCATTAAAGCGTTTAAGCGGCTCACGGGGTGCCCGGTCATTATCAATACCTCATTCAATGTGAGAGGCGAACCCATTGTCTGTAAGCCTGAAGAGGCGTATACATGTTTCATGAGAACCCATATGGATTATCTGATCATGGGAAATTATATCCTCAGCAAGGAATCTCAGAAGCCATTGGAAGGGGACTCGGACTGGCAGAAACAGTTTGAACTCGACTAGAGTTGATCCTGGCTAAAATCGCCCCGGAAGGACCTCTCGGGGTTGTCCCGATCACGGTTCCGGCCCCTCTTTAGCCGCCAGATCCTCCCGGATTCTCCGGACAATCTCATTGGCAATGATCTTATAGGCGACCTCATTGGGATGCCGATCAACAATAACGGGGGGATCCCCGCGCCAATGCATATAGGTTCTTTCATAAGCCTCCTCATCCAAATGGGGCAGTTCATCAAGCATTTTTTGGTGGGCATTGACGACGATCGCGTTGGAGGGAAATAAATCCGGCGTGAACCGCACGGGATTCACATCGCGACCAAGAATGACTATCAGCATTCGGCAATGGTTTTCGACAGCCACCTTTGAAATTTCAGAATAAACATATCGGGTCAATTCGTCGCCTCGGGAGCTCCCTCTCGGCGCAATCCCGCCCAGCCTCTCCAAAAAATAGGAGATCATATGGACATCGTCATGGATAAAAAGAGGCAAGGCCACATTCCAGAAAAATGAAACATGATCGGCGATGGTTCTCGGCGTATTCCGATACCGATCAAATGGCAAGGATCCCAGAATCGTCAGAAAAACCGGGGGGCGAATTTTAAGCTCATTCCCGCTGTCGTAAAAATAGGGGACCGGAAGTTTGCCGTAATAGGACGACGCGAATTTTTGCGTTGCCCTTTCGACCAGCCAGGGCGAATATTGTACAAGAATATAATCGGGCCGGTGGAGGGGAATGAGTTTGCGGGCCAGGATGAGCATTTGCGTGAGGCCGTAACTGCAGACGCCGGCGTTTTGCATGGTTCCATGGAGCAATTTCCCCACCAAATACGGATAGGTATCCTCCGCATAGGTGGCGTCGCCGTACGTGAACGAGCAGCCCAAGGCCAGCAGGAGGGGGCGCGAATTTTCGCGGTCGCTGCCGGAGTCAACCGGAACCCGGAACCCGAATTCATCATATCGCATCGGGATATCCGGCCCGATTGGAAAGACGTGAGCCCCCGTAGCATTCGGAATGGGCGCATATCCCAATTCGGAGTCCGCCCTATGGGGGCTCCCCTTCCAGTCGCGGCTGTTGGATTTAAGATGTGCATAAATCGAATTCGACCGGTAATAAACGGAAGAGAAATAGAGGGCAAAAAAGATTAAACCGTAGAGGAGGATGACAATAAGCGAAAAAATAAATTTTTTAGAGAACGGGAGTTCCGATGCGCGGTTGTCTTCGGCCCGCAATGGATTTGGCATTTCATTTTCCCCCGGTTGCGCTGGGATACACCCGGTCATCCCCTGACTTATCAGGCGTCACACCCTTCTTCCTTATTTCTCACTTTCCACCAGTCCTTTTACGACCGCTTTCAGCAGCGAGGCGCTATGGCCCAATTGGACATACGCCTCCTCTTTTTTCATGTCCCGATTTTCCGCCTTGAGCCTCAGGCCCAGACGGCGGGAGAGGTTGGCGATTCGCGCGATTTCTTGGGCCAGATCTTCCTCAAAATGGCCCGGCCTCAGGCTGATTTCGTACATCCTTTTTTGGATCTGGCCGATTTGGTCCAGGACTTCTCCGTCCACGACGCCGTCATTGGCGGCGTGATGGGCTTTGTTGAACTCGTCATGCGGAATGTTGTGGAAGGGCTGGGACAAATCCCCGATATAGTGGACTGCAAAGGCCATGTGGTATTCGGCATATTGGCCGGCCGCTCGGGCGCTTCTGAATTCCCTCAATGATGAAATTATCGCGCCGTATAAATGACCTTCTTCATCCTCGGGATGATCATACCGATCGGCCTGGGCCAGCGCCATTTTCGCCGTCACGTCCGCGTTGCGGTCGTTATTGAAAAAATGGTTTTTATCCTCAACGCGGCCGGCCTTTATTTTTGTCAGATCGGCGGCGGCGGCGTTATACCAATGCCGATAACCCGCGGCCCGGGCGATGGCCAGATGGGTTTCATCATACCACGCCGGGGATGTTCCCGCCGTAATATGAAGAATCAGCCCCAGGAAAATAATGCCACGGATTCGTAATCGACCCATGCGCGGTCGCTCCCCCCATCGGCCGTGATCGAAAGGGATACTCTACCATAGATGGCCATCTTTTTAACATATTTTAATCGGGATAAAATTCTTCCGGGTCGTTTCAGGCGTCGGTGTTCCGTATCCCGGTTTCTGCAAGGACCTTGTGCTTTGTAGGGATTTCGAGTATACTTTCTCCCATCATCCCGCCGAATTCTATCGTCGTATTGGATGATCCCTTCATCCTTGCGCCGTCACGGGGCCGCGCCTTGAATCGGGGCCAACGGATCGGATTCCGATTCATCCGCGCGGATGAAGAAGTGAGCGTCTATCAGGAGGGTATTAATCGATGAAGATTTCCATCAAGAACTCCGAGCGTTATCGGGGGTTCAGCGTTAGCATCGATGAAAAAGAGGAGTCCCTGACGGTCGAGGATCCGGAGGGAAAACCTCTCATCCGGGTCGTGCTGGAGGACTTCCTGGATCGCGTGGGGACGACCGCGCACGGGTTCAAGCGGCAATTCCCCCGCCTGGAGATGGGGGTGCACGTCAAATACGTGGACCCCGACGGCCAGGTTTGTGAAGGAGTGGCCAGCGCCATCGGCGGCGGAGGCCTTTTCATTGAAAAATTCAACCCCCTCCCAAACGGGACGGACACCCGAATCGAGTTTTCCTTGCCCGCCTCCAAAAAAACAATCACCGTCCAGGGGAAGGTGGTGTGGACCCGCAAGAAATTTGTCGAGAAATTCCTGTATCCCGGAATGGGAATCAAATTCGTCGAGATTTCGGAGGATGATCGGGCCGAGCTCCTGGATTTTGTTACCCGGTTCAATCGAGAGAGAGGACTTCCGGACTTCTAAGCCCCTAATTTTTTCGGACGAGACAAAAGCGGTGCGGAAATTTAACGTCCATGGTTATTTTAATCGGAATCGCGACCTTCTTCTCGACCCTTTTGGGCGGTCTCTTCGCGCTGCGCCTAAAAGACCGGCTCCATCTCATTCTGGGCTTCAGCGCCGGGGCGATCATCGGCGTGGCTTTTTTCGATCTGATGCCCGAGGCGCTTGAGATCGGGACCAAAAATCATTCCCCGTTTTTCATCACTTCGTTAATCGCCGTCGGGTTTCTGACCTACCTGGTTCTGGACCGGTCCGTGCTGTTGCACGGCCATCATGAAGAGAAGGACCATCTTCGCCGGGGAAGCCTCGGCGCGGGCAGTCTCTCCATCCACAGCTTTCTGGATGGCGCGGGCATCGGTCTTGCGTTCAAAGTCTCGCCCGGATTGGGTGTCATCGTCGCGGCGGCCGTCCTGACGCATGATTTCTCGGACGGAATCAACACGGTCAGTTTCATTATAAAAAATAAAGGGGAACGGGATCGGGCGCTACGCTGGTTGTTTGTCGACGCGGCGGCCCCCGTTGTCGGCATTCTCTCCACGCTGTTCTTTGTCATCCAGGAATCAACGCTCGGACTGCTTCTCGCGCTTTTTTCCGGGTTCTTTCTCTATATCGGCGCAAGCGATCTTTTGCCCGAAAGCCATCATGCCCATCCGGTGATGTGGACCACCTTTATGACCGTCGTGGGGATGGGAACCCTCTATGTGGTCACCCGGCTCGCCATGATCTGAGTCGGCCATGGCCTGATGCATTTTTATGATTCCAAGACACCGTGGTTCCGTCAATTGGCCCTGTCTCCCGATCTTTCCGATCAATAATACCATCATTCCATAACCGGTCCTTCGTCGGCTTTCTCGCGGACCATTTATTTTATCCGGAGTCGGATGGAACACATCCATTTTGAGACTTCGGTCTTTTAAAGGGGTGATCGGCTCCGGGTGGTCTTGATGACCGGTGTTGGAACAAAGATCTTTCTATTCGGTGATCCTAAAAATCATCATAGGGAATCCCCGCCCAATATTAGGGCATGGTGTCCCATATCTGGCGACGAAGGTTCACCAGATTGTCTCCAAGCATGGCATGGCGTTTGCAGATTGTTATCTTTCGATAAATCACGGCCCATGCATTGTCCATAATCATTCAAGGAGGAGCACATGGAAACCCGGTCTTATCCAATTTATAGATCACTGGGGCGCTGGACCCTCATGTCGATGATGTTGGGGCTCTCGGCTTGTGGCGGAGGGGGCGGATCGCTTGGCCTGGACGGAACAAGCAAAATGACCGCGCTTAACGTATCTCTCACGGACTCGGCCGACTGCGATTTCGACGGGGTTTGGGTGACCATCGACAAGGTCCGGGTCCATCAGAGCGCAACAGCCAAGTCCGACGACCCCGGCTGGATCGACATCACGCCGCCGGGAGCTCCGTTGCATATCAATCTGCTTTCCCTTCAGGACGGGCTTACCGAGTCGCTGGGCGTGGCACCGCTTCCGGCCGGCCGCTACAACCAGGTGCGGCTGCACCTGGTGCCCAATACCCTCTCAAACTCGGAGAACAATTATGTCGTGGTCGGTAATATATCATCCCCGCTGAATATCCCCGAGGGCTTCCGGAACGGGATCGCCCTTCGTCCCGACACGGCGATCGAGATCGATCCGGGAGTCACCGAAGATCTCATCCTCGATTTCGATGCCTGCCAATCGATTGCCAGGAGCCGAAACAATGACAACACCTATGTCCTCCGTCCCAAAGTGCTGCTGGTCCGCAAAATCGATGCCGGCTCGATCACCGGAGCGGTCGATTCCGGCGCCGCAGGGGCAGTGGTGAAGGCCGAGATCAGCGGATCCGTGCGAAAGCAGGCCCGGGTCAGGCCGGACGGAACCTTCACACTCTATCCACTGCTCAGTAGCCTCCTCGTTCCGGGGGTCGTTCCAAAGGATCCCGCCGGCGCGTACGACGTGGTGATCGAGGACCCAAACCACTCGACCGTCGTCACGACGGGGGTTCCGGTGACGGCGGAGCAAGCGACCGTCCTGAGTACGGCGGCTCTACCCACGCCATTTCCATCATCCGCAAGCACCGGAACCGTGACGGGCGCCATCGACCCCACGGACGCCGACGCCCGCGTCCGCCAGACGATCAACGGTCTGCCGTATGAAATCAAACGCAAACGCGTGGCGCTGGCGGACGGAAGCTTCCGTATCAATCTTAACACCGAGGCGCCATTTTTCGGGGCGTTCGGTCCGCAACCGATCGCTTACAGCGCCGATAGCGGGGCCGCGGGAAAATACACGATTGACACCCCCAATGACGATAGGATGTATCTGGTTTCAAGCGAAGATTTCACGTTGGGGGCGGGGGATTCCCGGACCATCAACTTCACAAGCCAGGGACCCGGGAGCCTGACTCCGATGACCGGAACTGCCGGTACGGCCACGGGGAATCTAACGCTCACGAGCGTACCGGACGGTCTCACGCTTCCGGCCACCGTAGTAGTCAGCGCGACCATCGACGGCGAAAACGTGAATTCGGTGGGGGTGATGTTCACCGCAAGCGGTACCGCTCCCTTTACCCTGGATGACTTGGCGCCCGGGACCTATACCCTCGGCGTACCCGCGGTGCCGGCCGGCCTAACCCTGAGCCCGAGCGGGGTGACCGTTACAATCCCGAACACCGGCGGGACCTTCCCGGGAGGAACGCTGACCCTCTCCCCCCAGCCCGGCTGATCCCCGGCTCTCCGAAAGATCCGCCGGTCGGTCCATTTCCCACGGACCGCCGGCGGATTTGGTTTGAACCCGCGTCCACGGTCAACCTCTTCTATTAAGGGCCGGGTTCCGGATCGCCCGACCCTTTCAAGAGACCGATCAGGACTTCCACGATGTTCGGATCCAGCTGGGTCCCGGCGTTCTTCCTCAACTCCGCGACGGCTTCCTCTTGGGTAAATCGGGGCTGATAGGGACGGACCGAGACCAGGGCCAGGTAGGTGTCGACGACGCTGAGGACGCGCGATAAAAAGGGGATTTCTTCCCCGCGCAACCCGTTGGGATATCCCTGTCCATCATACCGTTCGTGATGATGCAACACCACGGGCAGCGCGGATTCAAATCGGACCGATCCCTTGAATAACAACTCGGCCAGGTGGGGATGGGCGCGGATCGCGTTGCGTTCCTCCGACGTCAATGGACCCCATTTGTTCAGGACGGACTCCGGAACGCTCGCCATGCCGATATCGTGGAAGAGACTGGCCCATTGCAGGCTTCGGAGTTCCTGCTCACCCAGATTCAAGGCCTCCGCCATTCGAGTTCCCAGGTGCAGGACCCTCTGACTGTGGTCGCGGTAATAGGGGTTCCGCGCCTCGATTCCCGCGGCCAGGTCCGCCAAAGGCTTCAACATCGGGTCCTGAAGGAACGTGGACAAGCGGGTCCGCTCGGCATGAATCACCGATACGGGGGGCTCGTTAAAATAGCAACATTGATTCCGTCCGCTCCCTTTCGCCGTAAAAAGAGCCTGATCCGCCGCGTTGATCAAACTCGACCGCGTGTTCGCGTCCAGCGGAAAGGATGCGATCCCGATGCTGACCGATAGATGAACCGTCTGACCCTCCGGGGTCGAGAACGGGGTCTCGGTAATGGTCCGGCGGATCCGCTCGGCCACCATTTTGGCGCCGTCCCGATTCGTCTCCGGGAGGATGACCGAGAATTCCTCCCCGCCATAACGCGCGAGGAGATCGGCCGGCCGGATGAGGCCCTGGATGACGCCGACCAGGTTTCTCAGCATGATGTCCCCGACGGGGTGGCCGTGGACGTCGTTGACGTATTTGAAGTGATCCACGTCGATCATCAGGAATGAAAATTCCTTATTGTAGCGGGTGGCCCGTTCCACCTCCTGATCCAGATGCCCCTGAAGCTCGCGGTGGTTGAGGCACCCCGTCAACCCGTCGGTGGAGGCCTGCCTTTCCATTTCGATCACGAAACGCGCGTTATCGATCGCCACGGCCGCGTGCACCGAAAGGGTCAACAGGATATCCACGTCCTCCGAAGAAAACGGTTCGCCGCTCCGTTTGTTCCCCACGGTCAAAACGCCTCCGATGCGATCCCCGGATTGGATGAGCGGAACCGATAGGATCTGCCGCAGCGGCGGTTGGTGAGTCGGCGTGGAGGCCCAAATGGGATGTTTGTCCACCGCCTCGATCACCATCGGCTTTTTCTCGATATAGGCCAGACCGAAAACGCCCGCCGTGGAAACCGCCCCCGGGGAGAGAACGATTTGAAGGTCGATCCCGTCCGAAAAGGCGTGGTGGATTTCGCTCGTCCCCGGATGGATCAGCAAAAGGACCGCCCCTTGGGTCTGAAACAGGCGCTTGGCCCCCGAAGTCAGCCGCTGGGCCAACACCTCGATTCTTCGTTCCTTCATGATGGAGAGCGAAATCTCATAGAGACGGCGGGTCTTCAGGGAGGCCGCCTGCATATTCGCCTCCAGCCGATGCTTTCGAACCGCGTCCTCGACCGCCGCCGGCAAGGCCTCAAAGTAATTTTTGGTTTTGATAATATAATCGGCGGCGCCGACTTTCATGGCCTCCACCGCAAAGGACTCGTCGCCCTGTCCTGCGATCATGATTACGGGGAGGGAGATGCCTTTCTCCCGTAATTGACGAAGAACTTCGAGCCCCGTCATTTTGGGAAGGCTGAAATCCAATACGACGGCATCAAACGATTCCCGGTCCAAGACCCCCAGGCAGGCCTCACCGTTTCCCACGGTCGTGATTTTCAATCCGGGATCTTTCCTTTGAAAAACCCGAAGGATCACCTCGGACTGGTAGGGGCTGTCCTCCACCAGTAGAAGGCGTTTGGATTCCAAGGGCATAGGGGTGCGTTTATCCTCAATCATGTTCCATTTAACTCTATCATTTACCAGCGGTTTGTCAATCTTTCCTGCAGCAACTCTGAGTTTTGAACCTTTCGATCTTGAACGACCCAAATAACTTCCAAAATGGCCATCGTTTTTTTGAAGCAAGGGACCTAATATGCTAATATATAAGGCCGATAGAGCAGTTCATTGGAGTCCCGCTTCGATGAAATTGAGATATTTAGCACTGTTTGTCGGCCTAAGCCTTTGGATGACCATGCGGGTGAGCGGATCCCCCGTCCAGGCCGCACTGGGCGAATCGGACGATTCAATTACATCGGATGAAAAGGCCCTCTCGGCCGTGCGGGGCGCTCCGGCGGTCCGCAATGGCTATACGGTTCATGAGATTCGCTCCGATTCGACCGCGGTTCGTGAATATGTTTCGCCAACCGGCATCGTATTCGGTATCGCCTGGAACGGACGGGTTCATCCCGATCTTACGCCGCTTCTGGGCTCCTATGCCGGAGAATATCATGAAGCCCTGAGACGCTCCCCGCGCGAGCCGGGCCGCCGACCTTATTACGCGATTAAAACGGACCGGGTCGTTGTGGAAAAATGGGGCCACATGCGAAACTTTCAGGGACGCGCCTATGCACCGGCCTTAATTCCTCCCGGCGTGAGCATCGATGAGATCAAATAAAGTTCTCTTCCCATTTCTGATTCTTTTCCTTGTGGCAGACTGCGGGGGCGGATCCAGGTCCTCTTCGGGAAGCAGCCCGAGCCTTACCGTTACGGGTGACAACGCGCTGTCCCTCACCGTGAACGGCTCGAACTGCTCGAGCAACCCGTACATTAACGAGCCCTGCGTCAGCGTCACGGTTTGCAGCCCCGACAATTCGGCCTGCCAGACGATTAAGGGCATCCTTTTGGATACCGGAGACATCGGGCTTCGATTGTTCAAACAGGTCCTGAAGGTTCCCCTGACCCCGGTCACAAACGGCACCGATACGATCGCGGAATGCGTCCAGTATGCCGACGGCTCGTTGAACTGGGGACCTGTTGAAACGGCCAACGTCATTCTTGGAAACGAGGCCACGGTTCAGCCGATCCCGATTCAGGTGATCGACTCGAATTTCGCGGCCGGACAGACTGTCTGTCAGAACCCAAACCGAGATCCGGGCTCCAGCGGATTCAACGGCAGCCTGGGGGTCGGCTTCTATCTACAAGACTGCGGTTCGGCATGCGCGAGCAGTACAGGTCTTGGGCAATATTACTCCTGCGGATCGGGTTGCGTTGAAACCACGGTGGCCGTTAACAACCAGGTCCAGAACCCCGTGGCCCTTCTGCCGCACGATAACAACGGCGTCGTCGTAGAGCTTCCGAGTCTTCCATCGAGCGGGGCCTTTTCCGCCAATGGCGCCCTCGTGCTCGGGATCGGAACCCAGCCCAACAATACACCCTCTGGAGTGAATACGTACGACGTCGACCAATTCGGGGATTTTACGACGCTGTTCAACGGCTTCCATTACGGTGGTTTCATCGACAGCGGTTCAAATGGCCTGTTTTTCACCCCCTCCCCCCCCAGCCTTCTTCCAATCTGTCATTCGGACTGGTACTGTCCTTCGTCCACCAAAACCTTTACCGCCACCAACATCGGGGCCTCCGGCTCGCCGAGCGGGTCGGTTTCATTTAATATTGCCAACTTCGACAGCCTGCTAAATTCCTCCAATAATGTGTCCGCTGATATTGGAGGACCGGTCGGACCGACCCCGGATTTATTCGACTGGGGGCTTCCGTTCTTCTTCGGGCGTAAGGTTTATATCGGAGTTGAAAACCGGATTTCCGGCCTCGGCACCGGCCCCTACTGGGCCTACTAAGATCGGAAAAGGATCAATGGGGGGCATCGGAAGACCGGTTTCATGTTTGGCCGCACGGGCCCCCACAGATAATCGTCGCGACGCAGGCCCCAATTAAAAGTAATTTTCAGCGAGCAAGACGAGCGAGAGGGGGAGGCTCCATCCGCCTTAGGCGGATGGAGGGGGCGACGCAAGCCCCTATAATAGAAACGCACGCGGGCCCTGACGATCCGTCAGAGCCCGCGGGAGGAAGGTATGGATGAGGCGCGCGTTTAGAAATTCCGATGGCCGTGGACGGGCTGACCGGTGGTCGGATCCAGAAACAGCGGTTTCGCCGTTTGACCGCTTTCGAAATCGAACATGTTGAACAAGGAGCCGGCTTTCTCGTCGAGCGAGCCGTTTCCGATCCGGCCGGTCTGCCAGTTGTCCTCGATAAAGCGGAGGACCGAGGTTTGATCGGTGATCGTGTGGTCGACGAAGTTCGGCTTTGCGAACGGCGAGACCACAAGCAGCGGCTGGCGCGGGCCGTAGCCGCAACGATCCGGATAGCGGCCCGACACGACATTCTCGTTCGTTCCGCAGTCCGTCCCTCGCAACGCGTCGTGCGCGCTGTCGTCGGATTGATTTACGATCGGGCTCATCTGATGGTCGTACCAGCCGTCCGAGTCGTCATAGAGGATGATGACCGCGGTGTCGTCCCAGTACTCGGTCTTCTCAAGCCGGTTGATCGTGCCCACGATGAACTGCTGCTCGTCGAGGGGATCCGAGTAGCCGGCATGACCGTCCTGGTA
>Ga0335085_10015020_pt1 | contig 11260 bp, 10 predicted proteins | sample Lox_Sample_45_FD_206712 | JGI IMG/M metagenome (GOLD analysis project Ga0335085, IMG submission 206712) | Soil microbial communities from Loxahatchee National Wildlife Refuge, Florida, United States - Lox_Sample_4.5 | ecosystem: Environmental > Terrestrial > Soil > Wetlands | place: USA... | reverse complement strand
CCCTCCCGGCCGCGACGATCAACGTCGTGCACCGCTCCGACGGCAGCGGCACCACCTACATCTTCAGCAACTACCTGTCCAGCATCGACCCCGCCTGGGCCGCCAAGATCGGCACCGGCAAGACGGTGAACTGGCCCGCCGGGCAAGGCGCCGAGGGCAACGGCGGGGTAGCCACCGCGGTGGACCGCACCCCGTACTCCATCGGCTACATCGAGCAGGCCTACTCCATGGGCCTGACGCTGCCGTTCGCCGCGATCCGCAACCAGGCCGGGAGCTACGTCACCCCGTCCGCCCAGACCGTCGCCGCGGCCGCCGCCCAGAAACCCGCCATCACCCCCGCCGACTTCTCCATCGTCGACCAGCCCGGCGCCAGCAGCTACCCGATCAGCGGGTACAGCTGGGCGCTGGTCTACACCCACCAGCCAGACCAGGCGCGCGGGCAGGCGCTGGTGGCCATGCTGGAGTGGCTCACCCACGACGGCCAGGCCTCCGCCGCCGCCAACGACTACGTGCCCCTGCCGTCAGGGATTCAGCAGCTCGCCCGCACCATGCTCCAGCAGATCACCGGCCCCACCGGAACGCACCTCCTCAGCTAGCCTGGAAACGGCCGTGCCTTCTCGGCACGGGGACTCCATCTGCCCGCCGCGGCAGCCAGGAAATGAACGCCGCCAGCCCGGAGACAACGCTCCAGAGCAGCCCGGCAATCTCGTATACGGCTCCGGCGCACACTGATTATCAGCCGCTCTGGGCCGCGGATCTCGTGGTCAGCTGCGCGAGGTAGGCGGCGGCGCGCCTGCTGCGCTGGCGTGCTGTTGGAGTCCGGCGACGTTGCTGGCGGTCGATGAGACCTGGGTCAGGCGGATGCCGACGTTGACCGGGCTGGTCTGGATGCGGGTGCCGCTGCCGGTTCCCAGCTGCCCGTTCTGGTTGCCGCCCCAGGCCCACAGCGTGCCCGAGCTGTCGATGGCGTACGACGCGTAGCCGCCGGAGTTCACGGTTACGAAGGTCACTGCGGCCGGGACGTTGACTCGAACCGGAACGCGGGCGTCCGCCGTGCTGCCGTCGCCCAGCTGGCCGTGCTGGTTGTTCCCCCACGTCCACACCGACCCGTCGCTCAAGATGACGATCGTCTGGCCGTTGGCCGGCCCGCTGCCGCCCTGCGATACCTGCCGCACCGGAGCGGGCAGCTTGACCCGGACCGGCACGGCGCTGCTGGCCGTGCTGCCGTCGCCAAGCTGGCCGGCGGCGTTGTAGCCCCAGTCGTAGTAGGCGCCGGTCGCCAGCAGCGCTCCCGAGCCCTCCCAGGAAGACGTCAGCGCGGTCACCCGCGCCGCACGAGGCAGGCCGGTGACCGGGGTCGGCGTCGGGCTGCTGGCCGTCGAGCCGTTGCCCAGCTCGCCTGCGTCACCGCTGCCGCAGGCGTATACCGTGCCTGCGGCATAGAACAGCGAATGCGTCCGCGCGCCAGTAGCCAGCGCCACGTCATTCAGCGGCAACCGCGCCGGCCGCAGCTCCAGCAGCCCTGGCAGGCACAGATCACCCGAAGCGTTCAGTCCCCAGCCCCAGGCATGGCCGTGCGAGTCGATCGCCAGGGCGCCATCGAACGGCGCGGGGTTGGCCAGGGCGGCGATCTTGACACCGGGCGGGAAGTCCACCCTGACCGCTCGCGTGCTGTACGGCGCGGTCTGGCCATCGCCGAGCTCACCGTAGCTGGCCACGCCCCAGGCCCAGACCTGCCCGGTTGAGGTCAGCGCGTAACTGTCGGAGTTCGACGTCGCGATCTGTACCACGTTCCCGGTGATGCCGCCCACCGCGGCGGGCGTGCTGAGCTCGAGTTGCCCGATCTTGCCCTGGTTCCCGACGACGCCGAACCGGTAGACCGTGCTGCCCGGTGCATTACGACCGGGCGGGTGAGTGCTCGTGCTGGCACTGGTGCAGGCCGCCAGGCCCACGGCCAGCGCGAGCAGGAGAGCCGACGCCGCGAACGCGCGCTTCATCGGATGTCATCGCCTTCCCGGTCAGTCACCTGCTCAGCCCCCGCGCCGCCACGGCGGCCCGGGGGTTCTCCTGCGTGAGACCCGGCGCGCAGGCCGCCGAACAGCCAGCGCAGCGCGTGCGCCAGCAGGTCGTCGGGGACCGCGGCCGGGTCGAGCCGGCGGCGGCGGGCCAGTCCCTGGAACAGGGCCAGCACGACCACGGTCACCTCGCGCGGCGCGGTATCGGGGGAGGCGCCGAAACGCTGCAGCGCGCGGGCCACAACGGGCTCGAGCTCGTCTACCTGACCGCTGAGGCTGTCAGCGATCACCTGCTTGGCGGCCGGGTTCCGCACCGCGTAAAGCCAGAACTCGGCCTGCAGCGGCGCGAGCTCCCGGTCGCGGTCAGCGGCGTTGGCGAACATCCTGGTCAGCGCGTCGAACGGATCGGCATTGCTGGCCAGGGCCTCGTCGAGGATCTCAGTGGCCTGCTCGATGCGCCGCGCTGCGGCCCGCGAGCGGTGCGCCGCGACGACCTCCAGGAACAACTGCTCCTTGTTGCCGAAGTTCGCGTACATGGCGCCGGTCGAGTAGCCGGCCGCCTCAGCGATCTCCTCCAGCGTCGCGCCGCCGAAGCCCTTCTCGGCGAAGATCCGCGACGCCGAGTCCAGCAACCGTTCGCGTGTCCGCGCCTTCGCTTCCGCGCGGCTCAGGCGCCGCTGTCGCGTTCCCTCCGAGTCACTCACATTGATTACCCTATCTTAATTTGACTATACATCCAAATAGGGATTCCAATGTCTGTGCGGGGGATGCCTCAGATCCGGCCCATCTATGCTGTTGCTTGACGTGAGAGGAGGCGGACTGGATGACTGCGGAGTACCCACAGGGTGACGAGCCGCTGATCCCCATGCCCGCCCTTTCGCTGCCCGCCCTGCGTCAAGCGGTCGCGGCGGTCGCACCGTCCCGGCTGCCGGAGTTCTTCCAGGAGATCCAGGACGCCTTCACCCAGGCCGGCGACGAGGACAGCGTCTTCCCCATCCGCCACTTCTACCAGCGCTGGGGCGCCGCCATCGCCATCGAACGGCGGCCCTCAGTCGCCGCCCGGCTCCACGCCGCCGAACGGGCCCTCGCCGACCCCGACCCCGCCATCCGGGACCAGGCAGTCCGGGAAGCTGCCGAGATCGTCCAGGCAGCCTACCGAGAGGTCGCGGGTGGCTGACTGGCACTGGGAACTCGTCACCGATGACCTGCTCGACGGGCTGCCACCTGCCGCGCTGGCAACCGTCCGTCAGGTAGCTGAGGAACTGACCGTCCGGGAATCGATGATCTTCCTCGACGGGCGGGAGTTCACAGGTGATCCGCCGGGGCTGCGGACGATCCAGCGAGGCCCGTTAATGCTGGTCTACCTGACCGACGTCCGCAGCGAACGCGTTGTCGTCATCCAGGTGAACTGGATCAGCTAACCCAGGCAGGAACTCTTTCGGGATATGGCAGCTCTGACCAGAAGTTCGTCAGAGCCTCAGCAACCGGCGCCGGCGTCTCCTCCGGCCACCAGTGGCCGACACCCTGCAGATGCGCCATCTTTGCGCCCGATTGCCGCGCTGCCCACTCGTGCTGCGCCAGCGTCCCGCTGGCGCACTCGAGGTCATCGACGGCGATGAGCGCCAACCCCGGACGCTGTGCGGCGCTCGGCAGCAGCCGTCCCGCTTCGGTCATCGCCGGCTGTCGTGCCGACCGCAGCAGCTTAAGGACGGCGCTGCCCATCTCGGGATCCATTCCTGCCGCGACCCGTTCCGCCATGCGTCCGGTCATACCGAGGGCCGATGTCACCGCGAGTCGCCGCTCCAGATTGCCTCCCCACAGCTCCTGCACCGAGGCCTCCCCCGCGCCCTCCTTCTGCCACACCTGTGCCCGCGGATGCCAGACGTAGTCGGGCGCGAATACGCCGAGTGCATCGGAGGCCCAGCTGCGAATCAGATCCGGGCGGCTCATGGCCAGCGCCGCGACGTGGATTCCGCCCCAGTCGTGACCGACCAGGTCGACCGGGGCGCGAAACAGTTCCAGCTGAGACGCCAGCCAGTCTCGGTAGGTCGTCGCCGACGAGTCGAAGCCGCGGGGAGCGGGGACGCCGAACCCGGGCGGGGACAGGACGACCGCGTCGGCCCGATCGAGCTCCCCGATGAGCGGCCCCCAGATGACCGCTGACTCGGGATTGCCGTGGACGAGGACGAGGGGAGTGCGTGACACAAGGCCACCCCTCAGATATTTGTTGACTGACATGCAAGTATCGTAGCAGCTCGACCCGCCAAGGTATCTGCGCGCTCGTCCCGTGTGCGGTCGACGGGGACGAACGCGCAGAACAGGCGGACCATATGCTTGGTCGACCCGATGTCTGAGGAGTCCTGATGTCCGATCAGCCTCCCGCTCGCCGCACGCAGCGAGAGCGTCGCGAAGAGGCCGAACGCAAAGTGCTGGCTGCCGCGACGGCGCTGATCGCTCAGCATGGTTCACGTGCGCTCACCCTGGCGGCGGTCGGCGAGGCCGCCGGCTACAGCCGGGGGATCGTCTCTCATTACTTCGGCAGCCGCGAGAATCTGCTCCGCGCGGTGATGCGCGATGCTCAGGTCTTCGCCCTCCCAGATGCCGGGGATAGCGCCGCAGACTGGCTGGCGGACACGGTTCGCGCCTATCTCAAAAACGTCGCCAGCCGACGTCCGGCTGCAGGCGCGTTCCTGCAGATGTGGGGCGAGGCGATCGCCGCCGATCCCGTCCTGATGCCGCTCTACGCGGAACAGGACGCCAGCTTCCGCCGACTCCTAGCCGACAAGGTCCGCGAAGGGATCACAGACGGCTCGGTGCGAGCAGATGCCGACCCCGAGGCGATGGCCGTGTCCCTCGTTGGCCTCCTCCGCGGGATCGCACTGCAGCTGATCTCGACCCCACCCCCGGCGCGGGTCAAGGCGATCATCGATGAAGCCGAGCGATCCACGCTGCGCGCGCTCAGACCGTGACCCGAACGGTCTTTGGGTGCGGTCCGCCACCCCCCGCAGGCAGGACTCGTGGGGCGGGTGGGGCTCGAACCCACGACCGGCGGATTATGAGAAGTACGGCTTCGTGCACCGAGCGCGCTAGCTGCACCGATGGCACGGGTTATTGCACCGATGGCACTCGTGGCGCTGGAATTATCTGGTGAGCCGGTCCACGAACCGGTCCACGCCCGAGGCCCCGCGCCCCGTCATCCTACTACTGTGCGTAACTTCACTCTGGAATACGCTTCCAGGCACGCGACGAGCTTGGCGTCGGTCATGCGGGCAATAGTCACAGGCTTGCGGATGTTGGCCTGCTTGGCCGCTGTCCGGTGACACGCATCCCGGCCGGAGGGAGCTGCCGTAAGCTAGAAGGGTCTTCTTAAGTGGCAAAAGACAAGTCTGCGGGCTGCCATCGAAGTTGGCCCGGCGGGATTCCGGGAAGCGGTTTTGCCATTGATCTTGGCCGGTCAGTACAGAAGATCTAGAACGCGTCCTTGAGGCCGTCGGTGTCGCGCTGCAGGTCCCGGAGCCGCTGGTAGCCTGGCCGCTCGCGGATGCGGTTCAGCGCCCACCGGATGGCTTGCGCGCGGGTAGCCGCGAATCCCGCCCTGATCAGCGTGTCCAGGCCGGGCGGCTCCAGCTTGGCTATCATCGGGGTAACCGCGCCGTGCTCCCACTCCGCGACGGTCGCCAGCCGCTCTCCGAGCCCTCGGCTGAAGCGGGGGGCCGTAGCCTCCAACGATCCCGGGGCGACTCAGTGATCCTTCGTCGGGTTAGTTACCTGGTATTACTTTCCGTCTTTGATTTATGCCGTTTGAGATTGCAGTCCCAGATGGGTGCGGCTGGCCGGGGTTTACGCTGGTGTTTGTCCGGGTTGCGGGTCTCGCGGGCGGGGACGAGGTGGGGCGGATGCAGGAGCGGCCGGTTCCGCTGGATGTGTTCGTGGGCCGGGCGGCGGAGCTTGCGCGGGTGGCGGAGGTGGTCGCCCGGGTGCAGGCCGGGCAGCCGTGGCTGGTGGCCATCGAAGGTGACCCGGGGTTGGGCAAGACGTCCCTGGCGCGGCGGTGCCTGGCCGGGGTCCCTGGGCTGAGGGTGCTGTGGGAGCGGGCCGGCCAGGCCGAGACGGATCTGGATTTCGGGCTGGTGGATCAGCTGCTCCGGACGGCGGGGAACGTTTCGGGGCCGGGCCTGGCCGCGGACGGGGATGGTTCGCCTGCCTCGTCGTTCGCCGCGGGCGCGTTCTTGCTGGAAGTTGTCGGGGAGCTCGGGGCCGCGGGACCGGTGGCCATCGTGGTGGATGACCTGCAGTGGGCCGACCGCCAGTCGGTGGAGGCCCTGACGTTCATGCTGCGGCGGCTGTCGGTGGACCCGGTCATCGCCGTCGTGATCTACCGCGGGCCCAGCGGTCGGCTGGATAATGCGGCTCAGCGGCTGCTGGTGAGCGTCGAGAACCGGCTGCGGATCCCGCTGGGCGGGCTGGACGGGGATGAGGTCGCGGCGCTGGCCGCCGCGCTGGCCGGGCCGCTGGATGAGCAGGCGGTGCAGCGGCTGCACCTGGGGACCGGCGGGCACCCGTTGTACCTGCGCACGGTCCTGGGCGAAGGGCCCGGCTTCGATCCGCGGGCTGGGGGGCGGCTGGCGCTGCCCCGGTCGCTGGCCGCGGCCATCGGCGATCAGGTGCGGGTGCTGCCGCCGGACACCCGGGCCATCCTGGAGATGCTGGCGGTGCTGAACCTGCGGCTGCCGCTAGCCCAGCTGGGGCAGGCGGCGGAGGTCGGCTCGCCCAGCGCGGCGATCGAGTCGGCAGTGGCGGCCGGCCTGGCGGACTGGTCGCCAGAAGAACCAAGCTGCCCGGTGGGCTTGCGCCATCTGCTGGTCCGCGACGCCATCTACGCCGGCATCCCTCCCGCCAGGCGCCGGATGCTGCATGCGCGCGCCGCGGTGCTGGTCAGCGAGTCGGCGTCGTGGGAGCACCGGGTGGCCGCCCTGGAGCAGCCGGACGAGAGCCTGGCGGCTGACCTGGAGCGCCTGGCGGGCCAGGAGGCCGCCGGCGGCCGGGTGGCGCTGGCCGCCACCCATCTGCGGTGGGCCTCGGACATCTCCCCGGACCGGGCCGGCCGGGAGCGGCGGCTGCTGACTGCCGCGCTGCGGCTGGTCATGGCCGAGGAATCCCGGGGCCTGGCCCTGCGCGAGGCGGTGGAGGCGGCGGCGCCGTCCCCGCTGCGCGGCTGCGTGCTAGGCCGGATGGCGCTCGTGTCGGGCCATTTTGCCCAGGGGCAGCGGCTGCTCACCGAGGCGCTGGCGCAAGCCCGGGCCGACCCGGGCAGCGGCCCGCTGGCCGCGCTGGTCGCCAGCAGCCTGGCGGGCACCTACCTGCTTATGGGGGACGGGGAGAAGGGGCTGCCCCTGGCGAGGTGGGCGCTGGGCACCGGATGCCTGGACCCGCTGGGCACCAGCCGGACACGCACCCAGATCGCGGCCGGCGCCCTGGAGGTGGCCGGCCCGGCCGCGGCGCTGGCCGAGCTCGGGCACCTGGATGCCGACCCGGCGCACGCCGGCCCGCTCGATGCCGAGTGCCTGGCCTGGCGAGGGACGTTCCGCCTGGCGGCCGGAGACCTCGGCCGCGCCGTGACCGACATGACCGCTGGCCTGACTATGGTACGCCGGGGAGCCCCGCTCACTCTCGGCCTGCACCCCTACGCCCACCTGGCGCTGGCCCAGTACCTGGCCGGCAGCTGGGACGACGCGCTGCTCACCTGCGAGCAGGCGTTCTCGGTCGCCGCGATCCGTCCCCGTCGCGGGCAGCTGCCGCTGCTGCACCTGGCGGCGGCCTGCGTGCCGGCCGGGCGGGGATCGGCCGGCGAAGCCGAGCAGCACGTCCTGGCCGCCGAGGAAGCCGCAGCCAGCCTGGACTACTCCCAGGAGAGACTGTACGCGGCGACAGCCCGGGCCCTGGTGGCCCAGGCGGCCGGTGACTACCTGGGGATGGCCGACGCGCTGGGGGCATGGCAGGATGACTCGGACCTGGACGGCCGCAGCCGGGCATTGGCGGTGCTGTGGCGGCCGCTGCTGGCCGAGGGCCTGATCGGCTCGGGCCAGGCCGGGCCGGCCGCCGCCGTCTTGGGCCAGCTGCGCGAAACCGCCGGCCAGGCCCGTTACCTGCAGCCGGCCCTGGCCTGGTTGGAGGGATGGCTGGCCGAGCAGCGGGGCCATCCCGAGCAGGCCCGGGAGATCTACGCCCGCGGCGAGCAGGCCGCTGACAGGCAAAGCCCCGTGCACACCGCCCGGCTGCTGCTGGCCCACGGTCGGCTGCTGCGCCGGACCGGCCAGCGGCGTCCGGCGGTCGAGTGCCTCCGCCGGGCGAACGACGTGTACCTGGCTCTGCGAGCCGCGCCGTTCCTGGCCCGTACCGAAGCCGAACTGGCTGCCTGCCACCTTCCCGCCAAACCGGCGAAGGAACAGACTGTGCTGGCGCTGACCAGCCGGGAGACCGAAGTGGCCCACCTGATCGGCAAGGGCCTGTCCAACCCCGAGATCGCCGCCGAGCTGTTTATCAGCCGCAAGGCCGTGGAGTACCACCTGGGCAACATCTACGCCAAGTGCGGACTTCAAGGACGCCAGCAGCTACGCCACTTCGTCGGGCAATGGCGCCAGGCCGCCACGATCTGACCGGTCCGCACCCGGCAGATCGCGCCGCGTCCGCATCGCCGACAGCGTCATGACCCAGAGCGCCGCGCAGGATCACCGCCGGTGGATGCAGGAGATCCGCCGGTTCAAGCCCTCCACCTGTGGACGATCACGGAACTCCTCAGGCGCGGCTCGGGCCGGCCGGAGGTGCCTGCCGGCCGACCGGTCCTGCCCGCGGCCGGGACCGGCTCACGCGATCGCGGCAGCTGGCCCGCCGACGATACGGAGGCTGCGCATCCGATCGCGCCGGGAAACGGTCAGACCGCGGCTGACTGGCGCCACTGCTCGACAAAGCGGCGAAGCTGCTGACGCCCCTGCAGGCCGCACTTGGCGTAGATGTTGCCGAGGTGGTACTCCACCGCCTTGCGGCTGATGAACAGCTCGGCGGCGATCTCGGGGTTGGACAGTCCCTTCCCGACCAGGTGCGCTACCTCGGTCTCTCGGTTGGTCAGCGCCAGGACCGACTGGTTCTGGACCGGGTCGGAGCGAAGCTGGCAGGCCGCCAGCTCTGCTTCGACGCGGGCGATGAATGGCGCAGCGCGCAGGGATTGGTATACGTCGTTGGCCCGGCGCAGGCACTCGACGGCGTCCCTGCGGTTGCCGGTGAGCCGCAGGAGCCGGCCGTGGGCCAGCATCAGCCGGGCCGAATACGCCGGGCTTTGGGCGCTGGCGGTGTCCTCGCCGTGCTGGTAGATCTCCAGGGCCTGCCCAGGGTTGCCCTGCTGTTCGGCTAGCCATCCGTCCAGCCAGGCCAAGGCAGGCTGCAGGTAGCCGGCCTCGCCGCCCTGGGCGCGCAGCTGGTCCAGCACGGCGGCGGCCTGCTCGGCCTGGCCCGAACCGGCCAGGCCCGCGGCCAGAAGCGGCCGCCACAGCACCGCCCACGCCCGGGTGCGGTCGTCCAGGGCCACGTCGTCGCGCCAGGGGCCCAGTGCGTCGGCCATGCCGAGGTAGTCACCCGAGGCACCTGCCGGTCCTGCACGGCCCCCACCCCGCTCTGCTCGCGACGCCGACCACCCGGACGCTTACGAGCGTAACTCTCGGCCACCCGGCATCCCAGCCCAGTACCGGCGCGCCCGGGTAGCCACCAGGGACTCTGACCTGGCCGCCAGCATCGGCTCACCAGCAGTGGCCACATAGACGGCAATGCCGACTGGCCAGGGCCGGCGCCATAAGGCGGTATGCGTGCTTGTCTGGTTGAGGACCGATCACGCGGCGTGAGCCGGAGCATCCCATCCTGGGGCTCCGCGCGTATGTGCTGGCGTGGTTTTCCTGTACTGGCCGTGACGGTGATGCGCGTGCCGTCGGCGGCAGGGCGCGCCTCGGCAGGCGATCACGATGCCGTTGCTGGCGGCGAGCCGGTGGAGGATGACCTTAACTAAGGCGCTGGCCGGCCTGTGGCTCACAGGGCCGGGCTGGCGAGGCCGGGTTTCACGGGATGGTGAACTGATAGCCCGCGTCGAGCAGCCGGGGCAGCCACATCATCGTGATCGGCGGCGGGGCCCCGGGCTGCGCTATCGCCGCCCGCCTGAGCCAGGGCGGGCCGCGCCGGGTGCTGCTGCTAGAGGCCGGGCCCGGCCCCCGGGCCCCAACGCCGGTCGGCGTGCGCGACGGCTGGCGGCTCACCAGCCGGCACGACTGGGGGTACGTCGCCAGGTTCGGTGGTGCTGGCTGGTTAGCTCGCTCTTTCAATAACCGCGTTGGGGCCGGTGGTGAAGGCGATGACGGGGATGCCCGGCGCGGCCGCTTCGGCCACGGCGGCGAGGTGCTCACGGTCCAGCCGCCAGCCGATGATCGGGCGAGTTGCGCCGCTTGCTACGTCCGGCACTGGGCAGCCGGGGGCCTGCTCGTTGCCCTGGGGCAGCGCCGGGGCTCCTGGCCGGCGCTGGATGCCGATGCATCGGACCCGGGCGTATCGGCCGCGTCCGACTGGGTTGACCGGGTAAAGGATGATCTGCTGGATGTCTGCCCACGGCACGAGTACCGGTGCCCTGCCGCCGCGCGGGTTGCCCGGCACCGCTCCCAGGGTAATGCCCGTCCGGTCAGCGCGGAACGCGATCATCCGGCGGGCGGCGGCGAACGCGGCGGCGAATCCGTTCGGGGCTTGCCGGACCTGGGTGGCCAGGAGAGCGAGAACTAGGGCGACCGGGACGAAGACTGCCCACAGGTGCACGATGATGCCCAGGACAAGCGCAAAGATGCTGGCCAGGCCCAGGGCGGCGCCGATGGTCAACCGGTAACGTTCCTCATAGCGGTCCGGCTCTGGCGGCACAAGCGCGTTCGGCTGTTGGTGTACTGGCTGGCGGTGCGGGGCTGGGATGCTCATCGTGATGTCCGTTTCCTCGACCCGGTTGCCTGGTGTGGATAGGTCCACTGTGGCCTGGGTCAAGGCCGCCGTCCCTGGAGTAACTCCCTAGTCCGCCTCCCTAGGAAGGCTCCCCAGCCCGTATCCGCCGTAAGATCCGCCATCTGCTGGTCCGGTGCGCAGTCTGACGCGGCATCACCGCTGCCAAGCGCCGGGGGTCGCCTGCCTGCGCCGCTTCGGTGGTGAGCGTCCGGAACCGGTAAGAGGTG
>Ga0335085_10015019_pt1 | contig 11260 bp, 7 predicted proteins | sample Lox_Sample_45_FD_206712 | JGI IMG/M metagenome (GOLD analysis project Ga0335085, IMG submission 206712) | Soil microbial communities from Loxahatchee National Wildlife Refuge, Florida, United States - Lox_Sample_4.5 | ecosystem: Environmental > Terrestrial > Soil > Wetlands | place: USA: Florida... | reverse complement strand
CCGCGCCCACCAGCTCGGGCTCCATACTGCGAGGAACCTGGCCAGCGACGCAGGTGGTGGCCGCGCGCAGCGCGTCATGCGGACGGCTCGATGGCCGGCTTGACACCAGCACACCGATTTGTCCGGGATAAGGCCTGTGATCCAGGGCTCAACTGAGACAGAAAATGAGACAAGCGCTGTGGGATCGCATTGCCCGCAGCAGAGCGATCGGCACTTTCGGCCGCTGCACGCGATCGCCTCGCTGCGGCTGTCCGGTGAGTGGGGCGGCGGGGGTGTGGCTCGGCGTGCTGGGTCGTCTTGGCTCGGGTTCGGGGCTGTCGCGACGGTGGCGGGATCAGCCGCCTAGCTTGGGTGCCGGGCGGCCCGCCGCGGATGGACGATGTCACAGCCGAAGGCGAGGATCGCAACTAGGGGCATGAGCACTGAGGCAAGAGCACCGTGAGGACGATGCGGGAGCGACCGTTCGCGGTGAGGGCACGGCCGCGCGGGCGGCCGCCGAACTCGCTGCTTGAGGAGTTCGAGCAGGTGTACCTGCGCAACGTCGAGGTCCTCATGGGCTACTTCGCGCGCCGGTGCAGCGATCCGCATACGGTCGCCGATCTCACCTCCGAGACGTTCGTCCGGGCCATGGATGGCTTCGCCAGGTTCGACTCCCGCCGGGGATCGGACCGGGCGTGGCTGTTCGGCATCGCCACACACGTGTTCGCCCGCCATTGCGAGCAGTCGGCGGGCGGGCGGGACGCGGTCGCGCGGCTCGGCGGCCACCGGGCGCTGGACGAGGACGAGATCGAGGAGCTTGCCGGGCGGATCGATTCCGAGCGTGAGGGTGCTGCGTTGATACGGCGGTTCGCCCTGCTGCCCGCGGTCGAGCGGACCGCGATCGAGCTCGTCGATCTGGGGGGGCTCACCCCGAAGGAGGCGGCGCTGGCCCTCGGCGTCTCCGGTGTCGCATTCCGCAAGCGCTTGTCCCGGGCGAGGTCCCGGCTGAGGAAGGAGCAGCAGACCAATGACTAAGTTCACAGAAAATCTCTGGAATGACCTCGCGCAGGAGCACGGCGCGGCGCTCGCGCAGGCCACCCGGCCCGGACCGGGCCGGGCCCGCCGCCGGGGGCTTATCGCGGGCAGCACGCTCGTGCTGGCGGCCGCGGGCACGGCGCTCGGGCTCGGCCTGACCTCGACGAGCGGCAGCACGCCGGCGGGCGGCACGGCGGCGGGCGGCGTCAGGAAGGTGGTTACTGCCGCGTATACCATCACGGAGAAGAGCAACGGCTCGGTGCTGGTGCAGATCAACCAGCGGAAGTCGATTGTCGCTGCGGATGCCAAGCTCAGCTCGATGGGGATCCAGGAGAAGGTCGCGGTTTTCCCGAAGCCCGGCCCGGCAACCGTCAGCGGCCCGGTCACCTGCAAGCCGGTTGATGGCGCGCCGAAGCAGCCGCAGGTGCAGGTTCTCCTGGGCACGAACGGCACGGAGGTCATCGCCGGGGGTAACACGGGCGCCGGCACCTGGCACCTGGGCAGCTGCGTGGTCTTCCCCATCAGTGACAAGGGCAACAGCGGCCCGGGCAACACCGGCAACGGGGGCGCCGGGGGGTGATTCAGTGACGGTTGCCAGCGCCGGGCAGGCGATCGCACGGCTGACGGTCCGGCCCCCCTCTGACGGCGGGGGCCGGGCCGCTGTGTGGTGGCCGTGGTCGATCGTCGCGGCCGCGGTCGGATGGAACCTGGTGAACCTGCGGGCGCTCACGCTCGGGGTCACGTACCTGAATGACAGCACGTTGCACGAGCAGATGGTGCGGTTCGCGACCACGCAGCTGCGCGCCGGGCAGCTGCCGCTCACCAGCTGGTTCCCGTTCCTGGGTGAGGGGTCGCCGCAGTTCCTGCACTACCAGAGCCTGCCCGCGGTCCTCGCCGGCGCGGTCGGCCTGCTGACCGGGCCTGATGTGGCGTTCCGCTGGTCGCTATACCTGCTTTTGTCGCTGTGGCCGGTCAGTGTCTACCTGGCGGCCCGCGCGTTCGGGGCGGGCCGGCCGGCCGCGGCCGCCTCGGCCGCGATGGCCCCGTTCCTGATGAGCGCCACGGGGGTCGGCTACGAGCAGGGCGCCTACGCGTGGACAGGATTCGGCGTCTGGACGCAGCTATGGGCGATGTGGACGCTGCCGCTCGCCTGGGGCTGGAGCTGGCGGGCGATCCGCGACGGGCGAGGCTACCTCGCAGCGGTCCTGCTGACCGCGCTCACCGTCGCCCTGCACTTCGAGACCGGCTACCTGGCGCTGTCGGTGCTGCTCATCTGGCCGCTCGTGGCCGGCCGACCGTTGGCGGCCCGGCTGCGGCGGGCCGCGATCGTCCTCGGCGGTTCGCTGCTCGCGTCGGCGTGGGTGATCGTCCCGCTCCTGCAGCAGCGTCCGTGGGCGGCGGTCAACGAGCCACTCCAGAGCACCGGGCTCGTCAACGGCTACGGCGCGCGTCAGGTACTCGACTGGCTGGTGACCGGGCAGCTGCTCGACTCCGGCCGGCTGCCCGTCGTGACCGTACTCGCAGCCCTCGGGCTCGCACTGGCGTGGCTGGCCTGGTCCTCGGACGCCGACGCCCGCGCCCTGCTGACCGCGCTCGCCTTGTGCCTGCTGTTCGCGTTCGGCCGCACCACGTTCGGCTCGCTCGCCGACGTGATCCCGGGCAGCGCCGACCTCTTCTTCCGCCGCTTCACGATGGGCGTGCAGCTCGCCGCGCTGCTGCTCGCCGGCCGGGGAGCAGCATGGCTGGCGGCAAGATGCGTGCGGCTGCTGGAAGCCCGGATCCCGCGCTGGCGGACCGGCCTGTCCCCGGCTGTCGTTCTCGTCGCGGCGGTCGCGATGCTCACGCCCGCGTGGCTGCAGCTCGGCGCCTACGACCGCCAGGACGGCGCCGCGATCGCCGCCCAGCGCCGCGCGGACGAAACCCAGGGCGCCGAGCTCGATCGCCTCATCGCCGTGATCGAGCGCGATGGCGGCGGCCGGACGTACGCCGGGATGCCGTCGAACTGGGGCCAGAACTTCACCGTCGGCGCAGTGCCCGTGTTCAAATACCTGGAGAGCCGCGACGTCGACGAGGTTGGCTACACCCTGCGGACGGCGTCGCTGATGACCGACCCGGAGTACTACTTCGACGACCGCAACCCCTCCGACTACCCGCTGTTCGGGATCCGCTACCTCATCCTTCCCGCCCGCGGCCAGCCGCCGGTGCGCGCGCGGCTGGCGATGCGCTCCGGCCCCTACTCGCTGTGGACGATCAACGACGCCAGCTGGGTCCAGGTCGGCCAGATCGTCGGTGAGATCCCGGCGAACCGGACGGACATTGGCGCCCGCAGCCGCCCGGTGCTTGGCTCCGGGCTCGCCGGCGACGGCGCATATCTCAGCGTCAGGTACGGGTCCGGCGGGGGCGGGGATGGCCAGCTGCCGGCGGTGCCAAGCCGGTCCTCCGGCGGCGCGGTCAGCGCGGAGCGCGCCGGCCTCGATGACGGCGAGGCCACAGCGACAGTGCGGATGCGCCGCCCCGGCGTCGCGGTGCTCAGCGCCTCCTACGACCCCGGGTGGACGGCAACCGTGAACGGCCGGCCGCAACCGACCCGGATGGTGGCGCCGGCGCTCGTCGCTGTCGACGTCCCCGCCGGCACAGAGCACGTCATGTTCCGCTACAACGGATACGGCGACTACCTGCCATCGCTCGCGCTGAGCAGCCTCACCCTCGCCATCGCCGCCACCGCGCCAGTGTGCGCGCGGTGCGCAAGGCGGCGCCGCGAGGCCAAAGCATCGCCGCATGCCGCCTAAGGCGGCGAGATCACCCACTGATCCGGCGGTCCCGCCGGTCGCGGCAGTCTGCGTGTACCCGGACCCGGTCGCGGTGGTCCCGCCGAGAGCTGGCTGGCTCGGCCGTCACGACCGTCGCGGTCGCCACCGCGTTCCCGTCCGGGGCTTCGGTGATGATCTGGGCGTTCAGTCCCGGTGGGCGGGTCGTCTGGCTTGGCCCAGCGTGGCGAGGACCGCGTCCAGCCGGCCGTCGAGCGGCCCGCTCAGTTCCAGCACCGAGATGTCTCCCCAGGCGTTCAGCGGGTCGTCGTAGACCAGTTCTAGCATCGCGTCGTTCATTTGCGAGCGGAGCCCGGGCATCTCCACGGGCGGGAGAAGCTGTTCCGTCTCCGGCGTAATCAGGGTGATGACCAGCAGATCGAGGCTGCCGAAGGCCGGCTGGAGCGCTGCGGTACCGGCCTCAGCCGAGGGATCTGCGCCGGTGGCGGCCATGTAGGCGAGGTAGTCCAGGGGCGTCCGGTCGAAGATAATCCTTCGCAGCATGGGCGGTGAGGTTAGGCTCCGCACTGAGCGTGCCAGCAGTGTCCGGTAGTCCTCCAGCGATGCCGGGAACTCGAACTCGTATCCCTCTTCCTCCAGCAGGTAATACGGCTCGTCCGCGGCCGCGTGGCCGGGCAGGCACGCGCACAACGCCTCGGCCAGTGTGGTCTTCCCAGTCCCGTGCGTCCCGGAGATCCCGACTCTCATATGCGGCTCCGCTTCTGTGGAGGCTGCCGCGCGATTCTACGGCCACTGGGGCACCGTGATGATCGTGTGCGCTGGCGGGGACTGATCGATCCGAGTGCGCCGGAGGTGACTGGAAACCTTTACCCGGTAGCCAGTGACGGCGCCGGGACCAACAGGGCCGGTTGCTCTGGTGGCGGCCACAACCGCGACAGCATCCAGAAGCGTGCGCCTGCCCTTTTGGGAGTTTTATACCGATATGCGTAGAATGAATGAGACTGCAAATGAGACTACGCACCCTTGCGGGCCCAGGCCGAAAGTACGACTGGCTTGGTGTATTGCCTGGTCAGAGGTGGCGGAGGATGCGAGATTCGAACTCGCGAGGGGTTGCCCCCAACACGCTTTCCAACAATGCACACCAGCGTTCACCGGCGTCCGCCACGGTCCGCGAGCTGCGCGAACACGATCCGGCTGATCGCCGGTGAACGGTGGCGGACGGGGATGAATGAGACAAGAACTGAGACAAGTGGCCAGCGACGTTGCCGACTGGGCAGAACATTTGCGGGCGGTGCACGCTGAGCGCGGGAGGCTTACAAGTTCGGCAGCGGGCCGATCCAGCGCTCACTGCCGCTCAGCCCCTCCGGGTGGTCGCGAAGCACGGTCTCGATTGCGCCAGCGACAGCGCCGATGGCGTTGCGGGTGCGTATCCGCGTTGGGGGAAGCCGAATTAGGTCGGCATGCACTCTGCCTTGCACAGCCACTCAGCCGCAAGCGGGCGGAAGTCTTTGATGTTGTTCGTGACCACGGCCCGGCCTTCGCTGCATGCGACCTTGAAGATGATCCGGTCACTGCGCCCAGCCAGGTCCTCACGACCGGCAACGTCGACGTCGTAGCCGGCTTGGCACAGCAGGACCGCGATCTGCGGCGACAACTGCCCTTCCAGGATGGCCCAAGACACGGCGCTCTTCCGCCGCAAGCAGGTCATAGCTCCAGTCCATCGCCGTTTGCAGCGCCTGGTGACGCGGGTCCGGCACCGGCCGCCGGTAGGCCAGGAAGCCGAACCTGTGGGCCAGGTGCGGTTCGATTTCTGCGGCCGACAGAGTGCCTATCCCTGCCGCGGCGAGCTCGATAGCCAGCCCAGTGAGGGTCGGTTCTTATAAAGGACAGTGATGGGCGGGCGCCCGAGGTGCCTGATGCCCGGCGGGTGTGTTGAACCTGGTTCCTGTCTCACCCCTCAGCATTCTTACCGTAACTTGAGCACATTGCCTTATAGCAAACCCCATTGAAATATCGGCTGGGACATCATTCACCGCTCGTTCTAGAGCTAGAATAGCTTGTGTAGATGTTCGATGAAGCTCCGGATCAGCTCCCAGACCCCAATAATCTCGGTCAGCTTGGCAAGGGCCAAGTATATCAAGACGATCAGCCCAAGGCGTCGCGTAAACCTACCCAGGACGTCCCGGATATCGGAGATCATTGTTTCGGATAGACTATCAGCGTCTTCTAGGTTCGCTCCAGCACGCTCGAAACCGCCAATGTTCCGTACGCTGGATGCTGCCGCTATACCGAGTTCCGCGCCAGCCAGCCCAAGGAATCCCGCAAGCAATCCCAACTGGAGATTCGGGCCACCGAAGAGTCGACCAGAGCCGACAAGTGCAACAGCAAGCGCGACATAAATAGTACCGATTCCCGCCTCACGGATAAAAAATTGGCGTCGTAGAAAGGAAAGACCCGCCGCAAGGTCGGGCCGTTTCGCACTCTTGGCATAGCCTTGCTCGACCTTACGCAACTGTTCGACCCAGCGGTCTACCCTCGTTACTGAGCGCGTGAGTCGGCTTGTCCACGCAAGATATACAAGTAGATAGACGATGGGTGAGATCCAAGCGACGAAGCCCGTGACCACACCAACGAGCGAGCCAGCAATTAGGGCATAGGCGTGCGCAGTCCAGTCAACATGGGTGTTGATAGTTCGTGATCCTCGGGCTATTTCCGTCGTGTCCGATGAGGCGTCCGACCACTGCATCGAGTTCACCGGCAGCCGAACCGGCAGCAGTCGCCACACGACGCTACATAGAGCACCAAGAGCGGCTACGGCGAGTATAAGCATGTGAGGCTGATCTCGGCTCAGCGCAGGAAGCGCAACGACGAATATGCTGACGCTGATCAGACCTGCAGTCACGCGGACCCGACCAAGATTTTCCAGGTTCCACACGACGTTCGCGAGAAGTAGTGAGCTTCCGATCAAAATAGCCGATGCGACTGCAGCGCTGAACCATGAGGTGTTCCCTATCAGGGTGACACCTAGGGTGGCCGCCAAGCTGAGCACGACGACCAGTACTCGTTCGAACGGCCAGATACCCGCCGTGTCATCGAATCCATTGATCAGCCACTTGATCACGGCCGTTCCCGTGAGAGCCATCAGCGCTACCCCGATCGCTAGGCCAGAGCCGAGGCACCCGGCTGTTAGGCACAGGTTAGCGAGCTGGATAACACCCGACAACTTTAGTGGCGGATGGATATGCACGAAGGCGAGCGCGGCGGTAATCGCAAGCGTGGCCAACATCAGCAATGCACCAAGTTGCATTCCAGGTGCTTTGAGCCGCGCTGCTATCCTCCGACGCAGCGGAAGAGTACGCTCGTGGATGCCGCTAGGTAGCCGTGCACTTAGGCCCTGGTCGTAGAGATACTTAAGGAATTCCCGCACGGCCCAGTCGACGCGATGGCGACGCCAGGGCAACAACCGGCGCCGAACGGGATGCCTACGCCATCGGTTTATCGCTTCTGCAACGCCCTCGGGGTTGCTCAACGTAGCGGTTGGAGAATCCTTGAGAACCGCATACAACGCTGGCACGAGGTCCTCGCGCCGCTGCGGACGTCGCCAGGACCTCTGGGCCATCATGGCGTCAGTGAAGGCAGCGATCAGGTCGTCATTGCTCTGCGGCACATGACGGGTAAGGTCAAGGGCAGCAGTAGGCGCAACAAACTGGCTAGCGAAGCCAACCGGCAGACGGAGCGCAGCCGAGGACGCTGTCCTATCTTCATACGCGGCAAACAGGTCATCCAGGGCCGAAAGGTCGGCGCCGGTGCTGAGGTTTCGGCACACTTGCTCGGCTAGCGCTGCCTCGCATACCTTGCGGATATCCTCCATCCCAGATTGATACGCGTTTTGGTAGCGGGTTCCGCTCATCTGCCGCTGCCATAGATCGAAAGACAGCCGGTCTTGCGCCTTAGAGGCCATTCCTGCGACGAGGGCAATGGTTTCATGGACGATCTCTGCTGGTGTCCGGTCCTGGAATACCCTGTTCTGGTCGAGGATAAAAAAGCGCGAAACTAGCGGGCGAAGAGATTCTTCTGCCCGCACAATAGCCTGACTAAGTGCCGCGAGCAGTTCGGGCGTGATTGTGCTGTCGCCACGCCGAAGGGAGAGTGCGGCAATCATAAGCGGGTGCAGGCTGTCAATGTCTGGGGAAAAGGACATATTGTCGAGCTGCTCTTTGGTGGTAGGGGGCGCGGACCGCGCCTCCCGAATCCAGCTTCGCAGCGGTGACGCCCTCAGATCAAAGTCCTTTGCATAACTCACTTCTGGTAGGCCAAGCCTGCTGTTAGCCGCTAGCGCCGAGTTCTCAGGCATTCCTCTCGACAAGGCATCGACACGCCTCCTAAGCGCTGAGAGCCATTCAATCCCTCGGCTGGCTCGAAGAGAAGCATCAAAATCTAGTCGCCAATCCTGGATCGCCCGGAGATTTGCTGCTTCTGCATCCTGAAGAGCTGTGGTAATCGCTGTCACCAGAATGGAGCGTGCCGTTTCAGCGTCCTGTCCAACAAGACGCAGTTCAAGCGTTTTCGCTGATTCATGGCTGCCGCAGATCACCATAACCTTACCCGCAGCTATACTTGCCTGGCTTTCTGTTATAGAAGAGCCTTCGATCCCAGGTGTATGATATGAGAGGTATGTTTGTGCGGCCGTATCGAGGAATTGCGCCGTCAAACTCCAATTATCGAAGGAATCCTGGGCAAGCCCCCACCAGCGCTGCAGCATATCAAATACCTTGGCATCGGCCTCCGATTTTACTATGTTTAGAGCGAAAGACCGAAGCTGAATGCGTCGAAGTGACCGCTGAAAGCCGATAATAGCGCGGGTGATTGTTCTGGATTCCAAATATTCATCGCCAGCACCAAACCGTAGTATTTGGGCACGACGACCAAGCAGGCTCAGCATTCCATCCGTGGGGTGATTACAGAAGTAAGCGATGTACGGGTCTCCGCCACGACCGACACGACCAAGCAGCTGCCGGTCTAGCCGGGCTTGAACTGCATGCCCGACGAGAATGAGCATCGATCCACCATTCAGGCGAGCCTCTTCGTCTAGTTGAATATCAACGCCACGGCCCGCTTGCCGCGTAGACACAACCACCATGCCAGCTTGGCCGGCCTGCTCGAACAACTTCTGCTCACCGAACGTGTCACCTACTGCGAACTGGACCGTCACGCCGCCCGGCACCGCTGCCCGCAACTTCGCCGCCAGGTGGTAAGCGTCAACACTTGACGACGTCACAATGAGGATTGGCCGACGAATTGACTGATCAGCTACGACGTCGCATAGATATTTCTCGACACCCTCGAGCGAGCCGAAGTAAAGATCTGGTTCCATGCCCTTGTAGCGGGGCTTCCGTGGCGGGATTGCGACAGTTGGCAGACTTGCAGTGAGCAGGTAGTCGATGGCCTCATGAATAAGAGTGCCAGAGGCGCCAGCGAAATGATCGAATCGAAGCAGTGTAGCCAGGCCGTCGGTCATGTGCAGCGTTTGCTGCCGCATTGAATGGCGCAATCCACGATAGCTAGCGAGGGGAGCTACCCAATCCGGTATAGAATTAAGCGTCCGCCAGCCGCTCTTTGGATCGATAGGCACTACCGTGTCGTCTATAATCTCATAATCCCTGCCTTCCACTGCCTCCCGAAGTCCTGCGTAGGCAAGTTCAATGTCACGGTACAACTGTAGATGCTGAGAATCATCGAGCGTCGATCCGGACAACCGAACCACTTCGCTCTGTCCCGCGGCCGTCAAGTAGGCTTCTAGTTGGGCTGAGCGCGGATCGCGCTTTATATCTTCCTCGCCGAGCAACATAGCGATCTCGCAGGCGAGCTGCCAGTCTTTCCTGCCTCCAGATATGCTGCGATTAATTATGAACTTACTAGAGAGCTGGTCAAGCAGAATCGCGTCGGCCTCGTCGACTAGGAGGGCTCCTCTCCAAATCTGACGCCCGGCGCGCTGATAGCGCATATCGTCTTCCATACAGCGGAAGATCAGACTAGTAGCCGTCGTGTAAACAACGGTAGCATCCCAGGCGGGCCACCCGGTAGCCTCATAGTAGTCTGGAAGCACGACTCCGACGCGTATGCCAAGGGCCGCCCAGTAGGGTGCGGTTATTCCTGCATCGCGCATGGCGAGATAAGGATTGGCGGTAACCACGTATATCTGTGAATGCATGCGGAGCAGCGCAAGTGCCGCTACCATCAGCGCAAACGTCTTACCCTCACCGGTGTCCATCTGCACAAGCGATCCATGAACAAGATGAACAGCGGCCTGAACCTGCTCAGGGTAGAGATGAGTTCCCGGCGTAATTCCTGCGGGCGGGAAACGCGCGAAGGCCTCACATCCGATCGCGATCGATGCGGCATCGTGGTCATTAAGTTTACGCCCGGCAATGCGCGAAAGTGTGTGTCTCCGATTCTCATAGCCCTCAAGTACCTTTGGCGCCTCGATCAGTGCCCGACAAGCGGCTAGCACTTCGCTGTCGTTAAGTGCCTGGTACTGGTGAATCAGTTCTTCGACGCGGGAGATGCACCGGGACGTCCCGAACCGACCCATAAGGCGGAAGATAAGTCCGGTAATTGGGTCACTGCGATCTGACATGCGTCTGCCCCCCCGGAGCCCGACGTCCTCAGATAAGTGTGACATCAGAAGAGCACTTTGTCTCCTGGTGGCACCACTCTTGGTGGTGTAAGCCCTGATATCCACGGCGGCCGGTTGCCGGCGGAGGCGCGGTTGGGCCGCGTAGTGGATCTTTATTTAGGGGCGGGCGTGGCGATGGCCCGACTGGCGGGCCGGGTGGGCGTGGATTACATGGTCCCTGATCGGCCATCATCCGGAATCGCTGATCACCTCCGCGCCACCAGCGGTCGCGAGCTAGGTCGGCCAGCACCCGGCCCCGGTCATGCACCAGCAGCTGCGAATCGGCCAACGCTCTCGACAGCCCCGCGGTCAGTCCCGTGTTATGGCCAGCAACCCTCAGCAGGCCAGCCCCACCCCTCGCGCCACCGCCACTGATTCCAGGCCTCTGGCCCATCGCTCGGCGATTCTGCGCCCACATCATTCAGCAGCGTGCACCTCTCCGCTCATGCCCGTCCGCGAAATCCGTGATCAGGCACAACAGCTGTCGTTGATCCCGAGACGGCATGCTTGGGGCCCGCACGTGAGGCCGTTCCGTGGCCAATAACTGAGACAACACTCTCCCAGGCATGACCAGACCCGCGGGTCAGGTTGCAGTATCATGCCAGGTCAGAGGAGCGGAGGATGCGAGATTCGAACTCGCGAGGGGTTGCCCCCAACACGCTTTCCAAGCGTGCGCCCTAGGCCACTAGGCGAATCCTCCGCGGAAAGCTTACCGGTCCTGCCGGGCACCGGGATCTGGCGCAGACCTGTCGGCCCGCGTGGATAGACTGGCGGCCGGCCCCTCGCACGGCGTTATCTCGCC
>Ga0335085_10015016_pt1 | contig 11262 bp, 10 predicted proteins | sample Lox_Sample_45_FD_206712 | JGI IMG/M metagenome (GOLD analysis project Ga0335085, IMG submission 206712) | Soil microbial communities from Loxahatchee National Wildlife Refuge, Florida, United States - Lox_Sample_4.5 | ecosystem: Environmental > Terrestrial > Soil > Wetlands | place: USA... | reverse complement strand
CGTTGCGGGAACGGAATCTCGATGCCGTGCAGCTTGAACTTGTCCCAGATAGCGAAGTTGAGCTGGCTTTCGAGCGTGCCGTGTCGATGCGTCATTTCCGCCGACCACACGCGCAACTCGAACAGCAGCGCGCTATCGCCGAATTCGCGAAATACGACTGTTGGCGGGGGCTCCTTGAGAACGCGTGGGTTGGCCGTCGCCGCTTCGAGCAGGAGCTTCTCGACCAGATGCGGGTCGCTGCCGTAGCTCGCACCAACCGTGAGACGGAACCGGACGCGTGGATCAATGTGTGTCCAGTTCACGACGCGGCTCGTAACGAACTCCGAGTTGGGCACGATGATTATGATGTTGTCGTTGGTCAGCACGTGCGTGGCGCGCGCGCCGATGCGCACCACCTTGCCCACCGTATTGCTGCCGAGGTCAATGCGGTCGCCGATTTGAATCGGTCTCTCGCCCAGTATGATCAGGCCGCTGACGAAATTACTCACGATGTTCTGCAGGCCGAATCCGATGCCGACGCCGAGCGCGCCTCCGATGACCGCCAGCGAACTGAGGTTGACGCCAAGCGTTTCCAGCCCGATGAGCAATCCCAGCGCGAGCACGATGTAGCTGACGATGCGCGCGATGGCATATTGCAGGCCGACGTCGAGCTTCGTACGCGCCAGGATGCGCGCCCGTAACACCCGGCGCACCACCCGCGAGCCGACAACCACAACCACAACGACAACAATGAACTCGCCGATCGTTGCCAGCGACACCCAAGTCTGGCCGAGCTGGAACAGCGGCTTGGTGAAGACTCCGAAGATCTCGGTCCAGGTCATCCGATCACTTCCCGAGCTTGATCCACCGGCGCGCGTGCGCGGACTTCTCGACGGAGGTGAGAACGATTTGATTGGCGAGACCGTCTTCGAACGTCGGTTGCACCGAGCGGCGGTCCACCACTGCGTTGACGAAGTCCGCGAAGGTATGGACGAAAGTGTGCTCGTAGCCGATGATGTGGCCGGGCGGCCACCAGTTGCCGACATACGGATGCGCACCGCCGCCCTGTGTAACGAGGATGTCGCGGAACCCGCGGCGATCAGTGGGGTCGGCATCGTTGTAGTACTTGAGCCAGTTCATGTCCTCGAAGTCGAACACGACCGAACCCTTGCTGCCGTTGATTTCGATTTGGATGCCGTTCTTGCGACCGAGGGCGAAGCGAGTCGCTTCGAGGTTGGCGAGTGCGCCGTTGGCGAATCGACCGATGAACATCACGGCATCGTCGACCGTTACCTTCCCTTTCTTGTTCGGTTCGCCTACGAGCGGGCGCTCCTTGACAAATGTCTCCATCTGGCCGCACACCTCCGTGAATTCGCCAATGAGGTAGCGACCGAGATCGATGATGTGTGCGCAGATGTCGCCGTGCGTGCCCGAGCCTGCGATCTTGCTTTGGAGTCGCCACACCAGCGGGAAGTTCGGATCGACAATCCAATCCTGCGCATAGCGCGCCCGATAGTGGTAGATCGTCCCGAGATCACCGGCGTCGATCATCTTCTTGGCGAGCACAATCGCCGGGATGCGGCGGTAATTGTGGCAGACCATGTGAACGACGCCCGCTTTTCTCACTGCGTCGACCATCGCTTTCGCCTGCTTCACGTCGAGCGCGAGCGGTTTTTCGCAGAGGATGGCTTTGCCCGCTTTCGCGGCAGCAACCGCAATCTCCGCGTGTGTGTCGTTCGGTGTGGTGATGTCAACGATGTCGATCGTAGAGTCGTTGACAACCTCGCGCCAGTCGGTCTCGAACTTCTCCCATCCCCAGCGATAGGCCGTGCCGGCCACGCCCGCTTTGTCGCGACCGCAAATGACTTTCATGACCGGTCGGGCTTTAAGGTCAAAAAACTTGTCGGCTTTCAGCCACGCGTTGGAGTGGGCGCGACCCATGAATTTGTACCCGATCATCCCGACGTTCAGAGTTCTAGCCATGAGATTTCTCCCGCGACGAAATGGGTTGAGATTTGGCCCAGAACGTTATACTCATAGTCGCGCCCCGTTTTGTCGAGCAAAAGAAAGGAATGCGTGCCATGACAACGCCTCACGTCAAGCTCTTTATCCCTGGGCCAGTGGAAGTTAGCGATGAAACGTTCCACGCCATGAGCCAACCCATGATCGGCCATCGCGGGTCGGGATTTCAGGAACTCTACGCCTCAATCCAGCCGAAACTCCAGCAACTGCTTTACACGAAAAATCCTGTGTTCATCTCCACCTCGTCCGCTTGGGGCGTGATGGAAGCCTCTGTTCGCAACCTTGTCGGGAAGAAGGTGCTCAACTGCTGCTGCGGCGCGTTCTCCGACAAATGGTTCGATGTTTCAAGGCGCTGCGGCAAGCAAGCGGAGGCGCTCAAAGTCGAGTGGGGTCAGCCGATCCTGCCGGAGTTGGTCGATGCGAGGTTGAAAGCTGGCGAGTTCGATGCCGTTACGCTCGTGCACAACGAGACCTCGACGGGTTTGATGAACCCGCTCGCCGACATCGCGAAGGTCATGCGCAATTATCCCGACGTGATGTTCATTGTGGACAGCGTCAGCTCGATGACCGGGGTGAAGATCGAGACCGACTCGCTCGGCATCGATGTGTTACTCGCCGGCACTCAGAAAGCGTGGGCGCTGCCGCCTGGACTTGCAGTGTTCGCCGTCAGCGAGCGAGCGTTGAAGAAAGCCGAAACGATTTCCGGTCGCGGATACTACTTCGACTTCCTCGAATTCAAAACGAACCACGACAAGAACATGACGCCGTCCACGCCGAGCATCCCGCACATCTACGGGTTACGGTTCAAGCTCGAGCAGTTCGAGAAGGAAGGTCTCGAGAACCGTTATGCGCGCCATCTGAAGATGGCGCAGATGACGCGCGACTGGGCCAGGTCGCGTGGCTTCGAACTGTTTCCGAAGGCGGGCTACGACTCGGTGACGCTCACGTGCGTGAAGAACAACAAGAACATCGACGTGCCGAAACTCCAAAAGGCGCTCAGAGAGAAATACAAAGTCCTCATCGACGGCGGCTACGGCCAGATCAAGGGCAAGAGCTTTCGCCTCGCCCACATGGGCGACGCGACTCCCGAAGAGGTCGCGAAACTCCACGGGATGATCGACGATTGTCTGAAGTCATTGTGAAGATCACGAAAGATGTCGTCCTCGACGCCGTCGGATCTCTGATGCGGCAGCGTTTCGGTGTAACCGGCGAACGCGACAAGAAATTCGATCTTGTTGTTGCCGAACTTTACTTGCCGACGCCGCTTAATTGCATCGTCCAATTCGACGATGCGACGCACTGTACACGCGAACGCGCGGTGACGTTCGGTGAGTATCCACCGGACGCTCCACTGAACTTCGATGTGCGCCGCTATCTCGCTGACCAAGCCCACGGCGACCCGTCAATCGCGCGTGCAGATATGCACGTCGATCTGCTACCGCCGAAGCACGGCCTCAATCCGACCGTCCGTATCCGTGCCGACGAGCTTGCGGAACTAAGCGGTTCGTTGGAACAGCGCGTCGAGACTTTGCTGTCGCGTCGCTTCGCATTTCACGCCGGCACCGTTTTCCAAAACATGCTGGAGAACGCCGGCGCGAAACCGCATCGGACGCACGGCGACTAATCAAATCTCCTCAGCTTGGCTTCCAGCGGAAACGCTGGCGTAACCACTGCACCAACTGACGGTCAAGCAATGGCATGATGAATTCCAGTGGCGTGCGACCGTCGTGCACCGCGATCCATAGCACCCATCCGAAGAACGCAAAGCCGGTTGAGATATTTTGCCACGAGTAGAATTCCCACGCCGTGCTATTGACGACGTTCCAGTGCGAGAACGGCCAGAGGTAGTAGATCTCCCAGTCCGGACCAGAGCCGTAGTAATCCAGTATGAGATGCAGATGAAACAATCCCAAGTATATGAAGAACGATTTCCATCGTCGTCCGGAGACGAGCGTCAAAACGACAGCCAGCAGTAGTCCAAATGGAAGATTATGGCAGAGCTTGTGGTGATACTCCCAGTACGCTTCCCGCCCCACAACGATGCCCAGTCCATCCAAGTCAGACAGGCTTGCCGCCAACATGCAGCAGAACCGCTCGCGGGGAGTGAGCTTCGCGTAATTTCCCAAGCACCAACCGGACATGATGTGCGTTTGGACGTGCATTTGGCCGAGGAGAAGTTGTACTGGTGGGTAACGTGTCCGCAAGGGCGAATCATGTCTCAACCCGCCTTTTTACGTTGGCTTGACATCGCTTTCGACATACCACACAGTTGTATAGTATGCAGCTGCGACATCAACGAATTCTTCATGTTGATGGCGACTCGTTCTTCGCCTCGTGCGAGATCGCTCTCGACAGATCGCTGCGCGGCAAACCCGTCTACGTCGGCGGCGGACGGCGGGGCGACGGCATTGTCATCGCCGCCAATTACATCGCCAAGAAGTTTGGCATCATCACGGGCATGGCCTGCTTCGAAGCCAAACGCAAATGCCCCGATGGCGTTCTCGTGCGTCCGCACTATGACGAGTACCGGCGGCTCTCGGTGGAAATGTTCAGCCGCGTGCGCCATTACACTCCCCTGCTCGTGCCGACATCGATTGATGAAGGCTTTCTTGATTTCACCGATTCCCCCCTCGTCTTTCGTTGTCGCAACGCGGTGGATTTGGTCACGCGCATGAGACGTGAACTCGCTGAAGAAGTTGGCGTGCCCGTGTCGATGGGACTCGGCTCGTCGCGTTGGCTCGCAAAGTTGGCGACCGAGCATTGCAAGCCAGACAATTTCCACGAGGTGCCCGAGGATCGGGAGCGCGAATTTTTGCACGACGTGCCGATCCAGAAACTCGCCGGCATCGCCACGCGTCGTGCCCGATCGTTGCGCGCGCTCGGCGTGTGGACGCTCGGCGATGTCGCCGCACTGCCGCTCGGATTGATCGAAAAACGCTACGGTTTCTTCGGGCTCGAACTCTGGTTGCTTGCCACAGGCCAACTGCGCGAGCGACTTGCACTCGCCAACAAACCGCGCACCTGCATCGGCAGCGCCACCACCCTGCCCTATGACGAACCGGACTACGACAGCGCGCTGTTGTTCCTGCTTGACCAAGCCGAGCGTGTCATCACCACGTTCTTCCGCGAAAACCTCAAGGCGCGCGAGATGGGCGTGTACGTGCGTTTCAAAAACATGGAAGGAAACGGCATGAGCGTGAAGTTTCCTGCCGCCCAATTTGAGCCGCGCGTGATTCTGCCGCAAGTCGAAGAGATGTTCTGGAGCATCGTCGCGCACGAGGAACAACCCATCCGCCAGGTTTGCATCAACTTCTGGAACATGCAGCCGCTCGATTTGCAGCCGAAACTGTTTGGCGGCGACGAAGAGTTCAGGCGGCGCGAGCTGCACCACGCGTTGGAGGACATCGAAGCGCAATTCGGCAAGCGCCCCGTCAAGACGGGCACGCGTTTGTTGCTGGAGACGCAAGCCGCACACCTGGTCAACGACAAAGCCAAGTGCCCGTTCATCCCGCAGCGCGAGATGGAAATCAAAATGGGTCGCGTCGCGCAGCCGATGCTCGACTTGATCTACGAGGACGAGTGGCAACCGTTGGAAACCGAGCGCACCAACGAGTCGCTTCCCCTGCCCCGCGCTTGGGGGCGCTCGACAGGCCGTGCCCAGAAGTTTTCGTAGCCACGCATCACACTCGCGCATTCTGCGCCGTCAGCGTTGGTGTCGCCTCTGATTTCGCTTGCACCCGTGACCAGCGGGCATATCCTTGCCCAAGGCGGACAGGCTGCGTTACCGCGCAGCGAACAGCCGAGGGATGCGCATTGCCGCTGGATCTCCCGAAAGCATCTGAACCGACACGTTATCCACGCCCTGCAAGAAACTGAACATGGCAACGACAAAGAGGCGCCGCAAAATCGTCATCTGCACCGTCATCGGCCTCGTGCTCGTCACGCTGATCTTGACGATGATCTTTAGAAGGCGCGAGCCGGTCATCGCGGTTCAGACGGAGAAGGTCACACGACGCAGTCTCACGGAGACCGTCGTGGCCAACGGCCGCATCCAGCCGGTCGTGCAGGTTAAAATCAGTCCCGAAGTCAGTGGCGAGATCATTGAACTGCCAGTCAAAGAGGGCCAGCAGGTCAAGAAAGGTGATTTGATCCTCAAGATCAAACCCGACGTTTACATCGCCAACCGCAACCAAGCCGACGCCAGCTACAAATCCTCGCTGGCTGGCAAGGCGACCGCCGAAGCGAGCCTGCGCAAGGCTGAGGCCGATTTCAAGCGTAGCCAGGGGTTGTTCGAAGCCAAGCTGATTCCACAGTCCGACTTCGACCAAGCGCGGGCCGCTTACGATGTGGCCCAAGCGCAACTCACCAGCGCCGGTGACCAAGTGGAAATGGCGCGCGCCTCGCTGGCTAGCGCAGAAGAGGAGCTTGCCAAAACCACCATCCTCTCGCCGCTCAGCGGCACGATCAGCAAGCTCAACTCGCAGGTCGGCGAACGCGTGCTGGGAACGGTCCAGAACGTCGGCACAGAGATCATGACGATCTCGGACTTGAGCCAAATCGAGGCGCGGGTGGACGTTGGCGAAATCGACGTCGTGCTGATCCGCCCAGGCCAGAAAGCGCGGCTGGACGTCGATGCGTTCAAGGATCGCAAGTTTACCGGCGTCGTCACCGACGTTGCGAATTCGTCAAAGGCTTCCGGTTCACTCACCACGGTATCGAGCAGCCAATCACAGGAAGCCACGAAGTTCGAGGTGCGCATCCGCGTCAACGAGAGCGAAGCGTTTCGGCCGGGCATGTCAGTGACCGCGGAAATCGAAACCCGCTATCGCACGAACGTGCTCACTGTTCCGCTGGGCAGCGTTACCACCCGTTCGCCGAAACCGAAGTCAAAAACAGGCAGCCCCTCCAAAGACGAAGCCAAGTCCGGCGACACGAACGCGGCTTCGGCCGAGGTTGTCAGCAATTCGCCGGCGTCGGACAAGAAATCCAAGGGTTGGTCGAAGCCGTCTGAAGTGGTGTTCGTTGTCGAGGGCAACCACGTAAAGGTTGCGCCGGTGAAGATTGGCATTTGCGATGACAACTACTGGGAAATCACCGATGGCCTCACGGAGGGTCAGGAAGTTGTCTCCGGCGGCTATCGCGCGATCAACCGCGACCTCGAAGACGGCAAGAAAATCCGCAAGGGTGTGGCCACCGACGAGGGAACCAAGAAGTAGCCGTGGCGTTGATCCATCTCCAAAACATTTCCCGCCGCTACCAGATGGGCGCGGAAACGGTCCACGCCCTGCGCGACGTGTCGCTTGAGATTCAGCGTGGCGAATACGTCGCCATCATGGGGCCGTCCGGCTCCGGCAAGTCCACGTTGATGAACGTTGTCGGCTGTCTCGACACACCCACGTCGGGCCGTTACGAGCTCAACGGTGTCGATGTCAGCGAGATGGACGACAACCAACTGGCCGAGGTGCGCAACCGCGAGATCGGATTCGTGTTTCAGATGTTCAACCTCCTAGCACGGGCGGACGCGCTCCATAACGTCGAGTTGCCGCTCATCTACGCCGGCCTGCCCGCGGACGAGCGGCGGAGGATCGCCTTGGACGCCATCGCGCAGGTCGGACTCGCCGACCGCATGCACCACAAACCCAACGAGCTTTCCGGCGGCCAACGTCAGCGTGTCGCTGTTGCCCGCGCACTCGTGAACAAACCATCCATCTTGCTGGCAGACGAGCCGACCGGCAATCTCGACTCCAAGACTGGCGTGGAAATCATGACGTTGTTCGAAGACCTTTCCCAAAAAGGCAACACGATCATTGTGGTCACGCACGAGGAAGACGTGGCCCGACACGCCCGCCGTATCATCCGTATCCGGGACGGCTCGCTTGCCGGCGACGAACGGAGGTCGGACGATCGACACACCACAGTCGCCACCACTTCAACGCCATGAAGATTCTCACTGAACTCCGGGAGGGTCTCGGCATCTCGTGGGACGCCATCCGCGCCAACAAGATGCGGTCCATTCTCACGACTCTTGGCATTGTCATCGGCATTGTTACGGTCACCCTGATGAGCGCGGCCATTCAAGGGTTGAACCGCGCGTTTGTGAAGAGCATCTCCGCCCTCGGCGCTGACGTGTTCTACGTCCAGCGCGACAGTTGGATCAACGATACGGAAGAAGACTGGCTCAATTCGCAAAAGCGTCGCACGATTCGTGTTGCCGATGCCGAAGCGTTGGCCAACCAACTGACGCTCGCCGTCGCCGTGGCACCCGTTGCTGAGGCAAACGCATCGGTGCAATTCAAGAACCGAAGCGCGAGTGGCGTGACGATTCTCGGCACCACCGAGGACTACTTGCTCACCAGCGGCGTAGAGATGTCGGAGGGCCGGTTTCTGTCCGCTGCCGATGCCTCTGGTGGGCGGCCCGTGTGCGTCGTGGGCGAGCAAGTAGCGACCAACCTGTTTCAAACTGCATCGCCGCTTGGCCAGAAGATCAAGATCAACGCCCAATCGTTCGAGGTCGTTGGCGTGCTGGAAAAACAAGGATCGTTCCTCGGGATGATCAGCCTCGACAATCGCGCGATCATTCCACTGAAACAGATCACCACAGTTTTCTTGCGCGACCCTGACGTCGTAATCCAAGTCAAGGCTCGCGAGTTAGTACAACTGGATGAGGCTCGCGAAGATTTGCGCCACGCCATGCGCCGCGTTCGTCGGCTCGCGCCAAGCGAGCCCGACGATTTCGCCATCAACCAGCAAGACCAAATTGTGACCTTGTTCCACCGTGAGACGGCCACGATCGCCTTGATCGGGTTGTTCGTCACCGGGCTGTCGTTGTTCGTAGGCGGCATCGGAATCATGAACATCATGTTTGTCTCGGTCACGGAACGGACCCGCGAAATTGGCATCCGGAAAGCCATCGGCGCCAAACGTCGCACCATTCTGCTGCAATTCCTCATCGAAGCAGTTTGCATCTGCCTGCTTGGCGGGTTGATCGGCATGGGGATCGCCGGGCTGCTGACATTCGCGGTCGAGAAGATTCTACCGACGGTGATGTCGCCTGCGATCGTCGGCATCGCGCTGTTTGTGTCGCTGGCGACGGGCGTCGTGTCCGGATTCTTGCCCGCGTGGCGAGCGGCACGGATGACCCCAGTGGACGCGCTGAGGTACGAATGAAAGTGTGTCACCCAACCTCGTTGTTCGCGGAGATCAGGGAGAGCTGTTCCATGGCCATGGGCGCGCTGGCGGGGCACAAGCTTCGGTCAGCGCTCACGCTGCTGGGCGTGTTGATTGGCGTGTTCTCGATCATCGCCGTGATGACGGCGATGCGCGTTCTTAAAGACCGCATCGAGACGGACTTGAGCCAGCTTGGCAGTCACACGTTCGCCGTCCAGAAATGGCCTACGATTCAGTTTGGCGGATCGCGGGACTGGGAAAAATACCGGCGACGCAAAGACATTACGCTCGCCCATGGACAGCAGGTGGAGGAACGGGCCACGCTCGCCAGCAGCGTGGGAATCGAAGCGAACGTCTGGGGTGGTCAGATCGAAACGCGCTACCAAAAGACGCCGCCGACGGTGCGGCTGCTCGGCGAGACGCCAGGTAGTCTTCCCGCACGCAACTGGACGGTTGCCGAAGGCCGCGCGCTGACGGATGCTGATGTCGACAACGCGCGCGATGTCTGTGTGCTCGGCAGCGCGCTCGCGAAAACGGTTTTCCCCTTCGGCTCACCGGTTGGCGAACGCCTCAAGATCAACGGTATCAACTACACAGTGATCGGTGTCCTCGAACCGAAGGGCGGTTCACTAGGTGGCGAGCAGGACAATTTCGCGGTCGTGCCGGTCAGCGCCGCGTTGAACCGGTTCGGCCGCTGGACACGCAGTCTGACAATTCTCGTCCAAGCGCGCGACGCCGCAACCTATGACGACACCGTCGAACAGGTGCGCGGCATTTTGCGAGTCGCTCGCAAGGTTCCGCCCGGTGTGGAAGATGACTTTGAACTTTTTTCCAACGACTCGCGCATCGCCCAGTTCAATGCCTTCACCAAGGTCGTCCGCATCGGCGTCGCTGTTGTCAGTTCAATCGCACTGTTTGCAGCCGGAGTCGGCATCATGAACATCATGCTTGTCTCGGTGACGGAGCGCACGCGGGAAATCGGCATCCGCCGCGCCGTCGGCGCGAAGCGACGGAACATCATGACGCAATTCATCATGGAGGCGATCGTGTTGTGCGAAGTCGGCGGCGTCATCGGCGTTGGGCTCGGCATCCTTGGCGGCAACGTCCTGGCTTGGCGAATGAAAATCCCGCCCATCATCCCCGTCGATTGGATCCTGTTCGGCCTAGCGATCTGTTCGGTCGTGGGAATTGTGTTCGGCACCTATCCCGCGTACAAGGCCGCCAACCTCGACCCGATCGAATCGCTCCGTTACGAATAGCCGGACGTTTCTACAATTTTCCTTTCGTGCTCGGAACGCCTCTAACGCGCGGGTCACGCTGGCAAGCGAGATCGAGCGCCTTGGCCAACGCTTTGAAGATCGCTTCAACGACGTGATGCGGCTCGTCGCCACGCAACACATCGACGTGCAGATTGCAGCGCGCTTCGTTGGCGAAGCCCTGCAGGAACTCCTTCACAAGCCCGACGCGAAACTCGTTCTTCCGTCCCAGCGCAACATTCGCGATTCGGCTCCAGTTCTTCGCTTTGAACACCAAGAACGGCCGATTGCTGAAATCGAGAGCGATCCTCGCTCGCGCCAGCGCTTCATCCATCGGCACGAGCGCCCAGCCGTAACGTCGAATCCCGCGCTTGTCGCCGAGCGCCTTCACGAACGCCTGTCCCAGTGCGATGCCGACGTCCTCGACGGTGTGATGCGCGTCCACGTCGAGGTCGCCCCTTGCTTTCACCGTCAAATCGCACAGTGAATGTTTCGCGAGCAGCGTGAGCATGTGATCGAAAAACGGCACGCCCGTCGAAACGTTCGCCTTTCCGCTGCCGTCGATTGTCAACGCCAGAGTAATCTTTGTCTCTGCTGTCCTTCGCCGAACCTTAGCGCTTCGCTTTATCACAAATCTCCTTCGCTGCTCCGAGGAATGCGTCCATCTCCTCGTCTGTTCCGATGCTCACGCGTGCAAAGTCGCGGATACGGTCGGCGTCCCACCAACGAATCAAAATGTTTCGTTGACGCAACCCGTCGAACCATTGTTTCGCAGTCAGCGGCGCGGGCGGACGCGCGAACAGGAAATTCGTTTGCGAAGGATAGACGAAGAAGCCGA
>Ga0335085_10015013_pt1 | contig 11263 bp, 9 predicted proteins | sample Lox_Sample_45_FD_206712 | JGI IMG/M metagenome (GOLD analysis project Ga0335085, IMG submission 206712) | Soil microbial communities from Loxahatchee National Wildlife Refuge, Florida, United States - Lox_Sample_4.5 | ecosystem: Environmental > Terrestrial > Soil > Wetlands | place: USA: Florida... | reverse complement strand
GCCCGGCCTTGCCGCGGGCGGTCAGCCGCATCCAGGCCATGCCCTTCTCGGCGATCTGGACCACGTACAGGCGGCGGCCGCCCAGCGTGACGCTGAACCCGCCGACCTCGCCGATGGCCTCGGTGACCCCCTCGAACAGGTCCGCGTGGTTGTCCACCAGCCAGCGCGCGCCATACGAGCCGCCCGCCTCCTCGTCGGCCAGGAAGGCCAGCACCACGTCGCGCGGCGGGCGGCGCCCCTCGCGCATCCGCTGCCGGACGACGGCCAGCATCATCGCGTCCATGTCCTTCATGTCCACCGCGCCGCGGCCCCAGACGCAGCCGTCTTTGATTTCGCCGGAGAACGGGCCGACCTGCCAGTCGGGCGCGTGCGCAGGGACCACGTCCAGGTGACCGTGGATGAGCAGGCCGGGGCGGGACTGGTCCTCGCCCTCGATGCGGGCGATGACGCTGGCCCGGCTCTTGTCCGACTCGAGGATTGTTGGCTCGATGCCGACGTCGGCCAGGAGGGCGGCAACGTGTTCTGCTGCCTGACGCTCCCCGGGGCCGGCGTTGTCGCCCCGGTTGGACGTGTCGATCCTGATCAGGTCGCTGCACAGCTCAGCGACTTCGTCCTGGGCGGTGGGGCCGGCGGAAGCTGGGTTCTGCGTCATCAACCCATGGTCGCATCCGCAGGATGACTGCTGCCGGCCGGTGCGGCCTTCCTTTTCCGAACGCCAATGCCCAGCCGGTACAGACTGGCCGGGCGCCTGGTTTTGCGTGGCTCGTGCCAACTGGCCGGGTTTGCCCGCCTGGTGCCTGCGCCTGGCGGGCGTTTGCTGGCGGGCGTTTGCTGGCGGGCGGCAGTGCCGGGCCGGTGCTGGCTGGCATCGCGGGTGTCGGTGCTCGCGGTTGCGGCGGGGCGGGCGGGGCGGCGCGGTTGCGGCGGGGCGGGAGGGGCGGCGCGGTTGCGAGTGGCTGGTGCTGGTGTGCTGCTGTGCTGATGTGCTGGCGGCTGACACCTGGCCAGTGAAGTTGTCGGGTGGGTCGCTGAGGCGGGCCGGGTGGCCGGCCGCGAGGCGTGGGCTGACTTTGGGCGACCCGCAGCGGCGGTTCGGTCACCTACGTCGGCGGGTGTCCAGACAGAGCCGCCAGGAGCATCGACTCTCTTCGCCGGAACCGGCCGAATTTGCTATCGTGAGGCGGCCGGTCCGGTGGATACCGTGGCCTGGCGGACGTCCGGGTGGCGGAATAGGCAGACGCGCTAGCTTGAGGTGCTAGTGCCCCGAAAGGGGCATGGGGGTTCAAGTCCCCCCTCGGACACGTTAAAACCCCATGGCGGGCCGTTTCCGGGCACGCCGGGACGTCACCCGGGCGCGGGCTCCCGCCAGCGCCGGGCGACCGGCGGTTCCTTTACCCTCCTTCCGGTGGGGGCTCTCTGGCCCGGGGTTAGCTTGCTTTTCCGGTGGCAGTCTTGATGGGTTCGGTGGCGCTTGTCTGCAGCGTGCCCCCGGCGGGGTCCCAGGTGAGGGTGATCCCGTGCTCGCGCAGGTAGCCGATCACGTCCCCGGCGCTGACCGGCGGGGGCACATCCATCCCGTGGCGGGTCCGGCGCCGTCGGCGCGCGCCTGGCTCGGCACCGGTCAGCAGCAGGTACAGCGCGGGCAGTTGCGGCAGGATGCGATCCTCGCGAACGTAGGCGTTCCCCGCCCGGCGCGGGCCGGGCGGGGCGGCGCTGGTGTGGCCGTGGCGGCACCGGTAGGCGGCCTTACCGTTGGACCAGGCTGATTCCATCCGCCGCCCGCATATCCCGCAGGCCAGCAACCCGGCCAGCAGGTACCGCCGCTGCTGTGGCGCGGCCGGGCCACAGGTGGGCGCGGGGCCGCGGGCAGCGCTGATCTCCTGCGCGGCAATGAAGTCAGCCTCGCTGACCAGCGCCGGGTGCGCGGGACGGGCAGAGATGACCCACCCGCCGGGCAGGTTCCAGGGAAAGACCAAGCTGCCAGTAATTGCGACTCTAATTATCAATTCCCAGAATAGGTAATGCTTCAAATTTATGGATCAGGTTATTTCGGCAATTCGCGCGGCGTCCTTGGAGGCCGACGACCGGCCGAGCAGGACAAGCCAGCCGCAAAGCCGGACGAAGATGAGATAAAGCAGCCGGAGAGACACGGATGATCATGATGCCCTACGGCCGACCCAAGTCATCACTGCAGCTCACAGGCCAGGCAGAGTTCTGGCACCCCACAAGGTCCTTGGGCGCGATGCCCACCTGGCCCAGGGCCAGGCGCTCCCGGTAATGGGCAGAGCTTGTAAGCCCGCTCGGGGCTTCGCAACACAGGCCGAGCCGGGGCATGATCACACGATGATGGACCTGCCCGAGCTTGAGCTCTTCCTAGGCCCGGACGGCACGCCCCAACGCCCGCTGGTGGTCCTGCCGCTGGAGCCGTGGCGAGCCGCCGGTGTCGGCCAAGCTGCGCGTGCCGCGGCGGTCCTGGCCCAAGCGCTGCCGGTCACAGTGGGCCTGCTCAGCGGGGCGCCCACGGCCAGCCTGCGGCCGCTGCTCGACGCGGTCACGCTGACCTTGTGCCCGGCGGATGCGCTGGACGAGGCGGCCTGGCGCACGGTGGTCGGCGTGGCCGACGTTGCCGGGGCGGCCACGCGGCTGCAGGCGGCGGCAGCCCGCGCGCCGCGCGCCGCGGTGGCGTGTGGGCAGTTGCTCCGGCAGACCGCCGTGCTGCCCTCCGGCGCGGGTCTGGCCGCCGAGGCGGCCACCTACTCGACGCTGCTCGGCGGGCCGGAATTCGCCCGCTGGCTGGCCGGTAGGGGCGAGCCGCGGCACCAGTCCGCGGCCGCGGGCCCGCTGGTCCAGATCAGCCGGGACGGTGCGCGGCTGTCGGTCCGGCTCGACGACCCCGGGCGGCGCAACGCGCTCAGCAGCCAACTGCGCGAGGATCTGCTGGCGGCACTCGACGTGGCCGAGGCCGACGAATCCATCAGCGAGGTCGAGCTGACCGGCGCCGGACTGGCGTTCTGTAGTGGAGGGGATCTGGACGAGTTCGGCCGCGCCACGGATCTGGCCGCCGCCTACCTGGTGCGGCTGGCCCGGGCGCCATGGCGGGTCCTGGACCGCATCTCCGGGCGGGTGACGGCGCGGGTGCACGGCGCCTGCATCGGGGCCGGCACTGAGCTGGCCGCGTTCTCCGGCCGGGTGGTCGCGGCACCGGACGCTTTCTTCGCGCTGCCCGAGGTCAGCATGGGGCTGGTGCCCGGGGCGGGCGGCTCGGTCAGCGTGCCGCGCCGGATCGGCCGCTGGCGGGCCGGCTGGCTGATGCTCACCGGGGAGCGGCTGCTTGCCCGGGACGCGGTGCGCTGGGGCCTGGCCGACGAACTAGCCCGCCCGGCCGGCGGATAATAGGCCATGCCCGCCGCCGACCCCGCCCGCGTGGCGCTGGACTGGGTGGCGCCGCTGCACTCCGGGCTGCGCCCGCCCCCTGCCGGGGCGACGTGCGCCGTGCTGGACTGGGCGGCGTCTGGGGCGATGGCGCTTACCGGCCCGGAGAGCACTGTCCCGGTTGCCTCACCCGCGCCCGTGCTGCCGCTGCTCGGCGCGGCGGCCGCGCTGCTGGCTCAGGCGACCGGGCGGACCGGGACGGCGGTGCACGCGGACCAGGCCGAGCTGCTCACCGGCCGGGCCGGACTGCTCGGGCTGGCCCGCCGGGGCCGGGTCTCGGCAGGCGGATCTACCCGGCTGCTGCGTTCGGCGGACGGCTGGTGCGCGATCACCCTCAGCCGCCCGGATGACCTGGCCGCGATCCCGGCCATCCTGGGCCGGGAATCAGACCCGGTGGCTGAACCCTGGCCTGCCCTGGCGGCTGCCGCGTCGGCCTGGCCCGCGGCTGACCTGGCCGCCCGCGCCCAACTGGCCGGCGTCCCGGCCGCCGCGCTCCCCGCTGCGGCAGCGTGCCCACCGGCGCCCTGGCAGGTCTCCCGGATCGCGCCGCCAGCCCTGGGCACCGGACTAGCCGGGGCGGTGGTCGCCGACCTGTCCGCGATGTGGGCCGGGCCGCTGTGCGGCCGGCTGCTCAGCCAGGCGGGCGCCCGGGTCATCAAGGTGGAGAGCCCGTCCCGGCCGGACGGCGCCCGGGCCGGCGATGCCCGGTTCTTCGACTGGCTGCACGCTGGGCAGCAGAGCCTGTCGGTGGACTTTCGCCGTCAGCGGGACACGCTGGCGGCGCTGCTCGAAATGGCCGACGTGGTCATCGAGGCGTCTCGGCCGCGCGCGCTGGCGGCGCTCGGTCTCGGGCCTGGCCTGCTGCGCCACAGGGCCGGCCAGATCTGGCTCAGCATCACCGGGTACGGCCGGGCGCAGTCTACGTATGTAGCTTTCGGCGACGACGCCGCGGTGGCCGGCGGGCTGGTGGGCTGGGCCGGCCCGGCGCCGGTGTTCTGCGCCGACGCGATCGCGGATCCGCTTGCCGGGATATGCGCCGCGCTGGCTGTGGCCTGCTCGGCCGCCGCAGGCGGCGGCCACCTGATCGACCTGTCGATGCGCGATGTGGCCGCCGCCTTCGCCGCCGCGCCCGCGCTGGATCACGGACCGCACCCGGTCAACGCCGCTCCCCCAAGCCAGCCAGACGGCGTGGTGGAGTGCCCGTGGCTGGGCCGCCGGCAGGCGGTGGCGCCGCCGCGGGTCCCGCGGCCGACGGGACCCGCGCCCGCCCTGGGTGCGGACAACGTGGCCCTGCTCGGCTGGCTGGCTGGATGCTGATCCGCAACGCCTGGGTGTGGGCGCACGGCCCGGCCGACGTGCGGATCACCGGCGATGGGGTGATCGCCCGGGCACCCGGCCTGCGGCCGCTTCCCGGCGAGCCGGTCCTCGACGCGGCGGGCGGCACGCTGCTGCCCGGCTTGCACGACCACCACATCCACCTGCGCGCGCTGGCCGCCGCCGCGGTCAGCATCCCGGCCGGACCGCCCGAGGTGACGACTGCGGGGCAGCTCAGCAGCAGGCTGCGGAACGCCCATCAGACGCTGCCGATTGGCCGGTGGGCGCGCTGCGTGGGCTACCACGAGTCGGTGGCGGGTCCCCTGGACCGGTGGGCGCTGGACCTGATGCTAGCCAGCCGTCCGGTCCGGGTACAGCACCGGACCGGAATGCTGTGGATGCTCAATTCGGTGGCCGTCCGGCAACTCCGCCTAGACGACTGCGACGAACCCGGGGTGGAACGCGACCCGGCTGGCCGGGTGACCGGGCGGCTGTGGCGGATGGACGGCTGGCTGGGCGACCGGCTACCCGGGACGGTGGACCTGGCCGCGGTAAGCGCGCAGGCCGCCGCTTGGGGCATCACCGGGTTCACCGATGCCACTCCAGGCGAGTCGGGGCTGACCGCGGCGGTCGTGGATGGGACCGTGCGGCAGCGGGTGCATGGCGTGGCGGGCACGGCCACCCATCCCCGGTTCACCTTGGGCCCGGTGAAAATCCTGCTCGACGACGCCACGCTGCCCCCGCTCGATGACCTCGCCGGCCAGATCCGCGCCGCACACGCGGCCGGGCGGCCGGCGGCGGTGCACTGCGTGACCCGGGTACAGCTCGCGCTCACCCTGGCCGCGCTGGCGGACGCGGGCCGGCGGCCAGGCGACCGTATCGAGCACGGCGCGGTCATCCCCGCCGAGTCCGTGGCTGACCTGCGCGGGCTCACCGTCGTGACGCAGCCGCACTTCGTCACCGAACGGGTGGATCAGTACCTCAGCGATGTGGCCGTGGCGGACCGGCCCGACCTGTGGCGGCTGCGGTCCCTGCTCGATGCCGGGGTGGCGGTGGCGCTGGGCAGCGACGCCCCGTACGGCAGCGCCGACCCGTGGGCGGTGATCCGCGCGGCCACGGCGCGCCCGGCGGGCCTGGACGGGGGCGAGACCATCCCCGCTGCCACGGCGATCGGGCTGTTCCTCGGCGAGCCCGCCGCGCCGGGGATCCCACGGACGGTCACCCCTGGTCGGCCGGCCGACCTGACGCTGCTCACGGTGCCGCCCGCCGAGGCCGCCCGCGCACCGAGCGCCGACCTCGTCGCCGCCACCTTCGTGGCCGGCCAGCCCATCTATCAGAGGTGATGTCCGGATACGAACGGCTCGGCCACCGCACCCGGCCGACCGCCGCCAGCTCCGCACGTCCCCGGACCGCGACATCATCCCGGTTAACTTCGAAGAGCCACTCAGGCTCGGAACCCGCCGCCGCTCGCGGGCTGAGAATTGCACTCTCTGCTGCAAGAATTATATTCTCCTAGCAGCCGGGAGGAGACAGATGGCCTGGGACTTCGAGACCGACCCTGCGTACCAGCACAAGCTGGACTGGGCCGACGAGTTCGTGCGGAACGAGGTCGAGCCGCTCGACTACGTGTTCCCGCACCAGCAGTTCGTGCCGATGACCGACACCCAGCGGAAGATCATCGACCCGCTCAAGGACGAGGTGCGGCGACACGGCCTGTGGGCCACCCACCTGGGCCCCGAGTTGGGCGGCCAGGGCTTCGGCCAGCTCAAGCTGGCCTTGCTGAACGAAATCCTGGGCCGGTCGCCGTGGGCCTCCACCGTGTTCGGCACGCAGGCCCCGGACACCGGCAACGCCGAGATCATCGCGCACTTCGGCACGCCCGAGCAGAAGCAGCGCTACCTGCAGCCGCTGCTGGATGGCGAGCTGTTCTCCTGCTACTCGATGACCGAACCGCAAGGCGGCGCCGACCCGACGCAGATCCGGACCCGCGCGGTCAGGGTGAAGGGGGATGGGGAGGCGGGTGGGGAGTGGGTCATCAACGGCTGGAAGTACTTCTCCTCGAACGCCAGGACCGCGTCGTTCCTGATCGTCATGGCCGTCACCGACCCGGACGTCAGCCCCTACCAGGGCGGCATGTCGATGTTCCTGGTGCCGGCCGGCACCCCCGGCATCAACATCGTGCGCAACGTGGGCCTGTACGGCGAGCCGCTCAACGACGGATTCCACGCCCTGATCCACTACGAGGACGTCCGGGTGCCCGCCGACGCGCTGCTAGGCGGCGAGGGCCAGGCCTTCGTCATCGCCCAGACCCGGCTCGGCGGCGGCCGGATCCACCACGCGATGCGGACCATCGGCCTGGCCCAGAAGGCGCTGGACATGATGTGCGAGCGGGCGCTGTCCCGGGAGACCGCGGGCAGCCGGCTGGCCGACAAGCAGTTCGTCCAGGGCCACATCGCCGACTCCTACGCCCAGCTGACCCAGTTCCGGCTGTTCGTGCTGTACACCGCGTGGCAGATCGACAAGTACCAGGACTACAAGCGGGTCCGGAAGGACATCGCGACGGCCAAGGTGGTCATGCCAGCCGTCCTGCACGACATCGCCTGGCGGGCCATGCAGGTGCACGGCGCGCTGGGCACCACCAACGAGATGCCGTTCTTCTCGATGATCCACGGGGCCAGCGTGATGGGGCTGGCCGACGGGCCCACCGAGGTGCACAAGATGACTGCCGCCCGGCAGATCCTGCGCGGCTACCAGCCCGCCGACGGCATGTGGCCCACCGAGTGGATTCCCGGGAAGCTGGACGCCGCCCAGCAGAAGTTCGCCCAGTACCTGGAGCACAAGGTGGGGAACCTTTGATCGATTTTGCGCGGCTCGCCACCTGGATGGACGAGCAGGGCCTGCCGGGCAAGGGCGAGCCGGTCGAGCACCGCTTCCTGTCCGGCGGGACGCAGAACGAGATCTACGAGATCCGCCGCGGCGCCGAGCGCTGTGCCATCCGCATTCCGCCATCGAACGCGCCGGGCGACCGGGACCAGGGCATCGTGCGCGAGTGGCGGATCATCCAGGCGCTGGATGGCACGGACGTGCCACACCCACCCGCGGTGGCCGTGTGCGCGGACCCCTCGGTGCTGGGCCGGGCGTTTTACCTGATGGGCTTCGTAGACGGCTGGTCGCCGATGGGCCGCCGTGGGGTCTGGCCCGCGCCGTTCGACACCAACCTGGCCGCGCGGGCCGGGCTCGGCTACCAGCTGTGCGAGGGCATCGCGCTGCTGTCCCGGGTGGACTGGGAGGCCCGCGGACTGCACGGGCTGGGCCGCCCGGAAAACTTCCACGAGCGGCAGGTGGACCGGTGGACGTCGTTCTTCGAGCGGGTCAAAACCCGGGACCTGGACGGCATGGACGTCGCGTCGGCCTGGCTGCGGGCACATCAGCCGATCGACTACACCCCGGGCATCATGCACGGCGACTACCAGTTCGCCAACGTGATGTTCGCCGACGGGGCGCCGGCCCGGCTGGCGGCCATTGTGGACTGGGAGATGGGCACGGTCGGCGACCCCAAGCTCGACCTGGGCTGGATGATCCAGAGCTGGCCCGAGGACACCATGGCCCCGGGCGCCTCCGGCGCCAGCTACGTGGACCTGAGCGGGATGCCGAGCCGCTCGCAGGTGCTGGCGCACTACGCCGAGGTGTCCGGCCGGCAGGTCGACGACATCGACTACTACGTCATCCTGGCCAGGTGGAAGCTGGCCATCGTGCTGGAGAAGGGCTTCGCCCGGGCCGGTCACGACGAGAAGCTGCTCGCGTTCGGGCCGGTCATCGTGGACACCATGCGGGCCGCCGCCGAACTGGCCGAGAGGACGGACTACCGCTGATGACCGAAGAACTCATCCGCGAGCGGCACGGCAGCGTGCTCATCGCCCGGCTCAACCGGCCGCAGGCACGCAACGCCCTCAACGGCGCACTGATCCGGGGTATCAGCGCGGCCGTCACCGACGCGGAAGCGGTGCCGGAGATCCGTGCGCTGGTGATCACCGGCACCGGTGACCGCGCGTTCTGCGCCGGCATGGACCTGCGCGATTTCGCCAGCGGCGACCATCAGCCGGGCGACAACGCCGCGGACATGCAGGGTTTCCGCCGGCTGGTCGCGGGTGAGGTATCGGTGCCGGTCATCGGCGCGGCCAACGCCACCGCGGTGGCTGGCGGCTTCGAGCTGCTGCTGGCCTGCGACCTCATCGTCGCCTCGGCCGACGCCAAGTTCGGCCTGCCAGAAGTCAAGCGCGGGCTGTTCGCGGCGGGCGGCGGCACGTTCCTCGGCCTGCGCGTGCCGCTCGGCATCGCGCTGGAGATCGCGCTCACCGGCGACACCATCGACGCGCCGCGGGCCTACGCGCTCGGGCTGGTCAACGCGGTAGTGCCGCCGGACGATGTGCTGCCCGCCGCGCTCGGCTTCGCGGAGCGGATCGCGGCCAACGGCCCGCTCGGCGTGGCGGCGACCAAGGAGCTGGTGCGGCTCGGGGTCACCGACTGCGCACGGGCCCGGGAGCGAGTGCCGGAGCTGACCGCGTCGGTGTTCGGCAGCCGGGACGCCAAGGAGGGCGCGCTGGCGTTCGTGGAGAAGCGGGCGCCAGTGTGGCAGGGCCGGTGAGCTGAGGTGCGCGCCGTTGTCTGCGCGCACTACGGGCCGCCCGAGGTGCTGCGGGTCGATGACCTGCCCGCACCAGCCGTGGGGCCGGGTCAGGCCCGGGTCCGGGTGCAAGCGGCCGCGGTGAACTTCACCGACGTCCTGCTGGTGGCCAACCAGTACCAGGCGACCGTGCCGGTCCCGTTCGTGCCGGGCAGCGAGTTCGCTGGTGACGTCACCGAGGTGGCCGGCGACGTCACCGGTGTCGCGGTCGGCGACCGGGTCTACGGCACCGCGATGGCCGGCGGGTTCGCCGAGCAAGCGGTCGTCGCGGCAGCGTCGCTCAACCATATTCCGCCCGGAGTGGACCCGCGGCACGCGGCCGCGTTCGGGGTCGCGCACCGGACCGCGTATCACGTGCTGCGGTCCTTCGCCGCGGTACAGCCGGGAGATGAGCTGGTGGTGCTCGGTGCGGGCGGCGGTGTCGGCCTAGCCGCCGTGCAGCTGGGCAGCGCGCTGGGCGCGACCGTCACCGCCGTCGCCTCATCCGCGGCCAAGCTCGACGTGGCCAAGGCCCAGGGCGCGACCCGGCTGGTCAACCATAGAACAGGAGATCTGCGGCAGGCCCTCAGGGAGACGCTCCCTGACGGCGCGAACGCGGTCATCGACCCGGTGGGCGGCAGCCTGTCCGAGCCCGCGCTGCGCTGCCTGCGCTGGGGCGGCCGGTTCGTGACCGTGGGCTACGCCGCGGGCGAGATCCCGCGCATCCCGCTCAACCTGGTGCTGCTCAAGGGCGTGCGCGTAGTCGGCACCCAGCTCCGCGACTTCGCCGCACACGCGGGCGACGAGATGCGCCGCAACGAGCAGGAGCTACGCGAACTGCTGGCCGATGGGCGGGTGCGGCCATACATCGGCGCCTCGTTCCCGCTGGCCGAGGCGGCCACCGCGCTGCGCTACGTGGCCGACGGCAACGCCATCGGCAAGGTGGTCCTTAACGTCCGCTGAGTATGGTTCTCACGGAGGTGCGCGATGGCGGGGGTGCCGAGAAGGCCGGGCTGGTACGCCCAGCACACGCCGGATGCGCCGGCCATCGTCATGGGCGCGACCGGGGAGACGGTCAGCTATGCCGAGCTGGAAGACCGGTCCAGCCGGCTGGCCCGGGGGCTGCGCGCCCGGGGCATCGCCGGCGGCGGCCAGATCGCCATCCTGATGGAGAACAACCGGGCCTTCCTGGAGGTGGCCTGGGCGGCGCAGCGCTCCGGGCTGCACTACACGGCGATCAACACCCACCTGCGCCCGGCCGAGGTCCAGTACGTGCTGGACGACTGCGGTGCGGTCGCGCTGGTGAGCTCGCAGGCGATGGCCGGTGTGGTAGCAGGTCTGCATATGCCGGATGTGCCGGTGCGGGTGTCCGCGCACGGGAGCTGGCCGCGGTGGCGGACGTGGCGGTGCGCCGTACGTCGCGGTCCCACCTGTTGCTGAAGTAGCGCCGCGGCGGCGGCGGTGGCGGCCCGAGGCGGCGCAGCAACCAGCCCAGCAGCGGGCGCCTGGGCCGGGAACAGGCCACCGTCAGCTCCCGTCCCCGGCCGCGCCGAGAACGCCCTCAGCCCGCATCACGGCCAGGTCCGCGGGGCTGAAGCCGAGTTCCTGGAGCACCGGCTCGGTGTGCTCGCCGAGGGCCGGGATCGGGTCGAGCCGCCAGTCCCAGTCAGCCGATTCCGGCGGGGGCAGCAGGCCGAGCACCGGGCCGGCCGGCGACCCGATCTCCTGCCAGCGGCCGCGCTGAGTGAGCTGCGGATGGTTGAGCACCTCGGTCGGCCGGTTGAGCCGAGCGTGCCCGAGCCCGGCCGCCTCGGCCGACTTCCGGCACTCGGCCAGCGGACGCTCCGCCGCCCA
>Ga0335085_10015010_pt1 | contig 11266 bp, 10 predicted proteins | sample Lox_Sample_45_FD_206712 | JGI IMG/M metagenome (GOLD analysis project Ga0335085, IMG submission 206712) | Soil microbial communities from Loxahatchee National Wildlife Refuge, Florida, United States - Lox_Sample_4.5 | ecosystem: Environmental > Terrestrial > Soil > Wetlands | place: USA... | reverse complement strand
TCAAGGCTTGGCAGGCCATCGAAGTCGGGCCGAAGGCACCGGCTCGCAAAGAATACCATCTGTTTTGCCTTCTTACGGGTATGCGGCCCGGCGAGGCCGCGCGCATCCGCTGGCGCGACGTTAAGCCGACGCTTCGCGTTGTCGAGATACCCGGCGCGAAGGCGAGCAACACAATCCAGATCGTCATGAGTGCACCGATTGCCCGCATCCTCAAGCGGGCGCGGGACCATGGCAAGCCAAAGGGTCGGGATGCGTTCGTGTTCGCTCACTGCGGGCAAGTCGGTCAACGAGAGGATTTACCGGCTCGGGGACATGCCCTTAGACATACGTGGCGCACTGTCGCCGCAGACTGCGGCGTCGATGAACTACTCGCGCATTTCATGCTCGGGCACGTTCCGCAGAATATCAGCCAAGCCTACATCACACGCCTTGTGCTCTCGGCCGGGCCAGCCCTTCGCCAAGCGCAGCGCAAGGTGTCAAAGCGCATCTTGCATTTGCTCAGCTCCGATCCGACGTGTGCGTCAACGGCCTTATTTGACCGTTAAGGAAGCGACGCAATGACCATGGCAACGCAGCGAAAATAGAAACTACCGCGCCTTTAGGCGGCAGCGAATGTTCGGGGGTGTATTCCGACCCCATCGTTTTAAGGGTTAGGCACGGTTAGGGCGCCTATCCATACCGGCCACCGAGCGCCGCACGGCTCAATGTCAGCTTCGCTCCGAAAGCGACTGAAATGCTGCGATGCGGCTACATGACGCAATGTGCCAGAAGCGATCATAATCCTGGCAGCGTTCAATTTCGAATAATTATGTCCGCGCGCAATCATTCACGCGCCAGTTATTGCCCGATTTGTCTAGACAATTGCATGCGCGATCTCCAACCCGAACCCCATAGTCGAAACCGCGCGCCATCAACGTAACGGCGAGAAATCGGCGGGCAGATAGATGTCCGTTTGTTGAGCGGCAATATGTCCGGGACCGCCCGGTGGCGGCCATACATCATCGGTAATAGCCTTCGCCCGCAGCCGTGCGCGCTCGTCGAGTGTCCGGTATGGCCAGATGTGCATGAAGCGCGTCACTGTGCCGGTCATTGAAACCATCGCAGCCAGCAACGGGGAGACCTGCGCGCGCGCCGGCACCGCCTTGCGCCAGAGATCTATGGTCGGCTGCAGTCCGTCGGGCTTGAGAACATAAGTCCGCACTTCGTAGCAGGGCCCGAATTCGCCGGGCTGCATGGGCGCGATAAAATCGAAGCCGGTGAAGATGTCCATCGACATCCCGGTGATAAGATTACCGATGCCGAATGGATTGCGCGACGCGAGTGTCGCGGAACGGCTGGCAATCTTTTCGGCGATATCGAAAACTCTTTGGATGATCAGAATTTGGTTGAGTGCACCAATGTCCGAATACCAGAGGGCCAGGAAGCCTTTGGTGTTCGACATGGCGCTATTGAGCGCCGCCATCGCTTTCGGATGCGTTCCGGGCCGCACCGTGATGATGGTGATGTCGTATTGATCGGCCATGTCGTGGCTTCCTTGTCATTGCCGCCGGCAAGCAATTGACAGGCTTCCCGGCGCTTCCTAACGTGGTCAGACCTCTTACCACGTTAGTAGAGGGCCTTCGACGACACAATGCCCGCCGCTCAAGGCAGGCGGCTGCAACAAGGAACCCTGTAATCCGGGACGGGAGGAAGACATGAAACGATCATGGTTGATGTACGCCGCGGCCATTGCGGCGTCGGTTTCGCTCTATGCCGCGTGCCCAGCAGGGGCGGCGGAAGCGGTGAAAGTGGGGATCATCTGGCCACTCACCGGCAACGCAGCGGCCGCAGGACAAGCCTCCAAGGCGGCCGCCGAAGTCGCCGCCGACATCATCAACAACGCGCACCCGGAATTGGGCGATCTGCCGCTTGCCAAGGATGCCGGTCTGCCGAACCTTGGCGGCGCCAAGCTTGAGCTTATTTTCGCCGACCATCAGGGCAACCCGTCCTTGGCGCAGCAGCTCACCACGCGCCTGATCACGCAGGACAAGGTGAACGTGCTGCTAGGCGCCTACCACTCCTCCTGCAGCTTCACCGCCACCGCGGTCGCCGAGCGCTACGGCATTCCCTTCATGGTCGGAGAATCGGCGGCGCTCAACATCACCAGCCGCGGCTTCAAATGGGTATTCCGCGGTACGCCGATCGCGAGCGATTATGCCCGCACCTATATGCGCTTCTTCGCCGACATGAAAAAGGCCGGCAAGAGGATCGACTCGATCGCGGTGGTCAACGAAAACACCGACTACGGCACCTCGGTCGCCGATGCGATCGTCGAAGAGGCCAAGAAGGCCAACGTCCCGGTGGCGATCCGCATCCCCTACAGCGCGAGCTCGACCGACGTGTCCGCGCAGGTGCTGCAACTGAAAGAGAAGAAACCCGACGTCGTGATCTTCATCAGTTATACCGCCGACGCTATTCTCTACATGAAGACGATGAAGAATCTCGACTACAAGCCGCCGATGGTGATCGGCGACGACACGGGCTTCTCCGATCCGTCCTTCATTCCGGCGGTCTCCGACATCGCGCAAGGCGCCATGAATCGCAGCGCCTGGGCGATCGGCAAGCCCGGCTCAACCACCTACAAGATCAACGAAATGTACAAGGCCAAGACCGGCCGCGATCTCGATGACACCAGCGCGCGCAACATGCAGAGCTTCTTTGCGCTCGCCGACGCGATCAACCGCGCCGGATCGACCGATCCCGAGAAGATTCGCATGGCTCTCACCCAGACCGACCTGAAACCAGAGCAGCTGATGATGGGCTATCAGGGGGTCAAGTTCGATAATACCGGCCAGAACATTCTTGCCGCGACCTACCTCATTCAGTTGCACGGCAAGACTTACGACCTGGTTTGGCCGGATAAGGCGGCCACCGCCAAGCTGGACTGGCCGATGGCCGGCTGGACAAAATAGCCGATGCTGCTTCTGCAAGTGACCGTAGGTGGCCTCCTGTTGGGGGCCATCTACGCACTCTTTTCCTCGGGTCTGACTTTGATCTGGGGCATGATGAATTTCATCAATTTCGCGCATGGCGAATTCGTCATGCTTGGGATGTACGTGGCGCTGCTTGTCGTCGTCTGGCTCGGCGGCGGACCAGCAGCATTCGGCCTGGCGGCGGCGGTGGCGCTGTTCACGCTCGGAGTCGTGGTCTACGCCGGGCTTATCCGCCACGTGATGCGCGGGCCGATGCTGTCGCAGATTTTGTCTACGTTCGGGCTGGCGCTTTTGTTGCGCTACACCGCGTTCTGGATATTTTCGGCGAACTTCGTGTCGCTGCCGGAAACCTCGCTGTCGGGGATTGTCAACATTGGCGGCATTTTTTTGCCGGTACCGCAACTTGTTGCCGGCGTCACCGCCATCGTGTTGACGATCGGTCTGCACGTCCTGCTGACCCGCACCGCCGTCGGCAGCAAATTACTCGCGGTGTCTGAAGACCGTAACGCCGCGATGCTGATGGGTATCCGGCCTGACCGCATGCAGGCGCTCGCTTGGGGCTTGTCGGCAGGCGCAGCCGGTATAGCCGGCGCGCTAATGGCAACCGCCTATCCGTGGTCGCCCTCGGTTGGCGAAACCTTTGGATTGACCGCATTCGTCGTCGTCGCTCTCGGCGGCTTCGGCAGCGTGCCGGGCGCGATGTATGCCGGCCTGATCATTGGACTGATCCAGGCGGTGTCCGCGTTCTGGCTCGGCCCGATTTATAAGGACATCGTCGTTTACGCGCTGTTCGCCGCGCTTCTGTGGCTGCGGCCGCAAGGCCTGATGGGTAAAGCGTGAAAAGGTTCGCTCCCATTCGGCTCAATGTGGTCGTGCTGGCAGGGTGTTTGCTGATTTATCCGCTTATCTTCTCAGGTCCGTTTTATCTCGATATCGGCGTGACGTTTTTGCTTGCGGCGATTTCCGCATCCGCCTGGAACATCGTCGGCGGTTATGCCGGACAGGTTTCGGTCGGTCACAGCATGTTCTTCGGCCTCGGCGCCTACGCACCGTTGCTGTTCTATCATTTGGGGGGCTGGCCGCCGATGGCCGGAATTCCTATCGGCATTGCGCTCAGCATCGCGCTTGCGATCGTCATCGGCATACCGACTTTCCGGTTGACGGGCCACTATTTCAGCATGGCAACCATCGCCATTGCCGAACTGATCAGGATTTTCACGGGTACCTGGGATTTCGTCGGCGCGGCCATCGGATTGCAGGGGCCGGCAACCGCGCGCAGTTGGTGGGACCTGACGTTTCGCGACGAGATGCCCTATTATTACATCTTTCTCGGCGTACTGGCGGTGGTGCTGTACGTCACCTATAAGATCGAACAGCGCCGCTTCGGCTATTACCTGCGCGCGATCAAGACGCGCGAGCGGGCTGCGCGCAGTCTCGGCGTGCCGGTATTACAAGTGAAGGTGCAGGCGCTGATGCTCAGCGCGACGTTCACCTCCATCGCCGGCTCGCTTTATGCGATCAAGACCGGCTTCATCGATCCTGAAAGCGGCTTCGGCATTCTCGTGTCGGTACAGATGGTGATTATCGCCGCGATCGGGGGCGCGGGCGTGCTGATGGGCCCTTTGGTCGGCGCGTTGATCCTGATTCCGTTACAGACAGCGACCAACACCTGGTTCGGCGGCGGCGGCTCGGGTCTCACTTACATTCTTTATGGCGGCATCATCGTGCTGATCGCGCGCTTCGAGCCCGGTGGGCTGTTCGATTTATGGCATCGCATCGTGTCTTACCGCTGGAGGCGCCGCCGTGATGCTTGAGGCAAAAAACGTCTCGAAAGAATTCGGTAGCTTCCGCGCCGTGTCGGACGCCGATCTGACCGTGGAGGAAGGCGAGATCATCGGTCTGATCGGCCCGAACGGCGCCGGAAAATCGACTTTCTTCAACTGCCTGGCGGGCGACACCGCCGTGACCACGGGCAAGATCACGTTCGACGGCAAGGACATCACCCGCGCCTCGCCCGAGGCGCATGCGCACACCGGCATCGGCCGCACGTTTCAGGTGCCTGCCACGTTCGAGGACATGACGGTGCTGGACAATGTGATGGTTGGTGCTTTCTTGCGCCATCCCCATCGCAATGACGCGCGTGAACACGCACACAAAATCCTCGAATTAACCGGCCTCAAGGCTCAAGCTGCCAATTGGGCGCGCTCGCTCGGAACGCCGGGGCGCAAGCGGCTCGAAATCGCGCGCGTCCTTGCCACCAGTCCGCGCCTGATGTTGCTCGACGAGTCGCTCGCCGGCCTGACCCCGGCGGAGTTGCTGGATGCGATCGATCTGGTGAGGCGCATTCACGCAACCGGCGTCACGATCGTCATCGTTGAACATATCATGGAAGTAATCATGACGCTGACAAAACGCGTCTTGGTATTTAACCAGGGCCACGTTATCGCCAGCGGCAAACCGGAAGACGTGGTCAAGAACGAAGCCGTGATCGAGGCCTATCTCGGTCGCGGTCATCACAAGCATCGGACATAATCCCGTGAGTGATCTCAAGGTCGAGCATCTTGAAGTGCGGTACGGCGACCTGGTCGGCGTCGCCGATATTTCACTCGAGGTCGGCGGCGGCAAGATCATCGCACTGCTGGGCTCCAACGGCGCCGGCAAGACCACAACGCTTAACGCCATCGCAGGGCTGGCGCGGCCATCGCGGGGCCGCATCGAATGGCGCGGCGAGGCCATTTCAGGACTGCCAGCCTATGAGATTGTCAGCAAGAGCCTGGCGCTCTCTCCCGAAGGCTGGCGTCTTTTCGTTTCGCAGACGGTGGAGCAGAACTTGCGGCTCGGCGCGACCGCGCTCGCGGATCGGACACGCATTGACGCGTTATTTGAGCGCGTTTACGCATTGTTCCCGCGACTTGCCGAACGGCGGCGGCAATTGGCGGGTACGCTCTCCGGCGGAGAGCGGCAGATGCTGGCGCTCGGCCGCGCACTGATGAGCGAGCCGAAATTGCTGATGCTCGATGAGCCGAGTCTTGGACTCGCGCCCGCCGTGGTTGAATCTCTCTATGAGCGGCTGCAGCGCCTGCATGAGGACGGCCTCACGCTGTTGCTTGCCGAGCAGTCGATCCCGCTTGCACTTGGCATTGCGGACTATGCGTACGTTCTGCAAACCGGACGCATCGCACTTGAAGGTAAAGCATCGGATCTTGAAAGCAACGAGCAGGTTCGGGAAATTTATCTGGGTATCAACACACACGCCACGGGGCTGGCCTGGTGAACGAACAGAGATGACACGATGACAAAAGCGCAGGGTTCAGCCGCACGACGCGCTGCCGCTTCTGACGCGTTCCTACCGATCAAGAGCGGACGCAAATCCGACCAGGTGTTCGAACAGATTTCCAAGTTCATTTATGCCGGGCGATTCGCGCCAGGCAGTCGCTTGCCGGCCGAGCGCGAGCTGACCACCTTGTTCAATACCAGCCGGCAAACGATCCGCGAGGCAATTTACCGCGCTGAATTAGTTGGGCTGGTTGAAGTTCGGCACGGTGCCGGTAGTTTCGTCGTTTCCCGCAAACCACAGGTTCCGGCTGACAAGCCGCTCGAGGACCTGATCAGGATCGAAGCACATCGTGTTGGCGAGTTCTTTGAAATTCGCCGTGCGCTGGAAGGCTGGTGCGCCGGCCAGGCGGCGAGGATCGGGTCCAAGTCCCATTTAAGCGCGATGAAGTCGCGGCTTGATGCGATGCGCAAATTGGACGTCACCGACGATGCATGGGAAGAAAACGACATCGGCTTCCACAAGGCCTTGGCCGCCGCGACCGGCAATCCACTGGCCGTGCGCATTATGGAGATCTTGCGCGAGAGTTTCTCGGCCTTTTATCGTCTCAAGCGCCACATTCCGAATCGCGAGGAACAGAAAGTCATCTGGCAGCACCACGTCGATATCTACGATGCCGTGCGGGCGAAAGCTCCCGATGAAGCGCGTGCCGCCGTGGTGGCGCATATGGATTTCATCGAGCGCAAGCTTGCGGAAGGCGTGAACGATCTCGGCGCCGGAAAGGATTGAAACGTGGCGAGACTTGATGGGCAATGTGCGCTGATTACGGGCGGCAGCCGAGGAATTGGTGCCGCGACTGCGATCAAATTCGCACATGAGGGCGCTCGAGTCGGCATCATGGGGAGGGCGCAGAAGTCACTCGCCGCGATGAAGCAGGCGACCACCGGCGAGCAGCTCGCGATCGAAACCTTTCAAGGCGACGTCGGTTCCAAAGAAGACGCGACACGTTGTATCGATGAGTTCGTCGGCAAGTTCGGCCGCATCGATATTCTTGTAAACAACGCCGGGATTGGGATCGGACGTCCCTTCCCCGAAAAAACCGTCGAGGACTGGAACGAAACCCTGCGCATCAACCTCATTGGCACGTTTTTGATGGCGCAGGCCGCGGCGAAACACATGGTCGCTGCCAAACGCGGAAAAATTGTCAATGTGTCTTCGGTCCGCGGACTTGATCATCTCGGCCGCGAACCGGTAATGGACTATTCGGCATCAAAGGCCGCCGTCATTAGTCTAACCAAAACGCTTGCCAAGCAGCTTGCCCCCGACATCAACGTGAACGTCGTGGTGCCCGGCAACACAGAGACCGATTTGCTCAAATCGCTTCCGCAAGAGGTGCGCGCGGGTATGCTCGCCGGCACCTATTTTCGCCGCTTTGGCAAGCCGGAAGAAATCGCCGACGCGATCCTGTTTTTGGCCTCCTCGGAGGCAAGTTTCATCACCGGCCAATCGCTGGTCGTCGACGGGGGCTTTTCACTGAAGGCTGGCTGATCTACCCCCCGAGTGCGAATTGCGATCTGGCATGCGTCCGCGAAAATGCACTCGACTTAGTGTCCGCCTGCGCATTGTCCGCTTTGGGTCATTCTGCGACATCGTGCTTGACGCTCGGCGCGTCCGATTTGCCCCGACAACGACCACACAAAGGGGCCTCGATGCCGGGAGTTCGATACTCCGAACAAACATGGCGACGCCCGTTCAGTCCAGTCCGGGGCCCTGTCGGCGTCTATCACCTCGTAAGCCGTATACGCCATGCACCGGCCAAGAACCTACAATAAAGCTTGCGTAAAATATTAGGTCCGCGCTCAATACGCTTTTCAGCATTAACGAATTGAAAACGCGCTTCACATAATGGACCTGTAAGGGCGACGCATTTCTTGCAGACCAGATCAATTCTGCCGGAGACGTGTCATGACGACATCCTCTGTTTCCAACGCGTCCAGCATATCCTCGCCTGCCGTTCCGCAGTGGCAAGTTTTCAAACAGCTGGTCAGCGCGATTCAATCGGGCAATCTTTCGGCTGCGCAAGACGCTTATGGATCCCTTACGCAAAATGGCGGCAGCGCCAGTGGTGCTTTTACCCAAGCGCTGAGCCAGATTGGCAATGCGCTGCAGTCCGGCAATATCGACCAGGCGCAAACTGCGCTTTCGACGTTGCAGCAACAGACCCAGGCCTTGGCTGGCGTCCATCGTCACCACGGTCACCATCATCCCGATGACAGCCAGGCGCAAGGCTCGAACGCACCTGCGAGCACTAGCAGTGATCCGACAGCGACAACGATATCGACGCAGGTCGACGTGACGGCCTGACGCGGGCTCGCCATGTTTGACACGGTTATCTTGCTGACCGGGCCGGTAGAGGAAGCGGCCTTGACCGCTCTTCTGCGCAAATACCGTCCCGAATTGCGAATATTCTCAGCCAAAAGCGCCGAAGATTTGGCCAAGGTCGAAACCGCGACACTCGCCCGCGCGCGATTGATCGGGTTTGTGACTCCGGTACTCGTGCCGGCGAGCATCCTCGGCGCACTCGGCTATGGTGCTTACAATTTCCATCCCGGACCGCCGCAATATCCAGGTTGGTCACCGTCGCATTTTGCGATCTACGACGGCGCGCGCCATTTTGGTGCAACCGCGCACGTGATGGTCGAACGCGTCGACGCGGGCCCGATTGTCGCAGTCGGAATGTTTCCAATTTTGCCCGGAACGGGCGTCCTACAGCTTGAGGAATTGGCCTTCCTCGAATTGGCACGCCTATTTTGGGCTCTCGCACCGGCACTCGCAACGCAGGATACCCCACTTCCGACCATTCCGATCGAGTGGGCTGGCACCAAGAGCACGCGACGTCTCCATGCGACGATGTGCGAAATCCCCGCCGACGTGTCGAGAAAAGAGCTGGAGCGGCGCATTACCGCCTTCGGTAAAGGCCATTTCGGGATTCGGCCGAGGATTATCCTACACGGCTATCCGTTCCACTATCTGCCACCGGAAATACAAGGCCAGATCGACGCGCGTAACCAATTACTAGCCCACAGCCAATAGCATGTTTGACCATATCGGAGTCTCAAGCCTGCTCAAGCCGTTCAGCGACAACTGCGATGGTCAGCCGCGTCCTATTCACGATGTCCGCAACGCGTCCGCTATCCCCATTTTCTACCATAAAAACGGACATACCGGTCGGCCGCAACGGGCCATTTGCGGACCTGGCCAAGGCCCGCCATGCATCGGCTTTGCAGCTGTGGGCTGCCCTTTGTCAGTGAATATTCTGCGCGATTCAGTACATTGCGAAGGTGCGGGCAGGCATTGTCTAGTAACGCATGAGCGCTTTCACGGATTCGCTGGCATTGCTGCGCACCCGCCGTTTCGGCACGTACTGGGTCGCGAGCCTCCTGTCGAACATCGGCACCTGGACCCAGCAGGTCGCCGAGCCTTGGCTGCTGGTTAGTATCGGCGCTCCACCATTTCTAGTCGGGCTCGATTCATTCGTGATGGCCGCACCAGCATGGCTGCTCACCCCGATCGGCGGGGTGCTAGCAGATCTTGGTGACCGCCGGCGCGTGATCACTGTCTACCAATCAATCCAGATGCTGTGTCCGATCACGCTAGTAGGCCTGGTTTTGACCGACCTAGTCCAGCCGTGGATCGTGATCGTGCTGTCCTTTATCGTCGGTGTCACCGACGCGATTTCAATGCCGTCGTTTCAGACCATCGTGCCGACCATCCTGCGGCGCGACCAGATTGCGGCGGGTCTGGCGCTGAGCTCGACGCAATACAACCTCTCGCGCATCGTCGGCCCGGTGCTGGCCGGGATATTAATTGCGAGCCTCGGCGCCGTGGCATGTTTTGCGGCGAATGCGCTGTCCTATGTGCCGTTCATCCTGGTGGCGCTGTGGATTCTGCCGCGCGGTCGCAGCACCGAAGGCCGCGCCGGCTTCGACAAGGATCATCCGCTTGCCGGCTATCGCAAGATCGCGAGACGGCCGGATCTGCGCGACGCAATCGCAACGGTTCTCATCACCAGCGCGTTATGCAGCCCCCTGATCACCTTTACTCCGGTGCTGGTGAAGAACGCGTTCAACGGCAGCACGACGGCGTTCAGCAGCGCGATCGCCAGCTTCGGGCTGGGCGCCCTTGTCGGCGCGGTCGCATTGCTCGCGGTCGACAGCCGGCGTGACCGCCGTGTGATCAGCTCGTTCGCGGCGCTGGTCTGCGGCACGACGATGGCCGCGGCGGCGCTGGCACCCTCGCTGTGGACGCTGCCAGCGGTGCTCGCGGCTACCGGCCTGACCATGAACCTCAGCAACATATCGGCCAATACATTCCTCCAGAGCGCCGCGCCAGCGCATTTGCGCGGCCAAACCGTGAGTTTGTTCATGATGGCAATGCGCGGTGGCACCGCGATCGGCAGCCTTGCTACGGGAATGACCGTCGAGTTTTTCGGAGTGCGTGAAGCGCTTTTGATCAACGCGATGCTCGCTTTAATCGCGCAAGCCGCACTCGGCCGCACCTGGCGCCGGACGCGGCTTGACTAGGCCAAAAGAGATCGACGCCAGCTCGGTTCCGCTACCTCATTGAAAACTGCTGTAACTGGCTATAGCGGTTTCGCACAGGGAACGAATTTTACGTAGCCCTGGAAGCGAAGTCCCCGACTCGAGCCTTGCAAGAAGGATCGCCGCGAAAAGGACGCAATGCTGACGTCGCCCTTGTCCGGACTGTCTTGAGCCATCAGCAAATCTCGCACGTTTATAAGAAGCGAATAGACGAACCGCCGACCTCGATTTTGGTCAAAAAGGCATTCGCCGATTGCTCGCATGTAAGCATATCCTTCCGATTTTTCGGCAAAAGAGAGGGAGATCTGAGCCGATGCGGTCAGAGTCGACTTTGATTTCGGTGCCAGTTGCTCGCCTTGTTGCGATTCCATGGCACCTAACGATTATTTTTGTTGAATCTGCTTCAGATAATTAATAAC
>Ga0335085_10015009_pt1 | contig 11266 bp, 8 predicted proteins | sample Lox_Sample_45_FD_206712 | JGI IMG/M metagenome (GOLD analysis project Ga0335085, IMG submission 206712) | Soil microbial communities from Loxahatchee National Wildlife Refuge, Florida, United States - Lox_Sample_4.5 | ecosystem: Environmental > Terrestrial > Soil > Wetlands | place: USA: Florida... | reverse complement strand
GTCAGCAATGAAGAGATGAAGTGCGTCAACGTGAAACACGCCAACTTTCATGGCGACTGGAACTATGTCATTAGACCGAGACCCAAGGTCGTACGTTGATACCCTTATTTATTTACGAGGCCTTAGCACAGAAGTGCAGTTACTTCCTTTCAGGCGCATGACAATTGTGCCCTCTTCGTGCGCCATCGTCATCGCGGTCGTCCGGCTAACCACTAACCACTTATCACTAACCCCTAACCACTGCCTCACGGCCTCACCTGAAACTGCACATTGCTCTTCAGGGTGGTGTTCCCAACACTGACAGTCACGAATCCGCTGGTAGCGCCGTCCGGGACCGCAGCTGACATGAGTGAATGCGAGACCAATCTGAACGCGGCCGGTGTGCCGTTAAAGCTTACGCTGGCGGCCTCCGTCAGATCGGTGCCCAGGATCTTAACGACCGTTCCCACCTTGCCGGAGGTGGGTAGGGTTTCGACGAACGGGCCCAGCCCTACCGATAGGGCAAATACTGTGCCATAGCCGTCGGTCCCGCCACCATCGGTTGCCCCATAGAATCCTCCATTTGTGGCCTGAAAGAGTCCGCCGAGTGGAAGCGACCCGTCTGTGCCGTCGAAGCTGTGCAACGTTGTCAGTCTGCCGTCTTGGGTAACTCTAAAAACTGTACCTAAAGACGTAGAGAGAAACCCAACTGTCGATCCATAGAAATTGCCGTCGGTGCCCTGCGCGAGGGCACCCTGTGGAAAGTTACCGTCACTGCAATCAGTTTGGCTACAGAAATTGTAAAGCGTTGTCAATGTTCCATCCGGAGCGATTTTGAAAACTGTGCCGCAGCCGGCGTTGCCGGTGGGGGGGCAGTTAGCCCCGGTTCCTCCCTGCGAAGTTGTTCCGTAGAATGCTCCGTACGCTTCTACCAGCCCGCCCACAGGTACGCTCCCATCCGTGCCGTCGAAACTGTGTAGCGTAGTAAAGTCTCCCGAAGGTGTAATCTTGAACACCGTACCGTCGAAATAGGCGCCGCCAAGTTGGCCAACACCGTAGAAATTCCCGTCGGTCGCCTGGATTAAGGTACTCAGCGGGATGCCGCCGTCGGGGTCAAAGGCGTGAAGGACAGTGAACACGCCTTGCGGCGTGATCTTGAAGATGGTGCCGCAGCCGGTACCCTCACACGACAGCAGGCCGCCATTTTGGGCTATCCCGTAGAAGTTGCCGTCAGTGGCTTGTGTCAGCGCAGCGTCGGGATTGGTGCCGTCACTGCAATCTGTCCGAGAGCAAAAGTTATATAGCGTGGTCAGCGTGCCCTGCGGGGTGATTTTGAAAACGGTGCCACAGCCCCGGCTATCTGTACACGACAGGGAGGATCCGCCGAAGTACGTTGTCCCGTAGAAACTCCCGTCGGCCGCTTGAGTGAGGCCTCCGCTGGGATAGTTGCCGTCAGCGCAGTTAGGCTGCGCGCAGAAATTGTAAAGCGCCGTCAGCGTGCCCCCAAGAGTAATCTTGAAGACTGTCCCGCAACCATTGGGGTATTCTTGGCAGTTCGGATCATTGTTGATCCCTCCGCCCGCAGTTGTCCCGTAGAGGTTGCCGTCAGTGCCCTGCACGAGGGTTGCTTCGGGAAACGCGCCGTTAGTTCCAACGAAAGTGGTCAGGGTGGTGAAAGTTATTGACTTTGTGAGGGGCTGCTCATCTTGTGCTGGCGACGCAATCGCCGTCGCCGCCAGGAGCAGGCAGAGGATGCCAGACCTTCGCCACCATCCAATCGTTACTGTCGCACCCTGACGAAGGTTCCAAGCTATTTCCTGTCTTTTGCGTCTCATTGATTTTCTCCTCCTTTTCTGTAGCGCAGGGATCTCATTTCTCAAGCCCTGCAGCTCTCCGAACTTGAAGATTCGCAGAGCCTGTCCCGGTCTCCCAAGGGGACCAAACCACAGGCCCTGCGCTACCTCTACAACTGTCGAGCCGAGTGAAGTTGCCTACTGGATCAGAAGAGCCACCGTGACGCTCACAGCCCTGTTGCCGTTCTCCGGCCACCCTGTGATGGTTAGCGAGTCCGAGCTTTTCTGGGCAGAGCTTACGGAGACTGCGATCACCGTAACGGAAGCCGTCAGAGCCGGATTGATCTCTACCGAGGAGGGCAAGACCGAACAGGCCACAGCCGGAGAGCTCGAATTGGCAGGTCAGCGCGACTCGTCCGGTGTAGCCCTGGGAATCGATGACCGCACTATACTTCGCGGTCCCCCCGGGGCGGCCTACTGCTGTCGCCGGAGATGCAGAAATCGAAAAACCCTGGCTCTGCCCCGGCGACGCCGGCATTGCGGCTGACGCAATCACAAGCAGGGTCAGTCCGAGAAATCCCAACAGTTTGCTTTTCATACGCCTACCTCCTTTTTGAATTAGTCTTCACTTCGGTTAACATCGAGCCGCTAGGCCAGGAATCTGGCCCGGCGGCCACTCGCGAAAACACTGGAAGAACCTACCGGCTACCGCCTGCCGATATTTGCTTCTTGCCTTCCACCTATCTACTCAGGCGTGGAAACAGGTCAAAATCGATCATGGCGGGGCGACTTTTTTGGGTTGCAAGAACCCAATGTCAGAAGAGCGCTGACAGTGGGTAGGCGCCACCCCACCACCAACGGGCGCCGGGCAACGCAACGCAGCCTATTGACCGAGGTAGTAGAATGTTTCGTGTTTACGGCAAGACCCCAACTGCAGAAGTGACTTATGTCTTCCAGGCACGAAGTCACAATACTCCTGGTCGAGTGGGCTGCCGGCAACCAGCAGGCCCTGGAAAAGCTGACCCCGCTTGTGTACGCTGACCTCCGTCGGCTTGCCGCGGCCTACCTGAGGCACGAGCGCCCGGACCACACCCTGCAACCCACCGCGCTTGTCCATGAGGCCTATCTTCGGCTGGTGGATCAGCGCAACCCAAGTTGTCAAAGCCGTACCCACTTCTACAGAGTGGCGGCGCGCCTGATGCGCCAGATTCTCGTGGACCACGCGCGGCGGCGGCACGCGCGCAAACGGGACGCTTACAAGGTGTCGCTGCAAGAGACGGTGAGCTTCGCCGCTGAACGCAGCGCCGACCTCGTCGCGCTCGATGACTCGCTGACCGCGCTGGAAAAACTAGACGCCCGCAAATGCCGAGCGGTCGAGCTTCGCTACTTCGCCGGGCTCGAGATGGAGGAAATCGCCGAGATGCTCAACGTTTCGCGGGTGACGGTGCGTCGCGATTTGAGAATGGCGGAATCCTGGCTTTATCGCGAAATGCGGAGTGGGTAGAGGATAAGAAGTCGAAGGTCAAAAGCCGAAAGAAAAGGCGGTCTCAAGCTTCGACTTTCAACTCTTAACTGCCGACCTAACTTTCGACTCTCAACTTTCGACTTTCGACCGCTCTATGACCCCGGAACGTTGGGTGCAAGTCGAAGAACTCTTCCATCGCGCCGCAGAGTGCGAGCCGCAGGAACGGATCCGTCTGCTTGAGGAGGCCGGCAGCACTGATCCGGAGCTGCGGCGGGAGGTGGAGTCGCTGCTTTCCTGGCAGGAAAGTGCCGACGGGCATCTTCAGGCGGCAGTGGACGGGGAGGCTGACTGCTCCAGCTTTTTGGAATCGCCTCCCTGGGTTGGCTCGCCTGCCTTTGAGGGCACTGCCGATGAGTTCGGCGCCAGCGAAAGCGGCCCGGGGGCCGTGTTTGGTCAGTATCACTTGCTGCACAAAGCCGGCGAAGGCGGCATGGGTGAGGTGTGGTTAGCTGAGCAGAAGGAGCCAGTGCGCCGCCGCGTCGCTCTGAAGCTGGTGAAGGGCGGGATGTACACCCGCGAGGTGAGGGCGCGCTTCGAGTCTGAGCGCCAGGCCTTGGCTCTGATGGACCACCCTGCCATCGCCAAAGTGTTCGACGCTGGCTCCACGCCCCAGGGCGCGCCCTACTTCGTAATGGAGTATGTCGCCGGTGTCCCCATCACGACTTACTGCGACAATCACCGGCTCAGCACCGGCGAACGGCTGGAACTCTTCGTTCACGTGTGCGAGGGTGTCCAGCACGCTCACCAGAAAGCCATCATCCACCGCGACCTGAAGCCTTCCAACATCCTCGTTACTGAAGTAGACGGCCACCCGGCGCCGAAGATTATTGACTTTGGGGTTGCCAAGGCGCTGGCCCAGAAGCTGACTGAGCATACGATGTACACGCGCGTCGGGACGCTGGTGGGAACTCCGGAGTACATGAGCCCGGAGCAGGCTCTTTCCTCAGGTGAGGATATCGACACCCGCACCGACGTCTACTCGCTGGGTGTGATCTTTTACGAGCTGCTGGCGGGTGTGCCGCCGCTCGAACTGCGCAAGGCCTCTCTGGACGAATTCCTTCGGCGATTGCGGGAGGAAGAACCACCGACGCCAAGTACGAAAATCCGCACGCAGAACCCAGCGGCGTCAACAGAAGTGGCGCGCAAGCGCCAGACCGAGCCGCCGGCGCTGCTCAAGCAGATACGCGGTGACCTGGACTCGATCGCCTTGAAGGCTCTCGAGAAGGACCGGTCGCGCCGCTACAGTTCGCCCTCCGATTTCGCCGCCGACATCGTGCGCTGTCTCAGGAACGAAGCGGTCGTCGCCGTCCCCGCTTCCGCCACTTATCGCGCCCGCAAGTTCGCGCGCCGCCACCGCGCGGCTCTGGTCACGGCTTGTGGTGTCGCCGGGGTGCTGATCGCGGCTGCCGCCGTCAGCATCCGGCAAAGCATCCGCGCCGACCGGGAGGTGGCCGTGGCCCAGGCGGTGAACGACTTTCTGCAGAACGATTTGCTGGCGCAGGCCAGCGCGTCCACCCAATCGGGGCCGAGCGTCAAATCCGATCCGCACCTTGAGGTGCGCACCGCCTTGGACCGTGCCGCAGCCCGCATCGGCGGCAAGTTCGACCGCCAGCCGGAGGTAGAAGCTGCCGTCCGAGACACCATGGGCCAGACCTACTTGGACCTTGGGCTTTACCCGGAAGCGCGAAAGCAAACGGAACTGGCACTGGACTTGGAGCGGCGGGCGCTGGGAGCGGAGAATCCGAAGACCCTTAACACCATGAGCCGCCTTGGGCGCATCGCCTATCTTCAAGGCAGGTATCGGGAGGCTGAGGAGCTTGTCAGCGGTAACTTAGCCAGCCAGCACCGTGTGCTCGGTTCTGAGCATCCTGACACGCTGAATTCCATGAACTTGTTGGGCCTCATCTATTTAGTGGAGGTAAAGTACCCACAGGCTGAGGCGCTCTTCAGCGAGAGCCTGAACACCAGGCGCCGTCGGCTGGGTTCCGAGCATCCCGACACGCTGAACTCGATGAACAACCTGGCCCTCATCTACGAGGACCAGGGCAAGTACCCGCAGGCCGACGCGCTCTTCAGCCAGACCGTGGAGATCCGGAGCCGCGTGCTGGGCCCTGAGCATCCTGAGACGCTGAGGTCCATGAACAATCTCGCCACCGTCTACACTGAGGAGGGCAAGTACCCGCAGGCCGACGCGCTCTTCAGCCAGATCTTGGAGATCCGGCGCCACGTGCTGGGTCCCGAGCATCCTAGCACGCTCGACTCCATGCGCCTTCTGGCACTTAATTACACCATGAGCGGGAGGTACGCGGCGGCCAAGGCTCTTTACGGACAGGTGCTCGAGATGAGTCGTCGCGTGCTGGGTCCCGAGCATCCCGCCACTCTTTACACCGGGTTGGCCTTTGCATGGATGTATCAACGCGCGGGCAAATACGCCCTCGCCGAAGCCTATGCGGCGCAGGCCGTGGCAGGGTACCGGCACGCGCTGGGCCCGGACGATCCGACTACGATGAACGCGGCTGCCGACCTGGCGCTGGCGTACTTGTCACAGGGGAAGTTCGCTCAATGCGAGCTCTTAGCGCGCGAGGCCGTGCAAGCGGACCAAAAGGACCGGCCGGATGACTGGCAACGCTTCCGCGCGGAAAGCCTGCTTGGAGCCAGCCTCGCTCGAGAGAACAAGTACGCCGAAGCGGAACCGCTGCTGCTTGGAGGCTATCAGGGAATGCTTGTACGCAAGGACCGCATCCCCGTCCCCTATCGCTACCACCTGGACATGGCGCATCGGTGGGTCGTGCAGCTTTACCGGGCCTGGGGCAGGCCGGAGAAAGCTGCCGAGTGGAAGAAGAAGTGAGCAAGGGCAGACGGGTATCGGTTTGGCGCAGCTTTGGAGTGCGGCAGCTTGCTGCCGCTTTGCCCCCAGCGAGCTTGCTCGGGGCAAAAACGGGGCCCGTTCGTTCCTTTACCAAAGGAGACGCGCATCACCATCATCGTTCCTGACAGCGCTCTTCCCGAGCCCGCCGTCGACTCCGCTTACAGCATTCCCGAACTCGCCAGCAATGCCAGTTGAAAATGTACGACACCACGTCAGTGTCAACTACAAGGAACAAACCGCAGCCATCTTGGCCGTGAGTTTCCACGGGCGAGACGCCGGTGCCACGTCAAACGGCCCGCTCCTGCACCCGCGACCACCCGCGATGTGTTGACAACGCCTCAATCAATGCTATAGTTAACTCTGAGACTGAACGCCTTCGCACCACTCTCTTTGAGGAGGCAGGGTGGTGCCTATGAGCAAGGCGTCGGAGGGTTCTCATGCCTCTCGTCAACAGCCCCACGCTAACCCCCCAAAAAACTAGCCGCCCATCGAACCGACGCCCAACTCTCGCGCGGACCGATAACGCCGGAAGGCCTCATCCCTGTGCGGGACAGGAAGAAGCAGCACGGCGGCTACGCGCAGGGTGCAGGGAAAACCCTGCCCGTGGCCGGCACGGGGACCAACGCGGCGGATCGCATGAAGAGTGGCGCGGAGGTGGGCGGGCTGACGCCGTCTTGCTTTTGGCCGACGCGCTCATAACCCGCGCTGGTGACTCCCCTGTGGGAAAAAATTTTAAAAATTTTTTGGCCTATCCTGGAATGTTATTGATAATAAAGGACCGAAAATGAGAAGATTGGGACAAATGAGAATACCCTGGAATGTATATGAAAACAAAATACTTAACCTCACTTATCCTGGAATGTTACTGATAAATATAGTGGTTAGCTATTTTCGAGGTGTCAAATCTACTAAAGGAACCGGCAGGCTGCGGAAAAGCCTTCGGACCATGTCATGCTCTGCCCGTTCGCCTTTCTTCTGCGAACGGCCCTGAGCAGAGCGAAGGGGCTGAGGGTACACTCCGCGAAGGATCTGCTTTATTTGTGTTCACCAAGATACAGCAGATGCTTCGCTGCGCTCAGCATGACGTCTTCCCTTTTTCCGCAGCCTGCTAGACGGGAGACGCTTTGAGCGTCGCAACGACGCAGTCCTGGTAGGCCCGGAAGCGCATGAACTCTATGCCAAAGGAAGAGATCGCGGCTTGGCAGGCGACCTGCGATCGCGGTCGGGAGGACCTGATAAGGACGAACGCTCCTTATTCTCTGGACTCGGCCATGTTCATGGGTAAGCCGGAATAGCCGGAATCAAAAGTGTTACAGCGGCGGGAGGATTTGAGCTTCCCTCACGTCGGGCGGCTCCCGGACCTACTTCTGACGCTCAAAAGAGAGCCGTAGCACGCGCGGAACCAAAAAAAGAACATCAAAAATGAAGGAAACGTCCTACTATATTATTGATAATACACAACATAAATTTGTATCCCAAGATGTTACACATAACAAAGCCACTTAGCGCGCCTATCCAACTATATATATGAAAATAAAGTGACTTAACAGACAGTCATTTTCCTCTTGACGCCATGGCCAAGATGACCATGCCACGTGGCACGGGCTTCCAGCCCGTGTGGGCAGGGATCGAGGACCAAGGACCCTGTTCTTCCCACAGCAATTACGCCAATAGGTATCTTAAAATAAATGGGTTATTCGTAAAAGGCCAGGAGCTTGTTGATAGATAAGGCGGCTCTGGAAGGCCAAGGTCAGAAAGGACTGCACTGCGGCCGCGCACGGCTCGTTTTCAAGCCCTGCGGCTGGTTCGCTGTCTTGGTTTCGAGGTGATCGAGCAGCGGGAAAAGCGTTGGGAGGAGGAAGAGATTTGAGGCAGCCCGGCAGCCGGCCAACCAAGCTTTCAGCGGGGCGTCAGGCAGGCCCCATGAGCGGGGCCTGCTGCAGCGCACAAGATCGATCGGTGCTACTCGTCGGTGCCGGTTCCGGTGGTCGCGTGCCGGGCGAGCGCAACGGCCACTGCGTTCGCGGACTCGAGCGGGGGCAGCGCAACGGCGGCGGCGCCCGTGGCGACGTCCGGTGTTCCCACCAGGGCTCCCTGCTCTTCGCGCACGAATGTCAGGCGAGACTCTTCAGCATCGTAGTCCACAATGATCAGGTCGCCCAGCTTGATCTGCGAAGTGGCGATCAAGTTCGAGAGCGGAAAAACCAGATGCCGCTCGATGGAACGTTTGAGGTGGCGAGCGCCGAATTTCATATCGATGCCTTCGCGCAGCAAGAAATCGCGCGCAGCGCGGGTGCACTTGAAGACAAACTGGCGCTCACCGATGGAGGTGACGATACGCTCCTGCACCCGGCTGAGTTCGATGTCCAAAATCTGTTCCAGGTGGTCGTCCTTCAGGGAGCGGAAGACGATCACTTTGTCGAGACGATTCATGAACTCCGGCGAAAACTTGCGCTTGGCGGCTTCGCTGGCCACGCGGTAGATTTTCTGGTCAAGAGCCTCGTCATTCTCCAGCGGGCCGCCGGAGAATCCCAGGGTGCCCGTCATAAGCTTGTTCACCTCGGCCGAGCCCAGGTTGGAAGTCATGAAGATCATGGCGCGGGAAAGATCAACCCGGCGGTTGTCGCCGAGCGTCAAGGTGGCTTTGTCAAGAATGCCCAGCAGCAACTGCCAGAGCGCGTCGCTGGCCTTTTCGATCTCGTCAAAGAGAACCAGCGAGAGCTTAACCTTCTCGGTATAGTACTGCTCGAGCGCTTCCTGCGTGATGAGGGGCTGGGTTTCGCGGTGACCGAGGTATCCGGGAGGCGATCCGATCAGCTTGGCGATCTCATGGCTGTGCTGAAACTCCGCGCAATCGATCTTCAGGACGGCGTTGGGCGTGCCAAACAGCACCTCGGCGGTAGCCTCAACCAGGCGAGTTTTGCCGGAGCCGGTGGGTCCCAACAGCAGCAGGTTCGAAACCGGCCGCCCGGGCGAGGAAAGGCCGGCCAGGTACACCTGATAAACCCGCGCCAGCCGCCGGACGGCGCGGTCCTGGCCTACTACTTTCTGGCTGAGCGCCTTTTCAAAATCGCGCACCTCAGGACTGTGCGCGGTCGGATCGAGTACTGTGGTTGCCATCGTGGTGACCCCCAAAACTACCAGCTAGAGCTGCACGCTGGTGAATCTTCCTTTCTTGAGCTGGCCGAGCTTGACTTCGAGCGTTCCCCGAAGAAGCCTGAATTCGGTTGCAAATTGGGACCGCAGTTCGCGCTCCCGCAGGACCTCGAAGGCCGGCCATTGAAAATCGGCGATATCCAAGTGGACGCTGCGAATCTGGCCGAGCAGGTCCCGAAGGAATCCCGAACTGTTGAGCATGGGCTGCACGAACTCGTGTGAGGCATGCTGCCTGAGGCGCGCCCAATCCACCTGAACGAACGGGTGCTTGGCGGTAACGGCCTGAACCACTTGGTCGCTGATCCTTGGCCGGCGCCCGAGCGAAGCGAGTTGGAGTTGACGCACACGCCCTTCGTTACGCACGTTATGGACCAAATAGTAGGAGTGGCCGCGCTTGCGAATGAACGCCATGTTCGGTTCCTCGCCATGGCCCTTGCCGACGGCGGATGGCCCTGTCACTACGCACCGTCTGTCTATCGCCTTGATCGAGCAATACTTTGCTGTACCATACCAACACCTAGTAGTGGAGGATGATCCACTACAGTTTCAGTTTTGTCAAATATATTTTTTTGTTGGCATTCATTAACGGGCTGGAGGGCAAGCTAGGCCAGAGGTGTAGTGTCCCGAGCGGGTCAAAACGACCAGATTAAGCGCCTCTAGTGTGACGGAGTGCGCAGTAGCCAAGGCCAATGTGGGCCGCGCCGAACCCGGCGAGGTTCTGGCCGGATACATGAGAGGCTACTAACCTTCACCATTGATTAGTGGCTGAGGCAGCGACTGCGTTTCACGCCGGGACCGATATTGAGATAATCACTTTATTTATCATTGACTTACGAGAGCCTGCGTGGCTTCACGGGTTTTCGTATTCTCGCGTTGCAGGTGGCAGCGCCTCATCTTCCCGTTCGGCGGGATTTCGAATCTCATAACGCTTCACAAAAGGAGGAGCGATGATCTCGACCTACAACCCCGGAAGAGTGGCCGGATTCCTGTACCTGCTGCTCGTCGTCGCCGGCCCCATCCGCATCATGTACATTCCCAGCAAGCTGTTTGTGCATGGAAACGCTGCCGCCACGGCGGGCAACATCGCCGCGCATGAGGGCCTCTTTCGTCTTGGCATCGCCAGCGACCTGTTCGTTGGAACCATCGCGATCTTCCTCGCGCTTGCTCTCTACAGGGTTTTTAAAGACGTAGATCATAACCTGGCGGTACTGATGGTGATCCTTGGGGGAATCATGCCTGCCGCTCTCTACTTCTTCAACGTCCAGAACGACGTCGCAGCCCTCACGCTGGTTCGCGGCGGGGGTTCCTATCCGCGTTCGAAAAACCTCAGCGGGACGCGCTGGCCGTACTGTTCCTGAATTTGCACGGCCAGGGATTCACTGCCGGCGAGATTTTTTTCGGTCTATGGCTCTTACCGTTGGGTGTGCTGACGTACAAGTCGCACCTCCTGCCCCGCTTCCTGGGCGTCTGGCTGATTCTCAACGGTCTCACCTATCTGATGCTTAGCTTTACCGGTTTGCTGCTACCGCGGTATGAGGATAAGGTGTCGAACGTCAGCTTTCCCGTCCTCTTTGGAGAAGTAGTCTTTATGCTGTGGCTCCTCATCAAGGGCGCAAGCCCGGAGCCGATCGCTCAGACTGTCTTGGTTTCGAAGTAGAGATCCGTCTGGAATTCGGGGTTGTGTGCTCGTTGTCCGCGAGCCATCGACACAAGGGGCCTCCGACTATCCGAAAAGTTTGCCAAGCCTGGCCCAATTCAGCCAGGCTGGTTGAATTCGCGCGGCAGAGTTGTGGCGTGGCTCGCAGCGCGCCTAACCCGCATTTCTGTTCCGAAAATTTCGGTCAGGTATTAACGCTGGGGTCAAGGGTGACCTTATGACCTAGACCTTCGAGCCGCTTGACGTAATAACGGGTCAGGCGTTCGGGTTCAAGACGATCATAGAAG
>Ga0335085_10015007_pt1 | contig 11268 bp, 12 predicted proteins | sample Lox_Sample_45_FD_206712 | JGI IMG/M metagenome (GOLD analysis project Ga0335085, IMG submission 206712) | Soil microbial communities from Loxahatchee National Wildlife Refuge, Florida, United States - Lox_Sample_4.5 | ecosystem: Environmental > Terrestrial > Soil > Wetlands | place: USA... | reverse complement strand
GAATCCGCATATCAAAGGGAGACCAGCATTTCGAGGCCGAAGGTGATAAGCGGTTCGTGCTGGAGATGTTCAAACGCTTCGAAGGTAGTAGCGCCCCATCAACTACGCCCCGGGAAAAAGCCGTGTCCGATCCAGCCGCCTTAGCATCATCAAAAGAGGTTTCCGTTGGAGAATTTATTCGACAGCTTGGAGTCAAGAAACATACGGACCTAGTCGTCGCATTCGGTTACTACTTGGAGGAGCATTCAGGTCTGAAAGATTTCACGCCTGCCGACATCAGTAATTGCTACTACGAAGCGAAGATGGAGACCACAAACATTAGCCAATCAATTATTCAAGATATTAAACGCGGCTACATTATGGAGGCCAAGGGCGACAGGAAGGCAAAGAAAAGCCGACGCTATACGGTAACTGTGCTAAGGCGGCTGGATCGGACACGGCTTTTTCCCGGGGCGTAGTTGATGGGGCGCTAGTACCTTCGAAGCGTTTGAACATCTCCAGCACGAACCGCTTATCACCTTCGGCCTCGAAATGCTGGTCTCCCTTTGATATGCGGATTCGATAGGTTTGGGCCATGTGATCCTTCCAGTCTGGGACTTCCGCGACGACGGTTCGCGCAAGCCCTTATGTGTAGTCTTTGGGTTGCCTCGTCGACTCGCACACCAAAGTCAACGTCCACAGAGTGCCGTCGTCACTTTCCGTCGCGGACAGGGGTGTCCGCGCCACACTCTCTAGAACGGAATATCCTCATCACTGATCGGAGACGCACCTGCCGGCTCCGGTTCCGGAGCGCGTTGGTCGAAGTTGTTGCCACCGCTCGCAGCGCCACGCGAGTATCCGCCGCCGCCCTCAGCACCTTCGCCGCGCCCGCCGAGCAGGATGAGGTCACTACCCACGACTTCGGTCATGTATTTCTTCTGGCCGCTGGTCTTGTCGTCCCAGGAGCGGGTTTGCAGGCGGCCTTCGATATACACCTTGCCGCCCTTCTTCAGATACTCGCCGGCAATCTCCGCCAGCCGCTGCCACAGGACTACGTTGTGCCACTCGGTGCGGTCCTGCCACTGTCCCTCTTTGTCCTTATAACGCTCGTTGGTGGCGATGGTGAGCTTGGCCACCGGAGTGCCTTGCGGCGTGTATTTCACTTCAGGGTCTTTGCCAAGATTGCCAATGAGTTGTACTCGATTAAGACTTTTGCCTGCCATGATTGCTGCTCCTTCCGCCCACCTGGGGCTGAGAGATAAGAATGCCAGAAACGCCGGGGTTCGGAACGCTGGTGTCGAAACCTGGGAACGCGAATCCTAAGGGGCTGGATGGTCAATATATCAGAAGCACTTGGCATTTCGCACTTAGCATTTGGCTTCGGGTGGCTCGCGTTCCAATTCGGAATTCCCAAGGCGAAATGCCAAGTGCCAACTACCCAGAGCTGGGGTATAATGCCCGCCATGTCTGCCGAAACCAGGGCCGCAGGGCTGGTACCCGATGAGCTGAAGTTCGAACCCAAGTCCAAAGGCCTTCTCACCCCGCGCAAGAAAAAACCCAAAGAGCTGGCGGTCATCACCGAATGCTGCACCGGTTGCGCCGGTTCACCGGCGTGCGTGGAGTACTGCCCGGTGGAAGACTGCATGTTCTGGGTGCCGGACGAAGATCATCCGCCGTTCGGCCGCATTCAGGTGGACCCCATCCTCTGCATCGGCTGCAAAAAGTGCCTCAGCAAAGGGCCGGATGGCTGCTTCCTCGACGGTTGCCCTTGGGACGCCATCGTCATGGTCGAGACCACCGAGGTGGAAAAAGAAGTCGGCGTCATGCCGATTTGAAGGGCAGTCGTTGGTCCTTGGCCGTTGGTCGTTGGCCTAGACCTCCCAGGGATTAAAATCAGTGCCCCGAGGCCTGTTCTGCGCGGCTCCGGATCGCCTCATCCGTCAGCACCGCCTGCTTCCGCACGTCGTCGGAGATGTCCGGCACATTGCGCTCGTAGGGTTGAATGGCGGGCAGGTCTTCCGGCTGACCAATCAGATACAGCGCCCGCAAGGCCTCCCATGCCTGCTCGGTCCCAGGATCGATTGTCGCAATCCGTGCCCCGGCCGCAACCTTCTGCCCCGTCTGTACATACAAATTCCGCAGACGCCCGCTGATCGCCGAGCGAATCTCGAACGCCTTTCCATCTGCCTGCAACTTGGCAATTACTCCGCCCTGATGGATCGCTGCGCCGACCGTTGCTGTATCCGCTACCGTGCCGGACTGCGGCGCCGCCAGTTGTTCCGGTTGCAGCAGGGCAACGATCTGGGGCCGGCCTGAAGCATCGCCGAAGCGCACTAGCGACAGGGCCGCATTGCCGCGCACCATGAGCGACGGGTCGTGGAGCATCTTCAGCAGCGCCTCGTGAAATCCCGCGCCCGCCGTGTCCTGGCCCATGACCCAGGCATCGGTATTGCGCACCTCATCCACCGGATAAGAAGCCAGCCGCACCAGGTCAGGGTACCAGCGCGCCACCGAAGCATCGTGTTTGGAAATGCCATCCCCAATCTGCACCAGCGCATGCTGAATATGGCGCGGCTTCTTGTCATCCTGCAAATATTCGGCCAGTTGCCCGTCCGATAGGTGCCGCCCAAACCACGTGTTCCACCAGAACAAAAACGGCATGGAAACAATCAGCCACGCCGTGACGAAGAAAAGAATGCGTTGCACAGGGGACATGCGGTGGCGGGGCTTGGAAACGGCTGTTGAAGCGGGCACAGGCTCGGCAGACATCGCGGAGCTATTTGACCACAGAGGACACGGAGAGCACAGAGGAAAATACAGGGGAAATGCAAGATATCCGCTGCCGAGAAGGCATGGCCTAATTCCGCAGCACGAACAGGGAACCGATCACGGCACAGAGAACTGTCCCAGCGCCTGCCGCCAGAGCCAGCATGCCCCAGTAGGGGTTTGTGGCATGTTGCAGGACTGCGGCCTGCACGAAGTCGATAATCCATTCGCGGGCCGCCGACGGAGTGGAAGCGAACCAAATGCCGGCAAGGACGATGGCGGCGGAGCCAGCCTTGGTTACCAATGCAATAGGGCGAGTGGCGCGTGCCAGTGCGGCGTCGCGGTACCGCAGCTGGGCTTTCCACCAGAGCAACCCGGCATCCGGAAGAACGATTTCGGATTCCTGTGACCTCCTTTGTTCGTCCAGATATTGCGCCACCAGGACAATCTCAGTACAAATTACACAGTGGGCAACATGCTCCTTCAATGTGGAGTCGAGAGCGTTTGCATGCACTGCGTCAAACACGCGCTGCTCTTCGCCGCAATAGTTCTTGTTCATGGTTTTACCTTCCGGATCCTGTTGCCACGATCTTGCAGCAGGCCCGCGAGTTTCTTGCGCGCGCGAAAGAGCAAGAGGCGAATGCTGCCCGCTCGTAGGCCAGTGGAATTCGCAATTTCCTTGTGGCTCGAGCCCTCAACATAGGCCAGCCACAAGAGTTGCCGTTCGCGCGCCTTCAGTTGATCAAATGCCGATCGCAGGTCGGTTTGCGCTTCCGGGGCAGGATCACGTGCAGCTTGGTCTATGGCGGGTTCCTGCGGGTCGGAGCCAGCCGAGGCGAAAATGCTCGTGAACAAGGAGCGACGCTGGCGTCGCCAATGATCGTGCAGCAGATTCGTGGCAATGCGAAACAAGTAGCTCTTGGTTTCTCGTTCGCCCATGGTGGCGGCGAGGTCCACGGAAAGCAGGCGGCAGTAAGCTTCCTGTAGCAGATCATCGGCAAGATCACGGTCTCCGGAGACGCGCCAGAGATATCCGAGCAGCGAACGCGAAGTCTTCTCGTAAAATATCCGGAAGGCGTCTTCGTCCATTCGATTGTTCGTCGCTTCTTCACTTTCGGAAGCCGCACCCGGCACGGGCGCGATCAACTCCATGCTGACAGTCCGGCTTAGTGGCTCTGAAGGCATTGCAACTGGGTCACTGTCTTGACGTAACGGGATATCCCAGCAGGCCGAGCGATTTCGAGAGCGTGTAAGACACGGCTGCGGCCAGAATGAACCCGCTTCCCAAACTAAGAATCAGCGTGCCGAAGACGAGAAACCCTTCCTCGGTGCCCGCAACCCGCCCGCGCAGAAATAGAAATCCCAGCCCCAACGGGATCATGACGACTCCCGTCTGTAAGGCAAGGATGATGCGTCCGAATGGCGAAGCGCGTTCTACGCCCAGGGATTCCACCAGGCGCTTGCCCGCGTCGGACTGCACATAGGCCAGCAAATCCTGGCTCGATCCAAACTTTTCTATGAGCGAATTGTGCACAGACGCCTGCAATTTCGCTGTTCTGTATCGGCGCAGCGAGTTAGCAATGACCCAGAGAATCCAAGAACAGGTAGCGAAAAAAGCCGGGAAAATAACAAGATCTTCCTGCATAGCGGTTTCCTCCCTGCTGCATGAGGCTGGCAAGACCGACCATCCAGCTCTCAAGGTATAACGATTGGCCAGGCAAAATGGTTAACCGGGAATCGCTATCTTGGGTAAGAGGGGTGTTTGCAGGCGAATTTCAACTCCCGATCCACTCACCCGTTCGGTGCCCAATTGGAACTGGCCCGCGTGACCGTCGGGCTCCGCCTAGGGCAGGCGCAAATAGTGGTTCACCACCAACACCAGCGTAACCAGCACCGGCACCAACAATAGGATTATGGACGCAACCAGCAACACTTCGCTGAATAAATCTGCTTTCATCAACTCGTCCCGGTGCATCTCGCCTCCTGAATGTGGCGTGGATGTTTCGTTCGTTAGAAGCAGAAATTGCCCCACTTGTGGTCTTCCTCCTGTCACTTCGATTCAGAAGTGCATGTTTAACCCCAGAGACCCTAACGTGAAGCCCTCATATTGGCGCGATTTGTCTGGTTGCAATTCTCACCGGGCAGTCTTTTTCTCTTGCGCGTTGCCGCTGCCGACATTCTCTTGAACCGGCGAATCTCCGGAGAATGTGGTAAGGCCGCGCATGAGATATTTTGTACAACCAACGGCGTTGTGCGAGGCCCTGTCGATTTGGCTTAGTTCAGGAAGTAAGTGCGGTAGAGCGTGTCTCTCTGCGCGGGGCGGAAGCCGGCATCGCGGATGATGCGCCGAAGCTCTTCTTCGGTAGTGCAGTTGGTAACGCCTGCCGCTCGTACCACATTTTCCTCGAGCATCACGGAGCCGACGTCATTTCCGCCGAAACGGAGCCCCATCTGGCAGACTTTCAGCCCTTGCGTAACCCAGCTCGACTGCACGTTGAGAAAATTGGATAGATAGAGCCGTGAAATGGCGAGAACTTTCAGATATTCAACCGCCGTGGCTTCATCCCAATGCCGCCCCCCAAGGGCGGTGTTCGCCGGCTGAAAACTCCAGGGAATAAATGCGGTGAATCCCCCGGTTTCCTCCTGCAGGTCGTAAAGTCTCTGAAGGTGATTGATGCGGTGCTCGTACTTTTCGCCGACGCCGAACATCATGGTTCCAGTCGTTCGCATCCCGAGCTGATGGGCCGTGCGATGTACATTCAGCCAGTCGTCGGTCAGGCACTTCAGGCGCGCGATTTTATAGCGGACCTCGTCGTCGAGGATCTCGGCTCCGCCGCCAGGGATCGAATCCAGCCCCGCATCGCGCAGGCGTGTGATGGTGTCGCGAATACTCAGGCCGCTGTACTCCGCAATCGCAATGATTTCCGAGGCGGAGTAGCAATGCAGATGCACCTTGGGAAATCGTTCTTTGATTCCGCGCAGCATTCGCTCATGCCAATCGATCTTCAGATCAGGATGCAGCCCACCCTGCATCAACACACCGGTGCCGCCGAGTTCCACGGTTTCGCGAATCTTGTCGTAAATCGTTTCGACATCGAGGATGTATCCTTCTTTGGCCTTGGGACCTTTGAGGGGACGGTAGAAGGCGCAGAAGGTGCAGTACTCGGTGCAGTAATTGGTGTAATTGATATTGCGATCGATGACGTAGGTGGCTACACCTTCGGGATGCAGCTTGCGGCGCACCGCGTCGGCTTCCATGCCGAGGCCGACCAAATCATCGGAGTGGAACAGGTCGAGGGCTTGGGCTTTAGTCAGAGACATGAGGTAAATCGATTCTAGCGAACTGGCCCGACTTGCGCCAAGTGGACACTAAGCCGCCTTCCCGGTGGGCGTCGCATGATCCGAAATCTTTCTCCGGTGCTTCATGTGGTAGTACTCGAGCAGGGTTGCCAGACCGCCCAGAATGGCCAATCCGACCAGAATCGCCAGCGCTGGTTTGTAATATCTGGAAAAGAAGCCCACGATTGCACTTCCATAAAACGCGCCCAGGCCGGCAATCACCGTGAAGCGCGTCCCGCGGCCGAAGGTTAGCGCCGCCAGGAACTTACGGCGGGGATATTGCAACGCCCCGGCGGCTAACAGGAAGGGGACAATCGGGAACGGAGGGGGAAGCATGGCCGGCACGGCGACCGCGCCAAAGCCCCAGCGTTCGAATCTGCTACAGAGCTTGCCGGCGGTTTTTTGGGAAAGACGGTGTTCGAGCGCTTCCTTGCCGCCCTTTTTTGCCAGCACATACGTGATGTAACCCCCAGCCACCGCTCCAATCGTCGCCATGACCGCGTAATACGGCCAGGGCTCGCTGTGACGTGCCGCCAGATAAATAGTCAATACGTCCATGCTGCCGGTCAGCGGCAAGAGGGAATTGTCGGCGATCCCCAGCAGGATCAGGCCGGGGCCTCCCATCCGGCTTATCCAGCCCCAGGCAACTACCACCAGGAAAGCTCTCGGGATGGCGAGGACATTCATGGGACTGCCCGGTTGTGCTCATCCACCAGCAACACCCGGAATTGGTGCTGGCGCGCCGCCTCTTCCTCCAGCCAGCAGAAACTGGTAATGATCACCATGTCCCCCGGTTGCGCCAGCCGCGCGGCGGCGCCATTCAGACAGATCTCCCCCGACCCTCGCTCCGCCGCAATGACGTAGGTCTCCAAACGGTCACCGGTACTAATGTTCCAAACATGCACAGATTCGCCCACCAATAAGCCAGCGGCATCGATCAGCTGCGTATCGATTCCGATGCTGCCTTCATAATTAAGGTCTGCTCGCGTGACTGTAGCGCGATGAATTTTCGACCTCATCATCTTCAACAACATGACTTAGTCCCCTCCCCGGGAGAAAGGTCACTACTTAGGGTGATTCTGCAGATTGCTTCACGGATTCACCTGAGAGCGATTCATCTCGCAGGGGTGGCGCTGGCAGCGGTGAAATGCAAGGGAGGCGCCTCGGGCAGACTGCCGCATTCATTCGCATAGCGATAGAACAGTTCCAGCCCTTGCAGGGCCGGTAGATCAAGGTAGTAGTGAATGCTTTCCGTAAGGTATTTTTTCACTTGGATTTCAGTCAGGCCGACCCGCGGCGCCCATTCGCGGGCAATTTGCTGGATGCTTGCCGGCTCCAGGCCAAGATCGCGGGAGCGTTGAAAAATCTCCGCCAGATCGGAAATTGGCGAGGTCGGCAGCGCATCCTGCCGTACTGCCCAGAAAGCGAAAACGAAGGGTTTGCCGGTAAGCCGAACCCATTCCTCCCCCAGGTCGTAGGTGAAAAAACGGGCTTTGTCCACTTGCAGGGCCGGGTCGCCAATTAACAAACCGGCATCGCATTGGGCAAGCATTCGCTCCAGGTTTGGTTCCATAGTGGCAAACACCGGCTTGCCGCCCCACCATTTGGCAAACAAGACCTTCGTCAGCGCCACCGAGGTGAGGGAAGAGCTATCGAGCGCCACGGTCCCGACCTTCTCCAGAGGTACCTTACTGACTAACAAAATGGAACGAACGCTTCGCCGCGATCCGATGGCCACGCCGGGAACAACCGCAAGCTGCGGAATCGTAGTGTAGGCTGCCGCCGGAATGATTCCGATATCTGCCGACCCTTCAGCCAGTTGCGCTGCGCAATGCGAGGGTACGGTATAGGAAATATCGAAATCGGAGCCGGCATCTCCGTGCTCAAAGTCCCACATCAGGGGTGCGGTGTTCAGGTACGAGATGGCGGAAATGCGAAGAGTCCTCATTGCGATCGGCTTCTCGCGTACCGGCTACCCCTGCCGCAGAAGCCCGTAAAAATTCTAGCAGACTTGGGTCATGTAACCTTGACAGCCATTTTCCCTGATGCCTAAAGTCGCGCATGTCCCGGGAAGGCGCTTTTAGGAGGGGATTGTGCCGGAAGCCTTTGCCATTTCGCCGAATATTCCGAAGCAGCAGTCGGTTCATTGGCTTGCCCTGGCTTTGACGCCCGGTTTGGGCCCAACCAAGGCACGTCGGCTGGTCGAGCGGTTCGGTAGCTTGCACGGGATTTTCCAGGCCACGCTCACCGAACTGGAAGCCTCGGGGATTCAGGCGGTTGCGGCACAATCGTTGGGCACGGGGCGGTCCCTCGAGATAGCTCAAGACGAGTTGGGGCGCGCTGCAGCGGCAGGGGCGCAGGTCGTCTCCTTCGACGATCCAACATATCCCGCGCAGCTTAAGCAGATTTACGACCCGCCCCTGGTCCTTTACGTTCGAGGAGATGCAAACGTACTGGATCGCCCTGGAATTGCAGTGGTCGGCACCCGCCACCCCACTCCGTATGGCATTGGCATGGCGGAGCGCCTGTCCTGCGACTTGGCGGCGCGCGGCCTGGTCATATTCAGCGGTCTGGCGCGCGGGGTCGATTCCGCGGGGCACCGCGGCTGCATCGCCGCCAAGGGCCGGACTGTGGCCGTGCTCGGTACAGGAATCGACGTTATCTATCCCAAAGAAAACGCTCGCCTTTCGGACCAGATTCTCTCTTTAGGTGGCGCGCTGGTATCGGAGTTCCCCATGGCTACCTTTCCTGCTCCCCAGAATTTTCCTATCCGGAATCGCATTATTAGTGGTATTTCGACCGGGGTGCTGGTCGTGGAGGCCGCCGAGTATAGCGGCACCCGTATTACTTCGCGGTGCGCTCTAGAGCAAAATCGCGAGGTCTTTGCCGTGCCGGGAAATGTGACCAACAAGAACTCCTGGGGACCAAATACTCTCATCAAGCAGGGTGCAAAGCTGGTCGCGACTTGGGAGGACATCTGGGAGGAACTCCCTGCTGATGTGCGACTTACGCTGGAGCCGAAGAACGCGGATGAATCGCAGGATAACCCTAACGCATCATTATTCGGGGACGACAAGCTGGGCCCACATGAACGGAAGATATTGGCGGTCCTGAAAGCGGACGAAGCGATGCAACTGGATGAGATCATCGAAAGATTGGAACCGAATTTGTCTTCCTCGGAAATTTTTGCCGCGCTCTTTGAGTTGGAGTTGCTGGGAAAGGTGAAGCAACTGCCAGGCAAGAACTTCGTGAAAAGCTTCTAAGCGCTCACTCTCGGCTCGCAGCGTTCGGCCGGAGGCGTCATTAACCAGAGGTTATGATCGGGGCGGCGCAAACTCACGGAAGGACGTGGCCGCCGATTCGGCATTGTTTTCTTTGAGGTTGTTCTGGGGTCGTAAATGAAACGGAACCGCACCTCTTAATAGCTAGAGACTCGAGTTCGCTAACGCTGCTATGTGTAAGGAATTGCAGGGCAGAATGCATGATATCTGGCTCATGCCGGCTCCCGGGAGTTGCCCGCGAAACCGAGCGCTGGTGAGCTTTTAACCAGCAATTAGTAGCCAGGAGACTCGCTCCGAAACTTGTTGCTATCGCCACACTCGTGCTAGCTTTCCAGAAAGCATCCATCAACCAGAGGACACATTGGCAAAAGGGTTAGTCATCGTTGAATCGCCGGCGAAGGCGAAGACCATCCAGAAATATCTGGGTAAGGGCTTCACCGTCGAGGCCTCGCTTGGCCACGTTAAAGATCTGCCAAAAAGCACACTCGGCGTGGACACGGATAACGACTTCGACACGGAATACATCGTTATTCCCGGCAAGGAAAAGGTCCTGGCCAAGCTGAAGAAGGCCGCTCAGTCTGTAGACACGATTTACCTCGCGCCTGATCCTGACCGGGAAGGGGAGGCGATCGCTGCGCATTTGGCCGAAGAATTGGGCGATGGCTCCAAAAGCAAAAAAAAGAAGAAAAAGAAAGATGACGAAGGCGAGCGCATCCGGCGAGTCACATTCAACGAAATAACCAAGCGCGCCGTGCAGGAAGCATTCGAGCATCCGCGTGACATTGACCAGCACCTGGTGGATGCGCAGCAGGCGCGCCGTGTTCTTGACCGGCTCGTGGGTTATCAGGTTTCGCCGCTACTTTGGGACAAGGTGCGGCGGGGCTTGTCTGCCGGCCGTGTACAAACAGTTGCGCTGCGGCTGATTGTCGAACGCGAACGCGAGATCAAGGCGTTTGAGAAGAAAGAGTACTGGACGATTGACGCCCATTTAGCTGCAGCCAAGCCGCCGGCTTTCGATGCGCGATTCCTCGGCAAAGGCGAAGAGAAAATTGAGATACCCAACGGGGAAGACGCGGAAAAGATTCGTACTGCCCTGGAGAAGGCTGCGTGGTCGGTTCGCACGGTGGATCGCAAGGAACGCCGGCGCAATGCCACTCCGCCCTTCACCACCAGCAAATTGCAACAGGACTCTTCCCGCAAGCTGCGTTTCAGCGTGAAACGTACCATGATGATCGCGCAGCGGCTTTATGAAGGCGTGGAGTTGGGTGAGGAGGGTTCCGTCGGCCTGATCACTTACATGCGAACCGACTCCACACGCGTGGCCCCGGAGGCTCTCACCGAGGTGCGTGAATATATCGGCAAAGAGTATGGGGCTCCGTATCTGCCCGAGTCCCCGAATACCTATAAAGAAAAGAAAGAAGCGCAGGCGGCGCACGAAGCCATCCGGCCTACTTCCGTGATGCGTCATCCCGAGCAGATCAAGCAATATTTGAAAGAAGATGAATACAAGGTTTACAAGCTGATCTGGCAGCGTTTCGTCGCATCGCAAATCATGCCGGCAGTATTTGACCAGACCAGCGTAGACATCGACGCCAAGTCAGGCAGCGAAACCTTCTGGTTCCGGGTGACGGGTTCGGTGTTGAAGTTCGATGGCTTCCTGAAAGTCTATGAAGAATCGAAAGAAGGCAAAGACGACGAGGACGAGGAACTCAAGCACAAGCTGCCGCCGCTCGAGCCCGGCCAGAAACTGACGCTCAAAGAATTGAAGCCGGAGCAACATTTCACCGAGCCGCCGCCCCGTTACAACGAGGCTTCGCTGGTGAAAGAACTGGAAGAGCGCGGGATTGGCCGCCCCTCGACGTACTCCGCGATCTTGAGCACCATCCAAGAGCGCCAATATGTG
>Ga0335085_10015006_pt1 | contig 11269 bp, 5 predicted proteins | sample Lox_Sample_45_FD_206712 | JGI IMG/M metagenome (GOLD analysis project Ga0335085, IMG submission 206712) | Soil microbial communities from Loxahatchee National Wildlife Refuge, Florida, United States - Lox_Sample_4.5 | ecosystem: Environmental > Terrestrial > Soil > Wetlands | place: USA: Florida... | reverse complement strand
CGGGCGTGCTCCGTACCCAGGTAGCGGCGGGAAACCATCACCGCATAGCCCAGCACCAGCAGGAGTGAGGGATACAGCATGTCAATCCAATAGCCGCGGGAGCTGAACAGCCACAGCGCCGCGCCGTCATAGGCCACCAGCAAGCTGACTCCCACCGCCGCGCTCAGCCAGGGAGGCAGCACCACCACCCCGAACGTGATGAACAGGGCGAAAAGCACCATGGCGGCCAGTTCCGCATTGTGGGCCCACGGCGGCCGCACGATGAATTTCCCGTGCAGCACGTTTTCGATCACATTGGCGAAATACTCGACCGCCGGAAGCGTGGCCGAGAGCGGCGTGGCGCGCTGCTCCCCCAGGCCCGTGGCTGTAAACCCAACGAGCACGATCTTGCCCTTGAAGTTTTCCTTAGTGACCTTCTTCGTGACTACGTCCACGAAGCTGAACTGCGGGAATGTGCGCACGTCGCCATTGAAGTTCACGAGCATCTGGAAGCGCGCGTCCGTGGGCACGGTGCGATTTCCCACCAGCACCGCCTGGCCCCGCGGCATCACCTCGCCGGGCTCCAGGTTCAAGTACACCCGGGCGATTTGCAGGGAAAACGACGGGTACAGCTTGTCCATGTATTCGACCAGCAGCGGCTGGCGCCGCACCGCGCCGTCGCGGTCCGGAAGCCAATTGAATTGGCCCACCGCCTTCGCTTCCTTGGCGAACCGTTCGTACGGCGGATTGATATTTTTGGCGTCCAGTTCCGTGCCTTTCAGCAGGCCTTGGGTGGCGCCGGGCAAAGCGTTCTTCAGGATGTCCGCCGGGGGAGGCTGGTCCGGCCGGCCGATGGGCGGGCCGGGGATGATGAAGTAAGACGGCAGGACCACGTTTCCGGCCAGGGCGATGGAATCCGCCAATTGCCCGTCATTGTCCAATTGCTTCTCGGAATCCACGAAGATCTTGTTGAACTCTTCGAATAGGCGATCGGCCGCCGCCCGCTCGCGGCGCGTGTCCACCTCCGGGGTCTGGTTGAACACCAACTGCTGGCGCGAATCCACAATCTGCTTGTGGATCTTGCGGACCGCTTCCAGGCCCTGATTCACTTCCGCGTCGGGATAGAACACGTCCAGGGCGATCACTTTCGCCTCGGATTCCGAAAGCTGGTCCACCAGTTGGGCCATGTAGCCGCGCGGCCAGGGCCATGGACCAATCTGCTGCACGGAGGCGTCGTCTACGGCGACGATTACAATCTCGTCCCCAATCTGATGGTTGGCGCGCATTCTGGCGCGCAAGTCGTAAAGCTTCAGCTCCAGGGAATCCAGCGGGCCGATTCCGATGAAAAAACCAGCGAGCAGGACGACGGAAATGCCGGCGCCGATAATGACGTCGATGAGAGGAAATTTGCGCTCAGCCATGTTCTGGCATCCCGGTCAGCGCACCACCGCCTCCCCTGGACGCAGGAAGCCGCAAAAGCGTCCACCATCGGCAAGCATGGCGCGGGACGCGCTTTGCCCGGTAGGCTAACAGAGCAGTGGGGGCAATTCAATACAAGGAGAAGCAAGGAGTTACACCAGGGACCAACCGCGGATAGGGGTGCCGCCCGCTACCCGGCCGAGAGGCCCCTATAGACGAAGGGGGCATTCCGCTATACTCTGGCCTTCAGTTCTGCCCCCGGCCATCATGAAGCCAGTCAAAGAACTTTGGTATCTCGAGAGCTCTCCAGCGGCAAAGCTCGCCAAGAGCCTGGAAGGCGAGTGGGCACCGCGGGCACTATCCGCTCGTGCGCTCGACCCTCGCCGGGCCTCCAGGAAAGACGCGGAGAAAGGGGCGCTCGTGGTGTGTCTCGTGGACCTGGCCCGGGATGATTACGATCCCCTGCTGCGCGCGGCATCTTCGCATCCCGGTATGCGCGTGGTGGCCCTGGCGGGCAGCCATGAGCAGGCCGCCCGCGCGCCGGATGGGGAATTTTTCTCCCTGTTGCCGCGCCGCGTCTCCAAAGCGTTCGTTTCCCGCGCGGTCAGCGCGGCGTTCGAAAACATCGCCCTGGCGGAGCGTGAACGCACCTCCTGGCTGGAAGTGGCCCGCGTGGAGCGGGAAATGGAGGAACTGAACCAGATCGGCGTGGCCCTCTCGGCCGAACGCGACATCACTCGCCTGCTCGACCTGATCCTGCAAAAGGCCCGCGAAGTGACCTCCGCGGACGCCGGTTCACTTTACCTGGTGGAAACGGCGGGAGAGAACGAGCAGCGGCTGCGGTTCAAGCTGACCCAGAACGACAGCCGCCAGTTTCCGTTCACCGAATTCACCATGCCCATCACCGAGACTTCCATGGCCGGGCACGTGGCCCTGCACGGTGAAACCATCTCTCTCGAAGACGCTTACGTGATTCCGGAAGACCGCCCGTACCGCTTCAATCCAAAATGGGACCAGGACTCGGGCTATCTGACGCGCTCCATGCTCACCCTGCCGATGAAGAATGCCAAGGCGGAAGTGATCGGGGTGCTGCAGCTCATCAACAGCAAAAAGGATCGCGACGCGCGCCTCGCCGGCCGTGGGGATGTGGATCGGTTCGTGGTGCCGTTCTCCGCCCGGGCCCAGCGCATGGGGCTGTCGCTGGCCTCCCAGGCCGCGGTCGCTTACGAAAACAGCAAACTCTATCAGGACATTGAGACGCTGTTCGAAGGGTTTGTGCGCGCGGCGGTCACCGCCATCGAGCAGCGCGACCCCACCACCAGCGGCCACAGTTCCCGGGTTTCCACGCTCACCGTCGGTTTGGCGGAAGCCGCAGACCGCGCCCCCACCGGCCTCTATGCGGGCCTGCATTTCACCCGCGAGCAGATGAAGGAAATCCGTTATGCCGCGCTGCTTCACGATTTCGGCAAAGTCGGGGTGCGCGAAGAAGTCCTGGTCAAAGCCAAAAAGCTCTATCCCGGACAGCTCGAGCTGCTCAACCAGCGCTTCGATTATGTCCGCAAAGAGCTGGAAGCCAGTTACAACAAGCAGAAGGCCCGGTATCTGCTCGAGAAATCGCGCGACGAGGCCCTCTCGCTGATTGATTCCCTGGACCAGGAACTCCGGCTGAAGCTGGACGAAATCGACGACTATTATCAGGTGATCCTGCAATCGAACGAGCCCACTGTGCTGCCGGCGGGCAAGTTCGACCGCTTGCTCGAGATTGCCCGCAAGACCTTTCGCGACCCGCGCGGCATCGAGCACAATCTGTTGAGTCCTGACGAAGTGCGCTACCTTTCGATTCCCAAGGGCAGCCTGGACCCCGCGGAGCGTCAGCAAATCGAGTCTCACGTGATCTACACCTTCAATTTCCTCACCCAGATCCCCTGGACCAAGGAGATTGGCGAGATTCCCATGATTGCCCGCGGGCATCACGAAAAGATGGACGGCTCCGGCTATCCCTACAAGCTCCGCGCAGAAGACATCCCGGTGCAAACGCGCATGATGACCATCTGCGACATCTTCGACGCGCTTTCCGCCTCCGACCGTCCGTACAAGAAAGCCCTGCCACCGGACCGCGCTCTGGACATCCTGAAGGCCAGCGCCGATCATCACGAGCTCGACCAGGAACTCTTCCGGCTCTTCCTGGACGCCAAGATCCACGAGCTGACGGTGCGGCGCACCTGAAGGTGGCGCGCACGAATGGAGAACGCGCCGGGCGGTTCATCCCCTCCTGTGCGAAGCCGATTCCCTGATGTCATGCCCCGGTCAAATCGGCATGGTTCGCCGCCTGCGTCCTGGTCCTGCCGGGCGGATGGGAATCGTGTTGCTCGCGGCATTTTTCATGGCGCTAGGCGCGGCCGGACGTCAGCAGGCCGTGCCCGGCGCCGCGCCGGAAGCTGACCGCGTCACGATCCTGCTTCCTCCGGTGATGGTTCAGGGTGAGCCCGCGACCCTGGCCGTGCTCGACGCGCAAGGGCGCCCGGCGCCGAATGTCTCCGTGCGGCTTGGCGGCGCCGCTTTAACCACCGATGCCACCGGGCGCGCGGCATTTATCGCTCCCGAAGCTGTGGGCGTGCTCCGCGCGGCACTGGCCGGCGGCTCGGGGGAGGCCACCGGGCAGGTCATCGCTTCCTTCGCCTCGCCACAATCCCTGCGCATTGATTCTGCGGAGCGCGTGCTTTTGTTGAAGGAGCCGTCGGCGGTGCTGGGCGCCGGATTTTCCGGAGCCGCAGACGAGAACCAGGTCATGCTCGCGGATTTGCCCGCGGCAGTGTTGGCCGCCTCTTCGGCGGCCCTGGTGGTGCTGCCCAATCCGCGCACCCCCTTGGGAGATGCGAGCCTGGTGGTCCGCTCCGGCGGGCTCACCGCTTCCCGCACGCCCGTTGCAGTCATTGCTCTGGAGCTGGGATCCACCAAGGACAAGGGCCAGGCAGGCGAGACGGGTGAACTGCGCGTCACCGCCCGCGGTACAGATCGCGTTGTGGATTTTGAAGTCCGCGCCCATCCCCAGGGACGCATCGAGCTTGCCGCCGCCCGGAACGGCGGGCCGGCCCGCGGCCGCACCAGCGGCGGGACGGAAAATACCGCCACCGTGGCCTTCACCTTTCGCCAGCCGGGAAGATTCTACTTCGAGTTGCGGCTCGTTCCGGCGCCACGCGGCCTGCCGGACACTGGCGCGGCCCAGCGGGAACTCCTCGAGGCCCAGCGGCTGGCGCCCGCGGCCTGGGAGAAGCGCGTGGGACGTGTGCTGGATTTGCTTGCCGCGCATCCTCAGGACGTGCGCGAGGTGCGGGACGCCCTCGAAAAAATGCTCGCAGAGAAGCCGGAAGGCGAATTCGGCCGCCATCTGGAAGCCGCCTGGCGCATTCTGCTGAATCGGGAATAAGCGCCGCCGACGCTTCGGCCCTGGCTCCACGTGAGCCGGGTTGGGCGCTACGGCCCGGCCTTGCGGAAGACAACACAGTAAATCAGATGGGTCTCGTCGCGGCTGGGCCACTCGTCGTAGACGTTCTCCACCTTGAAACCGGCGGCGGTGAGTTCACCGATCAGGATCTTCTGGGGCACGCCATGTCCGCCGCGGTTCTCGGGAACCCCTTCTGGAACGGATGACCCCGGCAGTGGTTCTTCGTCAATCACCGCCAGACGTCCTCCCGGTTTAAGCGACCGGAAGAGGCTGGCGTCAATTTCCTCGGGTCTGGTCAAGTGGTGGTATACGAGGCGCAGGAATATGGAGTCGCAGCATCCGGCGGGGAGGTTTGTGTCCGCCTCGGCGGCCTTCACGGCAGTCATGTTCTTCTGCTTCGCCGCCAGTTTTTCCAGGTGGGCGAGCCTCCTCGCGTCCAGTTCCGTGCTGTACACCCGGCCGGAAGCGCCCACGCGGCGCGCGGCCTCAAGTGTCAACTCGCCATCGCCGGCCCCGATTTCTGCCACCACGCTGCCGGAATGCCAATCGAGCAAACCGGCCAGGCGGTTGGCTTGCTCCCGCCAGGTGTTCTGGCCCCGGATCGGCGCCGCTCCGAATGCACAGAGAGCAAGCGCGGCGATCAAGGTGCGTCGTAGCATGAGGCCAGCTCCCACAGCAGGATACTATCGGCAGCTCCAGAGACATTCAATCCCGCCTTTCGGCTCCCGTTGGCTCCGCACCCCAGGGTGTCGCGGCATGCTACAATCGCCTTGTGGCGTTCGCTCTATATTCGCCTAAGGGTTTTTCGAAATGAATTCCGCCGTGATCGTAGTGGCCTTGGTTGCTGCGCTGGCCGGAGCCGTCATCGGCTGGCTGGCCGCGGTGGCCCGCACCCGGGCCGCGGTGGATGCGCGCCTCCAGGAGTTGACCGGCGGGCGTGCCGCGGCAGAAAGCGCAGCAGGAGAGCTGCGCCGCCAGGTGGACGGCCTGCGCGGCGAACTGGCGCAATCGCAGCAGCAACTGCAGCGCGAGCAGGCGGCCCGCGCCTCCGCGGAGACAGCCCACGCGAAAGCTCAGGAAAACCTGGTGGAGCAGAAGCGGCTCTTTGAAGAGGCCCGTGCAAAGCTGGTGGAGACCTTTCAGGCCGCCGCTTCCCAGGTGCTGGCGGAAAACAATTCGCGGTTCCTGGAATTGGCCCGCACCCGGCTGGACACTCTGCAAAAGGAGGCCGCGGGCGATCTCTCCCAGCGGCAGACAGCCATTGCCGGGCTGGTCGAGCCCATGAAGCAGGCGCTCGAAACCCTGCGCCAGCACGTGACCCAGGTGGAGAACTCGCGGCAAAAAGCCTATGGGGAACTGAGCGCACAAGTGCAGCAACTCAGCGACACCAGCCGCGCGCTGCGGGAGGAAACCGGCAGTCTGGTGACCAGCCTGCGCCAGCCGCAGATCAAAGGGAAGTGGGGTGAACTGACCCTGCGCCGCGCCGCGGAGCTTACCGGCATGTCTCCCCACTGTGATTTCGAGGAGCAAGTGTCGGCGCAGGGCGAAGAGGGGCGGCTGCGGCCGGACATGGTGGTGCACCTGCCCGGCGGGGGCAGCATCATCGTGGACGCCAAAGTGCCGCTGCACGCTTTCCTGGCCGCGATCCAGGCGAAGACCGCGGACGAATACCGTACCGCCATGGGAGAGCACGCCCGCCTGGTGAAGAAGCACATCCAGGATCTGGCTTCAAAAAAGTACCCGGCACAATTCGAGGAGACGGTGCGGTTTGTGGTGCTCTTCCTGCCGGGAGAGTCGTTCTTCAGCGCCGCCGTGGAGCAGGACCGCGAACTGCTCGAATACGCCAACGACCGCAAGGTGATTCTCTCCAGCCCCACCACGTTTCTGGCCCTGCTGCACGCGGTGGCCCAGGGTTGGCAGCAGGAGAAGCTGGCGGAGAATGCCCGGGAAATTGCCGACCGCGGGAAAGACCTGCACGAGCGCTTGCTGAAATTCCTGGAATATCTGGACGACGTGCGCGTGGGCCTGGACCGCGCCAACGCCTCCTACAACAAAGCCGTAGGCTCGCTGGAATCCCGGCTACTGCCCGCGGCGCGCAAGTTCCAGGCGCTGGCCGCCCCCGGCGGCGATGAAGTTCCTTCGCTCACGCCGATGGAAACTCTTCCCCGCCAGATTTCAGTTCCTCAAGAAACCGAAGAATAATTTACGTAGGGGCGCTGCTTGCCGCGCCCCCCCAATCACCAATACAGTTTCAAGCCGAACTGGAACGTGCGCGGGTCGTAAGAGGACGTTGGCTGGCCCGCGCTGCACGTGTTGATGCCGCCAGCGGTGACGCCCGTGGGCGCGCCGGGATTGCACAGCACATTCACGTCGCCCACGTTGAACCGGTTGAACAGGTTGAACATGTCCGCGATCAATTCCATCGAAAACCGCTCGGTAAACTGGAATTTGCGTGAAATGCGCAAGTCGAGGTTAATGAAGTTCGGAGTGTAAAACGTGTTGCGCCCCAGGTTGCCCAGGCAGCCGGAGCCCGTGTCCGTGATCGAGGCGAACACCGCGGGTGAAACCCCGAGGGGCGGCGCCGGGCAGACGTTGGGAAGCACAAAGGTCACTCCGGGGATGTAGGGAGAAATCACCCCACCCGGCGCGCCCGCCGCAGCCACCGAGGGCCGGTTGGTATTCGGGCTGAACTGGAAGCCGTAATCCGTCCCCGTCAGCACCGTGTACGGCCGTCCGGTAGCGGCCTCGAAGATGGGCGCCACCACCCAGTCCCCGAAAACTGCCTTCCATCCGCCGTCCTTCATCGTGTACGGGCTTTGCCACACGCCGCTCAACACAAAGCGATGCCGCTGGTCAAATGTGGAATTGCCGCGTTCGAGTTGCGGGTTATTGCTGTCCTGCGGAGTGAGCAGCGACTGCAGGTCCGTCGAATCATCAATGGCGTGAGAATACGTGTAGTTGGCCAGAAACTGGAAATGCTTCGACCAGCGCTTCTCCACCGAGATGGTCAGGCCGTTATAGGTGCTGTTCCCGGAGGATTCCTGCTGGTCCACGTCGCTGAACGGCGTGACGATGGGCACCGCATTGCTGTTGAAGTTGCCCTGCGGGTAGCCTGCGGCCGCGGCCAGACCCACCAGCGCGGGATAGGCCACCGATCCGGGTCCGGCGAACGACGGATTCGGGCCCGACGGGCGGAAGAAATTGAACACCGCCGCCGTGCCGATGTACGCCCCGTTGAGATTTGCAAACGGGCCTACCGCCGGACAGTTGAACAACACCGCCAGGACCGATGGCTGCAGGGGCGCGGCTCCGCACGTGGACGCCGTGGGATTCACCACCGCACCGGGTGCGGTCACTGCCAGAGGCGTGGAGAAGTTCTGCCCCGCGGCCGCGGCATAGAGAAAGTTGTTGTCCAATGTGGAAGCATTGGCCACGTTCACGTTGCGCGGACGATTCAGGTGCGTCCCCTTGGTGTAGGAGTACGCCACGCTCAGTTTGTACCCGTGGCCCAATTCGCGCTCCACCGTCAGGTTGGCTTGCGTGGCATACGCGTATTGGAAATTGGACGCCACCGGAAACGTAAACGGGAGCAACGGCGATTGGAAGCCCACGGTCAGATAGTTCTGATTGACGAAAACGGACTGCGGCGTGGTGGGCAGGGCCACGAACCGCTGCTCGCCGGGGATATAAGGCACCGAATACGGGAAGCCCGTCGGGACGTTTGTAGAGTTCAACACTCCCTGAAACAGGGACGCCGCGTTGAGGTTGTTCGGCGAATCGCCGGCGGCGCAGGTCGCGGTATAGCCTGGAGTAACCGTTGGGTCGAAGATGCCGCAGGCGGAAGCCACGTTCTGCGCGGCCAGCAACTGCGTCGAGCGCGCCCCATCCGCCGTCGTGGAGTCGAACGCAATCGCCAGCAGGGGATGATCGTAAAAGAGCCCGCCGCCCGCGCGAATCACCGTCTTGCCGTCTCCCCAGGGATCCCAGGCGATGCCCACGCGCGGCTGGAAGCCGTTGTCGAACACCGGTATGCCTTCCGTGACCCCCAGCGCTTTTTCCGCCTGTGCGTTCAGGCCGGTGGGTCCCCCAAAGGGCGCAAACGTCGGGGTCCATTCGATGTCATATCGCAGGCCATAGTTCATGGTGAATTTGGGGGTGATGCGCCAGGAATCCTGCACAAAAACCCCCAGCGTCTTGTTGTCAAACGTGCTGCTGGCTTGCCCGGTGCCCTGGTAGAAAGTGGAAGGATCCCCCAGCCCATACGCCTGAACCGCGCTCAATTGCGGCAGTCCCGCAAACGCGCTGTTGAACAGGCCGGGATCGAGGCTGCCGAAGTTGTACACCCCGCCGAAGTCCAACTCGAAGATTTGCGGTTTGCTGGAGCGGAGCTGGATCAGGTTGGTGTCCACGCCGAACTTCAGGGTGTGCTTGCCCACCACGTAGGTCAGGTGGTCGGTCCACTGGAAGCGGCGCTCGATGCGGTCCACGGTGGAAAAGGGCTCCCGGCCGAAGAAAGCATATCCCGTGAGGTTCACCGCCGTCTGCGCCCCGCCCGCCAGATCTCCAATCGTTGGGCACAGGTCCGCGGAGCAATCTGAGTAGCCGTAGTGCAGTCCGCGGCGCGCGGCCTGGAAGCGGAATTCGTTCAACAGGTGGTCCGTGAAGGTGGTGTCGTGCTGCGCCACGATGCTCCAGTCTCGATACTGCTGCAATGAGGTCCGCGAATCCGCGTTCTGCCCAAAACTTTGGTTTTGCGCGTTTACCTGGATTCCGGTCACCAGGGATGGGGAAACGTTGCCGCGAATAAACGTCTGGTTCTTGGAGTTCCAGATATGGTCGATGCGCGCCGCGTAGATCGATGTGCCCTCGAAGATCGGATAGTTTCCAATTAGACTCACCAGCGGCACGTAAGAAGCGGGCAAGGCGGGCGCGACGATGCCCGTGGTCATTGAGGTGGGGAAACAGGCTCTGCCGTTCACCATCTGGCCCGGAGCGCAGGCTACCGGGACCGGAAACTGGGCTCCCGCGCCGGGGTTGTAAGCCCCCATGGTGAGCCCGGAGGAAACCGCGCCGAAATCCAGTCCGCGCAGCGCCACGCTCGATGCCGATCCCGCCAGCACCGCATACTGCGCTGCCAGCGCGCCCTGGCCCATGCCCAGCAGGGAAGTGACCGCGGCATCCTGCTGGGGCGTGAGCAACAGCGTGCCCGGGAAAAACGCCCCGCAATTCGTGCACGGCACCAGCCCGAAATTGTCCGCGCCGATATCCGAAAATCCCGTCTCGTGCCGCCGCGTGCCTTCAAAGGAGAAGAAGAAAAACGTCTTGTCCTTCTGGATCGGGCCGCCAAATGCCGTGCCGTATTGCGCGCGCGTGTAAGACTGCTTGACCGGTTTAACGGTTCCAGTGTTCGGGTCCACCTCCACCGAAAACGGATTGCGCGCCTGCAAGTCGGTCGCGCGCAGAAAGCCGAACGCGTCCCCGTGGAAGCTATTGGACCCGCTTTTGGTCACGATGTTGATCACGCCGCCGGTGGCGCGGCCGAATTCCGGCAGGTAGTTGCTCACCAGGAGTTGAAACTCCTGCACGTCCTCCTGGGAGACGGTGGAACGGATGCCGTTGACGGAATTGTCCACGGCGTCGGCTCCGTCCACGGACACCTCGTTTGATCGCGCGCGCTGGCCCCCGAAGTTCAGACCGCTGGTGGGCGCGGCCCCGATCGACGGCGCGCTGTCGCGGTTGGCCTGGGAATTCAGCAGCGTGAAGTTCACGTAATTCCGTCCGTTGATGGGCAGGTTGTCGATTTGCCGGCCTTCAATCGTCTGGCTCACCGCCGTGCGCTGCGTTTCCACCAGCGCGGCTTCTCCCGTCACCGTCACCTGTTCGGCCCCGGCTTGCACCTGCAGTTGCACGTTGACTTCGGGCACGCGCCCGATCTCGACGACCACCTCGGGGTTCACCGCGCGGGCAAAGCCGCTCTTCTCCACCGTCAGCTCGTATCGCCCGGGAGCCAGGCCCACAAACAGGTAGCGGCCATCGTCGCCGCTCTGCTTCGAGCGGCTCAGGTTGGTGGCCAAGTTTCTGATGGTGACCTTGGCGTCAGCCACCGATTTGCCCTGAGGGTCGGTGATGGTTCCGGATAGGTCCACGGCATTCACCTGCGCCCAGGCAGACGCTGCGGCCACCAGTGCGGCAAGCAAAACCATGCACAGCGCGAGGCCCCTTGACGGTTTCATGACTCTTTTCCTCCCCGGATCATGCCCCGCGATGCCCGCTGCAGGCACACCCCTGCGCCCGCATGGCTCCGCAGATCGCAATGACCATTCCTCCATGGCGCGAAACGACCGATCCCCGTACGCCCGGACCGCAGGCGAATCGTAGCCGTTGATACTCCATCGGAACACTCAATTCAATAGATTTATGTGCAGC
>Ga0335085_10015005_pt1 | contig 11270 bp, 6 predicted proteins | sample Lox_Sample_45_FD_206712 | JGI IMG/M metagenome (GOLD analysis project Ga0335085, IMG submission 206712) | Soil microbial communities from Loxahatchee National Wildlife Refuge, Florida, United States - Lox_Sample_4.5 | ecosystem: Environmental > Terrestrial > Soil > Wetlands | place: USA: Florida... | reverse complement strand
ATGCAGGCGTCCGACTGGCTTTCGAAACAGTTGGTTGACCTGCAGATGAAGGTGGAGACGTCCCAAGAAAAGTTGGTGCAATACCAAAAGGAACACGAAATTCTGGGTATCGACGAAAAGCAAAACATCATTACTTCCAAGCTCGACGAGCTTAACAAGGAACTGACTTCCGCCGAGTCGGATCGAATGGAAAAGGAAGCTCTCTATCACCTGGTGCAGTCCCCCGATATGGGTACCGTAGTCGCGGCTGCAGACGGCGATCCGGACAGTAAAGAAAGTTCTGCGGCTGGGAATGCGTCGTCGTTGTTGGAGAAACTGAGGGAGCAGCAGGCGGATCTGAAGATCCAAATGGCGCAGCTCAACACACAATTCGGACCGTCGTATCCCAAGGTCGCGCAGATCAGCAGCCAACTCAAGGAAGTAGAAGCCCAGATTCAACTGGAACTGAAGAAGATCGTGGAAAGGGTACGTGGAGAGTACATGGCTGCGGTACAGCGCGAGAGTATGTTGAACGACGCCATGGAGAAGCAGAAGCAGGAGGCCAACCAGCTCAACGAGAGCGCAATCGAATACAGCCTGCTGAAGCGGGACGTCGAAACCAATCGTACGCTTTATGAAGGTTTGTTAGAAAAGCTGAAAGAGGCTGGAGTTGCGGCCGGCCTGCACTCGACAAACTTCCGAACCGTAGACGTGGCCCGGGTTCCGACCTCACCGGCCGAGCCGAATGTTCCACGCAATCTCGCATTTGGTTTGGCGCTGGGGCTAACCACGGGGATCGGATTGGCTTTTCTGATGGAGGGTATCGACAATACCGTGCGGACCCCGGAGCAAGCCCAGGTCATATCGGCGTTGCCTTCGTTGGGAATGATTCCGCTGGGCATAAAAAACACTGCGGATGCCGCCTCCAAGAAGCTCTCAAGCGGCCTTGCCGGCTTACCCACAGGTTTGAGGGAGCCGGTGGAGTTAGTCACGGTTTCCCGGCCGCAATCTCAAATGGCTGAGTCCTATCGGGCTTTGCGCACGTCGCTTTTGCTCAGCTCCCTCGGAGCCCCACCGAAGGTTATTGTCATTACCAGCGCTCTTCCCCAGGAAGGTAAAACTACTACCAGCCTGAATACCAGCGTGGTGCTGGCGCAAAAAGGAAGCCGGGTTCTGTTGATTGACGCGGATATGCGCCGCCCGAGCATTCACAAAGCTCTGAATCTGGGCCCGAGAACCGGCCTTAGTAATGTGCTGACCGGCAGCGCGACCTTGCAGCATGCTATTGTTCGATCGAAGGATGTGCCAACGCTTTACGTCCTGCCGGCGGGTACGCCGCCTCCCAATCCGGCGGAACTGCTGGCGTCTGCCAACCTGGGTAAGATTTTCGCGGAACTGAAGGATGAGTACGACCACATTGTGGTGGACACGCCACCCACGCTTTCGGTTACCGACGCCGTGATTTTGTCGACTCGCGCCGATACGGTAGTTTTGGTAATCCGGTCCGGCCAAACCACCAAGCAGGCACTCCGGCGCGCCCGCGATCTTCTACTGAGAGTGAATGCCCACATTTCTGGAGTTTTGTTGAACGCAGCGGATTTGCGCTCTCCGGATTATTACTATTACTACGAGTATCAGGGAAAGTACGGCAGCCGGTACTATCAGACAGACGAAGCCGCCGATGACGAGGCAGAACCAGGCGAAGAATTAGCGTCAAAGGCGCGTTCCAGCGGCGCCTAGCGCCCTGGCTCCGTCCGCGCCTTCAATCCTCGCTGGCTAGCATATGCGAATATCGCTTCAGAGCACACTGGCAAAGTCATCCGCTGCAGTCGCTCTGTCGCTGCTGACCCTCGGGTATGCTGCGCTGGCTGGTCGCGAATATCTGGCTGCTCGTTTGGCCGGGAAAAATGAGCTGCACAGCCTGAAAACCGCAATTTGGCTGGAGCCGGGCGATGCCGAATATCGTTATCAGCTGGGCCGATATTTCTGGTTTGTAGAACGTTCGGCAGAAGCGGCAATTCCCCCTTACCAGGAGACCATTCAACTGGACCCTTTCGAGGGGCGCGCCTGGTTCGACCTGGCGGCGGTATATCAGTTTCTAGGAGACGGTGACCGCCAGGAAAACGCTCTGCAGCATGCCGTTGAGGACGCTCCCTCCACTCCGGACGTTGCCTGGGAGGCAGGCAATTTGTACGCGGTTCGAGGTGAAACCGATGAGGCGTTAAAGGAATTCCGTGTGGTCCTGGAGAACGATCCTTACCGTCCCCCGGCCGCGCTGGCTATTTGCTGGAGAATTGACCCCGACATTGATGCGCTCCTCCGCGACGTAGTCCCGCCGCTTCCGCCGGTTTATTCCTCTTTCCTAAGTTTCCTGATTACGAAGAAAGAGCCCGCCGCCGCGGCGAAGGTCTGGGGGACGATGGTCCAACTTGGCCAGCCTATCGAAAGACGTTACGTCTTCCGATACATAGACTTTCTGCTTAACATCGGCGACGTAGATCACGCTCAACAGGTATGGCAGCAGGCGGCCAATTTGTCCAGCCTTTCTGCCTACCAACCGGGCCCGGAAAATATGGTTGTGAACGGCGACTTCAGCCTGGACGTCCTCGATGGCGGGTTCGGCTGGCTCTATCGCCGATCCCAGGACGTATCTCTCGCGCTCGATCCCACGCAACCACACACCTCGAGTCGCTCCTTGCGCATCGTTTTCGACAGCCGCGGCCTGGAAGACAGCGGCGTATACCAGTTCATTCCCGCCCATCCGAAGACGGAGTATGAATTCTCCGCCAACTTCCGGGCGGAGGACATGGAAGGGGCGGGAGGACCGCGTTTTATATTGCAGGACGCTTACACCAGAAGCATCTATTTTGAGAGCGATTTTTTGAAAGACGCCGATTTCTGGAAAAACGTCGGGGGCATTTTTACCACCCCGCCTGAAACAAGACTGTTGATATTACGAGTGCAGCGCTTCCCCGCCGGTAGTCCAATCAAGGGGAAGATCTGGATTGACGGTATCCGGCTAAAAGTTCATCACACTGATTTAGGTGCGAACCATTGAGATCCGCTCTGACCCTCACTTCGGTCGGCGATGCCTTAAGAGCTTCAAATGTGTTCTCTTCGGGGTCTTCTGCGATCGTCTTGTACGGCACCGTCACTCTGTTATTGTTTGGTCCTCTGGCTTTTGGCGCGGTTGAACCGTGGTCTATTTTCATTCTTGAGGCGGGCTCCGCAGCGCTGTTCGGTTTTTGGGTAATCTGGCAGGCGAATCAGGAGGACATTCAAGTCGCGGGGAATCCTCTGTTTCTGCCGATGTTGTGCTTTGCGGCGTTAGTTCTGGCGCAAATTACTACGCATCTTACGGCGTATCGGTATGTAACCCAGTCGCAAGCCTTGAAGTACGGCGCTTATGGCTTGCTCTGTTTTCTAGTCGTACAGGGACTGCGCCGCACGGCCGAAGTCAGAACTCTTGCGTGGGTATTCTCTGCCTATGGGTTCGCGGTGGCGGCGTTCGCCCTGCTGCAGAGCCTGAACTCGGATGTCAAGCTGTATTGGGTACGAACGCCCCGTTTCGGCGGCTGGATCTACGGACCCTATGTGAATCACAATCACTATGCCGGTCTGATGGAGTTATTGCTGCCGATTCCATTGGTGGTTGCTTTATTCGATTCCGTACCGAATCCTCGGCGCGCGTTAGCGGCCGGAGCAGCGGCGCTGATGGCAAGTACAATTTTCTTATGCGGATCTCGCGGCGGAATGGTTGCCTTTGCGGTGCAGATGGCGATTTTCGCCTCCCTCCTCGTAAAGCGCAGGAAAGGCCGCAAGTTGGCGCTGGTGCTGGGGATTTTTCTGGTGATCACGGCTGGATTGCTGACCTGGATCGGCGGCGGGAAGCTTGCGGAGCGCATGGAAAGCATTCACACCGAAGCGCACTCCGAACTGTCGGGCGGAACCCGCCTGACCATTGACCGTGACGGATTAAAGATGTTCCAACAAAAACCCATATGGGGGTGGGGCCTGGGCGTGTTTCCCACCGTCTATCCCAAGTACCGAAGTTTTTACACCAACTTGTTTGTCAACGAGGCGCACAACGATTATCTTCAGCTGCTGGTGGAAATGGGGGCGGTGGGCTTTGCCATCATGCTTTGGTTTTTGCTGACCGCTTATTACAAAGCGGGTAAAAAAATAGGCAATTGGACCGAGGATCCCAATGGTGCGCTCGCCCTGGCCGCCATGCTGGGCATAACGGGAATTCTGGTTCACAGCTTCGTGGACTTCAACCTTCAGGTGCCGGCAAACGCCGCTCTTTTCTACGTGCTTTGCGTGATCGCGGCTATGGAGCCGCGATTCCGCAGCCAAAACCGCAAACGGCAGCGCAAGGTCTCAACCCCCTTCGAAGATCAAATGCCGGCTTAGCCCCAGAAGCAGTCGCAAATATCCCAGAACTAAGCTATTTGCCGGTTTCGGTTCTCTACGCCCCGCTGTTTCCGGGATTTAGTTGCTGGTGATCCGCAGAACAGCGGCGCCGTGAACTTCACTTTCCTTCAGAGCCTGCAAGGCCTGATTCGCCTGCGCCAGATCGTAGACCTGAATTTCAGTTTTGACCGGGACTTCAGCAGCAAGGGCTAGAAAATCACGCACATCCTGCCGGGTACTGTTGGCGACGCTGCGGATGGTACGTTCGTGATAAAGCAGAGCGTAGTCCATCCGAGGGATGGAACTCATTGTGATGCCCGCCAAGGCGAGCGTACCTCCTTTCCGCAAATGGTGTAAGGCAAGAGGCACGAGAGGTCCGGCAGGAGCGAAGATGATGGCGGCATGAAGCTGCTCCGGCGGATTCTCTTCGGCCGCGCCGACCCATGCGGCGCCCAGTTTCCGGGCAAGTTCGCGATGGGATTGGGCCCGGGTGAAAACCGAAACTTCACATCCCTGATGCCGGGCGAGTTGCAGGATAAGGTGGGCGGAGGCTCCAAAGCCGAAAAGGCCGAGATGTTCGCCCGGCCTGATGCCGCTGAGGCGGTACGACCGGTAGCCGATGACGCCGGCGCACAAGAGCGGCGCAGCATTTTCATCGGAGAAGATTGCCGGAATATCGTAGGCGTAGTCTTCGTGAACGAGAGCGTACTCCGCGTATCCGCCGTCGGCGTGATAGCCGGTGAACTGAGCCTGCTCACAAAGATTTTCCGACCCGCGGCGGCAGTAGTCACAGGAGTTGTCGGTCGAGTAAAGCCACGGGATGCCTACCCGGTCTCCCTTCTTCCATTTGCGCACACCCGCACCCAGAGCATCCACAATGCCGACGATCTGGTGGCCGGGGACGAGCGGCAGTTTGGGCAAGGGAAGTTCCCCTTCGACGACATGCAAATCGGTGTGGCAGACACCACAGACGCGGACGCGCACACGCACTTCGCCGGGACGAGGCAAGGGAGTGTTTACATCCTCGAGGCGGAGCGGAGTCTGACCGGCAAGCGCGGGCTTGTGTAGCACCATGGCGCGCATACGCCTATTTTAATCACGGGCAACGGGAGCAGGCGGAAGCGCCCTGAATCAGGTAGGATTCCAGAGGCGCTCGCAGATGGCCGAGCACAACGTCTAGGGAAAATAGCTACCGATCAGGAAGAATCTTGCGTCTTCTCTCCAAACAGCCCCATCTCATTGCCATGAACCGTTCCCGGCACAACAGATTTGCCGAATTACGCTCCCACCTCTGCCGGGCTTTGGGGATGTGGCTTTTGGCCGGGGTTCTGGTCCCGGCGTTCGTCCAGTCCCCTGCCGAACAAAGCAGTCCAGTCGATCCTTTGCCCCAGGACACCGGAACAGCCGGACTGAGGCAAACGCTGCGGCGCCTGCAAACCACAGGGCGCCTCATGCAGGTGGACGCGCATCCCGATGATGAAGACGGCGGCATGCTGACGCTGGAGTCGCGGGGCAAAGGCGTCAGCGTCACTCTTCTGACGCTGACGCGCGGCGAAGGAGGACAGAACAAAACCGGCAGCAATCTGTTCGACGAATTGGGCGTGTTGCGCACCCTGGAAGTGCTGGCGGCGGACCGCTACTACGGCGTGGAGCAGCGCTTCTCGCGAGTGGCTGATTTCGGCTTTTCGAAAAATGCAGAGGAGACGTTTCAAAAATGGCAGGGGCATGACCTTGCCCTGGCCGATATTGTGCGTGTGATTCGAACCTTCCGTCCGGATGTGCTGGTGGCAAGGTTTTCAGGAACGCCGCGAGACGGCCATGGCAATCACCAGTCCTCGGGCATCCTGACGCAGGAGGCATTCCGGGCCGCTGCAGATCCGAAGCGGTTCCCGGAACAAATCCAAGAAGGTTTGCTGCCGTGGCAGACTAAGAAGCTGTACATCGGCAACGTGTGTCCCTTCTTTGCTCAGACCTGCCCAGACAAGGATTACACCTTGCAGCTGAATACAGGCGAAACCGATCCGCTGCTGGGGATGTCATATGTGCAGTTTGCCATTGAAGGGTTACGGCACCAGGAATCACAGGGTCTGGGCGGAATTTCGCTGCCGCCGGGTCCGCGCTATTCGTTTTATCGCTTAGTGGACTCCGTGCTTCCACCTGCGGCCGATAAAAATAAGCATGAGCAGAGCTTCTTCGATGGCATTGACACCAGTTTGCCAGGACTGGCGACAAGATTCGCAGCAAAGCTGGAAGACGTGGCCAAGCTGCAAACGCAGCTCGCGGCGATTGCGAACGACATCAAGGATGCGGGCAGGGAAAGTGAAAAGGATCCAGCCGCCGCGGCAGAACCTCTGCTGGCGGCCGTGGCGTCGCTGCAGAAGGCAACAGCCGAGATCCAGACCGGCCATTTGCCGGAAGCCGACAAGCGGGTCCTGATGGACCGGTTCAACGAGAAGATACAGCAAACGGAAAAAGCGGCGAACCTGGCTTTAAATGTCACACTGCAAGCCAGCGTAATTGCTCCCAAAGAGTCGGAGGGAAGGCCTCAGGAAGTGGATGCACTTACGGCCGTTTCTCCGGGTCAACAGTTCGCGGTGCGAGTGACCTTGCACAATGGTTCGAAGTATCCCCTGAGCTCCAGTGTGATCTCTCTGCAAGGGACAGATCCCCGGATTGACCAAGAGGAGAAGGATGTGGCCGTCCAGCCGGGCCAGGATCATGCAGTTCTGTTTGTGCTGCACGTACCCGCCGGGTTTCCGTACACGCGCCCATACTGGCATCGCGATAACCCGGAAGAGGACGCGATCAATACCGTGGACGATGCAAAATATGCGACGCTTCCCTTCCCGCCAGCGCCTTTCCACGTCAATGCCAGTTATGCGGTTGATTCCGGGAACAGCGCGATCGAAGCTCCAGTGCTGGCACAGGCGGTTGACAAGCAGGGCTCCGAGGAAAAGCGCAATGTAGCTGTCGTGCCCGCCTTTTCTGTGATGCTGGAACCAGGAGAACAAGTCATTCCAGTGGAAGATGGGGCAGCAACCAGCGTGAAAGTCCAGGTGAGCTGCAATCTAACGGGGGCGCCGACAGGCACGCTTCATCTCGAAGCCCCGAGTGGGTGGCGAGTGCAGCCGGCTGAGTTGGCGGTGGATTTAACCCAGCGCGGAGTGAGTGCCGACTACCAATTCAAAGTGTTCCCTGGAAGCCTGCAAGAAGGCCGCGCCGAGATTCGTGCGGTGCTCACGGCAGGTGACAAGAAATACTCCGAAGGCTACAGCCTGATCACCCGTGAGGACCTTCGGGCTTTCTACTACTACCAGCCAGCCATACAGCGGGTGAGCATGGTAGACGTCAAAGTTCCCAGGAATCTGAAGATTGGTTACATCATGGGTGCGGGTGACGACATTCCCACGACGCTCGGGCAACTGGGAATGAACGTCACCATGATTCCGGCGGAAAAGATCGCGAGCGAAGACCTGAGCTCATTCGACACGATTGTCTTGGGCATTCGCGCCTACGACACCCAGAAGGATGTGGCTTCCAACAACAAAAAGCTGCTGGACTACGTTGCGAGCGGAGGCACGCTGGTGGTGCAGTACAACGCGAGCGTGGGAGATTTCAATAGCGGACATTTCACACCATATCCGGCGGAAATGAGCCGTGCACGCGTCTCGGTGGAGCAAGCCCCGGTTGAAATGCTCGACCCGGAGAGCAGTATATTGCGATATCCGAATCAGATTACGCAGCGCGATTTTGAGGGCTGGGTGCAGGAGCGGGGGCTGTACTTCATGGATCAGTGGGATGACCACTTCAAGCCGTTGCTGGCGTCGAACGATCCGGGTGAGCCGCCACAGAAGGGCGGATTATTGGTGGCGGACTATGGCAAGGGGATTTATATCTACACGGGATACGCATTTTTCCGGCAGTTGCCTGCGGGAGTCCCGGGGGCGATCCGGCTGTATGTGAATTTGTTGAGCGCGGGGCATGAGGGCAGCCGTTAGCTGCTTTTGTCCTTGGTCGTTGGCGACAACACTCGTCGTAACTCTCCGCTCCTCCACTTGGCGGACAAAATTTGCTCGTGAGGCATAAGGGATTGGCCGGCGACCAACGACGGACGACCAACGACGACTCTGCTCCCCAGCTCATTCGCGGAATCGGGCTGGGTAGCGCCACGGCGCTGAACATGATCGACATGATCGGGGTGGGGCCTTTTATCACCATGCCCCTGATCGTGAGCGCCATGGGTGGGCCACAAGCGATCCTGGGATGGATTGCGGGAGCATTGCTGGCAACTTGCGATGGTTTAGTTACCGCGGAATTGAGTTCGGCGATGCCGGGCTCGGGCGGATCGTATCGCTATTTGCGCGAAATTTATGGTCCCAGGCGTCTGGGGCGGCTGATTTCATTTCTGTTCATCTGGCAGCTTTCCTTCAGCGCGCCGTTGTCGATCGCATCCGGCGCGATTGGACTGGCGGGGTACGCTTCCTACTTTTTCCCGGGGCTGGAACATCAGTATGCCACGCACAACTGGGGTTGGAATATTCCGGTACTCGGAGCCCTGCAAGTGCGCTGGATGGTTTCCGGGGCGACGTTCGTGGCCATTGGCATGGTGGTGCTCGCAGTTGTGCTTTTGTACCGCAAGATCACCAGCGTCGGGTGGATGTCGAAGTGGCTGTTGGCCGGCGTCATTGCAACCATGGCGTGGATCATCTTTGCGGGCTTCAGCCACTTTCACGCAGCGCTGGCCTTTGACTTTCCGCCGGGAGCTTTTCATCTTTCGAACGGGTTCTTTTTAGGTCTTGGGGCGGCCATGTTGGTGGCGTCGTATGACTATTGGGGCTACTACAACATCGCCTTTCTAGGAGACGAGGTCAGAGAGCCGAGCAAGACTATCCCGCGGGCGATGTTGCTATCTATTTTTCTGGTGGCCTGTCTATACATTGCCATGAACGTCAGTATTCTCGGCGTACTGCCCTGGAGAGAGATCGCGCAGGCAGGGCGATCGAATACGGGGCTTTACGTGATTTCAATTTTCATGCAGAGAATTTACGGCGTGTGGGCAGCCAAATTGGCTTCCGGATTGGTGATGTGGGCCGCTTTTGCCTCGGTATTCTCGCTGGTGCTCGGGTACTCGCGCGTGCCTTACGCCGCAGCATTGGATGGCAATTATTTCCGCATATTTGCCCGCGTTCACCCCAGGTACCACTTGCCGCATATTTCTCTACTTGCACTCGGGTGCGTGGCGATTCCCTTCTGCTTTCTGTCACTCGCGGACGTGATTGCGGCCTTAGTAGTGATCCGAATTCTCCTGCAATTCCTGGTGCAGGCGATCGGCTCAATCGTGCTGCGCATTCAGCATCCGGAACTGCCGCGGCCGTTCCGCATGTGGTTGTATCCGCTTCCGGCGCTGTTGGCCAGCGCGGGATTCGTGTTCATTCTGATTTCGCGAAAGAACTTTTTGCGGGAAATTCGCTATGCGGCGGTGATCCTGGCGGTGGGCCTGGCGATCTATATGGTGCGCGCCTGGCGAAGCCGGGAATGGCCATTTACGGAAAACGCCTCCACCACAAGGGCTGAAGTTGCGGGCCGGTGAACATGTCGCAGCCGTTCAAAATCACGCCGCCCGCAGGGTCACCGTCAACCCTTGAAACTTCCCCCTGGTCGCCGCTGCGGGAGCCGCTATTCCGCTCATTGTGGATAGCCGCTCTGATTTCCTACACCGGCACCTGGATGCGCAACGTCGCCGCCGGCTGGCTGATGACTGAGCTGACGATGTCTCCACTCATGGTCAGCCTGGTGCAAGCGGCGTACACCCTGCCCGTGTTTCTGGTGATTCTGCCGGCGGGCGCTTTGGCGGACCTTGTGGACCGCAGAAAATTCCTGCTGTTTACCCAGGGATGGATGGTTTTTGCCGCCGGCCTGCTCGGCATCATCACCTTGCGCGGCTACGTCACGCCGTGGGTGTTGTTGATTTTCACGTTTGTGCTGGGCTTGGGCGCGGTAATGAACGATCCCGCCTGGCAGGCGATTACGCCTGAAGTTGTGTCCCCAGAACGGCACGCCCCGGCAGTGGCGTTAGGATCGGTCGGCTATAACCTGGCGCGCGCAGTTGGTCCAGCGGTCGGCGGATTCGTGGTGGCGGCGGCGGGGGCGGGGATTGCCTTTCTGCTCAATGCCGCTACGTTTTTTGGGGTGATTTTCTTTTTATACCGCTGGAAGCGGCCGCGACATGAGCACGTGGAGAGTGGGCGAGTACGCGACGCAATGCGCATCGGACTGAGCTACGGGCTGAGCAGCCACGTGGTTCGCTGCGTACTGGTGCGGACCGCCGCGTTCAGCCTCGCCGCGAGCCCGTTGTTGGCTTTGCTTCCGATTCTGGCTCGTCCGTTCGGCGCGCGCGGGTACGGATTGCTGCTGGGATCGTTCGGCCTGGGCGCGCTGATAGGCGCAGCCGTTTTGCCGCGCGTACGCAGCCGGTTGTCCGTAGATGGCTTAGTGCTGTTTGCCATTGTCTTATTCGCTGCGATGGTCTTTGCGGCAGGTCGCGTGCAAAGCTTCGGCGGGCTGAATCTGATATTGTTTACAGCCGGAGTGGCATGGATCGGGATTCTGGCTTGCCTCAACGTGGCGGCGCAGACCATGTCTCCCCCGCAAATGCGGGCGCGGGCACTATCCATGTATATCCTGGTGCTCCAGGGCGGCATGGCGGTGGGCAGCGCGGCTTGGGGAGCGCTGGCCACGAGAGTGGGCGTTCCCACGACTTTGTTATGCTCCGCGTGCGCCCTGGTGGCAGGGCTGGTGACCGTAAGGCGCTTCCGCCTGACGTCGCACGAACTGGAATTGGCCCCGGCGGTGGTACGGGATTGATGGAAGTCGAGTGA
>Ga0335085_10015003_pt1 | contig 11270 bp, 11 predicted proteins | sample Lox_Sample_45_FD_206712 | JGI IMG/M metagenome (GOLD analysis project Ga0335085, IMG submission 206712) | Soil microbial communities from Loxahatchee National Wildlife Refuge, Florida, United States - Lox_Sample_4.5 | ecosystem: Environmental > Terrestrial > Soil > Wetlands | place: USA... | reverse complement strand
GGATCACGGTCATCGCGCTGGAGCAGGCGGTGGCGGTGCCGTTCGCGACCAGGCAGCTGGCCGATCTCGGCGCCCGGGTGATCAAGATCGAGCGGCCGGGGCCCGGCGACTTCGCCCGCGGCTACGACACGACCGTGCTCGGGCAGGCCAGCTACTTCGTCTGGCTGAACCGGGGCAAGGAGTCGGTCGCCCTCGACATCAAGAGCGCCGACGGCGCCGAGGCGCTGGCCGCGCTGCTGGCCGGGGCCGACGTGTTCCTGCAGAACCTCGGGCCCGGCGCCGCCGCCCGGCTCGGGCTGGCCGCGGACGACCTGCTGGCCCGGCACCCGCGGCTGATCTGCGGCACCGTGTCCGGCTACGGGGCGGATGGGCCCTACGCCGGGAAGAAGGCCTACGACCTGCTGGTGCAGTGCGAGACCGGGGTGCTCTCGGTCACCGGCACGCCGGACGAGCCGTGCAAGACCGGGATCTCGGTGGCCGACATCGCGGCCGGCATGTACGCCTACACCGGGGTGCTGACCGCGCTGTACGAGCGGGAGCGGACCGGGCGCGGGTCCAGCTTCGAGGTGTCCCTGTTCGACGCGCTGGGCGAGTGGATGACCCAGCCGTACTACTACACCGTCTACGGCGGGTCCGAGCCGGTGCGCACCGGCGCGCGGCACGCCTCGATCTCGCCCTACGGGCCCTACGCGGCCGGTGCTGGCAGGCAGGGGGGCGGGCAGGTGTTCCTCGGCCTGCAGAACGACCGCGAATGGGTGGTGCTGTGCGAGAAGGTCCTCGGCCTGCCTGAGCTGGTCGCGGACCCGCGGTTCGCCACCAACCCGGTCCGGGCGGCCCACGACGCCGAGCTGCGGGCGATCATCGAGGGCGTGTTCGCGGTGCTGACGCCGGACGAGGTGGCGGCCCGGCTGGACGAGGCCGGCATCGCCAACGCCCGGCTGCGCACCCCGGCCGAGTTCGCCGCGCACCCGCAGCTGGCGGCGCGGGACCGGTGGCGCGAGGTGGACACCCCGGGCGGCCCGGTCCAAACCCTGCTGCCGCCGGTCACCGTGCCGGGCCGCGAGGCGGCCATGGGCGCCGTCCCGGCGCCCGGCCAGCACACCGACTCCATCCTGGCGGAATTCCTACCTGGGAGAACACATCATGACCACAGCTGAATGGGCGCGCTACCAGCTCGTCATCGACGGGCGGCGGACCGAGGCGGCGTCCGGGCAGCGGTACGACTCGGTCGACCCGTACCTGGGCTCGGCGTGGGCGTCCGCCGCGGACGGCGACGCCGCCGATGTGGACGCCGCGGTCGCCGCCGCGCGCCGGGCGCTGGCCGGTCCGTGGGGCCAGCTCACCGGGTTCGGCCGGGCCCGGCTGATGCGCAAGCTCGGCGACCTGATCGCCAGGGACGCCGACCGGCTGGCCGAGATCGAGACCAGGGACACCGGCAAGCTGCTGCGCGAGATGCGCGGCCAGCTGGGCAGCATCCCGGAGTGGTTCTACTACTTCTCCGGGCTGGCCGACAAGCTCGAGGGCACCACGATCCCCGGCGACAAGCCGAACTTCCTCGTCTACACCCGGCGTGAGCCGGCCGGCGTGGTCGCGGCCATCGTGCCGTGGAACTCCCCGCTGCTGCTGCTGTGCTGGAAGCTGGCCCCGGCGCTGGCCGCGGGCTGCACCATGGTGGCCAAGCCGTCCGACTACTCCCCCGCCTCCGCGGTCGAACTGGCCGCGCTGATGGACGAGGCCGGGTTCCCGCCGGGCGTGTTCAACGTGGTGACCGGGTTCGGGCCCGCGGTCGGCAAGGCGCTGGCCGCCCATCCGGACGTGGACAAGGTCGCGTTCACCGGCTCGACCGCGGTCGGCGCGCAGGTCGCGGCGGCCGCCGCCCACAACATCACCGGAGTGCTGCTCGAGCTGGGCGGCAAGTCGGCCCACATCGTGTTCGACGACGCCGACCTGGACGCGGCCTGCAACGGCGCGCTGGCCGGGGTGTTCGCCGCCACCGGCCAGACCTGCATGGCCGGCTCGCGGCTGCTGGTCTCCCGGGCCGTGCACGACGACCTGGTGGCGCGGATCGCGGACCGGGCCCGGTCGATCAAGCTGGGCGACCCGAAGGCGGCCGAGACCGAGATGGGCCCGGTGGCGACCGAGCCGCAGTACCGCAAGGTGCTGTCGTTCCTGGAAGGCGCGGCCGGTGAGGGCGCCACGGTCACGGCCGGGGGGCAGCCCGACGCGGACCTGGGCGGGTTCTTCGTCCAGCCCACCGTGCTCACCGGGGTCAAGCCGACGATGACGGTGGCCTGCGAGGAGGTGTTCGGCCCGGTGCTGTCGGTCATCCCGTTCGACACCGAGGAGGAGGCCATCGCGCTGGCCAACGACACCCGCTACGGCCTGGCCGGGGCGGTGTGGACCAAGGACATCCACCGCGGGCACCGGGTGGCGCACGCGATGCGCACCGGCACCGTGTGGATCAACGCGTACCGGGTGGTCGGCCCGGACGTCCCGTTCGGCGGCTACGGCCTGTCCGGGCTTGGCCGGGAGAACGGGATCGAGGCGGTCCACGAGTACACGCAGACCAAGGCCATCTGGGTGGAGCTGACCGGCGGCACCCGCGACCCGTTCACGATCGGATGAGTGAGTTCATGGGAGAAGTCGCGTTGATCGTGCACTACCAGGCGCAGTCCGGCCGTGGCGACGAGGTCGCGGCGCTGCTGGCCCGGCACACCGCGGCCACCCGGGCCGAGCCCGGCTGCCGGGACTTCGTGGCGCTGCGGGGGGCGGAGGACCCGGACTCGTTCGTCCTGTACGAGCGGTATGACGACGAGGACGCGTTCAAGGCCCACCAGGCCAGCCCGCACTTCGAGGGCATCGCGGTGGCGCGGATCCGGCCGCTGCTGGCGGACCGCAGGCTCGAGGTGCGCCAGGTGGTCCAGCCGGATGCCAGCTAGATGAGTCCAGCGGTTCGGGAGGTCACCGAGCTGATCACGTCCGGCCCCGCCGAGGCGTTGAGCGGGTTGCTGGGCGTGGAAGGCACCCCGTTCGTTGAAATGCCTTTGCTTTTTCATTGGGTGTACCTGCTGGACCGGCCGCCTACGGTCGCGCTGGGTCCGGACGGGCACCAGGCCGTCGGCGGGATGCCGGTGCCGCCGGGGGCCGGCCTGCGGCGGATGTTCGCCGGCGGGCGGGCCTGGCGGCACGGGGCGCTGCGGATCGGGGCCGAGGCGACGCGGCGGACCTGGCAGGCCAGGTCGGTCGTCAAGGAGGGGCGGACCGGGCCGCTGCACTTCGTCACCGTGCGCACCGAGATCAGCCAGGGCGGGCAGGTGGTGGTCAGCGAGGAGCAGGACCTGGTGTACCGGGGGCCTGCTGTTTCTGGTGAGGCGCCGGCTCCGGCTGGTGAGGCGCCGGCTCCGGCTGGGGCGGTGCGGCCGGCCACGGCTCCGGCTTCGGCTGTGTCTTCGGCTGTGTCTTCGGCTGGGACGGCTCCGGCTTCGGCGGCGGCGGTCCCGGCGGGTGACGGGGACTGGGTGGTCGAGGTGGATCCGGTGCTGCTGTTCCGGTACTCGGCGCTGACCTACAACGCGCACCGGATCCACTACGACCGGGACTACGCGCGTTCCGAGGGCTATCCCGGGCTGCTCGTGCACGGTCCGCTCCAGGCCTTGCTGATGGCCGAGCTGGCCCGGCGGTCGGGGGGGCCGGCGTCCGAGTACTCGTACCGGCTGGTCTCGCCGTTGTACGACGACCAGGGGCTGGTGGTGTCGGCGGTTCCCGACGGGGACGCGATGCGGGTGTCGTGCCGCGACGCCACCGGCCGCCTCACCGCCACCGGAACCCTCCGGGTGCCGGGAGTTCCATGACGTGTAGTTAGGCGTCATATGCGACGTCTAAGTACACGTGATCTCATGAAAGGGAACGGTGTGGGCTAGGTGTCGAGCCACTCGGCGAACGTGGGGCCGGCCAGGGTGGCGTGCGGGCTGGGCAGCAGGCCGCCGTTGTAGTTGAGCGCGTCGTCCGGGTCGGCGGGGTTGGTGACCGCCTCGATCGTGACCGCGTCGCCGCGCTTGGCCGCGAGGAGCTTGGCCAGGTCGGGGAGGTACTCCTCGCACGGTCCGGCGATCTCGTCGGGGCGCTCGCCTTCCGGCTCGTCGGACAGGGCCAGGCCGGCCAGCGCCTTCTCCTCTGCGTTTTGTCGTCACCGGCATGACGGATGGGCGGCGCGGAAATGTGACAGGGGCGGGTTACATTGAGGCCCATGGGCGCACCGAGCTTCACCGCGGCGGCGAAGATCCTGGCCGAGCGCGATCCGGTGATCGCGCGGCTGGTGGCCGAGGCGGGGTTGCCGCGGCTGGGCCGGCCGACCGAGACGCACCTCGGCACGCTGGTCCGGGCCGTCGTGTACCAGCAGCTCGCGGGGCGCGCGGCGGCCGCCATCCACGGCCGGCTGCTGGCCGCGATGGGCGGCGACGTCTCGGCCGAGGCGCTGCTGGCGCTGTCGGACGAGCAGCTGCGGGCGGTCGGGCTGTCCAGGAACAAGATGGCCTCGCTGCGGGACCTGGCGGCCAAGGTGCTGGACGGGACGGTGGTGCTGTCGCCGCGCGGGCTGGCCCGGGAGAGCGACGACGAGATCGTCGCGCGGTTGTCGGCGGTGCGCGGCATCGGGCCGTGGACGGCGGAGATGTTCCTGCTGTTCCAGCTGCGGCGGCTGGACGTGTGGCCGGTCGGCGACCTGGGCGTGCGCCGCGGCTACGGGCTGGCCTGGCAGGTGCCGGAGCCGACCGCGAAGGAGCTGAAGCCGCTGGGCGAGGCGTTCAGGCCGTATCGTTCGGTGGCGGCCTGGTACTGCTGGCGGGCGGCGGAGCTGTACGCGGACTCCGCCGGGAGCGTGCTTACCGGGGCTTGAGCCTGCCCGCCGGGGCTTCGGCCGGGGGCGGCTGGGCTTCGGCCGGGGGCGGCTGGGCTTCGGCCGGGGGCGGCTGGGCTTCGGCCGGGGGCGGCTGGGCTTCGGCCGGGGCTTGGATGAAGGCGGCGATCCGGTCGTTCAGCTCGTCGATCCGGTTGAAGCCGCCATGGCTGCCGGGCACGATGGCGACCTGCGCGTGCGGCATAAGGCTGCCCCGGGCCCGGGCTTCCTTCGGGGTGAGCATGGCGCTGCGCGCGCCGCTGATCAGCAGGGCCGGAACGGTGATGGCACGGAGTTCGCCGTCGGTGAGGATCGCGGGGAACTTCGGCTCCATCCGGTAGCCGCGGCTGCCCGCCCACATGAGCGTCATCAGCTCCCGGTCCAGCATGGCCGGGCTGTCCAGCCATCGGGCGAGGCGGCGGCGCAACGGCATCGGGGTCAGGCTGGCCAGGCCGCTGATGGCGAACCAGCACCAGAAGCGGGCGTCGAGCTTGGTGAGCCCGGCCGGGTCGAGCAGGGTGATGGAGGCGACCCGCCCGGGCGCGCGGATCGCCTGGTTCATGGCGACCCAGCCGCCGTACGACAGGCCGACCAGGTGCGCGGGGCGGTCGCTGAGCTGGGCCAGCAGCTCCCCGAGCCAGGCGGCACAGGAATCCGGCGGAGTGAGCGGGGCGCGGGCGACGCTGGGATTCGGATCGCCGGGCATGTCGATCCCGTAGACCGGGCCGTCCTTTGCCAGCGCTGCCACGTGCGGGTGCCAGCCCGCGGCGTTGAACCCGGCGCCGCCGAGCAGCACCACCGGCGGGCCGCCGGGATGCGGCCGGTAGGCATGCACGCGGGTGGTCGCGGTCGCGGTCTCGATATCGAACTCTTCACAGGGCTGCGGCCACAGCGCGAAGGCGCGCTCGTACGCGGCCATGAACTTCTCCCGCGCCGCATCGCTCACCCACGTTCCCACGTCGCACTTGGGTGCCAGCATGTTCGGCCTCCTCGCCGCCGGCCGGTGGGCCGGCCTAGCTCTTTTATGATACGAACGTATCATAAAAGGATCGGGCGGATGAGGAGAGGTACGGTGTGCGGGTGCCGAAGCGGGTCGATCACGGGGAGCGGCGGCGGCAGATCGCGGATGCGCTGCTGCGGACGGCCGCCACGCGCGGGCTGCACAACGCCGGGATGCGCGAGGTCGCGGCCGAGGCAGGCGTGTCCCTGCGGCTGGTGCAGTACTACTTCGGCACCAAGGAAGAGCTCCTGCTGGCCGCCATGCAGCAGCTGGCGGCCAGGTTCGGCGAGCGGGCGGTAGCCCGGTTCCGGGAGGGCAGCGGGTCAGGCCGCCCGGCCAGCCCGCGCGACGTGATCACGGCCATCCTGGCCGAGGGGCTGCCCGCCGACGAGGACAGGCGCACCTTCTACGTCGTCTACACGGCCTACCTGGCGCTCTCGCTGACCGATCCGGCCCTGTCGATCGCGCCCCTGGCCAAGAACTCCGACGCGGTGATCGACGTGGTGGCGGCCCAGTTGCGGGCGGCCCAGGCGGCCGGCGACGCCCCCGCCCACCTGGACCCGGACCTGGAAGCCTTCAGCCTGATAGCCCTGTCCGCGGGACTGGCTACGAGCGTCCTGGCCGGCCAGTCCTCAATCCAGCAAGCTCAAGCCGTCATCGACTATCACCTGCGCCGCCTGTTCCCCGGGAACCCGCGCGCCGGGACTTAGCCCTGGCCCGGGTGAAGGGCCAGGCGACGGGTCAGGTTGACCGCGAGCCAGATCGCGGCGGCGGCCAGCGGTAGCTCGACGACGAGCGCCTCGCCGATGGCGAGCAGGCGCGCCGTTCCGGCCGCCGAGGTGCAGACGTCGAACCAGGCGTCAGCGAACAGCAGCCCGGCGCCGGCCATGGCCGGCAGGCTGGCCCGCGGACTGCCCCGGCTGAGCAGCCACGCGGTCAGCAGCGCGGCGACCGCCTCGGCGAAATCCAGGCCTACCCAGGCCAGCGACCAGTTCGGCACGAACGTTCCGGCCGGCAGCGTCATGCCCAGCACCACGCACCACGGCAGCAGGAACACCCCCACGGCCAGGGGCACCAGCCGGCGGCGCCGGAGACCGGAACCCACGGCGGCCTGAGAGAGCACCGGGTCGCGGGGGCTCGGTTCAGGGGAAGTCAGTTCAGGTTCAGGGGAAGTCAGTTCATCGGAAGTCAGTTCACGGGGCAGGAGCTCACAGGTCGTCATGCTTACCACGGTAGGTATGCAGAGAAAATTCTGCAAACTTTTTTCTGCATAAATTTCTCTGCATGGTGGTACGCTGCGGGTGTGAGCATGACACCGCGCCGGGTGACCGGCGACGCCCGGCGCTGGAAGGCGCTGTCGCATCCGCTGCGGCAGGAGATCCTGGGGCACCTGGGCGAGCACGAGGCCGCCACCGCCACGACCATCGCGGCCGCGCTGGGCGAGAACACCGGCACCACCAGCTACCACCTGCGGGTGCTGGCCGAGGCGGGGGTGATCGAGGAGGTGGCCGAGCGGGCGCACGGGCGCGAGCGCTGGTGGCGCATCATCCCCGTCGACCACCGCGAACCCGACTACGACTCGCTCAGCCCGCAGGACAAGGCGGCCCTGGACGAGTGGCGGGCCGGCCAGATCCCGGGCGAGGTCGCCCTGGTGAACCGCTTCATCGCCGACGTCAGGAAGCACGGCGGCTGGGCCAAGGCCTCCCGGGCGAGCGGCTACTACACCCGCGAGGACCTGGAGGCCATCCTGGACGAGTACACCGCGCTGCTGAACAAGTACGGGCACCGCGCCCAGGACGCCCCGCCCGGGGCCCGGCTCATGCAGCTGCGGATGTTCTACATCCCCGACGAGCCCGACGAGCCGGAGGGACCGGCTGGGCCTGAGCCCCAGGCGGCTGATTCCTGACCCGCGCATCCCCGGTTTGCCCGGCCGGAATTGCAATTTCTTCCGACGCCAGCTAGACGGCCGACCGCGGTGTAGTATGCGAGCCTGAGGAACCATCTTGATGTAAATCCCGGGCGCTACTGCCGTCTTCTATCGCTGACCATTTAACGGATCCGAGGATCCGGCTCTCCCGGGTGATTATCGCCAGGGGGGCGTAGTGCCTGATGCCGCGACGGTGTATGAGGGTGATCAGTCGCTGGATGAGGCTGGTGAGCGGCCGCTTGACGAGACCGTATGGGCAACCCTCGTCGATAGTGTTATCGCGAGTGAATGCACTCCATTCCTGCCGGGCTCGGACCGGCAGAATCTGGTCCATCATTAATACCCGCAACTGAATGGGATGCTGTTACCGATGCCGTTGCTGCGACGGAACAAACCTGAAAAACCGCCTGGGAGTCAGCCTCCAGCTCAGCCTGGAGCTCAGCCTGGAGCTCAGCAGGCCTCGGACGCATCGACGCGGAAATGGCTCGCGCTCGGGATCGTCGGCATCAGTGTTTTCGGCATCGTCGCGCTATCCGCCGTCGCGATCGCGCTCAGCGGCAGTGCGCGCGCGGATACGTCGCGCCTGGTGTTCTCCGCGGTCCTGCCGCTGCTCGGCACCTGGGTCGGCACGGTGCTCGCGTTCTATTTCGCGCGGGAGAACCTGCAGGCGGCGACCGACAGCGCGATCAGGACGACGGAAAGCACGCTCCGGCTGACCGGCCGCGAGGCTGGCACGCCGGTCACCAGCGTGATGATCGGGGCGGCCAGCTTCGTCAGCTACGACCTGGCCGCCGGTCAGGACCTGGCCAGCGTGCCGCTGGCCGACGTGCGGGACAAGATGAAGTCCGGCTATCACCGGCTGCCCATCAGGGACACCACCGGCGCCGTACTGCTAGTCATTCACGATTCGACGCTGGCCGCATTCGCCGAATCGGTGGGCCTGACCAGCGCCAGCCTGGACAAGAACAACGCCAACCTGAACAAGACCGTCGGCGACCTGATGGCCAATGCGACCTTCGCCGACCTGATCAAGGCGATCGGCTTCGTAGCCGAGAAGGCCACCGTGGCGGAGGCTCGCGCCGTGATGGCCTCCATCCCGCAGTGCAACGATATTTTCGTCACGGCCAATGGACAGGCCGCCGAACGCGCGACGGGCTGGCTTACTAACAGCCTTCTCGCGAGCCTTCGCTTACCGGGCGGGTCTTGATCGCGCGGCCAGCGCCTGAATGGCGGCCTTCACGCAGGACGCCCCAGACCGCCTTGGCGCTGGCCCGCAGCGGCGGGACCTCCCCGGCGTTCAGCCAGGCACTGGCCTGGCGCCGGTAGCCGGCCCGCAGGAGCCCGGCCGCGAGCCCAGGCAGATGGCCATAGCCCCAGATCAAGACCGAGTCCCGGTCGGGCGGAAGGCAGGCCAGCGCCCGGTCGTTACGGTCGTCGACCACCAGCTGGCTGAAGCCCGGGTAAGCCGTGGCGGCCCAGCGCATCACCAGCTCGTACCGGTCGAGCGACTGCAGGCGCAGCAGCAGGCCGGCACCGACGCCCATCAGGGCGTCCCGCTGATCATCGGCCTGGTTCCCGAGCATGTCGGTGACGGCTTCCTGCGCGTCCAGCATGTCCTGAGCGCCCTTCCGCTGGACGAATTCGACTGCGCTCATGTCCACGTTGCGCCAGGACGCGGAGTAGGCCAGGGCCTCCCCCTGCCGGACCCAGCCCAGGTACCGGCAGGCCGCCTGCGTCAGCTCCTTGCCGCCCGCCTGCGCGCTGTTCCAGGTGTCGCGGTCAGCCTGGCCGACGGCTGACCATCCTGTTTCCGTGGCGTGGCCCACCCCCTCGTAGAGGATGAGCGCGCCGGCTGCCTCCAGGTTCGTGAGCATGATGCCGAGCTGCCGGTAGTAGCTGGCCCTGGCGATGTGCACGACCCCGGTCACCGTGACGGCCAGGCCGGTCGTGGCGTGCTCGAACCGGACGACCGGTGTCTGCAGCATGCGGTGGCGTACGCGTATGGTCCGCTCCGCCGGCGGCCGGACCCGCGCCGCCAGGGAAGCGCGGCTCATGCCGTGAGGCTAACCGGGCCCGCCGGGAGCTCGGCGCGCCCCGCCTGACGCCTGCGTCGGCTGTTCCTGAGAACCGATTCGGAGGTGGGCGGCGTACCCCGAGATGGCCGCGCCGGCCGGCGCGGCGGACATCCGTGAACGGGGGACGTCATGGGAAAGAAACACAGGAACATGGTGGTGGCGGTACTGGGCGCCGGCGGGGTGCTGGCCGGTGTGCTCGGCGGGGCGGGGACGCCGGCGATGGCGCAGACGGGGGCCGCCCGGGCGCTGAACCTGCCGAAGGCCTGCGTGGCCATCGAGGCGCTGGTCGGGGACGGGGCCTCGGGTCCCGGGCCGGGGAACGGCGAGGTGCTGCGCGTCCAGCCGGGCGGCCAGAGCACGCTGACCACCAATACCGCGCCGCCCGGTCCCAGCCTGGATGATCCGGCCGACATGGCGTTCCTGCCCAACGGGGACATCGTGCTCACCGACCAGGGCTTCACCACCGGGATCCCGCAGGTGGTCGAGGTCAACCCGGGCACCGGGGTCCGGACCGTCATCTCCGGCGCCGGCCTGGGCACGGGACCGGCCCTGGTGATGCCGAACTCGGTGGCGATCGGGCCCGGCGGCAGCATTCTGGTCACCGACATCGCGCCCGTCACCGGGAACCCGCGGCTCCTGCGGATCGACCCGGCCACCGGCAACCGCAGCGTCCTGACCGGGGTCGGAGTCGGCGCCGGGCCGGCCGTGAACGTGGCGGCGGTGGGGGTCGAAGGCGGCGTGATCTACGTCACCGACGTGGTGGGCAACCAGATCATGCGCGTCGACCCCGCCACCGGGAACCGCACGCTGGTCTCCGGGCCTGGCGCCGGGGGCGGCGCCCCCTTCTTCTCGCCGGTGAGCATCACCAGCGACCGGCCGGGCTCGATCGTCGTGCTCGACGCGGAGCGGCCAGCCCCGGGTGGCCTGCCCCTGGGCGGCCTGGTCCGCGTCGACCTGGCCACCGGCGACCGGACCCTGATTTCCGGCAACGCGCGGCCGACCAGCACCAGCACCGAGCAGTTCGACACGCCGATCGACGTGCAGTACAACGCGTGTGACAACGCCTTCTACGTGCTGCAGACCGGCTTCTCCCCGGCCGCGCCGGACGGAAGGGTGCTGAAGGTCGACGCCGCGTCCGGGGTCAGGACGCTGTTCGCCAGCTACACGGGCGCGGAGAACTACGCCCTGCTGCTGCGGCCGATCCCGGTCACCGTGCCCTAGGGCGGCATCGCGGGCGGCGGGCGGGGCGGCTTACCCCTCGCCCGCCGCCCAGGTCGGCCAAGATAGTGTCATGCCGCCCGAAGTGTCCCTGCTCGACGGCGTGCTCGAGCGGGTGACGTTCGCCAACCCGGAGACCGGCTACACGATCGCGCG
>Ga0335085_10015002_pt1 | contig 11271 bp, 10 predicted proteins | sample Lox_Sample_45_FD_206712 | JGI IMG/M metagenome (GOLD analysis project Ga0335085, IMG submission 206712) | Soil microbial communities from Loxahatchee National Wildlife Refuge, Florida, United States - Lox_Sample_4.5 | ecosystem: Environmental > Terrestrial > Soil > Wetlands | place: USA... | reverse complement strand
GGTGACCATCCACTCCGCCATCCGCTCGGCCACCGCCGGGGCCATCATGAAACCGTGGCCGACGAAGCCGGACATGTGGAGCAGGTTGGCGAGCCCGGGGGTCCGGCCGAGGATGGGGTTGTTGTCCGGCGTGACGTCGTAGCAGCCGGCCCACTGCCTGAGAACCTTCACCCTGCCCAGCACCGGGACCTGCTCGGTGAGCGCGCGCGAGAAGCGGGCAAGGAACCGCAGGGTCGAGCCCTGCTCCAGGGCGGCCGGCTCCTTGGGGTCGCCCATCCCGCCGACGATCTCCCCGCGCATCGACTGGCTGAAGTACAGGCCGGAGTCGAGCACCGAGACCAGCGGTCCGAGGAACGGCTTGAGCGGCTCGGTGCTCAGGATCTCGTGGCGGTGGGGCTCATTGGGGAGCGTCACCCCCGCCAGCCGGGCCACCGCCGGGCTCCAGGCTCCGGCGGCCACGACCACCGTCTCGCAGGCGATGGGCCCCCGGTCGGTCTGGACGGCGCTGACCACGCCCCCCGAGGTCTGGAGCCCGACGACCTTGGTGAAGGTCTCCACCCGGACGCCTCGCTTCTGCGCCGCCTGCGCGTAGCCCCAGAGGAAGGGCCAGGGGAAGATCACCCCGTCCTCGGGGTGGAAGGCGGCCAGGACGACGTGCTTCATCGTCAGCTGCGGGACCAGCTTCCGTGCGGCGCCGGGAGTGAGGATCTCGGTGCGCACCGCGTGCTTGTTGTGGAGCCGGGCGTTCTTCTCCAGGCGCTCGGCGATGGCACGACTCTTCGCCAGGAAGAGGTAGCCGCCCTGCCGGAGCCAGATGTTGATCCCCATCTCCCCGGCGAACTGCTTCATCAGCTCCACCGAGCGCTTGGCGAGCTCGATGTTGGCCGCCGTCCCCCACTGCATGCGGACGCCGCCCCCGTTGCGGCCGGAGGCCCCGGCGCAGAGGTAGCCCTTCTCCAGCACCACCACGTCGGTGCAGCCGCGCTTGGCCAGGTTGTGGGCCAGGGCCAGCCCCATCACCCCGCCCCCGATGATCACCACCGACGCGCGTCCGGGAACGTGGCCCGCCGGACGGAGCGCCGCCGAGGACTCGCCCGCGGAGAGCGGCACGCCACCGCTCGGCGCCTCGGACTCGTCCACGGCCAGCGTGGCCAGCACGCTCAGCTCGGTGGGCTGCATCGGCGGACGGGGCGTGAAGGGCAGCACCGCGCTCGGGGAGACCCCGGGGGTGCGGGCCAGCACCTGGGCCACCGCGGTGAGGCAGCTCTTGCCCTGGCAGATTCCCGTCCCGAAGCCGGTGTAGCGCTTGATGCTCTCCACGTCGCGGTAGCCCTTGCCGATGGCCGCCTCGACGTCGTCGAGGGTGACGTCCTCGCACGGACAGAGGAGGGCCTTGCTCATGGCCGCACCTCGCCTGCCAGCGCGGCCCCCGCCCGCCGCCCGGACTCCGCCGCCTCGGCGGCGGTGCCCGCCCCGAGGACGTCGCCGGCCACGAACACTCCGGCCGCCCGGGTCCGTCCCTCGCCGTCGGCCTCCACGGCGAAGGTTCCCAGGTCCGCACGGAACGACACCCGGGCCCCGGCGTGGCGAGCGAGCTCGTAGGAAGGGGAGGTCGGGACGCTGACCACCACCGCGTCACAGTCGACCTTGCGGCGGCCTCCCGATCGCCGCTCGACGGTGGCCGCCTGCACCCGGGTTCGCCCGTGTGCCTTGACCAGCTGACCGGCCACCGCCTCGGGGAACGGCTCGGGCGAGGTGTCCACTACCAGCGCCGGGTGCGCTCCGGAGTCCTCGAGGAGCCCCGCCAGGGCCGGCAGCTCGGGCCCGTGGCCGACTAGCACCGGAGAGTCGGCGGGGAGAATGCCGCGGCGACGGACGAGGTCGCTCACCGCCCGCCCGCTGAGCACGCCGGGGAGGTCGTTGTTCTCGAAGGGCAAGAGCCCGACCTGACCGCCGGGAGCGAAGAGGAAGCGCGCGGACCGCACCAGCAGAAGGCGCGGGCCCTCCGGCGGCGAGGCGATGGCGGCGAGGAAGCGCCCGCGCGCGTCGATGTACACGCCGAGCGCGGTGGTGAGGAGCCGCACCGTGCCCGTCCCGCGCGGAAGGGTGAGCGTCGCGGGGGGCGCCGGCTCGGGGGCTCCGGTGCGCCATCGCCCGCCGAGCGCCTCCTCGCGCTCGAGGAGCACGAAGGGAACGCCCTTCGCGGCGAGCGTCTCCGCCGCGGCCAACCCCGCCGCCCCGCCGCCGACCAGGGCCACCTCCGTCTCGAGCAGCTCCGGCGGCGCGCGGCCGGGGGGCAGCGCCTCCGGCAGCAGCCCGAGCCCGGCCAGGTGGCGCGCCACCTTGGCCATCACCCGCTCCGCCACCGGCACGCCGGCGAACATCGCGTGGTGGTCGAGCCCGCCGGGGAACAGCCAGTCGATGGCGTTGAAGACGTCGACCGTGGCTGAAGGGTAGCTGTTCTGGCGCTCGAGCCGCATCCCGGCGCGGGCCGGAACCCGGCAGGAATAGAGATTGGGTGTGCCGTCCACCCGCATCAGGCATTGCGAGCAGGCTGCGGCGAGGCAGAACGGCCCGCGCGGGCGGTGGTACTTCACGCTCCGGGCGAGAACCTCGTGTCCGGCGGCGATGAGGGCGACGGCGACCGGCTCGCCCTCGCGGGCTGGGACTCGGGTCCCTTCGAAGTCGAGCTCGACTAGGCGGTCGGGGGGGATGGGCTGGAGCCGGCGCATGAACGCCCCCCGTTCTACGCCGGCCGCGGTCGGTGATGCGCGGCCAAAACGCCCGGCGCTCAGGGAGGAGGCTTGCCCTCCGCCCCGTTCTCCGGGGGACCCCGTCGCCTCTTCAGCGCCGCCCGCTCCTCGTCGGTGAGCTTGGGGAGGTGGCGGACGAAGGCCACCAGCTTCCAGATCGTCTCCGCGGATTCGCTCTTGGAGAAGGCCGGCATCCCGGTCATGCGCACGCCGGCGGAGATGAAGCGAAAGAGCTCGCCGTCGCTCCCCTCCTGGCTCTCCGGGTCGGCCAGGTCAGGGGCGGGCGGGTTGAGGCCGGCGGCGATGCCGCTCTGCGGCTCCCCGGGCACGCCGTGGCAGACCAGGCAATGCTCGCGGTACTCGGCCAGACCCCGGGCGAGCACCTCGGGCGTGACCTGGATGGGCATCGGCCCCCTGGGGGCGCGCCGGGCCACCGACCGGTCCACCACCCAGCCGGCCAGCCCTCGCTCGAGGAAGGAGGGGGGAATGGTGGCCGAGACGTCGTAGAGGCCGGTGACGAGCTCCAGGGCGAGGAGAACGACCAGGGCCGCCACGGCGCCGGCGATCCAGATCAGGACTTTCCGTCGGTTCATGTTCGGGCCCTCGTCCGCCCCTTCAACCACGCTTCGCCGTCCAGGACGAGGACTCTCGAAGTCGGCGGGAGCCGCGCATCGCTGGAGCCCGGGCCGGCGCTCACGCCGGGGGTTCGTGGAGCAGCGCCGCGAGCCGCCGGAGCTCGTCCTCGCTCAGCTCGGAGACCACCCAGAAGGTCATCCCGCCGCTCGTCCAGTGCAGGGCGTGGACCCCGTTCCGGGTGTCGGCGCGCAGCGCGCTGTCCGCCGCCTCCGGATCGGCCCACACCAGGACGTTGATCACGTGCTGGCGGGCCCGGTAGACGAGCGCCGCCACCGGCCGACCCCCCAGGTAGTCGAGCCGTCCGCCCTCGAGCGCGAACCCCTGCCCCCGGAGATCCGCCACCGGGATGCTGAAGGGAAGCTTCCCCTGGAACCAGGGCTTGACCGTGTGGCGGTCGGACGAGGCCACGTCGGTGAGGTGGCTAGCCTGGAGCGAGCGCAGGTGCGTCGCCACCGCCTCGCCGGCCAGGTCGCCGCGCGGGGCTCGCAGCGCCGGCACCATCACCGCCACCGCCAGGCCGGCCGCCAGCAGGGGCCCAACCGCCCAGGCGATGCGGCCCGTGCGGCGGCGGAAACGGTTCGGCTCAGCGCGGCGGACGGACTGCCGGAGCCGGCGGAGGAAGGCGTCCGAGGGCTCGGCAGGGCGGAGCGAGCGGTGGAGGAGCTCCCGCAGTGCACGCACGTTCTCGTAGGCGTGCCGGCACTGGGCGCACGAGGCCAGGTGCGAGCGCACCTCGAGGCTCCGCTCCGGGCCGAGCTCGTTGTCCACGTAGGCGTGGAGCGAATCGCCGAGGTGCTCGCTCATCGCGCGGCCCTCACCGGAGCTCGTTCCGAGAGCCGCGTGTGCAGGAGCCGGCGTCCACGCGACAGCCGGGACATCACCGTCCCGATGGGGATGTTGGCGATGTCGGCGATCTCCTTGTAGGAGCACTGCTCCAGCTCACGGAGGATGATCACCTCGCGGAACTCGGGTGGGAGGGTGCCCACCGCCTCCTGGACGGCCTGCACGTCCGCCGCCCGCAGCAACGCCGCCTCGGGCGTGTCCGGGGAGGCGCCGGAGCTCCACGGGGAGGGGGAGTGATCGCGCTCCTCGTCGAAGTCGGCGACCGGCTCGGTGTGTCCGTGACGGCGGAGCAAGGCGTAGCCCACGTTGCGGACGATGGAGAGGAGCCACGCCCGGGGGCTGCCGCCGGCGTACCCGGCGAAGTACTGGAAGGCGCGCATGAAAGCCTCCTGGACGACGTCCTCGGCGTCGGCGTCGCTCTTGGCCAGGGCGCGCGCGAGGCTCAGTGCGGCCGCGGCGTGGGGGAGGGCGAATCGCTCGAACTCCTCGGCCGACGGATGGACCAACGTGGCGCTCCTTGCCGCGCGGTGCTCGCAACCAGACTTCGTGGCGCCTCGGAGTTAGCACGTCGCCTCGGTCCGGGGCGGTGTCTCGACACCTGCGTGGATTGGCCGGGCGCCGGTCCTATTCCCGGGAATAGACCGACCCGGGTGGCGAATCTCGTGGGCCGAGGGCGCCTCGCCCTCCCAACGCCCCGGAGCCCAACCGTGTCCTTCGACGACCACCGCCGTGACTTCCTCAAGCTGCTCGGCCTCGGCGGGGTGGTCTATGCCTCCGGCCTAGCCGGGGTGGGAAGGTTCGGCGGCGCCTGGGCCGCCCAGCCGGCCACCGGGTCGTCCGGGGATTTCTTCTTCCTTCAGCTCTCGGACACCCACTGGGGGTTCCAGGGTCCGGCGAACCCGGACGCGGCCACCACCCTGAAGAGGACGGTGGAGGTCATCAACCAGAGCCCGCGCCAGCCGGACTTCATCGTCTTCACCGGCGACCTGACCCACACCACCGACGACCCGGCGGTCCGCCGGACGCGAATGAGGGAGTTCAAGGAGATCGTCGCCCCGCTCAAGGCCAAGTCCGTGCACTTCATGCCCGGCGAGCACGACGCCTCGCTCGACGCCGGCGAGGCCTACCGGGAGCTGTTCGGGGCGCCGAACTACAGCTTCGACCATCAGGGCCTCCACTTCGTCGCCCTGGACAACGTGTCCGACCCGAAGGGCGCGGTGGGCTCGAAGCAGATGGAGTGGCTGGCCGCGGACCTGGCCCGGGTGGACAGGGACGCTCCGGTGGTGGTCCTCACCCACCGGCCGCTGTTCGACCTCTACGCGCAGTGGGATTGGGCCACTGCCGACGGGGGGAAGGTCATCGACATCTTGCAGGGCCATCGCCACGTGACCGTCTTCTACGGCCACATCCACCAGGAGAATCACCACATGACCGGGGACATCGCCCACCACGCGGCGAAGTCGCTCGTCTTCCCGCTTCCCGCGCCTGGTTCGGTGCCCAAGCGGGCGCCGCTTCCGTGGGATCCGGCCAGCCCGAACCACGGGCTCGGCTACCGGAGCGTGGCCAGCAGCAACAAGGACGCGTCGCTGACCATCGCCGAGCTCGGATTGAACGGGGCGAAGGTTTGAGCGCGGCCCGGCGTGAGCGCCTGCGAAGCGCACCGGCGCCCGGGTCAGGTGCCGGCGTCGAGGTGAATGTCGACGTGCACCGAGCCGGCCGCCGCCCCGCTTACTCCTCCTTCCTCAGAAGACCAGGCAGTCGAGGGCGAAAAGGACGAGGAGCGAGAGCCCCATCAGCCCCTTGCCGAGGGAGCCGACGAGCACGCCCAGGCCGGCGCCGACTCCGGACTTCACCGCCTCGCCCGCGCTCCGGCGGGAGAGCACGAGCTCACCCAGGGCCGCGCCGAGCACCGGCCCGAGGAGGAGCCCGGGAAGTCCGAAGAAGAGCCCGACCAGTCCGCCGGCGATGGCGCCCCACACTCCGGCCCGCGTCGCGCCGGCGCGCTTGGTGGTCACTGCCGTGGCGGCGAAGTCGAGGACGAAGCCGAGCGCCGCCATGGCAGCGAAGGCGGCCACCGTCCACCAGGAGAGCACCCCCGGCACCATCAGCTTGTGCACGAAGGCCCCCAGCGCCATGAGCGGAAGCCCGGGGATGGCGGGCAGCCACGTCCCGAGGAAGCCCACTCCCAGCAGGAGCAGCGAGAGCGTCCAGCCGAGCCAGACCATCGGTTCCAAGGCCGGTCAGAAGACCAGGTGCCGGCCCTTCTGGCGCCGGGAGTAGATGGCCAGGGTGGCGGTGATCTCGCCCACGCCCATGTTCCCGGACTCCCCGATGCCCGAGGCCCCGAACTCCTCCCACTCCAGGGCCGAATCCGTGCCGTCGTTCTCCTTGAGCATCCCGCCCAGCGTCCGCCGGCCGAGCTGCAGCTTCCGGTCGTCGCGCGTCCAGACCGACGTCGCCAGGTCGTGCGGGTTCTGGAAGAGGCAGAAGCGGACGTAGGACTCGAAGTCCGGCATCTCCATCCCCACCAGGATGGGCATGAAGAACTCGTCCTCGGCCAGGCGGAAGTCGCGCAGGCCCTTGCCGTCGTAGTCGACCTTGACCACGCTGTCCGGGCGGATGCGGAGCAGCGCCGGCTTCACCGCCTCGGAATGCTCGCCGTAGGCGCCGTCCGCGCGGCCTCCCTCGCGCAGCACGGCGACGCCGGGCAGCTTCTTGGCCGCGGCCACGATGTCCACCAGCGTCTGCGCCTTGTGCACCATCAGCGGGCTGAGCACCTTGTCGTCGGTGGCCTCCCGCGGATCCGCCACCCGCCAGGTGCCCATCTCCTGGTCGATGTGCCCGAGGAGCGCGTCCAGCGTCTTGGCCGAGGCGGCCACGCCGTGCAGCGAGGTGCACTTGTGGGAGCCAAAGCCGAGCTTGGCGTAGGTGAGCCGGATGGCGATGCGCTTCAGCTCGGCGTCGGTGAAGCCGTCGTCCACCCAGGCCCAGTTGCAGCCGCCCCCCTCGAAGCGAAGCCGGTTCAGGGCGCGGCCGGCCTGGATCTTCCTCGCCGTCTCCGAGGAGCCGGTCACCGCCACCACCGCCACCCGCCGGTCCGTGGCCAGCGAGGCGATGCCCCCGCCGAACCCCTCCACCTTGTGCACGTAGGCCGGATCCGCTCCGGCGGCGAGGAACATGCGGATCATGGTGGTGTTGCTCAGCGCGGCGAAGGGATGGCCCTTGAAGATGAACGGCACCCCGGCCAGGTAGGCGCCGGCCAGGTGGATGCCAGGGATGCCGTAGATGAAGTTCATCGGTGAGATGATCACGCTCACCCCGGCCGGCAGGTAGGCGTTGCGCCAGTAGGTGTGCCCCTCGAGCATCGGCGGGAGGGCTTCTCCCTGCAGGCAGGCCTCGGCCGAGCCCTCCAAATGGTCGGCGGCGCGCTTGGCCTCGAAGAAGTCCTTCTGTGCCTCGAGCCGGGTCTTGGGAATCTGCTGGCGGATCTCCCGCATGCAGTCCTCGCTGAAGTAGTCGAGCATCCGGCTCCAGTTCTTCACCACGTGCTTCCGGTAGGTGGTGACCTCCTGTGCCCAGGTGAGGCTCTTCCAGGCTGCCTCGGCGGCGCTCACCGCCTTCTCCACGTCCTCCTGGGTCGACGCCGGCACCTCCATCAGGCCGATGCGGCGGTCGGCCAGGCTCCGGAGCACGGCCAGCTCGCCCTTGGCCGGAAGGCTCCATTCCCCGGCGATGAGGTTCGTCACCCGGACCGGCTTGTCACCCGCCCGCTGCGGGATGTTCCCCCCGTGGCAGAACAGGTAGGGCCGGAGGGCTTCCAGATCCTTGTCGGTCAGGAGGTTGGAGAAGAGCGAGTACTGCCGGCGGCGCTCGGCGTAGAGCGCAGCGAGCGGATCCGGGCCGAGCTGTCCGCGGGCGTTGAACGCGGCGATGGCCTCGGTGAGCTTGGGGAAGGCGGCGGTGAGGGACATGGCGTGTCCGTATACGCCGCCCGGGTCACTTCACTCAACGACCGCCCGGCCAGCCGTCAGATCGGCTCGGGGAAGCCCTGCGCCTTGCCACCGAAGCGGGTCCGGATGATGGCCCCCAGGGCGAGGCAGGCCACCACGAACAGCACCAGCGGGCCGAGCACGGGGATGAGCTCCACCAGGAGAAGCACCCCGATGCCCAGGGCGAGGACCGCCGCCTGCGTCTTGCGGCTGGGCTTGAGGACCGGCAGCCGGGTGCCGATCTCCGCGGCCACCGCCGAGGAGCCCATCGCCACCCCCAGCCCGACCAGCAGCCAGAGGACGAAGACGAAGGGGATCCCGATGATGGTCACCGCCAGGAGGACGCTCATCGGCACCAGCGCCACGCCGCCGAGAAGCCCGGCCACACCGCACTTCACCGGGTCGCGCTTCAGCTCGCCCTCGATCTGCTTCATCCGCGCCGGAGCGAACATGACGAACAGGAAGCTCAGGCCGAAGAACATGGCGAACTGGAGGAGGATGTTGGGAATCCGGTGGCCGAACCCCGAGCTGCTCGAGGTGTCCGAGCCCTTGGTGACCTTCTTCCAGGCCTTGGCGCTCCGGGTGACCACGCTGGCACCGCTCGAGCTGCCGAAGGACAGCTGCTGGCCGTGGATCTCCGCGCCGTCTTCCTTGGTCACCTCGCCGCCGAAGGCGACCACGTCGCCATCGACCTCGGCGTCCGACCCGAGGTGGACGTTGCCGCCGAAGGCCACCGCATCCCCGGTGACGTGGCCGAGCACGTCCAGGTTTCCGCCGTAGACCACCACGTCGCAGGCCTCGGTGTCCTCCTCGACGGTGTAGCTCCCGGTGGCCGACACATCGCAGCTCTTGGAGCCCGAGCGATGGGGAAGCCCCTTCAGCCGCTCGCGCATCTCGCGAAGCCGGTCGCGCATCTCCTCCCGGCGCTGCTGTGCTTCCTCGCGGCGCTGCTGAGCTTCCGACCGGCGCTCCTCCGCCTCGGCGCGGCGCTCCTCGGCGGCGGCCTGGGCGTCCTCGGCGTCGTCGCTGTCCTCCGCGTCATCCGAGCTGGAGCTGGAGGAGGCGCTGGCACTCGCGCTGGCGCTGGCCCTCGGGGTGGGCGGAACCGGGGGGACGGGAGGAATGGGGGGAATGGGCGGCATGGGGGGAACGGGCACCACCAGGGTGTGGCCCGGGCCCTTGAGCACCCGCACGTTCTCCGCTGCCTGCTCCGCACCGGTCCGCGGGCGGAGAATGAACGTCGAGCCGTGCTCCTCGAGCACCAGGCTGTAGGCGGTGGCCAGGGTGGTCAGCGCCTCCTGGGCGGGCACGTTCTCGAAGTGGAACTGGCCCTCCTCTTCCAGACCGCCCCGGACCACGACGCTGAGCTTGCCGTCGTCGGCGATGCGCTTCACCGCCTCGCGCAGCGGGCCTCGGTAGTTGAGGCTGATGCGGCGCTGTGCCTCGGGGCGCACGGCCTCCGGCGCCCTCGACGGGCCCTGCGGCGAACCGGCCAGGGCGGGTGGGGCGACGGCGAGGGCCAGGGCGGCGATGGCGGCGGTGCGCCAAATCATGGAATGACCTCGATCTCCACGGTCCGCGGCGGAGCCACCCGACGAAGACCGACCAGGGAGAGGAGCAGGACGGCGGAGAGGGACAGCGCCAGCGGGACGGCGGTGGTGGACCAGGCGGCGTGGATGGCATTGCCCACACCGGAGAGCGTGTTCGCCCAGGAGACCAGGGCGCGGGCCGCCGAGGCGCCGAGCAGCCCGATCGGGCCCCGGGTGGCGACGAAGCTGAGCACCGCGGCCATCAGGGTCGCGGCCAGAATGGGGAGCCCGACGCGCATCTCGGCACGGAGCGGCATCGGCTCGGCGGCCACCCGGTGCATCACCCGGGCGACCAGGTCCACCGGAGGCAGGGGATCCGCCAGCCGGAAGAGGTCCTTCTCCAGCTGGCGATGCTCCTCGAGCAGCGCGGCGCAGGCCGGGCAGGTCCGGGCGTGCTCGAGCGACTCGCCCGAGCCGGCCGCCTGATCGAACAGCAGGGTCTCGAGATCCGGGCAGTTCATCACGCCAGCTCCTCGGGCTGCACCGTCATCCGCTTGCGAAGCTTCTCGCGCGCGCGGAAGAGGCGGGCCATGATCGTCCCCGGGGCCACGCCCATCACCGCGGCGATCTCCTTGGTGGTGCGCTTCTGCACGTAATAGAGACCGAGCACCTCCCGGTCCTCGACGGAGAGGGTGGCCATGGCCGACTCCAGCGAGCGGCGCTCCTCGGCCACGATCACTCCCTCCTCCTGGCTCGCCTCGCCGGAGGGCAGCGCCTCGTGCATGTCGTCCACGTTCTCGGTGACCATCCGCGTCCGGCGGCGGAGCAGGTCCAGGCACAGGTTGCGGGCGATGGCCAGGACCCACAGGTCGAAGGGCTTCGATGCGTCGTAGCGATGCAGGTTCTGGTAGGCACGGAGGAAGGCCTCCTGCGCCACCTCGGACGCCTCGGCCTCGGTGCGGAGCAGCCGGAGGCACAGGCCATAGACCGGGCGCTGGACGCTGCGCACCAGCGTCTCGAAGGCAGAACGGTCCCCGCGCCGGGCAGCCTGAACCTCGGCCCGGTACGGAAGGGGGGGAGTTCGCTCGGCCAGCATGACGCCCAGAGCCACCGGGGGGGCAGGGAGCGAAAGGGACGAGAGCGCGTTCACGCCCCTCTTTACGCGCCCCCGCCGGGGCCATTGCCCTCCTCGGACAGCCAGGCAGGCCGCCCGTTGAAGCTGCCTGATTCCGCGGTATTAGCATGCGTGCCGCGACGCCGCCGAAGTCCCTATGCCCTCCGGGGTCTCCGGGGCGATGGGCCACGGGCGCGGGCCGCATCCCGGGCCTGTTTTCGCGCCCTTGCCCGGGCGCGGAAGCCGAGCGGCGGAGGCCGGGCGGGCTCGGCAGGGCGCTCGGGGGTCCTGGGCCCCGGGGGCGCACCCGGCCGCACTCCCGGCCTGCCCGGAGCACCGGCAGGCCGGGGGGCCGGCGGCCGCCGGGGAACCTCGGCGCCCTCGGGTTCCTCCGCCGGAGCCTCCGG
>Ga0335085_10015001_pt1 | contig 11272 bp, 8 predicted proteins | sample Lox_Sample_45_FD_206712 | JGI IMG/M metagenome (GOLD analysis project Ga0335085, IMG submission 206712) | Soil microbial communities from Loxahatchee National Wildlife Refuge, Florida, United States - Lox_Sample_4.5 | ecosystem: Environmental > Terrestrial > Soil > Wetlands | place: USA: Florida... | reverse complement strand
CGCGCCGCCGGTAAGCCGAAAGATCTCCGGAAGCGTCTCCCATTCCGCGTGCCAGTTGCCAAGGCCTCGTTCGTCTTCCTGCACCATGGCGCTGAGCATGGTGCTCACCAGGCCGGGAACTCGCGTGGCTGCGGCCAGCACCACGGCTGCGGTAACCGGATTGCGTTTGTGCGGCATGGTGGAGGAACCGCCGCGTCCTTCGACGGCAGGCTCGAATAATTCGGAAATCTCGGTCTGCATATGGAGCGAAATATCGCGCGCCATCTTTCCGAGCGTTCCGGCCAGCAGTCCGAGCGTGGTCGCGATTTCTGCCACGCGATCGCGTTGCGTATGCCAGGATATTTCCGGAAGAGCGAGAGAGAGTTCGGCGGCGAGAGCCTCCGCAACGGACAAGCCTTTTTCGCGCAGGGCAGCCAACGTTCCCACGGCTCCGCCAAACTGCAGGACCAGGGCCCGCTTTCGCGTTTCGTCGAATCGTCTGCGATGGCGATTGATCGCAGCAAGCCATCCTGCGACCTTCACGCCAAACGTGGTGGGCAAGGCGTGCTGCATCAGGGTGCGGCCGGCAATCGGCGTGGATCGGTGCTTCTGCGCAAGCTCGATCAGAGCGCCGCAGAGAAAAGCCAGGTCAGCTTCGATGAGGTCGAGCGCGTCCCGAATCTGGAGAACCAGTCCGGTATCGTTGGCGTCCTGACTGGTGGCGCCCCAGTGTACGTAACGTGCCGCTTCCGCGTCGTTGTTTGCTACCAGTGCCGTTAGTTGCTTCACCAGGGGGATTGCGGGGTTGAGGGAAAGGGCGGTTTCCTGCGCCAGGGCGCCGGCATCGATCAGCGCTACATTGCACTTCGCCGCGATGGCTTGTGCCGCCGCAGCGGGGATCACGCCGCAACCAGCTTCGGCTCGCGCAAGCGCGGCCTCGAAGTCCAGCATGCGCTGAAGACGAGCGGCGTCGGACCAGACTTTGTCCATGGACGCGAAGCCGAAAAGTGGATCGAGCAAGCTCATCCTTGGATCACAATCCCAGGTCGAAGAATACCGTTTCTTCCGGCCCCTGCAAAACCACATTCCATTCCAGTTCGCCGGGACGGGTTGCGGCATTTCTTGCTATGAGGGTGGACCGCCGTGACGGTTCCACGAGATTGAGGATCGGATCGGCCGCATTTCTGGAGTCCGGAAAGTACACACGCGTTGTCAGGCGCTTGAGCAAGCCGCGCATAAATATCGAGACAACAATGTGTGGAGCTTGCTCCTTGCCATCAGGACCGGGCACCGAGCCGGGCTTGATGGTGGTGAAGCGGAAGGCGCCACTTTTGTTCGTCGGAATCCTGCCGTAGCCGAGGAATCCTTTCTCCAGTGGACGATCTTGCGAGTCCGCGGGGTGAGCGTACTTGCCGTGGGCGTTTGCCTGCCAGATTTCGATCAGCGCATCCGGGACCGGCACGCCATCGCCATCCAGCACGCGTCCATGAATGGTTACCTGTTCACCGGAGACACCTTCGCCCGCCAGGTTGTCACGATTCAGCCATTGCAGGCCGATCTTGAAATACGGACCTACGGTTTGCGACGTAGTGGCTTGCAGGCTCATTCGTTCTCCATGGGAGTTGCGTCTCGACCGCGCAGGATGATGTCAAAACGATAGCCCAAGGCGTGCATGGGCACGGTGGTTTCCCAGTCGAAGACCGAGATCAGGTGATTCCGCGCTTTTTCGTCAGCGGTGCAGTTGAAGATGGGGTCGAAGGGCAACAGTGGATCGCCGGGGAAGAACATCTGCGTCACGAGGCGAGTCGAAAAGGCTGGACCGAATAGCGAAAAGTGAATGTGTGCCGGTCGCCAGGCGTTGTGATGGTTGCGCCAGGGATATTCGCCGGGACGAATCGTTACGAAACGATAGCGGCCCTCGGAGTCCGTGAGAACGTGTCCGCAACCGGTGAAATTCGGATCCAGGGGAGCGTCGTGCTGATCGACTTCATGAAAGTAACGGCCGGCAGCATTGGCCTGCCAGACTTCGACCAGCGTGTTCGCCTGGGGATGGCTGTTCTCATCGAGTACTCTCCCGCTCACAATGATCCGTTCGCCCAAAGGTTCACCTTTGTGCTGTTTGGTAAGGTCCTGGATGGCAGACGAACCCAGTTCGGGCCCGAACGACGGTCCCGTCACTTCGGACAATGTGTACGGAATTCGAACCAAAGGCTGACTGGGTGAGCGTGCAATCGATGAAACATAAGGTGGGTGAAGGTGGTTTGGCTGCGTTCCGGGATATGGGGCCCGGTAGCCTGCAACATTTTTCATGAAGTGAATCCTTGGCCCAAAAGCATTAGTCCCAGTTCCTCAGGCAGTGCGACATAGAAGTGTCGCCCTCAGTCCATCGATCTTGAATATGTGTCGTGAAATGCCGGTTCGCGGAAAGTGCGCGCTAACTCAGCGCCAGCACAATTCTGAAATTCAGAAGAATGTATTCAAAGCGAGCCGAGGTGTCAAGGTCGATAATCGCCGTTGCGTCCGGTTGTCGAATGGTATCGTAAAGGATACCGTTTCACCGCCGGCGACAAACGCACGGTCTTACTTCATCTTCTCAAGTTTGGGAATTGCGCCGATTTGCGACATGAAGCGCAGCGTGTCGAAGACCTGCCATACTTCAACGCACTTGCCCTGCTGGAACAGTTGGATATGGACTCCCGCAGCGCTGATTCGTTTCCCGGTGGCTTTGATCCCCAAGTACTCGGCTTTGTGGGTGCCGGTGAACTGGAAGCGGTGCGCCACCTTTTCGCCATCCGCGATGATGTCATCAATTTCGACGCGCATATCCGGGAATCCGTTGAGCAGAGCGGAGTAGTGGTCTTTTAGTCCTGGGATGCCCGGACGGATGCGGCTCGAGAAGCCATGGTGGATCACGGAACTGCTGTACATCGCGAGATACCCTTCCAGATCCTTCACACGGAAGCGAAGCATGGCGCCCTGAAGCGCGTCGATGTTTTCCTGACGTGGCATGGAATCTCCCCCACCTGCTTACAGGCCAAAATGGGAAGAGTGTACACCGGTTTCACGCTTAGGAAGCGTGTCGAAGGGGAACGCTGAGACCTGTACCTTGGGGTGTGTGGCGGCAACTGAGACGATTTTGCGATCAATTCTGTCGCCTGGTACGGCCAACAATTACCTGCACTATCACCAGGAGCGACATGAGTGAAATCAAACCGAGAGAAATGACGCAATAGATACACCAGACACCGAGAATGTTTGCTTCAATTCGGCTGAGGTGCAGCGAAAAGAACAATCCGGTAAACACCGGCACAAGCATCAGGCGGAACGCCTTCTTTGCAGCCAAAACCCCGAGCAACAGGTATCCGGCAATGCCGATGGCGGCCACGGGAGTCTTCCAAAGCACGGCGAACTGGCTATGGTTCACAATCCCACAATCCCACCGCTCGTTAATGCTGCAAGGAGAAGTGTCGGTGCGGTAGTGTTCGCGCAGAGCGAGGCTTGAGGTGACGATGCCAGCAACTGCCAGAATGACAAGGACCCATCTCATGCTGAACTCCCAGTCTAATGTAAACGAGAATGGAATTAAGCGTCAGTGGGCGTGAAGATGAGGGGCAGTTTTGATGCGAGCACTCGCTGCAACGAGGTATTCTCCACTGGCTGGTCTGACAAAAAACAACAGCCCTAGACGACGCTGACCACCGGTTGCTCGCTCTCGGCCCCTGACTCATCTCCCACCGGAATCGCAGACAGATCAGCCAGCGGGCAATTAGGCGACAGGTAACGCAGCTTGCGTCGGATAATCTCCTGCGAATACTTCCCAAGATAGTGCGAGATCGTTTCGACGCGAATCTTGATACCACCGGCCGGCTTCGTTGAATCGAGATCGCCGAATTTGAAATAGAGCGTCCCGGTGGCTTCGACAATCTTCTGGGCTGGTGTGTATGTCGGCTGGTCCATACCGCACTCGTAGCTTGAAAGCCGCACAACACACGTGATCCACGGACAGCGTGTCGCGACTTTTGCTCCCCACATGATTTCGTTGGTGTTGCTGCTGTAGGAAGATGTCCAGACATCGTTGATGTCGAACGGGCTCTTGATTCGTCCGGCCTTAAGGTCGGCTTCGAAAAGCCAGTTCATCAGATCGGCGTCAGTCGGCAAGTATTGGAGCCAAAGGATCGGATAGCCGCAAGCTTGGATTTCCGCTTCGATCTCGTGCCCGATGCCCGTGTCCATGTGGTAGGGGCGCGCTAACACGAGGATGCACGGCTTCTCATTCTTCGCGCACCAAGTGAGGATTTCGCGGCCCTGCTTGCGGATGCGTTCGGTAACGGCGTCGAGCGCGGCGTATCCGGCTTTCACGGCGCGGGCGCACTCCTCCCGATCGAGATCGAAAACGTCTTTCAGCGACGAGAAAAGCTGATCGGTGACCATGTGGCGATCGCCTAGGCTGGCAAACGGCGACGCATAGACAACGTTGTTATCGGCGAAGATGTCGCGCTCTTTCAGGAAACCAGCCTTGATGTTCTCCGGCCCTGCCATCACGCGCGTGCAGGTAACCGTATCAACGACGTGGCCGTAGAGAGGCGAAGGCAGGGAGTGGATCATCGGGCTTAGCAGGACGTGGATCTTCTTCTTCTGTCCGAAAATCAGCTCTCCATAATGGCCGCTCATGGCCTTGACGGGATAGCAGCAGTCGACTGTGCCGCGTCCTTTTCCGTATTCGCGGCCCTGTTCTTCGGAGGTGTCGGAGCTGAAGATGATGTTCTCCGACTCGACGCCGAGGTCTCTCAGGAAGCCCACCCAGAATTGATGGGTCGTCCAGATGTTGAGAACCTTCGGGATGCCGATGCGCAGCTGCGAGCGGTCTTTCCTGACAGCGACTTTAATTGCGGCGGAACCCTTCCTGGCGAACCATGTCTGCAACGTTCGGATAGGCATTTTTCGTCTTCTCGATTCCGGCCTTGATGACCTTCATTTCGTTCAAGTCTTCCACCAGCCCTTTCGGGCAGGAGTTGTTGACGATGACGCGTTCCCAACCTTTTTCCAGCGGGACCTTGCTCCACGAACGTCCCTTGCCTTCGAGCAGGGCGACATCGATGAAGCTGCGCTGGCAATTCACCGGACACCAGTGACAGACGGTGTCTACGGAAGTTGCCGTTTTATAGGTGAGCTTCTCGATGGCGTCGAAGCCGCGGAACATCGTCCTGCCACCGTTCTTCCACCAATCGAGAGCAACCAGCGCGGCGCCAATGGCGCCCGCTTCTCCGGAATAGGGATGAACCACGACCTCAGCGTCCGGAACTTTACCGAGGATGAAATCCACCTGCGTCTTCACCACGGCGAGATTGCGGTGTGTTCCGCCTTGCAGAATGTACTTGCGCCCAACCTGCTGCAGGTTATTCATGCCTCCGGCGTAAATCCAGACGTTGAGTGGCAAGATCGCGCATAATCCGGCGAGAATTTCTTCCGCCTGCCACCCTTTGCGCTGCTGGTTGACAATATCGCTCTGTAGGAAGACGCCGCAGCCCATGGAAAGCGTGGGCATGGCCACGGCTTTGAACGCGCCATCGGCCATGTCGCCCATCGGGATGTTGAAACGCTCGGCGACACCTTGTAGAAACGCGCCATTACCCGACGAGCACTGCGAATTCAAACGGAAGTCGGTAACGGCGCCGTTGTTGAGGATCATGATCTTCACGTCGACGCCGCCGACATCGCAGATGCAATCGGCGTCAGGGAAGAAGTGAAGGCCGGCGGAGGCGTGGGCGATGGTTTCGACTACCGGGCAGTCGGCGCCGAGAATGCCCTTGAGCAAGTCCTTACCGTATCCCGTGAGGGCAAGTCCGAGTATGTCCTGATCACTGACGACCTGACGTACTTGACGGAAGAGCGCTTTAGCATCTTCGATCGGATTGCCCTTGCTCAGCGCGTAGCACGAGAAGAGAAGTTCCTTCTCTGGCGACATGCAGACGGCCTTGGCGGTGGTGGAACCGAAGTCGCAGCCCAACAAGATGGGACCGAGACTCGCACCGGTGACGGCAACCTCCGCGGGGGGCGCCGCGGCTTTCGGCTTCTCATATTTGGCTTTGAAGGTGGCGAGGTCCATGTCGTCTTTGCAGAGCCCGCCCCGGCCCATCTTCTTCTTCTCTTCGTACTGGCCTTCTTCAATCCAGTACTTGAGTTTTCCGGAGCCTGTGTAAAGGCCGGTCGCGCCATTCTCGCGAAGGGCGACTTCGACGCAGCCCAATGCCGCGTAGTAGAGCGCGTTGTCTGGAACGCGGATCAGCGTCGAAATATCGCGCTCGTCGGAGACCGGGACTTTGCGTTCTTTCCAGACTTTGCCCAGGTGGTACCGCCACGCTTCCTGAAGTCCTTTGAAGAAAAGGTTCGGCCCGCCAAGGAGCAGGATTTCCGGCATCGGAGTGTTGCCCTTGGTAAGCGTCGCGAGGTTCTGATACACCACCGCCTCGAATAGTGAGGCGATGATCTCTTCCACGGGCACACCGGCCTTGAGCAAAGTGTTGGCATCGGCTTCAGCGAAGATTCCGCACTTGCTGCTGACTTTGTGCAGCGGATATCCCGAATATCCCATTTGCGAAAGATTTTCGGATGAAATCTCCAGTTTTCGGGCGGTCTTCTCAATGAACGTGCCGGTACCACCGGAGCACGCGCTCTGCATCAGGACTTGCTTGCTGCGCGCAGCGCCCTCACCCTGGAAGAAGATGGTCTTCATGTCTTCGCCGCCGATTTCGCTGACGAAGCGGACATTGGGATGAAGTTTGTCGACCGCGGCGGCGACGGCGACGACTTCCTGTACGATCTTGCCGCCGACCAGTGGAGCGATGATGCCCGCGCCCGATCCGGTGAAATAGACGCGGTCTCGCCCCGGCGCCAGACCATGTTTCGACTCCAACAGGGTGAGGAACTGAAGGATTTTTTCAGCCTGACGCGTGTTGTGGCGCTCGTAGGCTTGCGCCAGAACGTCGCCCCGAACAGTGGAAAGCGAGTACTTGCAGGTGGTGCTGCCAACATCTAGGCCGCAGATCAGGCTTTCGCCCTCGAATACTGCGGGTGATGGGATGGGAGCCAGCAGAATGCCCGGCTCCCCTTCAATGCCTTGAATCTGGACTAATCCGTTCGCCATGAACTTCGCCTCTTTCTCTTGCCGTGATGATCTGTGGTCGGCTTAGTTGCATGTCCCCCGCGCTAAAGTGTGCGGGAGAACCTGGGTCGTCCCGCCGGGGCCCGTCCCTCCGGGGCGGATTCTCGGATCTGCTCCTGCACCCGTCGGTGCTCACCAAATTAGTTCTCACACACACTCAGGCTCGCGCGAGTCCGCGGTCCTGGGCTAGGTGAAGCACGTAGTTAGCGGACGTCCCCGAATAGCCCTTGTGCGGAACTTTGTACGTGGCTCGCCGCACTTCGGGATGGCGCTTCTCGTACTCGTGGATCGCTTCGACCGTGAGTCCAGTCTTCTTCAGAACATCTTCGAATTCGGCTGCCGCACGCTTCTTCGCTTCGGTCAGAATCATCTGACAGCGCGAGATCGCGTGCACTTCGGCGTCGCCCTTTACCTCGATCGGGGCATAGAGCAAGTCGGGATACTTTCCGATCACGTTGGCCATCGAGCCGATCGACATGGTGTTGGGCATGCAGGAGTACGGAGAAAGCTCGCAGATCATGTGCGCTTTCTTGTGGTGATAGGTGTAGAGCGCTTTGCCGATCAGCATGTGTCCTTCGCCGCCGCGCAATTCGAAGTGATAGAAGGGCTCGGCCAGATCTCTCAGTTCGACCTGGTCCGGCAGTTCGTTTGGAATGCCGCCCAGCGCCTTGCGGAAGCGGTTATAGGTAGCCACGTACAGGCGCTCGACCGCCTTCAGGATCAAGTCATCGCGCTTGGGATGTTTGCTGGTCGAGTGCCGCTTTTCCATGGCGCGCATCACCGGATGCATCAGGTAGTGCAGCCACACGGCAACCGGCGGAGGTATCACTTCAGAGTCCTCAGTCTCCAGCCACTGTTTGATGTTGTAGTTGCCTTCGCCTTCGTGCGTCTGGAGCCAGAACTCGCCGGTGATCTTGACGCGAGCCTTCACGCGCGTGCGGTCGACTTCGATGGCGTCGAATTTCTTGCGCACTTCCTTCAGCGCGTTGGTGAAGTAGCTGGTGGTCAGGTGCCAGGCGAGCGTGCCGAGTTTTTTGCCGTGGTCGGGCCGCTCGTTAAACACCTTGTACATGTACTCGACGGAATCTTTTAACACGGCATCGGTCTGCCCGGGAACCACCTCGTATGGGCGCGTCGCGTACTCCATGTCGGTGATCACATCGCCGCAGAGGATCGACCAGATCAGGCCAAGGCTCATAGGCATGTTGATCTCGAGACCGCCGCCGCCGGTTTCTCCCTGATCGAGTTCATCTTGAGCCAGCAGGAACAAGCGAAAGTCCTTGAGGCCGAGGCCGTCGAGGGCCATGGCGTACGATTCGTGATACTGGCCAAAGCGGCAGGGACCGCAGGCACCGGCGGTGAGATAGACGTACTTCTTGTTTGTTGCCTCTTTGCCGTGCTCGGCAACTTCTTTCTTGAGGAAGTTCACGAGGCTGCCAGTGGTGAAGATGGTGGGGCAGCAGGCGCCGACGTCGATGAGTTCCTTTCCGGCGTCAAGATCCTCTCGCGCAATGTTGGGCAGGGGTTCGGCCTTGTACTTCATGTTGTGCAAGGCGCCCTGCATCAGGCGCTCATGCTTCCAAGTGAGTCCGCCGAACAGGAGCGTGGTCTCTTCACGCTGTTCGCGCGTGAACGGCTTGGGCCGGTAGGCCTGGTAGTGTTTTACCGGTGGCAGGGCACTGATGTCTGCGTCGAGATTATTATCAATTGTTACCAGCTGTCCCATATTGCTTGCTCCTTCCAAAAGTTGTGGGGCCCAAACTGATGTTGAACAGCGACCTCAGATGCTTGAAGCTTCGGCTTCCGCCGTCGTGAGAGCCGGCACCAACGGTGCGAGCTCCCAATGGCGCCCTAGCGCCGGATGGCGCACGCCATCGCGGCGAATCAAGAAAACGACGATTGCAAAACATGCGCCCCCGATCAGTTGCGAGGCGATGGGGATGTGTAAGGCGTTGATGAGGCCATAGCGATCCGCCGCGTGTCCAACAATTAGCGGCGCAAACGCCATGGCGAAAAGATTTACGAAGAGGTAATAAAGACCGAGGGCAGTGGCGTGGCCGCTCGGCGGTATCAGGTCGTGAATAGTGGCCGTGAGCGGGCCGTGGTACCAGCTCATAAAAAAAGTGCCGAGACAAAAGAAGAACAGGAACGGGCCCTTGGCGCTGGTGTGAAGGGCGGTAAAAATGGCGGGAGCCCCGAGAACAAATCCAATCGGGATGATTGCAGCGCGTCCCCAGGGGCGCAGACGTGCGATGCGGTCGGACAGGTACGCTCCGACTGCGATTCCTAGCGCTCCGCCCACAACCACGGTGAGACCCAAAGCCATGGCAGCCTCCCGCGCCGCGAAACCTTTCTGCTCCTGAATCAAATCGGGTCCCCACGCGATGTAGGTGTAGCCGGCAAAGCTGCTGAACCAGCCAGCCACCAACACCGCAAGGTACGCCGGAACCCGCACGAGTTCGCGCAAGCTCAAACGTTCTTCAGTTTGATCACGAGGCGGCTCCGGAAGCCGCATCGCACTCAGTCCCAACAGCAGGCCCGGAATCCCCACAAAAAAGAAGGCCGTACGCCAACCAAAGGATTGAGCCATGATACCGCCAAGCGCGATTCCTGTCGCGCCCCCGGCGAACATTCCGATATCGCAGGAACCCTGGATGCGTGCGCGGATGCTTTTAGGGAACGTGGCGCTGAGGATCGCCGCTCCCGCGGGAGTGTAGGCTGCCTCCCCGACGCCGACCAGAGCACGCGCCGTGAGCAGGGAACGAAAAGAACCTGCCAGACCGCTGAGGAACGTAGCGGCGCTCCAAAACAGCACCCCGGCGCTGATTACGGACCGGCGGGAGAAACGGTCGGCCAGCATTCCCAAAGGAAACGTGCTGATCGAGAGTACGACCGTGAAAGCGGTCGCCAGGTAACCAAGCTGCTCGTAGGTCAGTGAGAAATCGTGCCGAATGGACGGGAAAAGCGCAAAGATCACCTGCCGGTCGACGTAGTTGACGAAGTTGACCAGCATCAGGATAGTAAGCACCCGCCACGGGCCCCAACTGAAGTCAGAAAGACGCATAGCGACCTTTTGGCGATCGGGTCCCCACACCCGGCTTGTCCGACAATATACCCTACGCGGGCCCTCGAAGACAGAAGAGAATGCGATTTGTTGGCCCTCGGCTGGACAGGTATACTTTTGAATTCACATAGGACAGCGGGCGCTTAGTAAGTCGGCGCTGCGTGGTCAGGGAGGCTCTTATTCTTTTCCTAGGCATTGATGTCGGCACTGGCGGAACACGCGCTCTGGTTATCGACGAGCGAGGGAAGGTAATTGCTTCGGGAACGAGCGACCACGCTCCCTTTGCCAGCCCAGAGCAAGGTTGGGCCGAGCAGGACCCCCGGGATTGGTGGCGTGCATGCGGCCAGGCGGTGCGGAGCGCGTTGCGCCAGCTGCCGAAAGGGGACGATGAGATAGCTTGCGTCGGATTCTCCGGCCAAATGCATGGCGCCGTCATGCTCGATGCGCAGGACGAAGTGATCCGGCCAGCACTCATCTGGTGCGACCAGCGAACCGGACCGCAGGTCGAAGAACTTGCCGAACAGTTCGGCACGGACCGGCTCATTCAGCTTACCTGTAATCCTCCCCTCACGAACTTCACTCTGACCAAGCTGATGTGGGTTCGCGAGAACGAACCGCAAAACTGGAAGCGTGTTGCTCACGTGATGTTGCCCAAGGATTACGTACGCTTCCGGTTGACCGGCGAGCGCGCCATTGATATGGCCGATGCTTCGGGGACCCTGCTCCTCGATGTTGCGCAGCGCAAATGGTCTTCGGAGGTCCTGAGCAAAACTGGAATTGCAAAAGAACTCCTGCCCGCCTTGTTTGAGTCTCCCGACGTTTGCGGAAAGGTTTCCTCACGCGGTGCCGAAGCGACCGGCTTGAAGGCAGGAACTCCAGTCGTTGCAGGCGCTGGAGATCAGGGTGCGGGCGCGGTCGGGATGGGCATCGTGCGTCCGGGAACGGTGAGCGCAACCATCGGTACCTCCGGTGTTGTGTTCGCTGCGACGGATGCCCCCGCGCTCGACCCACAGGGACGCATCCACACTTTCTGCCACGCCATTCCGGGACGCTGGCACGTCATGGGA
>Ga0335085_10015000_pt1 | contig 11272 bp, 7 predicted proteins | sample Lox_Sample_45_FD_206712 | JGI IMG/M metagenome (GOLD analysis project Ga0335085, IMG submission 206712) | Soil microbial communities from Loxahatchee National Wildlife Refuge, Florida, United States - Lox_Sample_4.5 | ecosystem: Environmental > Terrestrial > Soil > Wetlands | place: USA: Florida... | reverse complement strand
GCTTGGCCATGGCGAGCGAGGCGACGGCGTAGGCTTCCCAGCGATCGGGATTAAGCGCCTGCGCCCTGCCGGCCTGCAGCATGGCCTGGCGGCAGAGATTGTTGGCGAGGAACTGGCGCGCCAGCGAGATGGCCTGGTCGTATTCGATTGTCTTGAGCGGCTTGGGATGGGCCTCCAATTCCGCCAGCTTGCGGATCTCCGCGCCGGCGCGCGCTGCGTCCGGCCCTTGCGGCGCGACCGCGAGATATTTCTGGAAATATCCCTTGGCTTTCCCGAACTCGCCCAGCGCCTCGGCACTGACGCCGAGATTGAACCACGCCGGCGCCAGCGTCGGATCGCTTTTCGTGGCGGCGAGATAATCCGCCTCCGCCGCCTTGGCATCGTGGTTGGCCAAAAGCTCCGCGGTGCCTTTGCGGAAAAGCACCACGGCATCGTCGGTGTTCGGGGTCTGCGCATACGCCGCCGCCGCGCCCGAGACGAGAGCCAACCCCAGGCACAATGCGCTCACCGCGCGAAGGCGGCCCTGCGGCGCGCCAAGCTTAACCGCCATGGCCGCTGGGCTCCGGACTGCTGGCGGATTCCGGCTCAAGCCCGACCGCCTGCTGGGCGAGCCCGAGTTCGACCGCGAGCTTGTTCACCATCTTCGAGCCGTACACATAAAGGCCCTTGGCTGCGCCGATGGGGCCTTGCGCTGCGCCTTTGATGATGTCGTACATACCGACAATCGATTGCGCATATGTGGCGTCTGTCTGGGTCGGGCCGGGGCCGGCCAGGTTGTTCACGTCCGGAACGGTCGTCAGGTCGCCTGCGTCCTGAAGGCCCCATTCTGCCTGTGGGCTGTCGGCGACCGAAGACTCCAGCGGCGGCGGATTGGGTACCAAATCGCTCAAGGCGTCTTGCGGCGGCGGCGCCGAATTATCGACCCATTTGCTCATCGTTGCGGACATCGTCGTGCCGGGGCCGGGATCGTCGGAAGCGTAGGAATCGTAAGGCTTGAACACCTCGGAATCCTGCGGCACGCCGCCGAGAAGTGAATCGGATTGCGTCAATTGCCGATCGATCGCCGCGTTGGTTTTCGCGGCGTCCTGTCGGTCCGCATCGTCGTCGGTGACTTGCTGATCGATCGCGTTGTCCACGGCCGAATTGTCCGCGGCGTCGGTGTTGTCGAGCTGCGCGTCGAACTGCCGTTCCGCTTCGGCCTGCTGCGCCGCCGCCTGCTGGGCGGCCGCATCCGCCGCGGCGTCGTCCTGCGCGGGCGTGCTGTAGGACGACGTGTCGGTGTCGTCATTGTCGTCGGATGCGGAATTGCTCGATGTGTCCGCGTCGTCGGAGCCCGCGCTTTCGGAGCGCAGGATGTTGAGCGCCGCGTTGGTCGCGTTCTGCAATTGCTGCTGCGTGCGGGCGTAATTCTGCTCGATATTCTGGATGGCGGCCGCCGCATTCGCCGCACTGTTGTTGTAGCGCGGCGGCGGAATCGATCCGGGTCCCGATGGCGTGCAAGGATCGCATGCCGCTCCGGCTGTCGAGCTTTGAGCCCAGGCGGGATCGCCGCCGGCCATCGTCATCGCGCAAAAGACTGCCGCCGCGACGGCGATACGCCTCGCGGGCAACTCTGTGCCAAGCCTCGACATCGGCCCCCCCCGGATCGAACGTCTCCGGCGGATTTATACCCGAGGCGCCCACGCCCCGGGAAGATTTGCCGGCGCGTTCCGCTCCGCGGCCAACATTAACAAGACGACAGGCGGGCCCGCCGCCAGCGAATCCGAAAGCCACTTTTGCGGTCCTTGCGCGCGCGTCCCGGCAGTCGGACTCTTTGTCGTCGGCCCGGCACAGGCCGGAAGGTCCGGGAGGTCTCGCATGCGCGGATTGCTCCGCACGCTCGCGGCAATCGTGAATTTGTCGCTGCCCTACTTCAAATCGAAGGATCGCTGGCTCGCCGCGGGGCTGCTCGCCGCCATCGCCGCGCTCACGCTCGTATCGGTCGCCGTCACGGTGCGCTTCAACATCTGGAATCGCGATTTCTTCGGCGCCTTCCAGATGTACGACGAAGCGCTGTGGCTCCGTCAGGTCTGGGTCTTCGTCTGGATCATGGCGGCGCAGGTCGCGCTCGGCATGATCCTGATCTGGCTCACACAGCTTCTCGAGATCCGCTGGCGGCAATGGATGAACGGCCGCTACCTGCGCGCCTGGCTCGACCGCGGCGCGCATTATCGCATGCAGCTCGGCAAGCAAGCCGTCGACAATCCCGATCAGCGCATATCGATGGACATACCGCTCTTCATCCAATCGACGCTTGCCATGACGGTCGGCGACCGCTCCAATCCCATGCTGGCCACGGGTCTCCTGGGCGCGGGCGCCACGCTCGCCTCCTTCGCCGTGATCCTGTGGAATCTGTCGGCGCATATGCCGCTTTCCCTCGGCGGACACGCTTTTTTCATTCCGGGCTTTCTGGTGTGGACGGCGCTGGGCTACGCGGCGGCGAGCACGCTGGTGGCGCACTGGGCCGGCCGCGAGTTGATCCCCTTGCGCTTCGACCAGCAGCGCTACGAGGCGAATTTCCGCTTCGACCTCGTGCGCGTGCGCGAGAATTCCGAGCAGATCGCGCTGCTGCGCGCCGGCGACACCGAGCAGGCAAGGCTCACCCGCACTTTCGCCGACGTGGTCGACAACTGGCATCGCCTGATCCGCCGGCAGGTGAAGCTCACCGCGGCAACCGCTTCCATCGCCTCGCTTTCGCTCATCCTGCCGTCGCTCCTGGTGGCGCCGGCGTTCTTCGCGCACGTCATCGGCTTCGGCGAGCTGATGCAGATTTCCAGCGCCTTCGTCACCGTGCAGGGTGCGCTCAGCTTCTTCGTCGTGCAATATCAGGGGGTGGCGGAATGGAAGGCGGTGATCGACCGCCTGACCGGCTTCGAAGCGGCCATCGCGGCGAGCGGCGCGCAAGCCGCGGCAAGCGGGCTGCGCGCGGTGACGGGCGCGAACGGCCTCGAAGCCGGCCCGCTATCCGTCGCACTGCCGCATGGCGCCGCGCTCATCGAGACCGGCGCGCTGTCCTTCGGCCGGGGCGATCGCGTGCTTGTCACCGGCCCCACCGGCTCTGGAAAATCGACGACCTTGCGGGCGATCGCCGGCATCTGGCCCTTCGCGGAAGGCGAGATCGCGCTGCCCGAGAACGCCACGATGATGATCGTGCCGCAACGGCCCTATCTGCCCATCGGTCCGCTCGCGGATGCGGTCACGTTTCCCACGCCGGCCTCGGCCTGGCCCGCTGCCGGGATCGCGCAAGCCTTGCATGATGTGGGCCTCGGCCGTCTCGAAGCCGCGCTCGGCGAAACCGCGCATTGGGACCGCACGCTCTCGCCCGGCGAGCAGCAGCGCCTCGCCGTCGCCCGCGCGCTCCTGCACAAGCCGGATTATCTTTTCCTGGACGAAGCCACCGCATCGCTGGACGAACCGGGGGAAGCCGCGCTCTACCGCCTCCTGCACCAACGTCTGCCGGGGACGGCCATCGTCTCCATCGGCCACCGCTCGACGCTGGCGGCGTTTCACGCGCGCAAATTCACCGTCATCCGCGACAGCGATCGCAATCGCCTCGTCGAGGAGTTCTCGCCCGGTATCGTGTCCGCCACCGCGTAACCCCTGCTCACGCATCCAAGGAGAAGACAGATGAAGGACTTCACCAACCAAATCGCGTTCATCACCGGCGGCGCATCGGGCGCCGGCTTCGGCCAGGCGCTGGTGTTCGGCCGCGCCGGCTGCAAGGTCGTCATCGCCGACGTGCGCGCCGAGGCGATCGAAAAAGCGCTGGCGCAACTCAAATCGGAAAATATCGCCGCCCACGGCATCGTGCTCGACATCACCGACCGCGCGGCTTACGCGCGCGCCGCCGATGAGGTGGAGAAGACCTTCGGCGGCCCGCCCGCCATCCTCTCCAACACCGCGGGCGTGAACAGCTTCGGCCCGGTCGAGAACACCACCTACGACGACTACGATTGGCTCATCGGCGTCAATCTCGGCGGCGTCATCAACGGCATGGTGACCTTCGTGCCGCGCATGATCGCGGCGAAGAAGCCGGGCCACGTCGTCACCGTTTCCTCGCTCGGCGGCTTGATGGGTTCGGCGCTGGCCGCACCCTATTCCGCGGCGAAGGCGGCGGTGGTGAACCTGATGGAGAGCTACCGCATGTCGCTCGCCAAATACGACATCGGCGTCTCGGTTGTGTGCCCGGCCAACATCAAATCGAACATCGCGGAGGCTTCGCGTCTGCGGCCCACCAAATTCGGCAGGAGCGGCTATGTCGAAAACGCCGACACCATCGCTTCGCTGCACTCGATCCACATCCACGGCATGGAGCCGGTGGAGCTCGCGGGTCACATCAAACGCGGCATCGAAGACAACCGGCTCTACATCATCCCCTATCCGGAATCGAAGGAGATGCTGAAGAAGCATTTCGACGACATCGTCGCTGCCGTGCCGCCGATGGAATCCGATCCCGAAGGTGCGAAGAAGCGCGTCGAAGCGCTGCAGAACTGGGCCGCCGACCGCGCGCGGGTGTTCAACAAGGAACAGCGGAAGGGGTAGCGCTCGTGTCCGATCGCGCGCGGCCTGAGGTCCACGGTCTCTCGCTCGATGCGCAAACCCGCTGCGCCCATTGGGCGAGCGCGCGCGACATCGTCGCGATCAAGATGAAATGCTGCGGCGTCTATTACGCCTGCAAGGATTGCCACGCGGCACTCGCGGGCCACGCGCTCGAACAATGGCCTGAGGGCGAATGGAACACGCGCGCCATCCTCTGCGGCGCCTGCGGCCGTGAGCTCACCATCCGCGACTATCTCGATTGCGAAGACGCCTGCCCCGCATGCGGCGCCGCCTTCAACCCCGGCTGCCGCCATCATCATCGCTTCTATTTCGCGATCCCGCGCTGAGCGAGACAACGCCCCATAGCTGTCATCCCCGACGCTCGCGAAGCGAGCGAGCGGGGACCCAGGTCCATCAACCGCACCAATCCATCCGCGTCATGCGGCGCGGAGCTGGAGCGGCGTCCCCTTCGGGACGTGGATCGAGGCGCGGGCGAAGCCTCAAAACTCTCGCAGTCCCGCCAAGTACTCACCGCACCCAACACTTGACTCACCCATCGCAACTGGCACGCTCCCGCCTGAGTTGCAGCGCGGGCGAAATGGTGTCGGCCAAACCGGTCATCTTCATCAGCTACAGCCACAAGGACGAGCCGGAGCATCCACACGGCGAAGAGGTGGCTTGGCTGAGCTATGTGCAGTCGTACCTTTATCCCGCCGTGAAGCATGGCATTTTCGAAGTGTGGAACGACAGCCTGCTTGCTGGCGGCGCGAATTGGGACCCGGAGATCGAAGAGAAGCTTCGCCGTTGCGACATCTTCGTTCTGCTCGTATCGCCGCATTCGATGGCGTCGGACTATATCATCGACAAGGAGATCGCGATCGTTCGCGAACGACAGGCCAACAACGAAACCGTTCATTTCTATCCAATCCTGATCGCTCCCACGCCGAAGGCAGGCTTGGAAAAGATTGGCGACAAGAACATCCGGCCGCGCGACCTGAAAGCGTTATGGCTCGATCCGCTCCCTATGCGCGCGAAGCGCATGTCGGACATTGCCGACGAAATCGCCGCAATCGCAAACAAAATTGGCGCTCGGAAGTCCGGAGATCAAGCGGCCGGGGCGCCGCCGAAGCCCGCTTATGTTCACATTGCCGGGTTGCCTGAGACGCCGTACGAGCATCTGGTCGGCCGCGACGACGAACTGAAGCGCCTCGATGATGCCTGGGCCGACAAGAACACCAACATCCTCTCGCTCATCGCCGAAGGCGGGGCGGGCAAGTCGGCGCTGGTCAATGAGTGGCTGAAGCGCCTGCAGGCCGGCAACTATCGCGGCGCGGAAACCGTGCTCGGCTGGTCGTTCTACAGCCAGGGCACCAAGGAGCGCGCGACCTCCGCCGAACCGTTTCTCAATTGGGCGCTGGACAAGCTCGGCATCGCATTGGACACGACAAGCGCCACCGTCAAGGGCGATGCCATCGCCGAGGCGCTGATGCGCCGCCGCGTGCTACTGGTTCTCGACGGGGTCGAGCCGCTGCAGCACGGCCCCGACGGCCAATTTGGGCAGTTGAAGGACCAGGGTCTGCAAGCGCTGCTCCGCCGCTTCGCGGCCACGCCGCCAGCCGAGGCGCACGGTCTGATCGTTCTCACCAGCCGGCTTGCGGTCGCCGATATCGCCGCGCGGAAGGATGGCGCCGCGCCGGTCCTGGATGTAGAGAAATTGTCGGACGATGCCGGCGCCGCGCTGTTGCGCGACAATGGGGTGTGGGGAACCGACAGGGAATTGAAACAGGCCAGCCGCGATTTCGGCGGCCATCCCTTGGCACTGGGCCTGCTGGCCAGCTTCTTGAAAGAGACTCAGAAGGGGGACGTGCGTCGGCGCGACCATATCGGTGCGCTGGTCGGGGATTCGGAAAATCCCGGCCACGGTCACGCCGCGCGGGTGATGAAATCCTATGAGAAAGAATGGCTGAAAGACCAGCCGGTCCTTCTCGCCATCATGCACATCGTGGGCCTGTTCGACCGCCCGGCGAGCGGAGACTGTCTCATGGCTTTGCGCGCCGCGCCCGTCATCGAAGGACTCACCGATGCAATCGTCAATCTCGGCGATGCAGCATGGCGCCGCGCGGTGGCGCGCCTGCGCGAGGTGCGGCTGCTTTTGCCGCCGGACCCTGCCGCGCAAGAGGCGCTCGATGCCCATCCCCTGGTGCGCGAATGGTTCGGCGCGCGGCTGCAAGAGTCGAACGCGGCGGCCTGGAAGGAAGCCCATGGCCGGCTCTACGAGCATCTGCGCGACACGACGCAGGAGGGCGAGGCGCCGACGCTGGAAGACCTTGCACCGCTCTATCAGGCCATTCCGCATGGCTGCCGCGCCGGCCGCCACCGGGAGGCGCTCGATGACGTCTATGCGAACCGCATCTGCAAAAGGGACGCGGACGGCAGGCTCCTGTTCTATTCGCACGACCTGCTCGGTGCGCTCGGCAGCGACCTCGCGGCGATTTCCTGGTTCTTCGACACGCCTTACGAGGCGCCGGCCCGCGCGCTGACGGAATCGGATCGCTCATGGGTGCTCAACGAGGCCGCCGTGGGCCTTCGCGCGCAGGGGCGGCTGGCCGAGGCGCTGCCGGCCATGCGCGCGTCGTTACGCATGAATGAGGGTCGAGAATCTTGGGAAGGCGCCGCAGCTGCCGCCAACAACCTCAGCGAAGCCGAGTTGCTAGCCGGCAATGTCGCCGCCGCCATCGCCGTCGCGGAAAAATCCGTCACCCACGCGGACCGTTCCGGCGACGAATTCAAGATAATGGCCAATCGCACGACCCTCGCCGAGGCGCTCCACGCCGCCGGCAAGCACGCGGAGGCCAGGCGCCTCTTCGCCGACGCCGAGCAGCGGCAGATGAAATGCCAGCCCCGATTTCCGCTGCTCTATTCCATGCAAGGCTATGGCTATTGCGATTTGCTGCTGGGCGCGGGGGACTACGGCGCCGTTCGCGAGCGGACGGCAAGAATTCTCGGGTGGGAGCCACCATCCGCTTCCCTGCTCGACCGGGCGATGCTTCGCCTCACCATTGGCCGCGCCCATCTCGGCCTGGCTTTCGCGGGGCTGGATGAGCCGGCCCGCGCGGCTGTGCCCATCGCCGGCACTCGGCTCGATGAAGCCGTCGAAGCTCTGCGGGCGGCTGGGCAATCGGATCATCTTCCACGCGGCCTTCTGTCGCGCGCCGCCTCCCGACGCGGCATCGGCGATTGGAGCGGCGCCGGGCGCGATCTGGATGAAGTCGCGGAGATCGCCGAGCCCGGGCCGATGCGCCTCTTTCTTTGCGACCTGGCGCTGGAGCGCGCGCGGCTGGCCTTCGCCATGATCGAGAGTTTCGCGCCGCTCAATAACATGGTCGACGATTCTCCGCCGAAGCTGAAAGTGCCGAGCGAAGAAAGGCAGCGAGAGCTACATGCGGAAGCGTCAAAGCAGATCGAGATCGCCGCCAATTACATCGAAGACTGCGGCTATCACCGCCGCGACGCGGAATTGGCGGAGCTTCAATCCGTGCTGAAGGGCGCGCGGAAATTCGCGGACCTTCCGGTCCGTGTGTGAGCGCGAGCAACCACTGAAGCATCGCCCGTTTCAGGGCTTCGCCGGCGAAGAAAGTTCTTGAACCGTTCCAGCCGTGAGACTATATTCAAGCCGAGATTTCGTGCCTGCAACGCGGGTCCGGCAGAAAATGCCGGTTGGCTGCACCGGGGCGGTCCGTTCGCCGGGATCCACAGAACGCGTGTGTGGGCTTCGAAATTCGAAAGGCGGGGCAGGGGGTACCCCCTCGATATTTTGAGGTTCGAATAGCGGGTGCTCTCGTAGGCGGTGCAAATGCGGGGGGAAATCCGGAGCCAAAGCGCCGAAAATCCCCTGAGAATGAAAATCAAAGATCACGATCTTGCGGTCCATCGACTTGGGCCCACAAGATCTAGACAAGAGAAAGAACGAAGCCCGGCGGGCAAGAATTAAAGCATCGCCGGAATGACGCGGTCCGGCGGCTTGTGGCCGTCGGCGAAGGTCTTGATGTTGATGATGACCTTCTCGCCCATGTCGATGCGGCCTTCGAGCGTGGCCGAGCCCATATGCGGCAGAAGCACCACGTTCTTGAGCTTCATCAGCTTGGGGTTCACCGCCGGTTCGTGCTCGAACACGTCGAGCCCCGCGCCGGCCAATTCGCCGCCGCTCAACATGCGGGCGAGCGCGTTTTCGTCGATCACTTCGCCGCGCGCTGTGTTCACCAGATAGGCGCTCGGCTTCATCATCTTCAATCGCCGCGCGCTCAACAGATGATAGGTCGCCGGCGTGTGCGGACAATTGACCGACACGATATCCATGCGCGCCAGCATCTGGTCGAGGCTGTCCCAATAGGTCGCGTCCAGCTCCTGTTCGATCGCCTGCGGCACGCGCTTTCTGTTGTGATAATGGATTTGCAGGCCGAACGCCTTGGCGCGCCGCGCCACGGCCTGTCCGATGCGGCCCATGCCGATGATGCCGAGCCGCTTGCCCCAGATGCGGTGGCCCAGCATCCAGCTTGGCGACCAGCCGATGAACTTGTCGGCGCGCAATGCTTCCACGCCTTCGACCAGGCGGCGCGGCACGGCCAAGATCAGCGCCATGGTCATGTCGGCGGTGTCTTCGGTCAGCACGCCCGGCGTGTTGGTGACCGCGATGCCGCGCTCGAGCGCGGTCTTGACGTCGATGTTGTCGACGCCGGCACCGAAATTGGCGATCAGCTTCAGCTTCTCGCCGGCGCGCACCAGTACCTTGGAATCGATCCGATCGGTGATGGTCGGAACCAGCACGTCGGCCTGCTGCGCCGCTTCCACGAGTTGCGCCTGCGTCAACGGCGTGTCGTCCTCGCGGATGCGCGTGTCGAAGAGTTCCCGCATCCGCGTCTCGATCGCGTCGGGCAGCTTGCGGGTGACGATCACCAGCGGCTTCTTCGCGGGCATGGCGGGATGCGGCCTCCGGGGGCCAAAAGCGGCCCGTCTCCGGCTCTTAGCAGATGCGGCAGAACGGTCAACCGATCGTGACGGCGCGGACGCCTCTTCCGGCGAGGCAGCCGCGCCAAGCCCTTGGCGGCGCTCCCATATGTTGCCAAGCTGCGGCCAACGACAGAACTCGGGAGAGAACGCTGGAACAACCATCCGCCCGCGAGGCGCAATACCGCATTCCCCCGGATATGGGCGAGTTGTCGGGCGACCCGGCCGCCACCGCCGCCATCGAGGCCACCGGCATCGCCGCCTGGTTCGCGGAGCCGCTGGAGTTGTCCGCCACCGGCGACCGCGCCGCCAGCCGGCTCGGCCAGTTGTCCTGGGCGGTGTTCGAATGGGCGCGCAATCCCTATGTGCTGCTCATCACTATCTATCTGTTCGCCCCCTATTTCTCGCGCACGGTGGTGGGCGATCCGGTGCGGGGTCAGGCGTTGTGGGGCGCCATCGCGGCGGTGGGCGGGATCTGCGTCGGCGCGCTGGCGCCGTTCCTCGGCGCCATCGCCGACGCCGACAGCCGGCGCAAGCCCTGGATCGCGTTCTATGTCGGGGTGATCGTCTGCGCCACGCTGCTGATGTGGTTTGCCATGCCGCATTCCTCCGGTTGGCAATTGGTGTTCGTGGGCGCGCTGGTGGTGATCGGCAACACCTCGTTCGAGTTTTCCTACGTCTTCCACAATTCACTGCTGCCGACCATCGCGCAGCCGCGCAACGTCGCCGGCCTTTCGGGATTGGGATTGGCGCTGACAAACGTCGCCGGGGTGCTGCTGCTGTCCATCATGCTGGTCTGTTTCGCGCTGCCCGGTAGCGTCGATTGGAGCTTCATCCCCGCGCATCCGCTCTTCGGCATCGACAAGGCGCTGCACGAACCGGAGCGTTTGGCCGGCCCCGCCGTCGCGATATGGCTTCTTGTCTTCAGCATCCCGTTCTTCCTCTTCACGCCCGACCGGCCGAAGGGGAAGGTGAAGCTCGCCCACGCGGCCATCGCCGGCGTGCGCTCGGTGATCCAAACGATCAAAAGCCTCAAGCATTACCGCAACGTCGGCACCTATTTGGGGGCGCGGCTGTTCTTCAACGACGGAATGACGGCCATCCTGACTTTCACCGGCGTCTATGCGGCCAGCATTTTCAACTGGGGGCCGATCCAGTCGCTGATGTACGGCATCGAACTCAGCATCTTCGCCGTGCTGGGCGGTTTTCTGGGCGGTTTCCTCGACAACCGTTTCGGCTCCAAGCGCGCCATCTTCATCAGCATCGGCGGGACCACGGTCGTGGGGTTGCTGGCGCTGACCATGGGGCCGGACCGCATTCTCTGGTTCATCCCCTATGACGTGCACGCGCCGCCGGTGTGGCAGCTTCCCTTCTTCAACACCTGGCCGGAGTTGATCTTTCTCGGCATCGTCGATTGCTCCGCGGTGCTGATCACGGCGGGCTATTCCAACAGCCGCGTGATGCTCGCGCGCATCGCGCCGGAGTCGAAGATGTCGGAGTTTTTCGGCCTGTTTCAGTTGTCCGGCTCGACCACCACGTTCCTGGCGACAGGCTTCATCGCCTGGTTGACGATCGCAACCCACAGCCAGCGCATCGGACTTCTCGGCGAAACCCTGTTCCTGACGATCGGCCTCATCGGCATGTTCTTCGTGAAGGAAGAGCGCGCGGTCGCGCTATGACGGAGCGTTTG
>Ga0335085_10014999_pt1 | contig 11272 bp, 9 predicted proteins | sample Lox_Sample_45_FD_206712 | JGI IMG/M metagenome (GOLD analysis project Ga0335085, IMG submission 206712) | Soil microbial communities from Loxahatchee National Wildlife Refuge, Florida, United States - Lox_Sample_4.5 | ecosystem: Environmental > Terrestrial > Soil > Wetlands | place: USA: Florida... | reverse complement strand
GGCGCGCTTGACCGTCCCATCAGCGCCCGCGATACTGCGGCGTCATGCCGCGCCGCTCCGCACCGCCGCTCGTCCCGCTGTGCATCGTCGCCTCGATCCTCGGGATCGCCGCCTCGCCCCGCCGCGCGGCGGCGCAGGACTGGGACTCGCCCACGGTGCTCAACCTGGTGGACCGCGCCATCATCCGCCGCAGCGCCGCGTTCGCGGACACGGCGCTCAGGGACTTCAGCGCCCGCGCCCACGGCTTCGTGTTCTTCCTCGGCCAGATCGGAGAGGGACTCTCGGAACCGCCGCGCCTCGTCAAGGCGGACCAGCTCGAGCTGCAAGTCTACTGGAAGGCGCCGAACCTCAGCAAGCAGATCGTGCAGGGATGGCGGGACCGGCAGGACCTGCCCACCGACATCCAGTACCACCGCGACCACCTCGGCATCGCCCTCAACAACTTCCCCGACCGCATCCGGCTCGGGGAAGGCGACGAGGTGCGCGACGTCCCGCACCCGCTGGCCCCCGCCGGCCCGGATCTCTACCAGTACGCGCTCACCGACTCGCTGACCATCCAGCTGCCGGATCGCGCCATCCAGGTGTACCAGATCGCCGTGCGCCCCCGCGACTTCACGGCCCCGCGCCTGGTGGGCTCGATGTTCCTCGACGTGGACCAGGGCGACCTGGTGCGGATGGCGTTCGAGTTCACCCGCGCCGCCTACCTCGACGCGCAGCTCGAAGACATCACGGTCGCGATCGAGAACAGCCTGTGGGCGGGACGGTGGTGGCTCCCCTACCGCCAGGAGATCGCGATCCGCCGCCGCGGCACCTGGCTCGACTTCCCGGTGCGCGGGATCATCCAGGGTCGCTGGGAGATCGACGGCTACCGGTTCAACCAGGGCGTGGACGAGTACCTGTTCCAGACGCCGGGTCCCGAGATCGTGTTCGCGCCGCCGGAGGTCCGGGACTCGTTCCCGTGGCCCGACTCGCTCGGCGCGGCGATCCGGGACGTGGGCCGGCCGGCCCGGGTCGAGGACTTCGCCGGCGTGCGGGCGCAGGTGCGCGCGGTGGCCGTGGGTCACGCGATCGACGGCCTGCGGCGCACCCAGCTCGGCGGCAGCTCGGTGTCGGACTTCGCGCACTTCAACCGGGTCGAGGGGCTGGCGCTGGGGCTGGGCGCGACGCTGCGGGGCGGCGACGACGCGACCACGCTGCACGTGCGGGCCGGAACGGCGACGGCGACGACGCTGGTGACGGGCGCGGCGCAGCTCGTGGTGCGGCACGGCGCATGGACGTGGCGCGCGGGCGGGGCGCGCGAGGTGCGGGACCTCGGCGACGAGCCGGTCGTCTCCGGCGTGGTCAATTCGCTGTCGGCGCAGGAGACGGGCGCCGACTTCGGGGACTACTTCCTCGCGACGACCGGCGCCGCCAGCGCCGACCTCGCCCTCGGCGGCCGGACGACGCTGCGGCTGGCGGCGGGCTGGGAGCGGATCGGCTCGCTGGCGACCCACGCGACCTGGGCGCGCGGCTCGTTCGGCCCCAACCCGCCGGTCGGCGCCGGCGACTGGACGCGCGTGCAGCTCTCGCTGCGCCGGCTGGCGCCGTCGTTCACCACGGCGCGCAGCCTGTCCGGGCGCCTGGAGGTGGAAGGCGGCGCGGGCCCGGACCGGTTCCTGCGTGCCTATGGGGACCTGCGCTGGCAGGTCCCGGCGTGGAGCGGCTGGCTGGTGGCGCGCGCCAGCGCCGGCGCGGCGACGGCCGGGTTGCCGGCCTACCGGGCGTTCGTGCTCGGCGGCCGCGGCACGCTGCTGGGGGAGCCGTTCCGGGCATACGCCGGCCGCGCCTCGGCGTGGGGCACCCTGGAGCTGCGCCTGCCGGTGGGCGTCCCGGAGATCCCGCTCGGCTCGTTCGCCGGCACCGGCCGGAGCGCGACGCTGATCCCGTTCCTGGCCGCGGGCTGGGCCGGCGAGCCGATCCGGGGGGCGTTCGGCACGCCGTCGCGCGGCCTCGTGCCGGTCGCGGGTCTGGGCGTCGGGTGGTTCCACGACATGATCCGGTTCGACGCCGGCTGGGGGCTCGGGACCGGCCGGCTGGGGATGGCGGTCGACGTCAGCCGGGACTTCTGGGACATCCTGTAAGTCGGCCTGGGACGCCGGGTTTGCCGCTCCGACCGGCGCGGAGGCATATTACGGACTCCCTCAGACCCGACGGGCAAAGGCGGCAGCGTGGCTGAGCGGGTATTCCCCGACGAGTGGCTGGTCACGACGATCTCGGCGATGATCACGCCCGAGGCGGTCGCGGCGTTGCGCGCCGCGGCCGAGCCGACCTCCACGCTCTGGGAGCTCACCACCGCGAAGGGCTACGCCACCGACGACCAGATCCTGGCCGCGATGTCCAAGCGGTTCCGGGTGCCGGTCGCGAGCGACGCCAAGCCCGAGCCGAGGATGAAGGAGATCATCCCCGAGGCCGTCGCGCGCCGCTACCACATCGTGCCGCTGGCGGCGACGGACTCGGTGCTCGAGGTGGCGACCGCCAACCCGTTCGATCTCGACGCCGAGAAGGGGCTCTCGTTCGCCTCCGGGCGCGAGGTGCGGCTGCAGCTCCTGTCGCCCGCCCGGATCACGGCCCTCACCGACGAGCTGTACCGGCCCGAGAGCGTCATCGACAAGCTGCTCGAGGGCATGGAGAGCTCGGGCGAGATCGAGCAGCTCGAGGCGGAATCCCCGGCCGACGAATTCCTGGTCAGCGCCGAGGAGGCGTCCCAGCGGCCGGTGGTGCGGCTGGTGGACCTCATTCTCTCCGAGGGCATCCTGTCGCGGGCGAGCGACATCCACATCGAGCCGGAGGAAGGCGGATTCGCGGTCCGCTACCGGATCGACGGCGTGCTGCGGCAGGTGATGAAGGTGCCGCGGGCGGCGGGGTTCCCGCTGATCTCGCGCATCAAGATCATCTCGAGCCTCGACATCGCGGACCGGCTGCGGCCGCAGGACGGCCGCGCGCGGGTGGCGGTGAACGGGGTGCCGGTGGACCTGCGCGTGTCCACGCTGCCGGCGTCGCTGGGCGAGAAGGTCGTCATCCGGATCCTCGATTCGCGCGCGACGGTGCTGTCGCTCGACGCGCTGGGGCTCAACCCGGACGAGTTCACGGCGTTCCGGTCGCTGCTCGACCACCACGAGGGCATCATCCTCGTCACCGGGCCCACCGGCTCGGGCAAGACGACGACGCTGTACTCGGGCATCCGCAGCATCCAGAGCGGCAAGACCAACATCGTGACGGTGGAGGACCCGGTCGAGTACCGGCTCCAGGGCATCGTACAGGTGCAGGTGCACGAGAAGGCCGGGCTGACCTTCGCCAACGCGCTGCGGTCGATCCTGCGGCAGGACCCGGACGTCGTGCTGGTGGGCGAGATCCGCGACCGCGACACCGCGCAGATCGCCGTCCAGGCCTCGCTGACCGGCCACCTGGTGCTGTCCACGCTCCACACCAACGACGCGGCGAACGCCGTGACCCGTCTGGTGGACATCGGCATCGAGGCGTACAAGATCGCGGCGTCGCTGCGCGGCGTCGTGGCCCAGCGGCTGATGCGGAAGCTGTGCCCGGCCTGCAAGGAGGTATGGGTCGAATCCGTGCCGGAGAAGCTGGAGAAGTGGGTGCCGAAGGGGACGCCGCTGTATCGGGCCGTGGGCTGCTCGGAGTGCGCGATGACCGGCTACCGGGGCCGGTTCTCGATCTTCGAGGTGCTGACGGTGTCGCCGGAGGTGGAGCGGCTCATCGGCGCCGGCGCGACCGCCGACCGGATCGCCGAGGTCGCCAAGGCCGGCGGGATGAAGGGGCTGTGGGAGAGCGGGCTCGCCCACATCCTCCGCGGCGAGTCCAGCCTCGACGAGCTGACCCGCGTGGTGGACCCGCCGCACGAGGACGAGGAAGGGGCCGAGGCCGAGCTCGCCGGGACCGAGGCCGCGACCGCGACGGCGGCGGCCTCCCCGCGCGACGCTCGCGCGTCGGGCCGGGTGGAAGGCGTGGCCGCCGCCACGTTCGAGCTGCTGGACAACCTCGATCTCCCGGGCTCGAAGGTCACGCGCCTCAAGCGCAAGGTCCTGCTGGTGGACGACGAGGACCAGCTGCGGCGGGTGATGAAGGACCTGCTCGAGCGCGAGGGCTACGTCGTCTCCGAGGCCCGCGACGGCGTCCAGGCGCTCGACCAGGTGGACCGCACCGGACCCGACGTCATCGTGCTCGACCTGAACCTGCCCGGCCTCGACGGCTACGGAGTGCTGTCGCACCTGCGCTCGCGGCCCGCCACGGCGGACATCCCGGTGGTCGTGCTCACCGCCAAGGGCGACGAGGACAACGAGGTGCGCGTCTTCGAGCTCGGCGCCGACGACTTCCTCACCAAGCCGTTCCGGGCCCGGGCGCTCTCCGCCCGGCTCGACGCGGTGCTCGGCCGACGCCGCTCCTCCGCCTAGCCGCTTCCCCCGTGCCCGCGTCGTGAGCCGCACCGCCGAAGTCCGCCGGGGCGCCGTCGCGACCACGGTCGTCGTGCGCCTGGCCATCGACGGGCGCGGACGGGCCAGCGTCAGGACCGGCGTGTCCGCCTTCGATCAGCTGCTGGAGGCCTTCGCCCTCCACGGGCGCTTCGACCTCGACGTGGAAGCCGCGGGCGCCGCGCCGCCCGACGCGCACGGCGTCGTGGTCGCCGCCGGCGCGGCCCTGGGAGAGTCGTTCGCCCGGGCCGTGGGGCCGCGCGACGTGACGCGCGGCATCGGGGAGGCCACGGTGCCGGTCGCCGGCGCCCTGGTGCGCGCGGTGTGCGACCTCCGCGGGATCGGACTGCTCGCCTACCGGGCCGCGCCGCCCGCGTGGCAGCTGGTGGGCGACTACGACGTCGCGCTGACGCCCGAGTTCTGGCAGGCGTTCGCGGCCGAGGCGCGGGTCACGCTGCACCTCGACCTGCTGCGCGGCGAGCACGGCCGGGCCATCACCGAGGCGGCCTATGCGGCCGCGGCGCGGGCCCTGGCCGCGGCCGCCGAGCGCGACCCGAGGGTCGCGGGAACCGTGCCCGGCGGGACGGCGGAGGGGCCGCCGTGACCGACGTGCGGGTCGAGATCGTGGACGTGTACGTGCTGCGCTTCCCTCCCGGGACGGGCAAGGGGATGGCCGGCCCGGTCAGGCCGCAGCCGGGCGGCGGACCGGACGTGCTGGTGCTGCGGCGGGCGGCGGGGCTCCGGAGCCCCGGCACGTGGGAGACGGTCCACGGGCACGTCGCCGCCGGCGAGGCGCCGGTGGCCGCGGCCCTGCGGGAGCTGAGGGAGGAGACCGGCCTCGAGCCGTCGCGGCTCTACAACCTCAGCCGCGTCGAGAGCTTCTACCTGCACCGCCGCGACGTCGTGGCGCTGATCCCGGCGTTCTGCGCCATCGTCGCCCCCGACGCGGCGCCCGTCCTGTCTGAGGAGCACGACCGCGCGGAGTGGCTCACGCCCGACGAGGCGTCGCGGCGCTTCTCCTGGCCGCGCGAGCGGCGGGCGCTGGCGGACGCGCTGGAGCTGTTCGGCAGCGGCGATGCCGGCGGGGCGGAGGACGTGCTGCGCGTCCTCTGAGTCTGCAGACGCAGGCTAGTTGCCAGTCCTGGTCTCTGGGCTGTCTTCCGAAGGCTCACGACCGGCACCCACTTCTTCCTTGCCGTCTGGCAACTGCTCTGACAGCCTGAACACTTCCTCCGCCGTCCGCCTGAGCTCCCGCAGGTCGAACGGCTTCTGCAGCATCCGGGTCCCGATGGCGAGGCGGTCGTCGCTCTCGAGCCGCGCGCTGGTCGACAGCACCAGTCGGGCGTGCACCCCGAAGGGCAGGCGCCGCAGCGCCGACGCGAACGGCTCGTCGCCGGCCGAGGCGAGCCGGTCGGCGATCACCAGGTCGTAGCGCTCGGTCCGGGCCAGCCGCAGCGCGTCGGTCCCGCTCACCGCCGCATCCACCCGGTGTCCGTCGCCGGCGAACAGGGCGCTCACCACCTGGCGGACCACCGGATCGTCGTCGACCACCAGGATGCGGCGCGGTCCCGCCGCCGCCTCGGCCGCCGGGGCGCCGGCCGCCTCGGCCGCCGGCGGCAGCGCCAGCACGAACGCGGCTCCGTGCCCGGGCCGCGCATCGGCGGTGAGGGAGCCGCCGTGGGACTCCGCGATGCCGTAGGAGACGAACAGGCCCAGGCCGGTGCCCTCGCCCGGGGGCTTGGTGGTGAAGAACGGGCTGAACATCTGGGCGCGCACCGCTTCGGTGAGCCCCGGCCCCGTGTCGGACACCCGCAGCACGACCCGCGCGCCCTCGACCTTGAGACGGATGGCCACCCGCCGCGGCCGGCCGCGCGGCAGGTCGGTCACCGCCTGCACCGCGTTGGTCACGAGGTTCAGCACGACCTGCTGCAGCTGGTGGCGGTCGCCGAGCACCGGGGGGAGCCCGGGCGCGACCACGATCTCCGCGGTGACGTTGCGCCGCCGCAGGTCGTAGCCGAGCAGGGCGAGGGTGCGCTGCACCACGTCGCCCAGGTCCACCGGCTCCCGCTCCGCCGGGCCCTTGCGGGCGAAGGTCAGCAGGTCGCGGACGATGTGGCCGGCGCGGTCGGCCTGCTCGTTGATGATGCGCAGGTGCTCGCGGCCCGGCGCCCCGGGGGGCGACTGCTCGAGCAGGAACTCGGACAGGCCGGCGATGGAGGTGAGCGGGTTGTTCAGCTCGTGCGCGACCCCGGACACGAGCGTGCCCACGGCCGCCATCTTCTCGCTCTGGATCAGCGTAGCCTCGAGGGCCTGCTGCTCGGTGATGTCCTCGACCACCACGACGGCCGAGGCGCCGCCGACCGCGCCCTCGACCGGCGCGACGGCCACGCGCAGGATCCGGTTCAGCTTCTCCGAGCGCCGCAGCACCGGCGCGGGACGGCCGCCCGCGACGGCGGTTCGCAGGAGCGGCGCCAGCGCCTCGTGCTCGCCGAACAGCGTCTCGCACAGCCGCTGGCCGCCGATGGTGGTGACCTGCCGGCCGGCCAGCTGCGCGAAGGCGGCGTTGGAGCGCTGGATGACGCCCTCCGCGCTCACCAGCGCGATGCCCTCCGAGATCGCGTCGAAGGTGGCCTCCCACTGCTCCTTGCCGCGGGCCAGCAGCGCGAACAGGCCGCGCCGGCGGCCGCGCTCGAGCAGCACGACGGCGACCGCCAGTGCCGCGGCCAGGCCGCCCATCGCCAGCGACAGGGCGAGCGGCATGGCCTACGGCTGGGGCTGCCGCGCCGCGCGCGCCAGCACGCGGGCGCGCTCACTCTGGAGCAGGGTGAGGGAGTTGTCGAACGGCGCCGAGTACTGGTTCCCGTAGAAGACGGTGAACGTCTGGGAGAGCGGAATCGCCGGATCGAAGATGTAGACCGCGGACGCCTGCTGGCGCTGGTCGAGCCGCGCGTCGGTCCACTGGGCCGAGAGCGGGAGGATGCCCAGCGGCCGGTAGAACATGCCCTGGCTCTGGATCGCGACCTGGTCGGGGACGAAGCTGACCTGGGATTCCAGCCCGAAGAACGTGACGAAGAAGACCGTGCCGCTGTCGCGCCCCGCGGCCTGCGCCGCCGCGGTGATGGCCGCGGCGCGCGTCTGGACCAGCGCGTGCAGCGAGGCGTAGGTGTCGGGCGCCAGCAGGCGGATGACGTGCTCGTCCAGCGGGAGCACGCGCACCGCCAGGTTCGGCGTGGTGATCATCACCGCCACCTGGTCCTGCCGCAGCGAGCCGAAGCCCGCGGGCGGCAGGTCGCCGGCCTGGGCGGCGAGTGCCGCCGGGCTCCCCAGGGTGGCCGCGGCGAGCGCCGCCGCCTCAGCCCACGTGCGCCAGTACGCTGTCACGGAGATCCCCCGCGCCTTCGCGCGTCTTGGAGCTGGTCAGCACGAACTCGGCCGCGTCCAGGCCGAGCCGCAGGGCGATGGCCGCGGCGCGCGCCGCCCGGCGTCCGCGGGGCACCTGGTCCGCCTTGGTCAGCGCCACCAGCGCTGGAACGCCGCGGGCGTCCAGTTGCTCGCCCAGTGCGGCGTCGTCCGCCGAGGGCTCGCGCCGGATGTCCAGCAGCCACACCACGCCGGCGAGGGTGGGCCGCCGGGCGATGTACTCGGCCGCGAGCCGCTGCCACGCCGCGCGCTCCTCGGCGGCGGCCCGCGCCCATCCGTACCCCGGCAGGTCCACCAGGTAGCAGCCGGTCCCCCAGCGGTACACGTTCAGGTACCGGGTCTTGCCGGGCACCCGGCTGGCGTGCGCCAGGGCGCGCCGGCCCACCAGCAGGTTCACCAGGCTCGATTTGCCGACGTTGCTGCGACCGGCGAACGCGATTTCGGGAAGGGCGGGGCCGGGAATCGGGGCGTCCCATCGCGCCATCGACGTCACGAACTCGCTTACCAAAAGCCCCCTCGGGGAGGGGGCCTCTGTCCGCGGCACGTCAGGCCTCTTTCTTGGCGCGCGGTCGCTCGGTCACCAGCAGCGGCTGGCGTCCCTCGAGGATGGACTCGCGGGTGATCGCCACCTCGGTGACGTCGTCCCGCGCGGGGAGGTCGAACATGACCTCCGTCATCACCTTCTCGAGGATGGCCCGCAGCCCGCGCGCGCCCGCGCCGCGCTTGATCGCCAGCTGCGCGGCCGCCCGCAGCGCCTCCGGCTCGAAGCTGAGCCGCACGTCCTCGAGCTCGAACAGCTTCTTGTACTGCTTGGTGAGCGCGTTCTTGGGTTCGACCAGGATCCGCACCAGCGCGTCCTCGTCGAGCGTCTCCAGCGGCACGGTCACCGGCAGCCGGCCGATCAGCTCCGGGATGAGGCCGTAGCGCAGCAGGTCGTCCGGCTCCACCTCGCCGTACGGGTTGCGGCGCTGCAGCGCGGGGACCCCGCGCTCCACCTCGTCCTTGGTGAAGCCGATGCGCCGCCGGCCGGTGCGCGACTCGATGATCTTCTCCAGCCCGTCGAACGCGCCGCCGCAGATGAACAGGATGTCCCTGGTGTTGATCTGGATGTATTCCTGCTGCGGGTGCTTGCGGCCGCCCTGGGGCGGCACCGACGCGATCGTCCCCTCGAGGATCTTGAGCAGCGCCTGCTGCACGCCCTCGCCCGACACGTCGCGGGTGATGCTCGGGTTCTCGCTCTTGCGGGCGATCTTGTCGATCTCGTCGATGTAGACGATGCCGCGCTCGCACTCGGCGACGTTGAAGTCGCCGGCCTGGAGCAGCCGCACCAGGATGTTCTCCACGTCCTCGCCGACGTAGCCCGCCTCGGTGAGGGTGGTGGCGTCGGCGATGGTGAACGGGACGTCGAGCAGCCGGGCCAGCGTCTGGGCCAGCAGCGTCTTGCCGACGCCGGTGGGCCCGATCAGCAGGATGTTCGACTTCTCGAGCTCGACCTCGTTGTCCTTGATGGACTGCGAGTTGATGCGCTTGTAGTGGTTGTAGACGGCGACCGCCAGGGCCTTCTTGGCCTGCTCCTGCCCGATCACGTACTGGTCCAGCACCTCCTTGATCTCCACCGGGGTGGGGACCTGGGTGATCGCGTCGGCGACCTCGCGCTCCTCGTCCTCCGCCAGGATCTCGTTGCACAGCGCGATGCATTCGTTGCAGATGTAGACCGACGGTCCGGAGATGAACTTCCGGACCGAGTCCTTGGACTTGCCGCAGAACGAACAGCGCAGGTGACGGTCGTTGGACATGGGCGCCTGGGTAACGGACCTTCGCGAATATGTTGAGCCGGCGCGCCTAAAGTCAAGCGCTGCCTAGCTTTTCGCCCCCACGTCGACCGCGGCACCCGTCGCCAGGACGTGGTCGACGATGCCGTACTGCTTCGCCTCCTCGGCCGACATGAACCGGTCCCGGTCCATGTCCTTCTCGATCTGCTCGACCGTCTGGCCGGTGTGCTTGGCGTACAGCTCGTTGAGCTTGCCCCTGAGGTAGAGGATCTCCTTGGCCTGGATCTCGATGTCGGCCGCGGTGCCCTGGGTCCCGCCCGAGGGCTGGTGCATCATGATCCGGGAGTGGGGCAGGGCGCTGCGCTTGCCCTTCCGGCCGGCCGCGAGCAGGAAGGAGCCCATCGAGGCGGCCATCCCCATGCAGATGGTGTTCACCGGCGCGCTGATGTGCTGCATGGTGTCGTAGATCGCCATCCCGCTCGAGACGATGCCGCCCGGCGAGTTGATGTACATCCAGATGTCCTTCTCCGGGCTGTCGGCCTGGAGGAACAGCAGCTGGGCGATGACGATGTTGGACACGTCGTCGTTGATCGGAACGCCGAGGAAGATGATCCGGTCCATCAGCAACCGGGAGAAGATGTCGTAGGTGCGCTCGCCGCGGCTGGAGCGCTCGATGATGTACGGCGGATACAGCGTGGACACGTCGTCTCGGTCTCCCACGAAAGGGCCCCGTGTCAACGGGTGACGGGTGCGTCCTCCACGGCGCTCTGGCCGAGAAGGAAGGTGAACACGTTCTCTTCGGTGATGGACCGCTCCAGCTCGCGGAGCCGGCCCGCCTTCTCGAGCGCGGCCCGCACGGCCGCGGGCGTCTCGCCGCGGCGGCGGGCGACCTCGGCGACGCGCGCGGACACCGCGTCGGCGGTGGCGGCCAGTCCCTGCCGCTCGGCGACCGTCTCGATGATCAGGTCGCGGCGCACCCCCGCCTCGGCCACCGGCCGGAACTCGCCGGCGAACCGCGCGCGCTGGTCCTCGGGGACGCCGTAGGCCGCGACGTAGGCCGCCAGCGCCCGGTCGAGGAGCGAGGGCGGCACGGCGACGTTGTTGGCGGCCGCGAGCTGGTCGATCAGCTCGCCCCGCAGCCGCGCCTCGGCCTCGCGCTTCGCCTCGGCCTCGAGGTCGGTCCGGACCGCGGCGCGGAGCGAGCTGACCGAGTCGAACTCGCCCACCTCGCGGGCGAACTCGTCGGTCAGCTCCGGCAGCGCCTGCCGCTTGACCTCGCCGAGCGTCGCGCGCACCCGGCGGCTCTGGCCGCGCTTGGCCGCGTCGGGGTGGTCGTCGGGGAACCGCACCGAGCCTTCCCACACGCCGCCCGGGTCGAGCGCCATCAGGTGCGACTCCAGCTCGGGCAGGGCGCGGCCCTGGCCGAGGACGAACCGGACCGGCTCGCCGGCGGGGGCACCCGCCGCCGGACCGGATCGAGCGGGCGGCGCGACGGCTGCGGCGGCGTCCGGCGCGGGCGGCTCGGGGGCGCCGGAGCTCGATCCGGCGGGCGGCGCCTCGGAGGCGTCGTGCCCGGCTCCGCTCCCCCCCGGCGCGGGGGCGGGCTCGTCCAGG
>Ga0335085_10014997_pt1 | contig 11272 bp, 11 predicted proteins | sample Lox_Sample_45_FD_206712 | JGI IMG/M metagenome (GOLD analysis project Ga0335085, IMG submission 206712) | Soil microbial communities from Loxahatchee National Wildlife Refuge, Florida, United States - Lox_Sample_4.5 | ecosystem: Environmental > Terrestrial > Soil > Wetlands | place: USA... | reverse complement strand
GGGTTTGGGGGCCAGAAATTCCTGCCCGGGTCGCTGGCAAAAATGCGGCAACTGCGTGAAACGCGGGAGCGCCGCGGGTACTCCTTTCACCTGGAGGTGGATGGAGGGGTCGCTCTCGATACAATTCCCGATATCGTGCGCGCCGGAGGAGAGATTCTGGTGGCGGGCACTTCTGTGTTTCACACGCCGGATCCGGCCGAAGCGGTGCGGAAACTGAGACAATCCGGGACCGAAGCGCTGGCCCAGAGGGTGTAATGGACAAGAGAGCACTTCGCGCACGATCCGCGGCCGTATTGCTGGCCGCGAGTCTAATCCTGGCGGCCTGCGGCAAGAAGGAAGTGGCGGTCAAGGCCAAGGGGGCGGACACCACCCAGGAGCCGGATAAGGTGCTCTACGAGCACGCCATGGCGGAGATCAAGAGCGGTCATGATGACGTGGCCCGCCTCACGCTCAAGACCCTTCTCAACACCTATCCCGACAGCGAGTATGTGGCCAAGGCCAAACTGGCCATCGCGGACTCTTATTACAACGATGGAGGGACGGAAGGCCTGGCCCAGGCGATCGCCGAATACAAAGATTTCGAGACCTTCTTCCCGTACCTGGAAGAGGCCTCCTACGCGCAGTACCGGGTGGCCATGGCGCATTACCGGCAAATGGAGAAGCCGGACCGGGACACCACCCAGGCGCAGTTGGCGGAGCAGGAGTTTCAGACCTACCTGCTCAAGTTTCCCCAGGGGCCGCAAGCCGCCGAGGCCGCGCAGCGACTCCGTGAAGTTCAGGAAGTTCTGGCGGAGGGCGACTATCGGGTGGCGCAGTATTACTACCGCCGGGGCTCCTACCACGCCAGCGCCGCACGGCTGACGGAAATCGTGGACCGCTATCCGCTCTACAGCAATTCCGACCAGGCGTTGTGGATGCTGGCGCAGGCGTCCGAGCGCTACGAGGCCACCAAGCACTATGCGGCCGAGTATTATGCCCGGATCGACCGCGACTATCCGCTCTCCCCCTACGCGGCGCAAGCCAAGAAAAAACTGGAAGAGGCCGGCTACCCGGTTCCTCAACCCAATCCCCAGGCGGTGGCTCGCATGGAGGAGGAGAAGAAGCACGAGAAGGAGCGGCCAGGGATGTTCAAGAAATCCCTGGGAATGGTGAAGACTGGGCCAGACGTGAGCGCCGCGGCCCACTCCGGGACGCCGCAGATGAACTCTCCCGGGGAAGATCCGGGGAATGAAACTTTGGGTGGCGGCTCGGGCCAGACTTCCATCGTGGCGAGCGGAGGCGGGGTCACCGGCTCGAACGCAACTCCGGTGCGCACGGTAACCCCCACGGAGACTGTTTCGGCAGCGGCGGATTCCGGCGCGGACGCTTCTGAGGAACCGGCCGCGGATGTGCCCAAGCAGCCGGCGCTGGCGGATCAACTTCCCAATCACGACGATGGAAGCGCGAAGAAGCGCGAGCAGAAGAAAGAAGAGTCCTCGAGCAAGAAGAAGAGCAGTATCTGGAAGATTATCCCGTTCTGAACGGCCGGACCCTTCCGGCGATGGACGCCGACTTCCCCCACGCTTCCCCCTGCACTGCCCGAACACTGCCAGTGCAGTCTAAATGAAACCCTGTCTGCCGAAAGCCGAGCCCGGACCTACGGCCGAGCAGCCCCAGCCGCATCCGACCTGGACCAGAAAACGGGTGTGCGAAGGGAAATAGATTGCATAGTCTGAAAGCACCGCCGAGACGAGAAAAATCTAACCCATTGACTGACAATGAGTTGCGGCCAGCCCCAGTGGCATCGGGATTGCTCCTGCCAAGTTAGCCGCGGGCCTGTTTGGATCCAGACCCCCCGCAGCGGTTGCTGAGGAGATAAGGAGCAAGGAGGTGCCATTGAGGGCACCCAGGGTAGTTTTTCGAATCTTGCCAATTGTCCTCGGCCTGCTGGTTGCAACACTCTTCGCGCAAGGGGCAAAGGCGGATGATGTGTATCTGGACTTTGCCTGTTCCGGCGTGCAGAACTGCAACGGCACCGTGAGCAACTCCGGAGGTAATTACAGCACCACCGGAATCACGGTCACCGAGGGCTCCGGCTTTTATCCATCTTCAGAAACCTTCACGCTCGCATTTGACAGTGCGACCAATGCCATCACCATCAGCGGACCGGGAGGCGAGGATTTTGCGGGCCAGATGACAGGCTTCACGGCCACGCCCGCCGGCACTACCGTAGATCTGAATTTCATGGCCATTTGGCCGACTCTGCCTGCGGACGTGCAGGCCTACTTCAATTCGGCAACCGGCGTGGACAGCGGCTTCACCATCTTCCTCATGTCCAGCAACAACATCACCAGCGCGGACGTCACCATCACCGCTCCCGAGCCCGGTGTTCCCATTTTGCTCAGTTCCGGAATGCTGGCCCTCGGGTTCCTGCTGAAGCGCAAGGCCGCCGTCCTGGCCGCAGCTTCAGTCTAATCAACTCCATCTCGAATGCTGTTTTTTCGGAGAAGCCCTGCCGGGCAGCCGGCAGGGCTTTTCTGTTTTAGCCAGCGAAGAGAAAAGAGACCGTGCATTATCGCCTGGTTCGGCCTCGCCCAAGGCCCGCAGTTCCAGTTACACTGGACATCGGAGGTGCAGGTTGCGTGTTGGCGACAAACCGGGAACCGATTCGTCCGAAAAGACCGCGGGCAGCGTTGCCCGGCAACTTGCCACGGCCATGGAATTGCCGTTCGTACTGATCGGTTCCGTGCTGGCCGGCGGGCTGATCGGTTACGGCCTGGACTCCTGGCTGCATATCCGGCCGTTCGGAATGCTGGCGGGCGGCGCGCTGGGGTTTGCCGCCGGCATCCGGGAACTCTTGCGGCGCCTCTCCAAGGATGGAGGCTGAGTGGACCTTGATTCCAGAGTGCTGCGCGGGGCGGAACGCCGCATCGCGGGATGGATACTCGGCCTGGGCGCCGCCGGGTCCGTGCTGGCGGTGGCCCGGGGCGGAAGCCGGGCGGCCGTGGGGATCGCCTTGGGCACGGTGCTCGCCTGGATTCACTTTCGCTGGCTTCGCCATAGCGTGGCCAGGCTGGAAACTCTCGCCACCGGGCAGGCTGCCAGCGGCGTAAAGCCGCAGGTGCGGCGGGGGCTGCGCGCGCGCTTGCTCGCCGGATACGCGTTGCTCCTGGCGGGCGTTTGTGCTAGCTTTTTTTTCTCTTCGATTCCCGCGGCAGCGGTAGTGACGGGCCTGCTTACCCTGGTGGGTGCGGTTTTGGCAGAGTGCGTGTATCAACTCAGCCGGGGCTGCCGGGAATCCTCAGAGTGAAATTCGGGGGCGGGCGCCAGGCCGATGGAAGAACAAAGGTTGTGGATCACCGAGGTTTTGAACCGCGTGTTCGGTTCCGCGGTGCTGTCTCTGCTGGATGTGCTCCACCTTTCTCCCGAAAACCGCCAGTTTCCGATCCCCAACCACGTGGCCATGGAAATCGTGGTGCTGGTGCTCTCCGCCATATTTTTTCTGTGGTTTCGCCGGCGAATCTCCGTGGAGCGCCCCGGCGCCACCCAGCAGTGCCTGGAAATGCTTCTGGTGAATCCCATGGGCGTGGGTGCGCGGGACTTGCTGGAAGAAATGGTCGGCCATCACTTCGAGCGCTACCTGCCGATGATCGGGACGATTGGAATTTTTGTTCTTTTTTGCAACCTGATCAGCCTGGTGCCCGGCTTTTCCTCGCCCACCGCGGAGGTGTCCGTTCCCTTCGGTTGCGCCCTCACCGTTTTTCTGTATTACAACTTTTGCGGCATCCGGCAGAAGGGCCTGCTGGGCTACGGGCGGCATTTTCTGGGGCCGGTGCTGCCGCTTTCGCCCATCATGCTACCCATCGAGATCGTAAGCAATTGCGCCCGGATGCTGTCGCTCACCGTCCGGCTCTGGGTCAACATGCTGGTGAGCGAGCTTCTCTATTCGATTTTCCTGGGGCTGATGCTGACCCTCTTTGTGGTTGCGAAAAACGCCAGCGCTTTTCTTTATATTCTGGTGGTCGTGCCGCTGCTGGGGCCCCTGATCTTCATCGCGCTTCATATTTTCGTGGCGTTTCTGCAGGCGTTCGTATTCACCCTGCTGCCGGTGATTTACGTCAGCGGGGCGGTTTCGGAAGAGCATTAATCCGGCATGATCCAGTCCAGCGTGAGGCCGCTCTGCACGAGGGATGAGCGGCAACCACCTCCTGGCGGATACTTCATGGTAGGAGAGGAGACGGAATGAAAAAGCTAGCGAGAATCTGGCCGGTGGTGACCGTGCTGCTGATGGCCACGCCCGCCTTTGCGCAGGAGGCCGGGGGCGCGGCCGGGGGCAATTCCCAGGCCTATATTGCCATTGCCAAGGCCCTGGGCATGGCCATTGCCGCGGCGTTTTGCGGTACGGCGCAGGGGCGAGCGACCGCCGCGGCTTGCGAATCGTTTGCGCGCAACCCCGGGGCGGCGGCGGCCATCCGGTTTGCGTTGATCCTGGCCCTGGTGCTGATCGAATCCATGGCCCTGTACGTGTTTGCAGCGTTCTTCATCAAAATCACGTAGCGCCCTTGGAAGCATTTTGGCGGAACGGCCCGGGAGCGCAGGCTTCCGGGCCGTTTGTATTTGGAAAGCTACCGCAGGGTGCTGGCGGAAATGGTGGCCAGGCTCTTCAAGGCGTCCGGGAACAGGCCGAAGTAAAGAGTGGCGAGAGTGGTGAACAACATGACCGCGCCCACACCATTCGGCACCGCGGCCGGCTGCCATTCCGCCGAGGGCTCGTCGAAATACATCACCCGGACCACGCGCAGGTAGTAGTAGGCGGAAATGACGCTGTTCACCGCCAGCACAATGGCCAGGCCGCTGAGTTGAGAATCGAGCGCCGCTTTCAGGATGTAGAGTTTTCCCAAGAAACCCGCGGTAATCGGCAGGCCCATCAGCGAGAGCAGATAGACGGACATGCACGCGGCGGCCAGCGGACGGGTGCGGCCCAGGCCGGCCAGATCCTGGATCTCCAGGCGGCGCTCCCCGGTGTCGCCCAGATGAGAGAGCAGGGTAAAGGCGCCCAGTTTGGCCAAGCCGTAGGTGAGCAGGTAGAAGAGGAGCGCAGCCACTCCCAGGGCGCTATTGGCGGCGAAGGCGACCAGCACATAGCCGGCGTGCGCGATCGAGGAATAGGCCAGCATGCGCTTCACGTTGGTCTGCACCACGGCAGCCAGGTTGCCCAGAGACATGGTGAGCACCGCAGAGCCCCAAACCGGCCAGAACCAAGTGCTCTCCGCGGTGCCAAACGCGCAGTAGAAGACGCGGACCAAAATGGCAAAGGCCGCGGCCTTGGGCCCGCTGGCGAAGAGACCGGTGACCGGGGAGGGCGCGCCCTCGTAAACGTCCGGGGTCCAGAACTGGAAGGGCGCGGCCGCGACTTTGAAGGCGAGGCCCACCAGAACCAGGGCGCTGCCCAGCGCCAGCAGATCCGGCGCGGCGCGTGAAGTGCTCACGGCCCTGCCGATCACCGCCAGGCGCGTAGAGCCCGTGGCTCCGAAGAGAATGGCCGCCCCGTAGAGGAAGAAAGCAGTGGCAAAAGAGCCCAGCAGAAAATACTTCAGGGCGGATTCATTGGATTTGGGCGCGTTGCGGCGATAGCCGGCCAGGATATAGCTGGAGATGCTGCTGGCCTCCAGGCCGATGAAAGCAGTGAGCAACTCCTGCGCAGAAGCCATCACCGCCATGCCGGCGGCGGCAAAGAGCATCAGGGCGTAGTATTCACCGTGCTGCAATCCTTCGCGTTCCAGGTAGTCCAGCGAGCCGAGCATGGCCAGCACCGCGAAGGAGAAAATTCCGAGGAAGAAGAAGAGGCTGAAGGGATCCACGGACACCAGGCCGGAGAACGCGGCGCCCGTATGCCGCGCGGCCAGGGCCACGGAAAGCAGCGCGGCCAGCCCGCCGATCACTCCCAGGCGCGCCACTCCCTCCCGCTTGCCTGCAGGCACAAAGGGATCCACCACCATGATCAAAATTCCAAAACCGCAGGCAACGAAGACGGGCGCCAGGCGGTAGAGATCTTCCGGCCGGAAGGTGTAGGCAGAGCCGGGCATCTAGGGCTGACCTGCCTTTCCAGGAGTGGACAGGGAAGCGTCTTCGGCGACAGCATCCGCGGCGGGCCCGCAGGTGGAGGGCGGAGTCCGGTTTGCCGCGCTGCACGGCGGCGGGATGGCACCCGTGCGTGCAGCGTTATAGGCGCGGTTGGCCTGCATTTCCATGCGGATGCGCTGGACGGTGACCTCGGACCGCCGGGTGAAGAGCGGGGAGGCGACTCCCATGAACAGGGCCATCACGCAAATGGCCACCAGGGAGAACATCTCGCGGTGGGAGAGATCCGGCAGCGCAGCATTTTTCTCCACGGTCACCGGACCGTAGATCAGCCGTTGATAACTCCACAACAGATACACGGCGGAAAGAATCACGCCGGTGGCCGCGAGGGTCCCCCAGACCGGGCTGCGGTCAAACGCGCCGTTCAAAATCAGAAATTCTCCCACGAAGCCGTTGAGCAGCGGCAGACCGGCGGAGGAGAGGCAGACCACCAGGAAGAGAGTTGAGAAGACGGGCATGGGAGTGGCCAGGCCGCCGAACTGATCAATTTCGTGGGTGTGCCGCCGGTCGTAGAGCATGCCCGCCGCGAGGAACAGGCCTCCGGTGGAAATTCCGTGGTTGAGCATCTGGTACACGGCGCCCTGCATGCCAATCTGGGTGAACGAAAAGATACCCAGAACCACGAAACCCAGATGGCTGACCGAGGTGTAGGCCACGAGTTTCTTGTAATTCGGCTGCACCATGGCCACCAGGGCCCCGTAGATGATTCCAATAATGGCCAGCGCCCCCACCCAAGGAGCGAAATAACGCGACGCCTCCGGAAAGAGCGGCAGGCAGAAGCGCATCAAGCCGTAGGTGCCGATCTTCAGCAGCACCCCGGCCAGAATCACGGAGCCGGCCGTTGGCGCTTCCACGTGCGCATCGGGCAGCCAGGTGTGCAATGGGAAGAGCGGGACCTTGATGGCGAAGGCGGCAAAGAATGCCAGGAACAGCAGCCGCTCTGTCCCGACCGGCAACCGCTTGTTGGTCATCAGCAACTGCTGGATCACGGCGAGGTCGAAGGAACCGGTGATGTTGTAAAGGGCCACGATGGCCACGAGCATCAGAATCGAGCCGGCCATGGTGTACAAGACGAATTTGACGGCGGCATAAATCCGCCGCTCATGTCCCCAAATCCCAATGAGGAAGAACATGGGGATGAGCATGATTTCGAAGAAGAAGAAAAAGAGAACCAGGTCCAGGGACACGAACACGCCGATCATCGCGGCTTCGAGCACCAGCAGCAGGGCGTGGAATTCGCGCACGCGTTGGCCGATGCCTTTCCAGGAGCAAAGCACGGCCAGAGGCGTGAGAAAAGTAGTGAGCAGCACGAGCCACAGGCTGAGCCCGTCCACGCCCAGGTGATAACGGATGGTTGGGCTCTCCGTCCACTTGTGGAGTTCCTGGAACTGATAGCCAGACATGGAAGATTGGAAACCGGCCAGCAGGGCCAGCGAAATCACAAAAGTGAACGCAGAGACGCCCAGGGCGCCGCGGCGAATCCATTCCTCCTCCCGCTCCTCGAAGAGCAGCAGGATCAAGCCCCCGGCCAGCGGGAGGAAGGTGATCACGGTGAGCAGGTAGGTGGGCATGGCGCTAGTGTCCCAACCACAGGAAGAGCAGAGTAAACGCGGCCGCGCCCATCACCAGCCAGGAGGCGTAGGTGCGTCCGTTTCCCGATTGCACCTGGCGCAGCCACTGGCCCAGGTCGCGGGAGAGTTGGGCCACGCCGTTCACCGTGCCGTCGATTCCCGCGGCGTCCACAATCTTCCAAAGCACATGCTCGGAAATCCATTCCGCCGGGTGGACCACGACCGCGTCGTAGAGCTCGTCCACGTAGTATTTGTGCAGCAGCAGGCTGTGCGGACCGGGCAGGCTGGCTTCCATCGCGCCGGGGAGTTCCGGGCGGCGCACGTAAAGCCACCAGGCGACAAAGATTGCCGCGAGGGCGCCAAAGACGGTCACCAGCATCAGAGGCAGCTCCATTTCGTGCGGCGCACCGGGGGGAAGTTGCGCACGCACCTCCTCCGCATGGGCGAAGACCGGCTCGAGGAAATGCTCGAAGTGATTGGTGCCGCCAAACAGCGCGGGCGCCGCCATCCAGCCACCGCCCACGGAAAGCGCAGCCAGCACGGTGAGCGGGCCGAGCATGGAGCGCGGTGATTCGTGCACGTGCACGTGGTGCGGGTCATAACGCGGCGCGCCGAAGAAGGTAAGGAAAATCAGGCGAAACATATAGAACGCGGTGAGCAGAGCGGTGACCGCGCCCACCAGCCACAGCGCCCAATGGCCGTACGGGCTGGAGAAGGATTGCCACAGGATTTCATCCTTGGAGAAAAAGCCGGAAAACCCGGGAATGCCGGAGATGGCCAGAGTGGCCATGAGCATGGTCCAGAAGGTGACGCGAATCGGACCGCGCAGGCCGCCCATGTTGCGCATGTCCTGTTCGCCGCCCATGGCGTGAATCACGCTGCCGGCGGCGAGGAAGAGCAGGGCCTTGAAGAACGCGTGGGTCATGAGGTGGAAGATGCCGGCGGAAAACGCGCCCACGCCGCAGGCCAGGAACATGTAGCCAAGCTGGCTGACCGTGGAGTAGGCCAGTACGCGTTTGATGTCGGTTTGCACCAGGCCGATGGTGGCGGCGAAGAACGCGGTAAAGCAGCCGACCACGGCCACGGTGTGCATGGCCAGGGGTGCGTGCACGTAGAGTACGCTGGAACGCGCCACCATGTACACGCCGGCGGTGACCATGGTGGCGGCGTGGATGAGCGCGCTGACCGGTGTGGGGCCTTCCATCGCGTCCGGGAGCCAGACGTAGAGCGGGACCTGCGCGGATTTGCCCGCGGCGCCGACAAAGAGCAGCAGTGCGATGGTGGTGAGCGTGCCGATTCCCGCTGTTTCCACCGGCATGGTTGCGGCGCGCGCCAGCACGGGCCCGATATCCAGCGTTCCGAAGGTTTTGAACATCAGGAACAGGCCCAGCAGAAAGCCGAAATCGCCCACGCGGTTGACGATGAAAGCTTTTTTCCCCGCGTCAGAGGCGGACTTCTTCAGAAAGAAGAAGCCGATCAGCAGGTAGCTGCACAGCCCCACGCCCTCCCAGCCCACAAACATCACTGCGTAGTTCGCGCCCAGCACCAGCAGGAGCATGAAAAACATGAACAGGTTCAGATAGGAAAAGAAGCGGTAATACCCGCCCTCATGGGCCATGTAGCCGATGGAATAGATGTGAATCAGCCAGCCCACGCCGGTAACCACCAGCAGCATGATGAGGGTGAGCTGGTCCATCTGCAGCGCAAAATCCACGCGGAAATTTCCGGCGAGGATCCAGGGGAAGAAGCTGCGCACCACTGGGATCTGGGTTGGCGCGAGGGCGGAAAACCGCCAGATTGCCGCCAGCGTGGTCAGGAAGGCGAGGGTGGTGGAACCCACTCCGATGGCACTGACCGTGTTGTGGTTGAGCCGGCGGCCAAAAATACCGTTCAGCGCCGCTCCCAGCAGCGGCAACGCCGGAATGATCCAAAGATTTTCGAGCACGCCCATTAGAGTTTCAGCAGGTCAATGCGCTCAATGTTCAGCGAATGCCGGTTGCGAGCCACCTGGAGGATGATGGCCATGCCCACCGAAGCCTCCGCCGCGGCCACAACGATTACAAAGAACACAAACACCTGACCATCGAGCACGTGCAGCAGGCGGCTGAAGGCCACAAAGGAAAGATTCACGGCGTTCAGCATCAGCTCGATGGACATGAAAATGGTGATGATGTTGCGTTTGAACACGAATCCGAGCGCGCCGATTCCAAACAGAATCGCGCTCAACACGATGGCATAGGATGCCGCCGGCAATTCTCCCCCTTCTCCGGGACCTGACGGCGGCGTTCTCCGCCATTCCCTGCGCGCCCACAGGACGCGCTCGACCACCTGATCCGCAGCAGCAGGCACCCGCCCCCGCCGGTCAGAAATCCCGTTTCGCCAATACCACCGCCCCGAGAATGGCCACCAGAATCAGGATCGAAGTCAGCTCAAACGGGAACACGTAGCTGGTGAAGAGCAGCTCCGAAAGGCCGCGGGAAACGGATCCCGTCTCCGCGGTCAGGACGGGCACCGGTCCGGACTGGGCCATGCGCCAGCCCAGCACGACGGTGAGCAGCACGGCCAACGGGATGCCCACCCAGGTGGCCGCGCGGCTCCAGGAGGTTCGTTCCTCCTCGCCGGCATTCAAAAGCATGATGGTGAACACAAACAAAACCATGATGGCGCCGGCATAGACGATGATCTGGACCGCGGCCAGCAATTCCGCGCCGAGCAGCAGGTAGATGCCGGCCAGAGCCACCATCACCACGATCAGCGAGAGCGCGCTGTGAATCGGGTGGGTTTGCACGATCAGATTGATGGCCCCGGCCAGGGCCACTCCCGCGAGCACGAAGAAGAGAATGAGCTCCGGGGTCATGAGGAAAAGCTCCGCGCCAGCAGCAGGCTGGTGAGCAGCACATTGGCGAGCGAAAGCGGCAGAAGGAATTTCCAGCCGAAGTTCATCAGCTGGTCGTAGCGCAAGCGCGGGAGGGTGCCGCGCAGCCACACGTAGGTGAACAGAAGGACAAACACCTTGGCCGCCAGCCAGAAGGGACCCTGAATCACGCCGATGACCGCGGGCAGGGCGCAGAGCACGCCCACACCGATGAGCACCAGGGCGATCACCGGAAGCACCATGCGGCCCTGCGGGGTGTGGTAGCGAATGCCGTTGAAGAAGAGCGCCGCGCCGCCGGCCAGCGCGGAGGCCGCAGGGAGATACCAGGTCCAGTGGAACGCGGGGGTATCCGGAAACGGCGAGAGATATCCGCCGAAAAAGAGCACAGATACCATGAGCGAGACGGTGACCATGGCCGCGTATTCGGCCATGAAAAACATGGCGAATTTGAAGCTGGCATACTCGGTGTGAAAGCCGCCCACCAGTTCCTGCTCTGCTTCCACCAGATCAAAGGGCGCGCGATTGGTTTCTGCCACGGCGGAAATCGAGAAGCAGACAAATCCGAGAAACTGGGAGAGAAAAAACCAGTGCTGCAAGCCGCCGTGGCCGCCGCGCTGCGCCTCCACGATCTGCCGCAAACTGAAGGTATTGGTCATCAGCACGATGCCCACCACCGACATGGTCATGGAGAGCTCATAGCTGAGCA
>Ga0335085_10014996_pt1 | contig 11273 bp, 13 predicted proteins | sample Lox_Sample_45_FD_206712 | JGI IMG/M metagenome (GOLD analysis project Ga0335085, IMG submission 206712) | Soil microbial communities from Loxahatchee National Wildlife Refuge, Florida, United States - Lox_Sample_4.5 | ecosystem: Environmental > Terrestrial > Soil > Wetlands | place: USA... | reverse complement strand
GACCTCGCCGGCACGGGCGCGTATGAGCTCGGCACTATATCCGCCCAGGTGCTCCGAGAGTCTTGCGCGCCAATTCACGCGCACCGTGTTGCCCCGCTGCAGCGTCGAGCGCAGCCGACGCGACGCACCACCATGGACCAGCCCCAGGTGACGGCCATGCTCGCGTGTCAGGCATTCAAGAATGGCCGAACTTTCTCCGAGCCGGCGGACCGAAAGCACGATGGCATCATCGCTCCATTCCATCGCCGCTCCGCGTCATTCCTCGGGAAATTCCAGCCCCATTGCGTGGTAATGCTCACGCTGTTCGGCCCAATTCTCGCGTACCTTGACGAACAGAAAAAGGTGGACACGCCGGCCGAACATCTCTTCCAGGTCGCGCCGTGCCGCTTCGCCGATTGCCTTGACCGTACGTCCGCCCTTACCCAGCACGATCGCCTTTTGGCCATCGCGTTCGACATAGATCGTCTGTTCTACGCGTACGGAGCCGTCCTTCTTTTCCGTCCACGACTCCGTCTCGACCGTTGCCGCATATGGCAATTCGTCGTGGAGCCGCAGATACAGCTTTTCGCGCGTGATCTCCGCCGCCAGAAGCCGCGAAGGAATGTCCGCCGCCTGATCGCCCGGATAAAGCCATGGGCCATCAGGCATCTGCTCCGCACACCACAGTTTGAGGTCGGAGACGCCGTCGCCCGTCAGCGCCGAAATCATGAACACCCGCTCGAACGCGTACAGTTTGCCGAGATTTTCGGCGAGCGGCAGCAGAGCCCGGCGGCTCATGGAATCGACCTTGTTGAGCACGAGTGCAGCCTTGCGATTGGAACCGGAAAGCCGCTCGAGAATAGAACGCGTGTCGCGCGCCGCCGGTCCATCCGGACTGGCCGCCTCTCCAGGCGCGTCGACAACGACGAGAATCGCATCGGCATCATGGGCGCCGGCCCAAGCAGCCTTGACCATCGCGCGATCCAGCCGGCGGCGCGGCCGGAAGATACCGGGCGTGTCCACGAGCACGATTTCGGTGTCGCCGCAAATCGCAACGCCTCGCAGGGCCATGCGCGTGGTTTGTACCTTAGGCGTCACAATGGCGACTTTCGAGCCGACGAGCGCATTGACCAGAGTCGACTTGCCGGCATTCGGCGCGCCGATCACCGCAACAAATCCGCATTTCGTCTCACCGCTCATGCCCGGCACTCAAACAGCATCGACATTGCGCAGGCGCGCCAGCAATGCGGCGGCAGCGGCCTGCTCTGCTTCGCGCTTGGAACCTCCCTCGCCCATTTCCGGCACTTCACCATTCACGCTCACTTCGACCCAGAAGTGCGGCGCGTGATCGGGCCCTTCGCGCCTTACCATCCGATAGACCGGCGTTCCGCGACCGCCGGCGCGGGACTGCGCCCATTCCTGCAGCGCGGTTTTGGCATCGCGCATATCGGTTGTCAGCGAACTGATGTACCCGGCCCAACTGCGCTCGATGAAGGCGCGCGCGGCGGCGAGGCCGCCGTCGAGATAGATGGCCGCAATCACCGCCTCGCATACACCGGCGAGAATGGCCGATTTGCGGCGCCCGCCGCTTGCCGCTTCGCTGGATGCAAGCACGACATATTCTGACAGCCCGGCGGCATCCGCCGCCGCCGCGCATGCCTCACCACGTGCCAACGCGTTGAACTTGAGCGCGAGCATGCCTTCGGTCTCGTTTGGATACTCGCCGTGAAGCCACTCGGCGATCACAAGTCCCAATACGCGATCTCCGAGAAACTCGAGCCTTTCGTTTGATGCAGCACTGTTGGCGCTGGCGTGCGTGAGCGCGCGGGCGAGCAGCGTGGGGTCGGCGAACTCGTAGCCGAGGTGGGCCTGCAACTCGGAAAGGCGTTCCGCTTCAATCAATGACGGTGAACAACCTGTTGTAGCGAATATCCAAAGGCCATCTCCAGAACCGCCAAAGTGAGGTACAGCCATCGGATTCGTTCAGATAGTGGGTGTCCGAATCGGGAAAGATCGTCGTTTCGGCAATCGAAAAGAAGATGAACTCGGCTTTTCCGACCAGATCCTCAGCCGGAACGAAGCCAAATCCTTCCACTTCGAGGCGGCTGTCAGCCGAATTGTCGCGATTGTCACCCATCATGAAATAATGCCCCGGCGGAACCTTATAGACCTGGGTGTTGTCACCCGGCCCGTTGCTGAGCCGATCGAGCACGTAATAGCTCTTCCCGTTGGGAAGAGTTTCACGAAAGCGCGGCACGTGCCGCCAGATTCCGCACTCGTTCTCGACGTAATCCGCGGCCTTTACCTTCGGAACCGGCTTGTCATTGATATAAAGGCGCCCTTGAATCATTTGCACCGTATCGCCCGGCAAACCGATTACCCGCTTGATGTAGTCGTCCATATAATGCTCGGAATTCGGGTCCGGCATCTTGAACACGACCACATCGCCGCGTTGCGGATCACGGCCGAATATCCGTCCCGAGAACGGCGCGATACTGAACGGAAACGAGTGGCGGCTGTATCCGTAAGCAAATTTCTCGACGAACAAATAATCGCCGATGAGAAGCGTGTTCTCCATCGATCCGGAAGGGATGTTGAACGGCTGGAAAAGAAAAGTGCGGATGACAAGCGCGATCAGGAGCGCGTAGACAATCGTCTTGACCGTCTCGACCCACGATTCGCCGTCCTTGGGAGGCTTTGAAGGCTTGTCTTGTGACGCTGCGGGTTTAGTCGGCGAGTTCCCCCCGGGCGGGCCAGAGATCGAGACCCCGTTGGCCTTGCCGCGCGCCGTCGGCTCACCAGCACCTGCCGCCGGCTGAGAGGGGGTACGCCCGTCTTCGGCCGGGGCTTCGGCATTCTTATTGGCGTCCGTCGACTCGGGCATGTTCACCGTTCCTAGGGGACTGATTTCGAATTTGGCCTGAAAGGTCAATACCGGTAAGCGCCGGCGCGACGATACCCACTCTAGCGCGACATTTCGGCAGAGATGATCACGATCGCCTGGGCGAGTGGAAAATCATCGGTGATGGATAGATCGATTTGCGGGCAGTAGCCATCCGGCGTGATTTGCCGCAAACGCTCCAACGCCCCCCCTGTCAGGGCCATGGTGGGCTTCCCCCCCGGGATATTGACGACACCGAGGTCGCGCCAGAACACGCCGTGCCGCAACCCCGTGCCGAGCGCCTTGGCACACGCCTCCTTGGCCGCGAAGCGCTTCGCATAGCTCGCCGCGCGCTGCGCGCGGCCGTCGGACTTTTCGCGCTCGGTCTCGGTAAAGACTCGCTCCAGAAAGCGATCGCCGAATCGTTCGATGCTGCGCTCGACGCGCCGGATATCAATGAGATCGGATCCGATTCCGATGATCATGTCGGCTTCCGCCGACCGTTACCGTCACGCGCTTCGTTCATCAGCGCGCGCATCCTTCGAATGGCGGCATCGAGTCCGGAAAAGATCGCCTCGCCAATCAGAAAATGGCCGATGTTCAATTCGCGGATCTCCGGAATGGCAGCGACCGGCCCCACAGTTTCGAATCCGAGACCATGCCCGGCGTGAACTTCGAGGCCCAGATTCTCACCGGCGCGCGCAACATCGCGCATCGCCCGCAAATGGCGCTCCGTCTCTTTCGTGTCGCCGCGTGCAACTGCATCGCAATAGGCGCCGGTGTGAAGTTCGACAACCGGCGCCTGCAACGACCTGGCAGCCTCAAGCTGCAGAAGGTCCGGCTCGATGAACAGCGACACGCGGACGTCAGCCTGCGCCAAGCTCCTTACGAAAGGCTCCAAGCGCGCATATTGGCGCGCCGCGTCGATGCCGCCTTCAGTGGTGCGCTCTTCGCGTTTTTCCGGCACGATACAGGCGGCGTGCGGCCGGTGGCGCAAAGCAATTTCAAGCATTTCTTCTGTTGCCGCCATTTCCAGATTAAGCGGCAACTCGATCTCGCGGCTGAGCCGGTCGATGTCGCCGTCAGCGATGTGACGCCTATCTTCACGCAGATGGGCGGTAATACCGTCTGCGCCGGCGGCAGCCGCGATCTGCGCCGCCCGCACCGGATCGGGATGGCGGCCGCCCCGCGCATTGCGAATGGTCGCCACGTGATCGATGTTGACGCCCAGGCGCAAGGCATTCATCGCGAAGTACTCTTGGCCGTCATGCGACCGCCCTTTCGACCGCCTCATGCGGACCGCGGACACGGTCCACCCATTCCACCGCGGCGCTCACGCGCAAGGCTCCCAGTATGTTCTGCAGATGGGCGGCGTCGCGCACTTCCACGTCCACCATGAACTCGAACAGGAGCGCGGTGCGATCGACGACTCTCAGATTGAAGATGTTGCCGCCGTTATTGCCGATCACGCTTGCCATTGCCGGCAGCGAACCGGGCTCGTTCTTCATACGGACGATCAGGCGGGTCACAAAAGCGCCGCCGTCCGAATTCGTGCCCCATTTTACGTCCAACCAATCGGTCATGCTCGACTGCGCCCGCTCAAGTGCTTCGCAGTCGATGGTGTGGATTACCGCGCCCTCCCCGGGCACCATGAGACCGACGATGCGATCGCCGGGCAGCGGGTGACAACACTCCCCAAGGCGATACGCAATACCCTCGGTAAGGCCACGGATGGATATGGCGCGGCGCTCTTTTCCTTCCTGATTTGGCCTGCCGCTCGCCCGCCGCTTCAGTTCGGGAAATACGGCATTAAGAACGTCGTCCGCCCTGAGCGCGCCCCGCCCTACCTGCGCGTACACGTCTTCGGGCTTGGCAACGCCGAGCTTCTTTGCGACCTCCCGCACGGCCTTGTCCGTGAGCTCGACGTTCTCTTCATTGAAAATCTTCTTCAGCAACTGCCGGCCAAGATTTGCATGCTCTTCGCGCCGCGCGTTTCTCAGGAACCGGCGGATTTCCGCCCGCGCCCGGCCCGTCACCACAAATTGCTCCCAAAGCGGCGAAGGGGTTCCCTGTTCGGTTCGAATGATCTCGACCTGATCGCCGTTTCGAAGCGAAGTGTGCAACGGCACGTGGGCCCCGTTCACCTTGGCGCCCACGGTCGTATGGCCAAGATCGGTGTGAACGGCATACGCAAAATCGATGGGAGTAGCGCCGCGCGGCAGCGAAATCAGGTCACCCTTCGGGGTAAAGCAGAATACCTGATCCTGGTACAAATGCAGCCGGGAGTGCTCGAGGAATTCCTCGGCCGAGTCGCCCTTCTCGAGCAAATCGACCATTTCCCGGAGCCATTCATAGGCCCTGTCGGCCGTCGCATTGCGCTCGTCGACATGCTCGCGGTACCGCCAATGTGCGGCCACGCCGCGCTCGGCGATTTCATGCATTTTTTCGGTGCGGATCTGAACCTCGACCCGCTGCAGCTCGGGGCCGATGACCGTTGTGTGAACCGAACGATAACCGTTCGTCTTGGGATTGGAGATGAAATCCTTGAAGCGTTCGGGGATCATGCGCCATGTGGTATGCAGTACACCAAGAGCGCGATAACAATCCTCCTCCGACTTCACAATTACACGAAAACCGAAAATATCGGAGAGCGCTTCGAAGTTGAGCTGCTTGTCCCGGAGCTTGCGCCAGATCGAATAGGGCCGCTTGGCGCGACCATACACCCACGCATCGATCCCCCGCTCGGCGAGCTTGCGCCGTATCTGATCGGTGATGCGCCCGATACGATCGCCCGACTGCGCATCGAGGCGCGCCAGCCGCGTAACGATGGAATTGCGAGCCTCGGTCTGAAGCTCGGCGAATGCCAGATCCTCCAGTTCCTCGCGCAGATTTTGCATTCCGATGCGCCCGGCCAGCGGCGCATAGATGTCGACGGTCTCCTGCGCAATGCGCCTGCGCTTCTCGGGAACTTTCAAATGCTGAAGCGTACGCATGTTGTGCAGCCGATCGGCCAGTTTCACCAGCAGAACGCGGATATCGTTCGACATGGCAAGCATGAGCTTGCGGAAGTTCTCGGCTTGTTTGGTGCGCTCGGAAAACAGCTCAAGCTTGGAAAGCTTTGTTACACCATCGACCAGTTCGGCAATCTCCTTGCCAAACGTCTTCTTGATGTCGTCGAAAGTAACCTCGGTATCCTCGATCGTATCGTGCAGCAGAGCGGTCACGATCGTCGGCACATCGAGCTTGAGTTCGGTCAGTATGCCCGCGACTTCGAGCGGATGGGCAAAATAGGGGTCGCCGGAGGCACGAAATTGCTTGCCGTGGGCCCGCATGGCGTAGACATAGGCGCGGTTGAGCAGTGCCTCGTCGGCGCCCGGATCATAGTGCTTGACGCGTTCCACGAGTTCCGTCTGCCGCATGAGCTTGCGGCGCGCGGGGCGATTGCCCAAAGCGCTGGACACCGGCAGCGGCGAGGACCGTTGTCCGAGTTCCGCCGGAATACCGGCTGTCGTGGGCTGCATGGGAGCGCTCATGGCCCCACATATATAAGGAATAACTTAGCGGGATGCGAATTGAGGCCCGCACGGCTGGGCGGGGGAAACGACGACTTCAAAGCCCGCCTATGCGTCGATGCGCCGTTCCGTTACTCCTCGTAGTCGGCCTCCGGCTCTGGCTGAGGCTCTGCCCTGCGCTGGGCCTCCGTGGTCAAAGCGCGCAGAAGCTCCTCTTCCGTAACCTGACGGTACTGGGCATCTTCCCGGCCCAGGTCCTCATCGGACGGGGTCTCTTCGGGTTCATCTACTTCCGCGTGCTTCTGGAGGCTGCGAATATACTCGTCCCGCAACTCGTCGGGCCGCGTCACCTTGGCGGCGATCTCGCGAAGAGCGACGACCGGATTCTTGTCGCGATCCCGGTCGACGAGGGGGTCGGCGCCGCCGGAGAGCTGCCGCGCGCGGAATGCCGAATACAAAACCAGATCGAAGCGGTTTTGCACCTTGTCTATACAATCTTCTACGGTGACGCGGGCCATTGCGGCTCCTCAAGGGCTCATCAACTGCGGAAAGCCGCGGAAGCTACAAAAGTTGCCGGTCAAGTGCAAGCACGGAAAAGGGCCCGGAAAAAGTCGGCGAACTAGGGCCAAAACTCGAAGCCGGTCCTGTGACCGGCCGGTATCGACAGGATCGCGCATACAGGGGCAGCCGGCAGGTTCACCCCCACAGCCCTTGGGCGAGCCTCGCCGACAATTTCTCCGGCTTCGGCAGAACTGCCAGCATCTCGCCAAGCGTTATGCCCAATACAGGGTGGTACCAGTCCGGGACGATGTCGGCTAACGGTTCAAGGACGAAGCGCCGCTCGTGCATGCGTGGATGTGGTAGGATTGGAGGCCCCACCTGAACCAGACTGTTATAGTCCAGAAGGTCCAGATCGAGCGTTCGCGGAGCATTCGGCGTCCCGCGCGTTCGCCCGAAGCTGCACTCCACCGTTTCAAGCGCATCGAGGAGGGCGGACGGAGCGAGAGTTGTTTCGATACGCATTGCTGCATTAACAAAGGGCGGATGATGCGGGTCCGGCCAAGCTTGCGTAAGATACAGGAACGACGACCATACGGGCTGAACTCCCATTCGAGCCAACTCGGCCACTGCCGCCCTCAATGTGCTCGCGGGCTCGCCAGCGCGAGACGGAAGATTGGCTCCCAAACCGACGAGAATCATAGCAATGGAACTGCTTGCATGTTCATCAGAATATCATAGAACGCGATAGGGCTCGTTGAAGGGGATTTTGCAACCTGCAGTTATGGTCGTAAGGAGAAATAAGCCATGTTATTCTATCCACAAGAGAAGCTTGCATTGTTTATCGACGGCGCCAATCTCTATGGTGCGGCTAAAGGGCTGGCGTTCGATATCGACTATAAGCGACTTCTTGAGCTCTTTGCACGAAAAGGGGTTCTTGTTCGGGCCTTTTACTACACCGCTGTAGCAGAAGATCAGGAGTTTTCGCCGCTAAGACCCTTGGTGGACTGGCTCGACTACAACGGCTTCACGGTCGTCACCAAGCCCCTAAAGGAATTCACGGACGGCCAGGGCCGCCGGCGTGTCAAGGGCAATATGGATATCGAACTTGCGATCGACGTGATGGAAATGGCCGAGATCGTCGATCACATCGTGATCTTTTCCGGTGACGGCGATTTTCGCCGCCTGGTCGAGGCGGCCCAAAAGAAGGGGCGCCGCGTAAGCATCGTGTCCACGATTCGCACTCAGCCGCCGATGATCTCTGACGAGCTTCGCCGCCAAGCCGACAATTTCATCGAATTGGACGAGTTGAAACCGGTGATCATGCGTGAGGGCGGCCCGCGCTCCGCCCAATCCGGTCCGGTGACGCAGCAGCCGCACGCTGGCGGCGCGTACGCGCACTCCGCGTGACGATTTCGGCATTTTGATTGTCATGGCCCTCGAATGCGACGGCGGGCCATGACAGTCTGGGCCTAGACGAAGCGACCAATCTCTCCAAAGAATCGTATGTCCGCAATTTCCGTCCCCCCTAAGGATTGCCAACTTTGTCCCAGGCTCGCTGCGTTTCGCACCGAGAACCGGAATCGGTACCCGGGCTACTTCAACGCCCCGGTGCCGAGCTTCGGCGATCCTTCAGCGAGGCTGCTGATCGTGGGCTTAGCTCCGGGGCTCCACGGTGCCAACAAGACGGGCCGACCCTTTACTGGCGATTATGCCGGCGAGCTTCTGTATTCGACCTTGCTCAACCAAGGGTTGGTGCGCGGCGAATACGAGCGGCGCTCCGACGACAGTCTCAGGCTTGTTGACTGCACGATCACCAATGCTGTGCGCTGTGTGCCGCCCGACAACAAACCGACATCATCAGAGATCACGACCTGCCGCCAATTTCTTGTCAGCCAAATAGCCGCAATGCCAAATCTAAAGGCCATCCTCAGCCTCGGCCAGATTGCGCACGACAGCATTTGCCGTGCCCTGGGCATTGCCAGAAAAGATCATCCCTTTTCACATGGCGCGATGCACGAGACGAAAACGCTGGCGCTCATCTCGAGCTATCATTGTTCCCGCTACAACACGAACACCGGCGTCCTTACGGCCGACATGTTTGAGCGTGTCGTGAGGTTGGCAAAAGAGGCAGCACAAACATAGTGACTTCATCGGGACCTCAACTGTAGCGCTCTTCGTTCCAGGGATCGCCTTCGTTGTGATAGCCGCGCATTTCCCAAAAGCCCGGACGGTCCCCCTCGGTGAACTCGATACGACTGACCCATTTGGCACTCTTCCAGAAGTACCATTTAGGAATGACCACTCGCACCGGTCCTCCATGTTCGCGCGGCAACCGCATTCCTTCCCAGGAATGCGCCAGCAATACGTCCGGCTCCGACAGCACGTTGAGCTTCACGTTGGTGGCATAGCCGTCATACGCGTGAAAGATCACATGGTGTGCATCCGGCTTTGGCCGCACCAGGTCAAGCAACGTTTGCCCGGCAACCCCGGTCCAGTGATTGTCGTATCGGCTCCAAGCCGTGACGCAGTGGATGTCGCTCAAGAACTCCCGCTGCGGAAGCGCGAGGAATTCCGACAGCGTCCACGCACACGGATTTTCGACAAGCCCAGTGATGCGTAGCCGCCAATTCTCAACCCTGACGTCAGGCTGGACACCCAGATCGAGCACCGGCCAATTCTTGACTTCCTTCTGGCCCGGCGGGAGCCGGCAAGCACGTGCCGCGTCGGGGCTACCGGTAAGCAGCCTGCCCTCGCCGGCCCATTTTTCCTTTGAGCGGATTAGCTTGTCCTTGATGGACCCGACGAGCCTGGGATTCTCGGATTCATCGTTCATGTTCAGCCTTTTTCGCGCAGCAGCCGCGCCTTGGCACGCTCCCAATCGCGCGCCTTTTCCGTTTGCCGCTTGTCGTGCAGCTTCTTGCCGCGCGCCACCCCAAGCTCGATTTTTGCGATGCCCTTCGGGTTGAAATAGAGACGCAGCGGAATAAGCGTCATGCCTTCGCGTTGTACGGCAACGGACAGTTTGCGCACTTCGGTCTTGCGCACCAGCAGCTTGCGCACACGCCGCGGCTCGTGATTGAAACGGTTGGCCATGGTGTATTCGGGGATATAGGCATTGACGAGCAGAATTTCGCCGTCCTTGGCCTGAGCATAGGATTCCCCGATCGTGGCCTTTCCTGTGCGTAGAGCCTTCACTTCCGAACCCGTAAGTGCGATGCCCGCCTCGAGCGTCGATTCGATCGCGTAGGCATGGCGCGCCTTGCGATTGTCGGCAACGACACGGCGCTCCGGTTCCTCCTTTTTCCGGGCCATCGTTAACGGCTTGCGATTCCGGCCTTCGCCATGGCCTCGCGAATTCGCGCGCGCGCGGCCTCCGTCGCCGCAACTATGGGCAAGCGCACTTCGTCGGAGCACAAGCCCAGCACGGAGACGGCATATTTCGCGGGCGCGGGACTTGCTTCGCAGAACATCGCATCGTGAAGGGGAACCAAGCGGTCCTGCAAGTCGAGAGCGCGTTCAAATGCACCTGCCATGCAGGCCTCCTGAAACTGGGCACACAGCCTGGGCGCTACGTTGGCCGTGACGGAAATGCAGCCGCATCCTCCGTGTGCCAGGTAACCCAGCGCCGTGATGTCTTCTCCCGAGATCAGGCGGAACGCGGTTCCGCAAGCGGCCCGCTCGCGGCTGGGCCTTGCCAAATTCGCGGTCGCGTCCTTTACGCCGATGATGTTGGCGATCTTTGCCAGCCTCTCCATGGTCTCGACCGCTATCTCGACGGCGCTGCGGCCGGGGATATTATAAAGGACGATGGGAATGTCGACCGCCTCTGCAATCCTGGCGAAGTGGCGATAAAGCCCCTCCTGTGTCGGCTTGTTGTAATATGGTGCTACCGAGAGGACCGCATCGGCGCCGACCGCCATGGCATGCCGTGTCAGCGCGATGGCTTCTGCGGTAGAATTGGAGCCGGCACCGGCAATGACCGGCACCCGGCCCCGGGCCTCTTCGACGCAAAGTTCGATCACCCGCATATGCTCCTCGTGACTGAGCGTAGCAGACTCGCCCGTAGTCCCGGCAGGAACAAGACCATGCGAGCCTTCGGCGACCTGCCAGGAAACCAGCCGGCGGAAGGCCTTCTCGTCGAGCTCGCCGTTTGAAAATGGTGTGATGAGCGCGGGCATGGAGCCTCTGATGCGCTCTCGTATCTGGCTCGCCGACATCCGCGATTTTCCCTTTTTGTCCTCAGGTTGGCCTTGCGCTCGCGCCGGCTGCAACGCGATCGCGACTGGCTAATACAAGAGTTATTCACTATGCTCTAGTCTTACTGAGTCAGAAGGCCGCGGCATGAGCGGGGAGCGACTCAGATAGGTTTGGGAGATTCATTTTGGCAGGAGGGCCTTGAT
>Ga0335085_10014995_pt1 | contig 11273 bp, 9 predicted proteins | sample Lox_Sample_45_FD_206712 | JGI IMG/M metagenome (GOLD analysis project Ga0335085, IMG submission 206712) | Soil microbial communities from Loxahatchee National Wildlife Refuge, Florida, United States - Lox_Sample_4.5 | ecosystem: Environmental > Terrestrial > Soil > Wetlands | place: USA: Florida... | reverse complement strand
GCTTTGTTTCTGGAGGTATGAGGGCAGATTGGCGCGCGAGTTGATCACTCTACTGCCTCTTTCCGAGTCGCGATCGCCAAGCATGATCACTTTACCTGCAGCGGCCTTCTCGCTTCGGCGGTGATCGTAACTCTCGCATGGACCTGGCGGCGAACTTGCCGCCGGGAACGGACACAGGAACAGCGGAAACGGTTGCCGAAGGGGCTATAGGAACGATTAAACGGTTATGTTTAACGCGCGGAGACGGAGCGTCTGACGTGCGGGAGACTTAAGTAAAGAGGCAGTTGCTATAGGGTCTTTGGCCAGCCGGGTTAGTCGGTGCTGTAGGCAAACACAACCTCGTATTTGTATTGGAGTCGTCACGCAGGCGGTTGTAGGGGAGTATGATGCAAACGCCCACAGAACTGTTACTAGAGCGTTTAAGTCCCTCTAATGGGATTTCCCGTGGGGAATCTCGACGAGTAACCCTTGAGAGTGCGAACGCGGTTGCCTTGCAGAAACGGTCGGAGTCTATTGGCTTATATTGCAAGTTAAGACGCGCCGCGGAGGTCGTCGTGGTACTTCTTGCCTGTCCGGCTGCTCTCGTCATTTTAGCCGCATGTGCAATAGCGATCGTTATACTCATGGGAAGGCCGGTCTTGTTTGTTCAAGAAAGGATTGGTCTGAACGGCAGAAAGTTCTCAATGTTAAAACTAAGAAGTATGTCGACTTCGACTACTACTGGAAGTAACGCCACAGCGGCAAACGACCCAAGAATAACGCCCTTAGGCGCGTTTCTCCGGCGATTTCATTTTGACGAATTGCCCCAATTGTGGAACATCCTGACTGGAGACATGTCCTTCATTGGTCCAAGGCCCGAGCAGCCAGAACTGGTTGCGTACTATCGTTCAGTGATCCCACACTACGATCTTAGACATTTGGTGAGCCCAGGCCTGACGGGTTGGTCGCAGGTCTACTTTGGATACGCGGCTAACGTTCACGAAACCAGAACTAAGTTAGAATACGACCTCTACTACATCACGAATTTTGGGCTACGCTTGGATCTTCAGATCATTGCACGCACGATCTGGATTTACGCGAACCCAGCTTACGTACGCTAAATTGTGCGTCAACTGGAGTTGCGCCCCCGAATCTGAGAATGGAAAAACCACACATGAAGTTTTGCGTACATCCTTAGCTTTAGAAAGACTATCGTTTTCGACGGTTGCGCCTTCTCAGTAGGCGCGCGAACGCCCCGCCGAGATCAGCGGGGCCGCACAAGAAGGTAAGCCGCTCGGTACGGGCATCCGGCTCTGGCTTTAGGCGCTTTTGGTTCGACCGACGATTGAACTGAACTCTGTGCTTCGGATGCGCAGTCACGCTGACGTTGGCCCTCGTGACTCCGGCGTCGAACCTCGTCATGCAACGCGGTTGCGGTTGAAGGCTTTGGACAAACGCCAGACCTTGCGGTCTTGTCCCAACAACAACAATAAGGCGCCAAGAGTTATCGCCACGTATCCCTCGAGCACGTACATTGGGGCGCTGAACCATCGATTGTTGCGCATCGGAACAGCGGAGCTCAATAGCGCAGATCCGACAATTAGGATCTCAAGGGCGAATATTAGGCCGAAAGCTCGATTTCCTTGCAAAGTCCTCCACAGGCTTGTGAGCACTATAACAATGAGCAAGACAGGCAGAACGCCACGCAAACCTTTGCCGGACAGGAACGCAAAAGAGACCCAGCCTCTCCGTGGATCGCCGAGCCGCGCAAGTCGTATGGCTTGCTGCAGGTTGCCCGCGCCGATGCGTACGCGCCGCCAGAAGTCCTGTCCTGATTTGGTCCGCTCCAATTCCAACGCAGTGATTGCGGGTTCCAGAACAGCACGAAAACCCTGTGCCACGATGGTCATCGGGAGTACGAAGTCATCGTTGATCGTGTCCTCCGGAAGCCGCGTCCATGCGGCGCGGCGGAACAGATAGAAGGCGCCATGGGCGCCCATAGGGCCCGCAAGGACGCTCTCCTTGAAGCGGACGTCAGACTGATACCGCCAATAGGCGGTCTCACCTTCGCTACCTGAGAGCGCCATTGAATATGTGCCCGTCACCACGCCGACGATTGGGTCACGAAAATGCTCCGCTGCCCTGATCAGGGTGTCGGAACCGACAAGGGCCGAAGCATCTGTCAGCGCCACGATTTCCGATCCGGTCTTAGCAATCTGGTCGTTGAGAACCGCGACTTTGCCAACATTGGGCTGGTACTCGACCAGTGTGATAAGACCTGGACGCAGTGTCTTTATTGCAGCCTCTGCTACGGAGCGCGTTGCGTCGGTACAACCGTCGAGAGCTACGATGCATTTCAATCGGTCCGCCGGGTAGTCAAGCGCTGCGAGATTGCGGATCTTCGCCTCAATTACGGCGGCTTCGTTGTGCGCAGGAACGATGATCGCTATTGAAGGGAGGTCCCCAACCCCTCCATGCTTCGCGTCGGTTTTTTCACTGCGGGGAGGCCATAGGACGAGGCACAGCCTGATGGCGAAAGGATATCCGATATGGTGATAGACGATCAGCCCAAATGCGACCCAAAACAACAAACTGGACAATTGATCAAGCTCGGCCATCAACGTTTCGCCTTGTAGCCAACTATACGTCCTCGCCCTCGCTATCAAGAGCGTCTTCGTCAGCGCCTCTCAAACGTGCAATTGCAGGGCGATCGGTAGTTGTGATTGTCCCAGTTGATTTGCCATTTAAGTTGGAGTTGTGCATCATGAAAAGGCAAGCACATCGGAATTACGGCCTGAATTGAGAAAGAATCGTTCGGCTAAGCGACCGGAATGGGAGCGGGTTGAGCCGCTCTTGCGGGGAGGCGCTTTCGCGGCGCGCCGGATGGATCTCGGCGGATCCTTCAAACATGCTGCGTCTAGCTAGGGCTCGCGGGGGCGCAAGCGATGACTTTGGTAGGTTGCCGGAGCCCCGAGCTTCGCGTCCAGCCCAGGTTACATGAACATTCTAAACGCAACGAAATAAACCGCTTCGCGTGCGCCGAGGCCGCTCATACCAAAGGGGCTTGCTGCCTGGCTCGGGATTCTCTTGGTTCAAATTTTTCTCACTCTGTGGGGGGGGTGGAGCACTTGGCCATACCAGAAGCTGCGATATTGCGGGAGGACTCTTCGGCTGAGGCGCTTCCGGCGCTGGCCCGACAGTCGAAAGATATGAACCACAGCGGGGGATTCCTGTTGATGGCTGCGGCTCGCGGCGGCAAGAATCGTGGCGAGGCCGCCAAGATTGGCGAAAGGGATCGCCAGGCGGCCTTCGAAGACAGGGCCGCCCGTTGACGAAATTCGTGGATCGAGGACAAGGTCTGGCGCAGGGCCGAGTCGGGGACAATGGAGCAAGAGAGATTGCGTGCGGTCATGGAAGCGCCAAACATGGCGGATATTCATCGCTTGTCGGGTGCAATGCGCGCCTTTTGCTACGCAGGATCTGTCGCTGTATGGTGCTTGGGTCGATGATAAATTCAGGTTATCCCGTTTCCCGGTTGCGTGTATTCCTTTTCGGTATCGGCTTGATCGGTGGGACGGTTCAGCCGGCGATACCGCAGGATGGAAAGCAGCAAGATGCCCGCGCTGAAACTACGTCCAATCCGACAGTGGAGCTTGTGCATGGCGTCACCAGCAAATTGACTTCCACAGAGTTTCTCGCCGCAGCGGACAAAGTTTACTTGCGCTTTATGGGCTACCCGGAACTCACGGGAGAATACAGGGTTGGCCCCGATGAATCAATTTCCATTCCAGTGGTCGGCCGCATCCGGATTGCAGATCTTGACTCTGCGCAACTGGAGAATGTTCTGTCCGCCAAGATTGGCCAAATCACTAGGAAAGAGGGTTACGTAACAGTCGAGATCTCCGCCTACAAACCCATTTTCGTTACCGGAGCGATCAAGCGCCCGGGAGCGATCGAATGGCGTCCGGGCCTGACGGTAATACAAGCGATTGCTCTCACGGGAGGAGTGGGAGCCGAACTGGGCGCGACAGGCGAGGCGGGCGCTGGCAGCTTCTCGCAAGCGCTGGAAAGGGATGTGGACAACGAGAAGCGCGTTCTTGCAACCATGGCGCGGCTTACCGCCGAGCGTGACGGATCTCCTCAGATCACCATTCCGCAGCGACTGGTTACTCTGGTCGGCGACGCCGAAGCAAATAAACTAATTTCACATGAGGCAGATCTGCTTAAGAGCAACCGTGACGCTCTGGCGTCTAAGTTGGCGATTCTTGAGCAAGGTATCAGTGATGGCAAATTAGAAATTGGCGCGTTGCGGGAACAGGCCACCAAGTTTACCGAACAGCTGCAGCTGCGGCGCGATTATATCCGGAAGTTGGGATCGTTGCGCCCGGATGAAGAGCAACTGAAGCTTTCGGATCTTGAAGAGAAGCTGGCAAACGTCCAAGGAAACATCGCCAAGAGCTCCGTATCCGTAGCCGAAATGCAGCTTACTGCTCTAGGACTGAAGAAGGATCGAAGGTCTGCGATCCAAACGGACCTGGATAGGCTTGACAAGGAGTCCTCGCAGCTGGAAATAGCCATCAGGGCGCTCCGAAACGCGAATGGCAGCTCGCAATCCGAGACAAAAAGCATAGAATATCAAATTGTACGGCAGAAGAGCGATGGTTCTAATACATTTGCTGCAGACGAAATTACGCTGCTGAAGCCGGGAGACGTGCTGAGTGTTGCTCTCCCTTGAGTGCTGGGCTTTTGAGAACATGAGGACGGCGTGGCTTCGGACAATCGAGCAGATAGCACTGGCCTGCTTTCGGGATCAGCGTGTTATCGGAGTTACGGCGCCGCATTCACTGGCGGGTGTTAGTACGCTTGCCCATGCGTTTGCCGAATTGTCGGCTAGTTGGGGTGTAAAGACTCTGCTAACGGACTTGTCTACTGCCGCGTCTCATACCGAAATCTCGCGCCGGTGGGCGCCAGGGATTGGAGATCCGAAGAATTTTCTCGAGCACCGAAAAAATGGCTATGATGTTATTCAAATTGATACTGGGACAAGAACAACCATCGGATACGGTAATCCTCGACATTTCTTAGCAGAGCTGTTCGAGGAACTTGACGAATATAAAGCTATTGTGGTAGATCTACCAGCAATCCTTGAATTTTCGGCCTACACAATGAGCCCGATTATCGGGGCATTGAGCTGCGATACAGTGATTATGGTCTGCTCAAAGGGGTTGACTACTTTTGATCAGCTAAAGAAGGGCATCGAGGTTCTCCAAGTCGCAGGGGTGCGGATCGGGGGCACGGTACTCAACGAATTCGGTCAGTGTGCGTTAAAGGCGGGTTCGAAGTACGGCGGACGAGAACTTACAACCGACAAGATTGTTGCGAATCTTGTCGAAAAGGCTACGACCTGAGAGACAGCCAGCTCCTGCAATCGGGGGGGACATAGTGCCAGTTTCCAATCTAACTGCCAAAGCTCTTTATGAAGCCTTCACGCGTCGATCGGCAAAGATCGGGGTTGTAGGCCTCGGCTATGTTGGGCTTCCACTTGCACTCACCGCAGTCCGAGCCGGATTCACCATGCTCGGATTCGACAAAGATGCGTCGCGCGTGACCAAGCTCAACAGCGGCGAGAGCAACATAAAACATATTACTGTTGACATGATGGCCGAGGCTCTCGCCACGCGGCGGTTCAAGGCGACCGCCGACTTCAATCTGCTTGACCAGCCAGACGCCATTCTGATTTGCGTTCCGACGCCGCTAACCCGAAATCGCGAACCCGACCTTTCCTTCATAGTTCAAACTGGACACGCGATCGCCGCGCGACTGCGACCAGGCCAGCTGGTTGTGCTCGAATCTACGACCTATCCCGGCACAACCGATGAGGTTCTTAGACCTATCCTGGAGGCTGGTGGTCTCAGAAGCGGCAAGGACTTCTTTCTTGCTTATTCCCCCGAACGTGAGGACCCAGGCAACCCAAAGTTTACCACATCAAGCATTCCGAAGGTTATTGGTGGAGACGGTAACGATGCTGGCCTAGTTGCCGAGGCGCTCTACCAGCAACTCGTGGCGCAGACAGTGCCAGTATCGACGCCAGCAGCCGCCGAAGCAGTCAAATTGACCGAAAACATCTTCCGCGCGGTAAACATCGCGCTCGTGAACGAACTTAAAGTGGTCTACACTGCGATGGGCATAGATATTTGGGAGATCATCGAAGCGGCCAAAAGCAAGCCGTTCGGGTTCATGCCATTCTATCCTGGCCCAGGCCTCGGCGGTCACTGCATCCCCATTGACCCCTTCTATCTGACGTGGAAGGCGCGCGAGCACGAGATTGCAACCCGGTTTATCGAACTCGCTGGCGAAATAAACACAAGAATGCCTTACGCCGTTTTGGACAAGTTGGTCGAGGCCGTCGATCGACTTGGGGGCCGCTCATTTTCGAATGCCAAAATTCTCGTTATAGGCATTGCCTATAAAAAGAACGTCGACGATATTAGGGAAAGTCCTTCCCTCAAACTGATCGAATTGATTGAAAGGCGCGGCGGGTCCGCGAGCTACCATGACCCGTTTGTCGACGCGATACCTGTCACGCGCGACCACCCCACACTGGGTGGTCGTCGCTCCGTGCCATTGACAGTGCAAACCGTCGCTGATTCAGACGCCGTTCTTATTGCGACTGATCACGACAGCGTCGACTACCGCTTGGTCGTGGAACACGCGTCGATAGTGATCGACACCCGCAACGTCTGCCATCGTGCCGGACTTGATCATAAGAAGATTCTCAAGGCTTAGGTGCGCCGGCAATGGGGGCTACCAGATAAATGACTGGGTTGCGCCGTTCGCGATCACAGCTGACGCGGGTCATCGGTAAAGTCAGGAAGCGCAGCGTCGAAGAATTGCATGTACGATCTATTCAATGGTTAACCTCGCTCGGCGAAAGGTCGGGCCTGTTTGGCAGCGCCTCGCTTCCGGATGACGCCGCGTTCCTCGACCATTTTCGAGCGCCGCTCCGCAGCGCCGGGACTTTGCTGGACTATTTCCGTTCACAAGCGTCATCGACGCCTTTGCCGGGGCTTCGGGATGTTGCGGCGACAGCCGCCGCGCTGCCCAAATGCAGCCTGCCGCGGATCATCGCGGAGGCGGACGCGATCCTTGACAATCGCTTTTCGCTTTTCGGCGGTCAGGAGTTCCATTTTGGTAACCCCGTTAACTGGCACTTGGAACCGCGCGCTGGATGCGTTGTTCCGCGGCGTCATTGGAGCCAAATCGACTTCCTCGATCCCTTGGTCGCAGGCGACAAGAAGATCATTTGGGAACTTAATCGTCAGCAGTACTTATTGACACTTGGTCGCGCCTACGCGCGCACGGGGGATGAGCGCTACTGCACAGGCTTCCTCAACCACGTTGAGGCCTGGATGGCTGGAAACCCGCCAAAATTCGGCATCAACTGGACGAGCGCGCTCGAGGTCGCTTACCGGTCAATCGCCTGGCTGTGGGCTCTCATGTTTTTCCGCTCATCAACCCGCCTAACTCCGCAGGACTTCTTGACCATTTTGAAACAACTCGCTGCGAACGGCCGTCATATCGAATCTTACCTTTCTATCTTTTTCAGCCCCAACACGCACCTGACCGGCGAGGCGCTTGGCCTTTACTGCCTCGGGACGCTTGCGCCTTTCCTACCCGAGGCGGAGAGGTGGCGAGCGACAGGCAGAGCAATTTTGCTGCAGCAATTGCCAAAGCAGGTGCGTGACGACGGAACCTACTTCGAGAACGCCACATACTACCATCGTTACACCTTGGATATTTATCTGTACTTCGCGGTGCTGGCCAGCGGTCGGGGCGAACCCCTCGACCCTTCTTCATTGGCGCGCATCGAATCTCTCGCGGGCGCCCTACAGGTCCTAATCAAACCGGACGGAACCCACGGCTTCTTCGGTGACGACGATGGCGGCCGACTGCTTCCACTTGACTCGGCCGCCCCAAACGATTTCCGACCAGCGCTCTGCAACGCGGCGGTCTTTTTCGACCGCGCCGATTACAAAGCCGCGGCCGGAAATTTGGCCGAAGAGACAATTTGGTTGTTCGGTCCAGCGAGTTCCGCCCGCTATGACCGTCTCGCGGATGTACCGACGCCGTCCGGCTCCTGCGCCCTTCGTGATGGTGGACTCTTTGTCATGCGAGACAGCGGCGCGCGTGCGGCCAACCAGCTGATTATTGATTGCGGGCCGCACGGCGCGCTGAATTGCGGCCATGCGCACGCTGACGCGCTGGCCTTCGAACTGGTGGCGCATGGCCGATCCCTTTTGATGGACGCCGGGACGTTCACCTATACGGGCTCGCGGGAGGCGCGCCGTCGTTTCCGGAGCACGGAATGTCACAATGCTTTCACGGTTGACGGGGCGTCGTCCTCGGAGCCGGCTGGTCCGTTCAGCTGGGCCAGTATAGCCGGCTGCCGAGTCCTCGATTGGCAGTCGAGCGATCGCTTCGACCTTTTTGAGGGGGAGCACGATGGATTCCAACGCCTATTAAATCCCGCGACCTACAAGCGAAGCATTGTCTTCATAAAAGGCAGTTACTGGATCCTACGCGATCAGGCGGCGTCTACCGGCGTTCACGACTTCGCCCAACATTTCCTCTTCAGCCCCGACGCGACACCCCGCCTGATTTCCCAATCCATCGACGCCGGCATTACGATCTGTCGTGAACAAACTCCCGGAGAACCTGGACTCGATATTGTGACGTTTTCGGATCAGGGATCCTGGGTCATTAAGGATGGATCGGTATCGACCCGCTATGCTGAGCAGCGAATTGCCAAGGCTGCTATGTTCACCGTGTCCGCGGCCGCCTCAGCCGATCTCATCACTTTTCTCTTGCCCCGCGCGGCCGACTCAGCGGGAAATTTGCCCAAACAGGTCGCAGCCCACGGCGGGCGGGCTTTCATTTTGCATCACAGCCGCGACAAGGGATTTTCGGATCTATTCGTTGTTCGGCGCGACGCGACGATCGCTGCTGCCGAATTTGCAAGCGATGCGGCCTGGCTCTGGGTACGCAAGCGGGAAAACAGACTCATTGAACTTATTATGAGGAGCGGAAGTTGGATCGAACTCGACGGCGAAATGATATTTCGTTCGCGAAGCTCGTGTTCGCTCATACTCCGTCGCGACGTCGATACCCTCTTTGTTGATACGAAGGCGCCAATCGATTTCAAGCTAGCGGGTCTTGGATGCACATCGGTCGTCCTTGGCGGCCAACGGATTGCTACAGATGGCAGGACTATATTGGAGTTCGTAAGTGGCGGTCTGGCGCAGTGAGCGGGAACATTGCTTAAACAAAGGCGCATCTGATGTGTGGGATCAATGGAATTGCTTCCACCAAGCGACCAGTGGACCGCTCTATCCTAGAAGCGATGCGAGATGTGATCAGGCATCGCGGCCCAGATGGAGAGGGTTTATATCTAAAGGACAATATAGGACTCGGCCACCGCAGGCTGAGCATTGTTGACGTCGCCCTAGGCCGCCAGCCGATGACTAATGAAGACGGACGCGTCGTCATCGTGTACAATGGTGAAATTTACAATCACGCAGACTGGAGGCCTAGCCTGGAACAGCGTGGACATGTCTATCGCACCCATTGCGACACTGAAACTATTCTGCATTTATATGAAGAACATGGTGTCGAAGTTGTGAACAAATTGCGCGGCATGTTCGCATTCGCGATCTGGGATGACCGGCAGCAACTGTTATTCTTGGCCCGCGATCGATTCGGCGTCAAACCACTTTATTATTATCACGCGTCCGATGGATCGCTGTATTTTGCTTCCGAAATCAAATCGCTATTGGCTACAAGGTCGTTAGCGGCAAGCATCAACTTCGCTGCTATGCCAGACTTTCTTGCCAATCACGCGCCGTCCGGCGAGATGACCCTGTTTGAAGGCGTCCGCAAGCTGCTGCCTGGACATACGCTGATCTGGCGGGACGGGCGCGTTGAGATCCAACGCTACTGGAATATCAGTTTTGCTGACGTCGATTTTGCTCCCGGTAAGTCTGACAACGACTACGTGGCGGAATGGTCCGAGCTCTTCCGCGAATCCGTTCGGTTGCGACTGATGGCCGACGTCCCGCTCGGAATGTTCCTATCGGGCGGCATCGACTCCTCGGCCATCGCGGCGACGATGAGCAAGATGGTGTCCCAGCCTATCAAGACCTTCTCTGTGGCGTTTGCAGAACGGGAGGCCAATGAGCTCGAATTTGCCCGCCTCGTCGCCAAGCGCTTCGGGACTGACCATCACGAAATCGTTGTTTCACCTAACGCGTTTTTTGACCGACTTCCCGAGCTTGTATGGCATGAGGACGAACCCCTCGCGCACCCGAGCAGCGTTGCTCTGAACTTTGTATCAACGCTGGCCGCGCAGCATGTGAAGGTTGTGCTAACGGGGGAGGGCAGTGACGAGATGCTCGGCGGGTACGACCGGTACAGAAAGACAATCTATAACTTGATCCTCGGTCGCTACTATCACGGACTCACCAGTGAGAAGGTCCGATGCTCCGTGATGGCAATTATGGGACGGATGCTGAGGCCGACCCGATTGAATGATAAGCTACGCCGTACTTTTTTGCACCTCGATCCGACGTTGGAGAAGATCTATTTCAATAATTTTGCCGTATTCCCTCTGGAAACCCAGCCGTGCCTGTTGTCCTCGGAGGTGAAAGCCCAAGTCGGCGAGATGCGTCCTTATGTTGAGATGAACCGTCTTCTCGAAGACGTGCCATCCGCATCAATGCTAAATAAGCTTCTCTACGTCGATATACATACCTATTTGCAGGAGCTCCTTATGAAGCAAGATCAGATGAGCATGGCTGCGTCAATTGAATCCCGCGTTCCCTTCCTCGATCACAAGCTTTGCGAGTTCACTGCACGAATGCCCGGACGGCTCAAGTTGCGCGGAATTACGACAAAGTGGGTGCTGCGGCAGAGCATGAAGGACCTGCTCCCTCCTGAAATCTTGAAAAGGCGAAAGATGGGATTTCCCGTGCCACTCGCGCAATGGTTCCGCGGCCCGTTTAGCTGGGTCCTTGACGAGTATCTGCTGAGTGCAACGGCATTGCGGCGTGGGATTTTCAACCCCGCGTTTGTCGCTCAGCTGGTGAAGCGCCATCAATCCGGCGCCGAAAACAATGCGCAACGATTATGGGCGCTTGTCAATTTCGAGATTTGGTGCCGCAGATTCCTTGGACCGTGACTTATCTGTGGCTTCGCGGATCGTCACGGTCGCCCCGCCGACAATGTAGCTACGCGTCTAC
>Ga0335085_10014994_pt1 | contig 11273 bp, 11 predicted proteins | sample Lox_Sample_45_FD_206712 | JGI IMG/M metagenome (GOLD analysis project Ga0335085, IMG submission 206712) | Soil microbial communities from Loxahatchee National Wildlife Refuge, Florida, United States - Lox_Sample_4.5 | ecosystem: Environmental > Terrestrial > Soil > Wetlands | place: USA... | reverse complement strand
CGCACTACCGCGACCTGTTCGACTACTGGGCGCGCGGCAACTACTTCCCCATGTTCTTCAGCCGTTCGAAGATCGAGTCGGTGACCGAGGAGAGGCAGACGCTCGAACCCGGCACGCCTCCAACGCGCTCGTCACGACAGGGCCGATAAGGCAGGAAAGTCAGGTAGGTCAGGTGAATCAGGTGGGGCGATTCACCCGACTACCTGACCCACCCGACCTCCCAGACCTACTTCGGAGGCGGCGGGACCAGGCACGCGGCGGTGCTCGTGTTGCCGGAGCCGTCCGTCCGGACGATCAGCGGATCGCCGGGTCCCACGTTGAAGTGCTTGATGGCGAGCGGGCCCATCGTGTTGACGAACTGCACGCCGCTCCGGCCAGGACTCTGCGTCAGCTTGATCGTCTCGCCGCTCGCCAGCGTCACGCCGCCGAGCGTCAGCGTCGTCGCGCCGCACGAGTCGCTGGCGGTCACGAGGTAGAACCCGTCCTCGTTCGTCTTGTCCGCCTTCGGAATGTTGTTGCCGCTCGGGTTGACGCTCTGCACGCACGCCACAGCCGGCGGCGTGACGTCGACGACGGTCACGGTTCCCGTGCACGTGGCCGTGGCGCCGAAGCTGTCGGTGGCGGTGAGCGTCACGTTCGTCGTGCCGAGCGAGTACGGCCCGGCCGGCGACTGCGTGACGGTGACCGCGTCGCCGTCAGGATCGAACGATCCGTTGTCGATCGACGCCGGAACCGCCGCACACGACGCACCCGTCGCGATGACGACGTTCTGGCACAGCGCCACCGGCGGCGCGTTCCACACTACCGTGACGTCATTGCTCAAGTGAGTGTTGTTCAGGATGTCGACGAAGCTCGCGTGCAGCGTGTCGGTGCCGAACACCGCGCTCGAATACGGGAACGACGCCTGGCCCGATCCGTTGGTGACCGCCGTGCCCGAGACGCCGGCATTCGGACCGCTCGCCACCGTGAACGTCACGGTGATGTTCGCCTGCCCGATATTGTCCGCGTCCACGACCGTCGCGGTCACCGTCGCCGTCGCGCCCGTCAGGTGCGCCTGCGTCGGCGGCGCGAGCGAGATGCCGGACGCCGGCAGCGCACGGCAGGCCGTCCGGATTGAACTGCTGTTCGAGCATCAGGTCGAACACCGTGCGGAGGTGCGATGTCGGTCCGAACGTGAACCAGAAATCCTCGCCCTCGTAGACGACGAGTCCGCCGTTGGGCGTCCGGGCGTACGCCTCGACGAAGCCGTCGTTTCCGAGCGTGTTCTGCGCGGTGATCGATCCGCACCAGTTCGGATTGAAGGTGACGAACGTGTTGGCGTCGCCCACCGAGTCGGACGAAATCGGTCCAACCGAGAGCCCCGTCGTCAACGTGCTGGCCTGCACGTTCGTGTACGACCCGCTCGCCCCTTCAGGCCCCGGCGTGCTGGCGGTGAACGGGAACAGGAACGTGCTGTAGTCGGCGACCTGCGGATCCGCATCGAAGCAGCGGTCCGCGTCGAAGATCAGCACCTTGCCGCTGCCCGCGGTCAGGTAGGCGTTGATCGCGGCCATCGTCGCGGGATGGCTGCCGATGTCGCAGACCTCGTAGAGGATCACGGTATCGAAGCCGCTCAATGCGGCAACGCCGCTGGTGTCGATCGTTGCGACGGAGACGTTCGTCACCGTCACCGTCAGCGCGCTGTCGCCGGTGGTGTACGTGCCGTTGTTCGGCACGGGCGACCCCGTGATCGCGTTGACGAAGATGCTCGAGCCGGGGAATGTGCCGTCATCGGATCCGCTGCCGAGATCGTTGATGTAGGCGACGTGATTGGTCACGGTCGCCGCATGGGTGGTGGTGGCTGCGGCGCTGACGAGCACCGAAGCGGTGACGGCCGCCGTGAGGAACCGCCGGAGGGAACTTCCTGCGTGCATCGCTGTCCTCCTGTGAAAGATCGCGAGGGGAGGTCGCGGACGTGCACGCTAGCAGAGGACACTGCGCGCGTTGAATTCTCCAGAACGGGTACCACTTCCGTCGCACGTGTTCGTGGATGCGGCCGTTACTTGTGCGACGGATCAGTCCCGTAACCAGATGTGCTCCGTTTGTGAACACGCGCGTATCTTTCGCGTGCATCGTTCCGTGCAATCGCAGGCACTTAACCGACGGCATGGTATTTGGTGATGCACGAGTGCAATGCGCGTCGACCGTGGTCTCAAAACTCGTCGTGACCGGCAGCGAGTCCGCATCCGCGAGCTGTCCGACCGTCTGATCTTCTCGTTGAAGATCGAGACGCAGGAGGCGCTGCGCGCCGAATTGCAGACCGCGATCCGCGACGCACGCCGGGAGCTCGCCGACGGCCGCCACGACGAACGGCGGGACATCAAGCCGACTGCCACGCGGCGGGCGAAGGCTGTATGAGACGGCGGCAGGCGGACCGATCGACGTTTGGCATGCTGCCGCCGGCGGCGAAAGCTTATGTCGCCATCGTGTCGGCCGCCGGCATCGCCTGCCTCGGAGCAGCCGCGGCTTATCTGCGCTTCGACCACCTTGCGCTGTTCATCTCGCTTCTCGCCCTCGCCGTCGTCTCGGCGACGGCGAAGATCGAGTTGCCGCTCGGCCGCAGCCAGTCGAACCTGTCGCTGTCGCAGGCCGTGATTTTCTGGGCGCTGTTCGCGCTCGCTCCGGCGGATGCCATCTGCCTCGGCGCCGTCAGCGCGCTCGCACAATCCACGCTGCGCGTGGGCGAACCGAATCCGCTGTACCGCATCGTGTTCAGCGTGGCCGCGTTGCCGCTGACGGTCGGGGTCGCCACGCTGCCGCTGACGTTCGGTCTCGCGTCGAGCCATCCCTCGTCGTTGCTCGAGTGCCTGCGCGCCGCCGCGGTTGTGGCGCCGCTGTACTTCTTCGTCAACACCGCGCTGGTGGCGCTCGCGATTGCGCTCTCGACTCGTCAGGGCGCGGCCGGCATCTGGCACCGGAATTTCCTGTGGAGCGCGCCGAGCTATCTGGTCGGCGCCACGCTGGCCGCGGTCGCCACGGCGGCGACGGCGCGCGGCTGGTTCGGCTGGCTCGTGCTGCTTGCGGTGCCGCTCTATCTCGTATTCCGCAGCTACGACACGGTGGTCGCGCGCCTGCGAGAAGAGCAGGCCGAAACGCGTCGCGCGATGGACGTGCAGCTCGCGACGATCGAGGCGCTCGCGCTCGCGATCGAGGCGAAGGCGGGCTGCACCCCGGACCATATCCGCTCCATTCAGCAGTACGCGGGGACGCTCGCGGTCGCCGCGGGGTTGTCCGATGCCGACGTGCAGGCCGTGAGGACGGCGGCGCTGCTCCACGACGTCGGCAACATGGCCGTTCCGGAACACATCCTGTCGAAGCCGGAAGCGCTCACCGCCGAGGAGTTCGAGCGCATCAAGATCCACCCGCGCGTCGGCGCCGAAATCCTTCGCGACGTCCCGTTCGGCGGGCCGGTCGCCGAGATGGTGCTGTCGCATCACGAGCGCTGGGACGGACTCGGCTATCCGACGGGACTGCGCGGCGACGGCATTCCGCTCGGCGCGCGGATCCTCGCGATTGCCGACTGCTTCAGCACGCTGCAATCCGAGCGCCCTTATCGGCCGGCGCATTCGGAGGAGGGCGCCGTCGCCGTCCTGCGCGAGAGCGCCGGCACGATCTTCGATCCGTCGCTCGTCGATCTGTTCATCGCGCAGATGAAGATGGAGACCGCGGCGCCGGCGCACGCGCCGGTTCCGGACGAGAACCATGGACCAATCGCGCTGCAGGACATCGCGGGCGCGCATCGCGAAGAGCAGACGTTGTACGAGCTTGCGCAGGCGCTGGGATCGAGCCTCGGCGTCGTCGACGCGATGGCGCTGATTCAGGACAAAGTGAGCCGCCTCGTTCCCTTCGCGACGTGCGCGTTGTTCCTGGGAGATGACGCGAACGGGTACGTGTGCCGCTACGCGCACGGCCAGGGCACCGAAGCGCTGCTGAACTGGGCGCCGAAGTCGTGGAGCGATCTCTCGCTGCGACTTCCATCGTCCGCGGACGGCCGCGGCGCGCATGGCGACGAGCTGAAGGCGCTGCTGCCGTGTCCGCTCGTCTTCGAAGGGCAGGTGATCGGCGCGTTGATCGTCTACGACGTCGTCGCCGGCAGCTTCACCGACGACCATCGCCGCGTGCTGCGTCGCGTCAGCGAGCAGGCGGCGGCGGTCGTCTACAACTCTACGAGATTCGAGCAGACGCAGCACGAGTCGCATACCGATCCGCTGACGGGCCTGTCGAACCGCCGATCGCTGGATCGACAGTTCGAGGCGGGGCTCGCGCGGGCAACGCTCGCGGGCACCAGTATCAGCCTGATCGTGCTCGACCTCGATCGGTTGAAGGAAATCAACGACACCTACGGTCACGACGCCGGCGACCGCGCGCTCCGCACCGTCGGCAACGTGCTGCGCTCGACGGTCCGTCAGACCGATCTCTGCACGCGGTTCGCGGGCGACGAATTCATCATCGTGCTGTGGGACTGCAGCCCGGAGAACGAACGCCGGCGCGTGATGGAGGTCCAGAACGCGGTGGCGGCCTCGCCGTTCGAGCCGCGGCCGGGCGTGCTCGTGCCGCTGTCGATCAGCGCCGGGCCGGCGCGCTTCCCGAATGACGGCCAGACATTCGAGGAACTCCTCGCGGCGGCCGACGAACGCATGTATCAGGACAAAGCCGGTCGCCGCTCGCGGAACTCGGGCCGTCACGCAAGGCCGGCGGCGCGCGCGTAAAACAGACTGCGCCGACCGGCCGCCGTCATGGCTGGTCGGTCAGCGCGTGATCCGCGGAGGACGGTTACTTCGCGATCGTCGGGTTCACCCAGCCGTTCTTCATCACGCCGTGCGACGGGCGGAAGCTGAGATAGTCCACGTGGTCGGGAATGTCGTACCAGCCATGGATGACGCCCGGCGGAACGATCAGCACGTCGCCGACCTTCAACTCGACCTTGCGTGAGCCCACCGCCACGCCCCCGCCGCAGCCCGGACCGTTCGGTCCGCCGTCGGGATTGTTCGTGCTGTGCCGGCCGTTGACGAGCGTCCCGTCGATGAACGCCGTGCCGCCGCCGGAGACGATCAAGTAGCCCTCGGTCTGATTGTCATGGGTGATCGCGCCATGCAGTGCGTCGTCCGGCGGATTGGCCATTTGTTGTCCACACGGTGCCGCCTGGGCATTGCCACGCCCGGCGGCGCCGCCGCGAGCGGCCGGAGGATTGGCGTTGAACTCCTTGACGGTCTGCACCTTCTGCTTGCCACGATGGATGATTCCCAGCTCCATGCTCCATCCGTCGCCGATGTCGACGACCCGGGCATTTTCGTCGCGGGTATTCTGGCTTTGCTCCGTCGCGCTGATCTTGTCGATCTCCGCCTTGGTGATCACGGTCGCCGTCGTCGGGTTGCCCGGCCTGGGCTGGGCGTAGAGTGCCGCTGAAATCAGAACGGCCGCCGCGATCGCCACTGTCAGTGCAGCGCTTTTCATGTCGTCCCTCCGTTACCGAATCGAACGGGGATTGTAGCTCTCAATCTCCTCGTGTGCTGAATTTCACCTGCACGTGTGCCACTCCGGCACGCCGGCAGCCGGACGGGCGCGCGTTGAAGTGCGCAGGCGTACGACTGTGTCGACCTTCAGACGCCGGGGTGTCCACGGTCCGGACATTGCTGTTACCCGAGTGTCCGGGTTCCGGACGCTGAATTGTCCGAATTTCGGGAGCAGACACTCGTGGCCGTGCCGATGGCTCGTCAACGCTCGCGTCCGACCGCGGACGCGCGCGCAACTGATTCGATAAGCGCGACGCCGGCTGTCGCGCCGCGCGCCGCGGACCTGCGTCCGTCACCGGACGCGGAACTGCTCGCCCTCAACGCGAAGCTGACGCTTGCGGCGCGGCAATGGCGCACCACGGCCGACGCGATAGACGACGCGCTCGTGCTGATCGACGCCTCGAACAACGTGCTGCGTCTGAACAAGGCGGCGGCCACGTCGCTCGGCGGATCCTCATGGTCCGTGTGGGTTGGAAAGCCGGCGTCCCGTCTTGCCGTCTGCCCCCCGTGGGCGGACGCGCTGCAGCTGGGGCGCACTGCGGTAGCGAAAAAGCGCGTCGTCAGCGACCGTACCCACGATGCGGCGACCGGCCGCACGTGGCAGCTGTGGGCGAGGCCGCTGCCGGATCCCGAGCACTCCGCGGTGCTGCTCGTTGCACGCGACGTGACCGCGTTTCTCCAGCTGCAGGAATCGGTACGCCGTGCGGAAACGATGGCCGTCCTCGGCGAGCTGACTGCCGGCGTGGCGCACGAAGTCCGCAATCCGCTGTTCGCGATCCTGTCGCTCGCCGAAGCCTGGGCGCAGCGGCCCCGGCAGGATCCGACGCCGTATGTCGACGCGCTGCGGCGCGAAGTCTCGCGGCTGCAGACGCTGATGGTGGACTTGCTGGAATTCGGAACGCCGGTGCGGGCGACGTTCGAGCCGCGTCAGTTGAGCGCCGCCGTGCAGGGCGCCGTGCGCGTCTGCCAGGCGCAGGCGGATCTGCGCAACGTCCGCCTGGTCGTGCGGATCCTCTCCGACGGCGAAGTGGCGATGACGCCACGACGGCTCGAACTGGTCTTCGTCAACCTCATTCAGAACGCGATTCAGCACGCGCCCGCGCGCAGCGAAGTGAGCGTCGACATCGACGTGGCGGCCGACGGCCGCGAGCGGGAGCTCAAAGTCGTCGTCAGCGACGCGGGCGAGGGGATCGCGCCGGCGGATCTGCCGCGGCTCTTCACGCCGTTCTTCAGCCGCCGCGCTGGAGGTTTCGGCCTCGGGCTCGCCATCAGCCAGCGCATCGTCGACGAACATCACGGCCGCATTTCGGCGGCGAATCGTCCGGGTGGCGGCGCCGAGATGACCGTCGTCGTGCCGCTTCGCGACGCGTCGAAGGATCCGGAACCGGCGGATCCGGAGGCGGCATGCTGAAGAATCGCATTCTTCTCGTCGACGACGAACCGGGACTGCGGCTGGGGCTCTGTTCGTATCTCGAAAACTGCGGATACGACGTCGCCGAGGCCGGGACGCTCGCCGTGGCCATGGAGCAACTGCATCAGCAGGTGCCGGATCTGGCGCTCGTCGACTACGCGCTGCCGGACGGGAACGCGCTGGACCTGCTCGGCCGCATCAAGAACGACGGGATTGATGTGCCGGTGGTCGTGTTGACCGGCCACGGATCGATTGAGCTTGCGGTGACGGCCGTCAAAGAAGGGGCGGAGCAGTTCCTCACCAAACCGGTCGAGCTCGCGTCGCTCGCGCTCGTCGTTGGTCGTGTCATCGAGCATCAGCAGAACAGCCGCAAGGTCGCCGCCACGCATTCGCGCCAGGCGCCGGCCGGGGACTCGATGTTCTGCGGCCGCAGCGCCGCGGTTCGCGCGCTGGCGCACGAAGCGCAAACGGCGGCGGCGTGCGACGCGCCCATTCTGATCGAAGGCGAAACGGGGACAGGCAAGGGCCGGCTCGCGCGCTGGATTCACGGCGCGAGCGGTCGTGCGCATGAATCGTTCGTCGATCTCAACTGCGCCGGCCTGCCGCGCGATCTCCTCGAGTCCGAACTGTTCGGTCACGAGAAGGGCGCTTTCACCGGCGCCGTGGGATCGAAGCCGGGTCTCGTGGAGGCCGCGCATCGCGGGACGATGTTTCTCGACGAGATCGGCGACACCGACCTCGCCGTCCAGCCCAAGCTGCTGAAGATCGTCGAAGAGAAGCGCTTCAGGCGTCTCGGCGACGTCGCCGAACGGCGCGTCGACGTGCGATTCGTGGCGGCGACCAACAAGAGCCTCACGGCGCTCGTCGACGAAGGCAAGTTCCGCGAGGACCTCTACTACCGGATCAACACGCTCGTGCTGCGCCTGCCGCCGCTGCGGCATCGCAAGGGCGACATCGCGACGCTCGCGGATCAGGTCGTGCAGCAGCTCGCGCGCGAAATCGGACGCGCGGCGCCGCGGATCGAGGCCGACGCGGTCGACGCGCTGGTCGCGCACAGCTGGCCCGGAAACATCCGGGAGCTGCGAAACGTGCTCGAGCGTGCGCTGCTCGTCACGAAGAACGGCCCGCTGCGCGCCGACGATCTGCGTCTGAACGCCGGAGCGCGCCGGCCGCCGGCGTCAGCCGAAGCGGAAACGCTTCGGGAAGTCGAGTGGCAGCACATTCAGCGCGTGCTGGCCGAGGAAAAGGGCAGTGTGGGACGCGCGTGCAAACGCCTTGGCATCCCGAGAAGCTCGCTCTACGACAAGCTCAAGCTGCGCGAGGAACGGCCGGCGTCGGCCGTCTGACGCGTAAACGACGCGGCGATTAGACGGGGCATCGCCCCGAGCATCGCGACGTGTACCGCGCCGCCACGCGCGATGGCTTCTGCCGGCATCCCAAAGACGACGCACGACGCCTCCGCCTCCGCGACTGTGATCGCCCCCGCGTCGCGCAACGCGACCATGCCGGCCGCGCCGTCCGAACCCATGCCGGTCAGCAACAGCGCGACGGTGGGGACTCCTCGCAGATCGGCTACCGATCGAAAGAGGACATCGACTGCCGGACGCTGATAGTGGACGGGCGCTCCCGACGTGAGCGCCGCGTGCAGCTCGTTCCCTCGACTCTTCACGAGCAAGTGGTAGTTGCCCGGTGCGACGTATCCGACGCCGCGCTGCAGCACCTGATCGTGATACGCCTCCACGACGCGCATCGGGCAGACCGAGTCGAGGCGCGCGGCAAAGACGCGCGTGAAGTTCGCGGGCATGTGCTGGACGATGACGATCGGCGGCGTGTCCGCCGGCAGGTGCTTCAAGAGCGTCTCGATCGCGCGCGTGCCGCCGGTGGACGCGCCGATCACGATGAGCCCGTCCGCGTGCGCCAGTGACGCGGCGCTGGGCGCCGGACTGGAGTAGGCCATGAGGCGCGCGAATCGCACCGGACGTCCTGTCCGGATTGCACGAATGCAATATTTCAAACGGTCGGTGACGTCGCTGACCGTGTAAGGCCCGCCGGGTTTCGCGATGACGTCCACGGCGCCGGCCGCCAGGGCGTCGACGGTCGCCGCCGAGCCGGTCTGCGTCAGCGAGCTGAGGATGATGACGGGAAGACGCCGAGACGACATCAGCTCGCGAAGGAACGTCAGGCCGTCCATGCGCGGCATCTCGATGTCGAGCGTCAGCACGTCCGGCTTGTGCAACGCGATCAGCTCGCGCGCGACGAACGGATCCGACGCGACGCCGACGACCTCCATATCGGGTTCGTTCTGCAGCGCGTGCGACAGCATCCGGCGGACGATGGCCGAATCGTCGACGATGAGCACGCGCGTGCGACGAACCGTCTGTGGCATCGATTAGGCCCGCACGCAGACGTCCACGGCGACCGGCCGGTCGTCGATCGCCGCGAGCACGCGGACGTCTCCCGTTTCGCCGACGTGCGAGGCCGGCGTCACACGCGGCCGGCTCAACGTGAACGCGTGCCCGCCCGCCACGCGCGTGAGCCACATGCCGCAGACCATGTTCGAGAATTCCCCGACCACGTCCACGACGAGGTCGGTGCTGGGAAGCGGTTCGGCCGGGTCGCGGCCCGTGAACGCGTCGAACAGCGTCCGCGCGAGAATCTCGGGCACCGTGCACGAGACAGAGCCCGCGAGGCCGTCCTGCTCGAACTGCACCGTCGCCGTGAACCACTGCGGCACCCGTCGCGCTTCCAGGTGAAACACGTCGTCGTGGCCGGGTTCTGCCACTGAGAAGAAGCTGCGTTCGGCGACGCTGCGGACGGCGTCGAACAGCGCGACCGCCGCGGCGTCACTGTGAATCAGCGCCGGCCAGCCGGCCGTCTGCGATGGACGTGAGGACATCTCTCAAGACCTCCGGGCTGAATGGTTTTTCGAGATAGCAGCGGACGTCGAGGCTGGCCGCCTCTTCGCGCCGGACCGTGGAGCCGTCGGTCGAAATGATCACGCGGCTCAACCCGCGCCACCGTTCGTCGAGCGCAATCGCGCGCAGCATGTCCGCGCCGTTCATCACCGGCATGTTGATGTCGGTCAGGAGCAGGTGCACGTCGTGCGCGCGCAGGATCGCCAGGCCTTCTTCGCCGTTGCCGGCTTCGAGAATGCCGTCGACGGGAACGTCGGTCAGCTTGATGACGCGCTTGATCATCGCGCGCATCATGACCGAGTCGTCGACGATGAGAATCCGCATGATTCACAGCTCCTTGCACGCGTCCTGGTTGAAGACGAGCAGACGCCCGGTCGTGACCGACAGGTGCAGCGTCCGTGCCGCGGTGCCGCCGACGTCCTGGCGGGCGACGAAGACGCCGTTGCGCCAGAGGAGATTCCGCGCCGCGAGCACGTTGCGCCGGCCCGTGTTGAACGTGACGTCCGGCGGACCGACCATCTCGGCGCCGCCCACGAGCTTGACGATGGCGCGGCGTCGAACCAGCCCCTGTTGCGCCGCGGCGCTCAGCAAGAGAGGAATGCCGGTGTCCGCGAAGACCGCCGGCTGCAGGCGGGCACGATCCGGGTTGATCCGCGCCTCGGGCAGCAGGAAGTGGAGCAGTCCCGCAACCGTGGTGTGCGGGTCGAACAGGCACACCGCGACGCAACTGCCGAGGCCGTGCGTCATGAGGACGTCGCCCGCGCGGCTCGAGACGGCCCATTCGCCGATGCCCACGACGTGACGGCGCGTCGCCGGAACGATGCCGACCGCAGCGTCGAGTGTGCTTCTCATACGGCGTCACGCCGGTACACGGCCGGCGCCACCCACGTCAGCCCGTGCGAGAGCGAATTCAAGCTCTCGGAATGTGAGGTGAAGAGATAGCCGCCGGGCCCGAGCCGCGCCTCCAGTTGCTGGATCACCCGCTGCTGCGTGTCGCGGTCGAAATAGATCAGCGCGTTGCGGCAGAAGATGAAATCCAGCGGGCGCCCCGGCGGCGGCGGATCGAGCAGGTTCAGCTGCCGGAATTCGACGAGCCGCTTCACCGGCCCGATCACCTTCACGGTCGCCGCCGAACGCTCGAAGTACTTCAAGACGATGTGGCGCGGAAGGCCGGCGACACGCTCCGCCCGGTACTCGCCCGTCGCCGCGCGCTCCAGCACGGGCGCCGAGAGATCCGACGCGAGCAGCCGGAACCGCTGCGCGGCCGTGTCGGCGAGCAGTTCGCAGGCCGTCATCGCAATCGTGTACGGTTCCTCGCCAGACGAGCATGCGGCGCTCCAGCCGAGGATCGGCGTCCGCCCGGCGCGCGCGTGCAGCGGCGGGAGCACCACTCGC
>Ga0335085_10014993_pt1 | contig 11274 bp, 7 predicted proteins | sample Lox_Sample_45_FD_206712 | JGI IMG/M metagenome (GOLD analysis project Ga0335085, IMG submission 206712) | Soil microbial communities from Loxahatchee National Wildlife Refuge, Florida, United States - Lox_Sample_4.5 | ecosystem: Environmental > Terrestrial > Soil > Wetlands | place: USA: Florida... | reverse complement strand
GGCGCTGGTTCAATACGCCGCAACCACCTTGAGCACCTACCGGCACTGGGAAGATGGCTGTGCGGCCCTGGACCAGGCGCTGGAGATCGCCGGAGCGGCCAGCGCCACGGCCGTGATCCCTCTTGTCCTGGCGAAACTCGCAGGCCTTACGTTCAGCCGCGGCAAGATCCAGGAGGGGTTCGCCACACTGCACCGTGCGCGAGCGGCTGCCGAGACCGCCGGGGACAGCGCGGCTCTGCTGGAGTTGGCCGTCCACGAAAGCTGGTACTTGCTGGTTATGGGCAACTTCGCCAGCGCGGAGGAGGTGGCGCTGCGCGGCCTGCGCGCCGCCCGCCGGGCCGGCCTCGATTCCTGGTTCCGTACCACATACCTGGTGGCCAACGCAGCCGAGGCGATGTGGTCTCGGGGACACACAGCCGACGCCGGGGCACTGGTCGATCCGCTCACCACCGGGCCGCCCGGCCGAGACGACTGGTTTTTGCACCTGACCCGAGCCCTGCTCGACATGCTCCGCGGCGACCACGCGGCGGCCGCCGCCCGGCAGCGGCAGGTCAACGCCCTGACCGGCCACTTCTCAAGCATCGAAGTCGACTACGAAGCCGCGCGGCTAACTGTGGAGGTGGCGCTGTGGGCCGGGCGCCCAGGCGACGCCCTCCAGCAGGTCCGGCAGGCGCTCGCCCCCGGCGAGGACCTGCAGGTCTTGGATGTCGGCTGCGGGGAGCTTCTGTCGGCGGGCATGCGCGCCTGTTCCGACCTGGCCGAGCGGGCCCGGGCGCGCCGCGACCACCACGCGGCCCGCGCCGCGCAGACCGCCGCCAGCGAGCTGGCCTCCATCTTGGAGCGGATGGCCAGCGCCCCGTTCACCGACCGCCCCTTCGCGGCGGCAATCCCCGCCAACCGCGCCGCCTGGGATGCTGAACAGACCCGGCTGGCCGGATCGAGCGACCCCGCTGCGTGGCACGCGGCCGCCAAAACCTGGGAAAGCCTCGGCTGGCCACACCGCGCCGCCTACGCCTGGTGGCGGCACGCCCAGGCGCAACTGGACGCCGGACAGCCCGCCACCGCCGCCACTACCTCGCTGCGGGCGGCTGCGGCCGCTGCCAAGGGTCACGCACCGCTGTCAGCACAGGTCCACGCCCTGGCACAGCGGGCCCGCATCCCGCTCCAGACCCCGCCCGCGGCCCCACGGCCAGCTCAGGTGCTGGCCCCCTACGGGCTCACCGAAAGGGAACTGCTGGTGCTGCGCCTGCTGGGGATCGGCCGCACCAACGCCCAGATCGGCGCCGAGCTGTACATCAGCCCCAAAACCGCCAGCGTCCATGTGACCAGCATCTTGCGCAAGCTTGGCGTGTCCGGCCGGGTGCAGGCCGCCGCGCTGGCCGAACGCGCCGGCCTCCTCGACGAGCAGCAGGCCTAAGGCCATCTGGCGGAAATCTAAGGACCCGCCAGCCCCACAACGGCGCGGTTGCCCGATCCGCGCGGCCCGGCCTTCGCCGCATCCTCGGGACAAAGCCCAGCTCGCTCACCGGGAGGCCGCAATGCATCCAGCACTCCACTACCAACTGGCGCAGGCCCGGATAGCCGACCTGCATAGCCAGGCCGAGCAGGCAAGGATGGCCCGGGCCGCGCGCCTGGCCCGCCGCGCACACACGCCACAGCACCGCCACCATATGCGCGCACTGACAGCCGCCATGGCCCGCCGGGTGCACACCGCCCGCCAGGCCCGGCGGCTGCGCGCCCAGCTCCAGACCCAGACCACCACCGACCAGTGATCAGCTGGCGGCCACCGCCGGCAACCCCAGCCCCAGCGACTATCAGGAGGTCACCATGAACCGCACCCGCCGATTCCGGCCCATCCGCCGCCTGGCCAGCATCCTGGCCGCACTGGCCGCCGCCTTGCTGGCCGCCACCACCGCGGCCCCGGCTGCGTTCGCCACCTTGCCACCACCCGAGCCAGGCGGGACCGCTCGGGTGCCACCGCCCGCAATCCATGCGGTCGTGGTCGGCGGCATGCCCGGCTGGCAGATCGCCCTCATCGCCGTAGCCGCCGCGGTCGTGGCCGCCGCCGTCGCGGTGCTCGCCGACCGGGCCCGGGCCGCCCGCCGGCACCAGGCCGCGAGCGCCGCCTGAATCATGACCACGGCACCGCTGGCCCCGACGGCTGTGCCCACCCATCCGCACCACCGCGGGGCGCCGCCCTCACGCCAGCCGATTCCCCATGCCCGCCGGTGGGCGGTGCAGCCACCGGCCGGCCGGTTCCCGTCCTCGAGGCAGGCGGGTGCGAGGCGAAGGAGAACACGATCATGACTGCTGAAGCGGGCCCCGTCCCCGGTGGGGTTGCGGTCACGGACCTGGTGATGCGCGCGCGCGACGGCGACCAGCAGGCGTGGGATGCGATCATCGAGCGGTACGCCCCGCTGGTGTGGTCGATCTGCCGCCGCTACCGGCTGGCCGGCGCCGACGCCGAAGACGCCGGCCAGGCCGTCTGGCTCTCTCTGATGGACCACATCGGCCAGATCCGCGACCCGGCCGCCCTGCCCGGCTGGCTGGCCACCACCACCGGCCGCGAATGCGGCCGGCTCGTGCGCTCGGCACGCAGAACCAGCCCCCCCGGCCAGATGCTGGACGCCGAGGACATGCCCGACGAGCACGCCGCGCGGGCCGACGACGAGCTGCTGGCCGCGGAGCGGCATGCGGCGCTGCGAGAGGCGCTCGCCGCTCTGCCGCTGCCGTGCCAGCGGCTGATCGCCCTGCTGGCCCAGGACCCTCCCGTGCCCTACGCCCAGATCAGCGCCCGGCTGGGCATCCCGCCCGGCAGCATCGGGCCCACCCGCCGCCGCTGCCTGGCCAAACTGCGCCGCCATCCGGCCATCACCGCCCTGACCGCCGCCGAACCCGCCAGTGTTGAGCCATGAGCCATCCGGGCCAGGCCGTGAGGCCATGACGACCGTTCCATGGCCACCAACAGTTGCCCCGGCGACACTAGGACCCCGCGCCAGCCAACAGCTGGTGCCGCCGCGCCTATCCACAATCACCGGGGGTTGCCTGGTAAGCGCCTGGCCGCTCGGCGGCGACCCGCCCGCCCTGGCCCTGGTCTCAGTTTTGGTCTCATTCACTCCTGTCCGGGGCCGTTCACCGGTGGCCGCGGTCCGCGCGTCTGCACTGGTCAGGGACGCTGGCGGCCGGTGGTGAACAGTGGTGCGCAGTCCTCGAAAGCGTGTGAGGGGGCAACCCCTCCGTGGGTTCAAATTCCACCTCCACCGCCACTGACCGGCAACAGGACCGGCCCTGGCGGGCGGCAAGAGGCAGCCCCCCGGACGCTGGCACCACTGCTGGGGTTCCGTTACTCGTTGGCCCGGCGCAGCGCCGGCCTGCTGACCGGATCCGGCTACCGCAGGGACAGCGTCAGCAGCCCGGGCCGGATGGCGGGGGGCACTCGGGGCCGATGTGCTGGACGGCCTTGGCCAGCAGGGCGTGCAGGGTTTGCCGTTCGGCGCCGGTGAGCGGCCCGAGGATCTGGTCGTCCACACGGAGCAGCGACCGGTCCAGGTCGGCGAGAAGCTGCTCGCCCTGGGGGGACAGGGCGATGATCGCCCGGCGCCGGTCGGCGCGGTCGCGGCGCCGTTCGATGAGGCCCGCGTCTTCGAGGCTGTTCAGGACCGCGACCAGGTTGGTGGCATCGATGCCGATCAGCTCGGCGAGCGCCTGCTGGGCCGACGGTCCCCGGTCCCGCAGGTGCTGGAGGGTGAGCAGTTCGGTCGGGCGCAGGCCGGTGGGCGCGATCACCTGCTCCATCTGCCGCCGGGTGCCGCGGGCCAGCTGGGCGATCAGCAGGCTGGACGCGCCCTGCACCCGGGAGCCGGAACTGGTCACGGCCATGTGATCGAGTGTACCGGACCAACAGCTTGCGCTTTATAAATCAATTATGTAATGTCAAGGATTGATAGATTGTCAACCACATGCGCACCGTGGACGCCCTGGTCAGGAGGCCAGCCCATGAGCAGCACTCTCACCGACCCGGGCTCGCCCAACCTCGAGTTCGAGCGCCCGGCCGGCCGCGCCCGCCTCGAACGAACCGCCGCCGCGCTGGCCAGCCGCGGCTTCGTGGCCCAGATCGCCGACAGCTCCAAGGAAGCCCGGCGGCTGGTCCTCGAGGCGATCCCGGACGGCGCCGAGGTCCACGTCGCCCTGTCCGAGACCATGCGCGAGCTCGGCATCACGGCCGAGATCGACCAGTCCGGGCGCTATGACTCGGTCCGCTCCCGGCTGACGGCGCTCGACCGGGCGACACAGGCCCGCCAGATGGCCAAGATCGGCGCCGCGCCCGACTACATCGTCGGCAGCGCGCACGCGGTCACCGACGACGGCGAGATCATCGTGGGCTCCGGCTCGGGCAGCCAGCTCGGCGCCTACGCCTACGCCGCCGGTCACGTCATCCTCGTCGTCGGGCACCAAAAGCTCGTCCGCGACCTCGGCGAAGGCCTGCGCCGCGTCCGCGAGTACAGCCTGCCGCGCGAACACACCCGCATGCAGAGTGCCGGCCGCGCCGGAAGCATGCTCACCAAGACACTGATCATCCACAGCGACCCCACCAGCCGGATCACCGTCATCCTTGTCCCCGAGACACTCGGCTTCTGACCCGCGGCGCGCTGGCTGCCCCGCCGTAGCCCAGCCGTTCACCGGCGAACGCGGGCCGCCGGCCCGGCCAGGTCAGGTATGCTCGCGGCCGGTGGCGGACGGCGCTGCGCAATCCCGCAAGCGTGTGAGGGGGCAACCCCTCCGAGGGCTCAGGTCCCACCTTCACCGCCACCCGCCGCGGGCGGGGCAGATGCGGCCACGTGCGCCTCTGCCTGTCCCAGCCGCGGCCCCCCGCCGCCTGCCGTGAGTGAAACCTGGCCGGGGGAGCAGATCGAGTGGAGCCGCAGAGCACGGGGTTGTTCATCCTTCTGCTGGCGGTTTTCGGCGCGCTGCTGGCCTGCGTGGCGCTGTCCAAGCAGCCGGTCTTCCGGGTCCTGGCCGCCAGCCTGGCCTTTATCCCGGCCATGCTGTTCGGCGTGGCGGCGGTGAACAAGTATTACGACTACTACCAGACCTGGGGCGCCGCGGCCGCCGACCTCACCGGCCAGGGCCTGAGCACGGCCACCTCCCTGCCCAGCGGCACCCCCGCGCAGCGGCTGACGGCGATCCTCGGCCAGGTGACGGACAGCAGGGTCGCAGCCCAGCTCGGTGAGACGGTCCGCCTGTCGGTCACCGGCCGCCGCAGTCACATCGAGCGGACCGTCTATGTCTACCTGCCGCCGCAGTACTTCCAGGCCGCGTTCCGCAACCACCGCTTCCCGGCCATCGAGCTCCTCTCGGGGTACCCGGGGGAGCCGCAGGACTGGATCAACGTGGTGGGCATCATCCAGGCCTACGAGGCGCTCCTGCGGGACCACGGGGTCCAGCCGGCGGCGCTGGTCATGCCGGACCCCAACGGCGGCCCGCATACCTCCCTGCAGTGCCTCAATATCGTGCGCGGCCCGCAGGACGCCACCTACCTCGCCCGGGACCTCCCGAACTTCCTGTCGCGGGCCCTGCGGCTGCAGCCTCCCGGGCGGGCCTGGGGCATCGCCGGCTATTCGGAGGGCGGCTACTGCGCCGCCAATCTCGCCCTGCGGTACCCGGGCCGGTACGGCTACGCGGGCGTGCTCAGCGGCTACTTCGTCCCGGGCAACGTCCGGCTGGGCCATCCGGCCGGGATGATCGACCCGTTCCGCGGCAACAGCGCACTCCGCCGGGAGAACACGCCCCTGGACCGGGTGACCGCGCTCCCGCTGGCCGCCAGGATCCCCAAGTTCTGGCTGGGGGCGGGCAGCTACGACCACCGCGATGTGGCGGCGGCACGGGCCTTCCAGCAGCTGGTCCTGGCGCGCCAGCCGAACGTGGTGCTCGATATCGAGCAGGGCGGCGCGCACACCATGACGACCTGGCGGGCCCTGGTCCCGCCGCTGCTGGAGTGGATGACGCCCAAGCTCGCCGAGGCGGCGTCGCGCGCGCCGCCGCCGGCGACGGCCGTGCACGGCACCACGTCACCCATACGGGGCCACGCCCGGACGCGCGCCCGGCCCGGCGGCACCGGGTCCGGGTCGCCGCCGCCCTAGCCGGGACGGCACGCCGCAGCGCTGCCGCCCGATGGCGGCCCGGGTCCCGGCCTTCCAGCTGAGCCGCAGCGGCCGGGCGGCCGGGCGGGCCGTCGTTCCGCATGTGCGGCCCGGGGCCGGTGGCGGAGGGCGTGGCTGCGGCCACCGCTTCAGCTGTGTCTGGTTGGTGCGGTTTTGCCGGGAGGGGTAGATTCTGGAAGGTGAAGCCGGAGGTCATCGAGGAGTCTCCCGCGTCCTCTGGCCATCATGCGCGGGCCGTCCCACGGCCCGGCTTCGAGCTGCCCGAGTCGAAATTCCACCCCCCGGCCGCCCGTCCCGGCATCGTCGCCCGGACGGCCCTGGTCGACCGGCTGGCCGCCGCCCAGGCGCCGGTCATCACCGTGGTCGCCCCACCCGGCTACGGCAAGACCACGCTCATGGCCCAGTGGGCCGAACGGATCGGCCCGCGCGTGGCCTGGGTCTCCTGTGACGACGGGGACAACGACCCCGTCGTGCTGCTGAGCGCGCTGGCGGTGGCGCTGGACCGGATCGAGCCGGTCGACCCGGACATCTTCTGGGCGCTGGCCTCCTCGGGCGCCGGCATCACCGCGGTCCCCCGGTTCGTGTCGGCCATCGCCTCGATGGGCCGGCCGGTCACCGTGCTGCTCGACCACGCGGAGGCGGTGACCAACCGGCAGTGCCTGAACACCATCGCCGAGCTCGTCCTGCACCTCCCGCCCGGCTGGCGGTTCGCGCTGGCCTCACGGGCCGGTCTGCCCCTGCCCGCGGCACGCCTGCGCGCCCAGGGCGGGATCGAGGAGATCGGCGCCGAAGACCTGGCGATGGGACCGCTGGAAGCGGCTCACTTGCTCAAGGGTGCGGGCACCGACCTCGACGAGGCGAGCATTCACGACCTCCTGCAGCGGACCGAGGGGTGGCCGGCCGGGCTGTACATCGCCGCGCTGGCCATGAAGTCGGGGACCAGGCGCAGCGAGGTCGGCTTCACGTTCACCGGCGACGACATCTTCATGGGCGACTACCTGCGCTCCGAGCTCCTCGACCATGTCTCCCGCGCGGAGGCGTCCTTCCTCACCCGCACCTCGGTCCTGGACCGCATGTGCGGCCCACTGTGCGACGCGATCCTGGGTGACAAGGGGTCCGGGCGCGCCCTCGAGCGGATGGAGAGCCGGAACCTGCTGGTGGTCCCGCTCGACCGCCGCCGCGAGTGGTACCGCTATCACCACCTGCTCCGCGAGCTGCTGCGGGCCGAACTCCAGCGGCGTGAGCCCGAGCTGGTCGCCGATCTCCATTTCCGGGCGGCCGCGTGGTTCGAGGCGAACGCGATGCCGGAGGCGGCGATCGAGCACGCCCAGGCGGCCGGGGACTACGACCGGGTGGCCCGCCTGGTCCTGGAACTCCAGCAGCCGGTCTGGGCCAGCGGGCGCGTCGAGACGGTGCTGCGCTGGATGGAGTGGCTCCGGGACGTGCCGGCCGCGGAGCACTTCGGCGCCATCGCCGTGCACGGCTCCCTGATCTTCGCGCTGCTCGGCCGGCCGAGCGAGGCCGAGCGCTGGGCGGCGGCCGTGGAACGCGCCTCCCCGGCGGGGATCCTGCCCGACGGGAGCACGATGGAGGGCACGCTGGCCTACCTGCGCGCGATCTTGTGCCGCAACGGCATCGGCCAGATGCGGCGCGACGCGCAGACGGCCCGGGACGGGCTGAGCCCGTCGAGCCCGTACCGGGTGACGATGCTGTACACCGAGGGCATTTCCTACCTCCTGCAGGGTGACCCCGGCCGGGCCGGCCCCATCCTGGCCCGTGCCGCCGCCGACGCCGCCCAGGCCGGTTCCCTGCCCCTGGCCGCCCTCATCCACGCCGAGCAGTGCAATGTGGCGGCCGAGTCCGGCGACTGGGCGGAGGTCACGGCGCTGGCCAACCGCGCGGTCGCGATCGTGGAGGACGGGCGTCTCGGCGACTACTGGACCAGCGCCCTCGTCTACGCCTGGGCGACCCGGGCCGCGCTGCACGACAAGGACGTCACCCAGGCCCGGTTCTACCTGGGCCGCGCCTCCCGGCTGCGGCCCGTGCTCACGTACGTGCTGCCCGTGGTGTCGGTCCAGTCGCTGCTGGAGATGGCACGCTCCTACCTGACGCTCGCCGACCCCGGCGGCGCCGCGGCCGTGCTGGCGCAGGCGCACGACATCCTCCAGCAGCGGCCCGACCTCGGCGTCCTGGCCGGACAGGCCGGCGAGCTGCGGGCCAAGCTGGCCACGATCAAGGCGGGCGCCGCCGGGGCGTCGTCGCTGACCGCGGCCGAGCTGCGGCTCCTGCCGCTGCTGTCCACGCATCTGTCGTTCCGGGAGATCAGCGAGCGGCTGTTCGTCTCCTCGCACACGGTCAGGACCCAGGCCTACTCCGCGTACCGGAAGCTCGGGGTCTCCTCCCGCAGCGACGCGGTCGCCCGGGCGCACGAGCTCGGCCTGGACGCGCTGTAGCCGAACTCCCGGCTACCCAGGGTTAAACAGTCGGCAAAGTACCTGCTCAGGGGTTGCGTGGGGGCCCGGGCCGCGAAAGGTTCGATTTCATACCAATCGTATGATGCGCGGCCAGGGCGGCAGGCACTTGGGTGGAGGTGAGGGCGAGACCGCCCTCCGTGACGGCCGGGCAACGGCGCCCGGCCGGCACCGGTGATGTGTGACCTCCAGCGGCACGCGGCCCCGGCCGCCGGCCGGGAGAGATGCGGAGAGGTCCCGATGGCGACCCACGCGGCCGAGTCGGTGGCGGCCCTCGCCAGCCGGCCGGCAGCATCCACTGGCATCCCGATCCTGGCATCCAAGATCACGGTGCCAGGTGTGCCGGACTGGACGGTCCCGCGGCCGCGGATCACCAAGCTGATCGCCGAGGGCGCGAGATGGTACCCGCTGACCGTGGTCACCGGCCCCCCCGGCGCCGGCAAGACCATGGCCCTGGCGCTGTGGGCGGCGTCGGACGCCGGGCGGGTGGCCTGGGTTTCCCTGGACGATTACGACAACCAGCCGGGGGTCTTCTGGGCCTACGTCACCGCGTCCCTGCGCCGGTCCGGCGCGGCCGTTCCGAGGACGCCGTCTGCCGCCCCGCGGGGGCGGGCGACAGATCACGAGTTCCTGCTGCGGCTCGCGTCGGCGCTGGCGGCCCAGGCCCCCCCGGTGACGCTGGTCATCGACGATCTCCACGTGCTGACCGACCCGGCGGTGTGCGGTGAGCTTGACTTCCTGCTGCGGAACGTGGGGCCCGCCCTGCGGGTGGTGATCTCCGCACGGGCCGACCCGCTGCTGCCGCTGCACCGTTACCGGCTGGCGGGCGAGCTGACCGAGATCCGGGCCGGCGACCTGGAGTTCAGCACGGCCGAGGCGGCCCTGCTCATGGCCCAGCACGGCTGCACGCTGCCGGCCGACACGCTGGAGTGCCTCACGCGGCGGACGGAGGGCTGGGCGGCCGGCCTCCGGCTGGCCGCGATCTCCATGGGCTCTCATCCCGATCCCGCCCGGTTCGTCCGGGAACTGATCACCGAGGACAGCGCCCTGACCGGCTACCTGGTCGAGGAGGTTCTCAGCACCCAGCCGCCCGAGGTGCGGGAAGTCCTGCTGAGCACGTCCATCCTGGAGCAGGTCAGCCCCGAGGCCGCCAGCGAGCTGACCGGCGACGAGCGGGCCGGCGCGATCCTGTCGGCCGCCGCGCACGCGAACGCGTTCGTGCAGCCGGCCGGCGACGGGTGGTACCGCTATCAGACGCTGTTCGCCGAGGTACTGCGGCTCAAGCTGCGGCACGAGCATCCGGGCCGGGTCGCTGGCCTGCACCGGCGGGCCGCCCGGTGGTACGAGCGGAACGGCTCGCTCACCGACGCCGTGCGGCACGCCGCCCAGGCCGGCGACTGGCCGCTCTCCGCGAGCATGGTCGTCGACGGGCTGGCGATCGGCGAGATCATCGAGCCGCGGGGCGGCCGGTCCCTGGCCGCCGAGCTCCGGGGGATGCCGCACAGCGAGGCCTGGACCGAGCCGCAGCCGTACCTGGTTTCCGCCGCGGCCGCGGTGGCCGCCGGCCAGCCGGAATCCGCGGCCGCCGCGCTGGACGCCGCCGACGGCATCCTTGAGCGCCAGCCCGCCGGCCAGGAGGCGGCCGCCCGGCTGGCCGCCGCGGTGATCCGCCTGGCCGTGGCCCGCCGCGCCGGGGATCTGCCCGCGGCGGTGGCGGCCGCTTCCCGCGCCGAGGCGCTCGCCGGCCAGGTGGCGGACGGCCCGGGCCAGCCCGCCCGGTACCGGCGGATCCGGGCGCGGATGCTGGCCGACTGCGGGGCCGTCGAGCTGTGGTCGGGCCACCTCGACGAGGCGGCCCGGGTCCTCGATTCGGCGGCCGCCGCCGCGGCCGCCGCGGGCGGGGAGCACGAACGGGCCAGCTGCCTCGGGCAGCTCGCGCTGGTGGAGGCCCTGCGCGGCCGCCTGCGCCGCTCCATCAGGCTGGCCACCGAGGCCAGGCTGGCCACCGAGGCGGCGCCCGTGGCCGGCGCGCAGCAGCCCCCGGCCCAGCACCACGGACCGGCGGCGCCCGCCGCGCTGGCCTGGGTGCACCTGGAGCGGGGTGAGCTGCGCGAGGCACGCGGCCGGCTCAAGCAGGTGGACGCCGCGCTCGGCGCCAGCCCGGACCGGCTGATCGGGGCGATGGCCTGCCTGATGGCGGCGTCCGTGGGGCTGGCCGAAGGGCGCGGCGACGTGGCCGCACAGTTTGTGGCCCGGGCGCGGTCGGGGTGGTCGGTCCCGGCCTGGCTCGAGCGGAAACTGAGCCTGGCCGAGTCGCGGGCGTGCGTGGCGGCCGGCGACTCCCGGGCCGCGCTCGCCGCCGCCGAGCGGGCCGGACGCGATGCCCCGCTGGCGGCGGCGCCCGCGCTCGCGGATGCATTCGCGGCCGCCGGGGACGGCGCGAACGCACGGCGCGTGCTCGCGCCCGCGCTGGCCGCCGCCGGCGAGGCGCCGGAACGGGTGCGCCTGCAGGCGTGGCTGGTCGACGCCCGGCTCAGCTACGGCAGCGGTGATGCTGTGCGGGGCCGCCGGTCACTGGCGTCGGCGCTGCGGCTGGCCGCCCGTGAGCAGCTCAGGCTGCCGTTCGTCATGGAGCGCGGCTG
>Ga0335085_10014992_pt1 | contig 11276 bp, 8 predicted proteins | sample Lox_Sample_45_FD_206712 | JGI IMG/M metagenome (GOLD analysis project Ga0335085, IMG submission 206712) | Soil microbial communities from Loxahatchee National Wildlife Refuge, Florida, United States - Lox_Sample_4.5 | ecosystem: Environmental > Terrestrial > Soil > Wetlands | place: USA: Florida... | reverse complement strand
CCGCCAGGCTCACGAGTTTTACACCGAACGCGCGCACGCCGACTCCGGCCGCATCGCCCAGGCCTTCCTCGCCGAGCGCGGGTTCTCGATGGACGACGCGGCCAGGTTCGGCGTCGGCTACTCCCCGGCCGCGTGGGACGAGCTGACCAAGCTGCTGCGGGCCCGCGGCTTCACCGAGGACGAACTGATCAAGGCCGGCCTGGCCCGCCGGACCAGCCGCGGCGGACTGATCGACATGTTCCGCGGCCGGCTGATGTGGCCGATCAGGGACCTGACGGGGGAGACGATCGCGTTCGGCGCGCGCAAGCTCAACCCCGACGACGATCCCAAGTACCTGAACACCCCGGAAACGCAGATCTTCAAGAAAAGCCAGGTGCTGTACGGCGCCGACCTGGCCAAGCGGGAGATCGCCAAGCGGCGCCAGGCGGTGATCGTCGAGGGGTACACCGACGTGATGGCCTGCCACCTGTCCGGGGTGCCGACGGCGGTGGCGACGAGCGGCACGTCCTTCGGCGAGGATCACGTGAAGATCCTGCGCCGGCTGATCATGGACACCGACGGGTCCGCGGGCGAGGTCATCTTCACGTTCGACGGCGACGCGGCCGGTCAGAAGGCGGCCCTGCGCGCGTTCACCCTTGAGGAAAAGTTCGTCACGCAGACGTTCGTCGCCGTACAGCCCGAGGGCCTCGACCCCTGCGACCTGCGGCTGAAGCACGGCGAGGCCGCCGTCCGCGACCTCGTGGCGCGACGGGTGCCGCTATTCGAGTTCGCGATCAAGTCGGTGCTCGGCAAGCATGACCTGGACACGCGCGAGGGGCAGTTCGCCGCGATCGACGAGGCCGCGCCGATCATCGTCCGGATCAAGGACCGCTCGAAGTGGAAGCAGTACGCCGTCGACCTCGACCGCTGGATCGGCTTCATGGACGAGCGGTACATCCTGGACCGGGTCCGTCACGCCGCCGGAGCCATGAAGGCGACGCGTGGCACCCCCACTCGTTCGGGAACTGCCAGCGAGGCACCGGACGCCAACGGCCAGCGGCGCGCGAACGCGAGCCAGGGGCGGGCCGGCCGGCCCTACGACCGCAATGACCCGGTGCTGCGGGTCGAGCGGGAGGCGCTCAAGCTCGCGGTGCAGTGGCCCGCGCTGACCGGCCCCGAGTTCGACGCGCTGGGTGCGGCCGCGTTCAGCGTGCCGGTCCACGCCGCCTTGTTCGGGCTGATCGTCGGCTGCGGCGGGGTGGGGACGGCTGGCCGGGCCCGGGACTGGGCGGCCGCGCTGCTTGAGGCGGCGCCGGACGACCGGGCCCGGTCGTTCGTGACCGAGCTGGCCGCGGAGCCGCTGCAGGTGGCCGCCGACCCGGACGAGAAATACGCCGAAGTCATCCTCGCCCGGGTCGGGGAGCTGGCCGTCGGGCGCGAGATCGCCGCGATCAAGGCGAAGCTGCAGCGGATGAACCCGGAGGAAGACCAGGCAGGATACGGCCGGATCTTCGGGGAACTGGTCGCGCTCGAACAGCGCCGCAAGTGGCTGCTCGACCGGGCGACCCGCAGTTAATCTCCCGGGGGGACGACCCCCCGTACCCCCCGACTGCGCTACCGCGCGACATTGGCCACTGTATTACTGCGGTCGCCGATGACTGCTCATGCGGGGTATTCCCGGGCCCAGGATGGCTCTTGGCCGCTAGTCAGAAAGACATTACCGGGTGTTCTTACTCAGGTTGCGAGCAGGTTAAACCTCAGGTCAGAGTAATAAAATTGGGTCCCCCGAAACCAGGGTGACGAGGGGCACACTAGTCGGGTGAGCCTCACCGTAGTAACGAGCGGACCATCGCTTACAGCGCAGTTGACGGACCTCGTGGCGCTCGGGCGTTCGCGGGGTTTCGTGACGATGGGGGACGTCACCACGGCAATCGACCGGGCCGAGCTAACCGGGGACGCACTAGACGGGGTAGTGCGGGTGCTCGCGGACGAGGGCATTGAAGTCCTCGACCAGCAGGTCGAAGAGGAACCTGATACCAAACTTCCCGATACCGACGCCGATGTCGCGCGCCGCGCCGGGACAAGCGACCTGGTGCGGATCTACCTGCGGGAGATCGGCCGGGTACCGCTGCTCACCGCCGAGGACGAGGTGGAGCTGGCCAAGGCAATCGAGGCCGGCCTGTACGCCGAGGAGAAGCTGACCAGCGGGTTCACGCTCTCCACCGGCGGCCGCGCCGACCTGGAATGGCTGGCCGCCGACGGCGTCCGTGGCAAGCAGCGGCTGATCGAGGCGAACCTGCGGCTCGTCGTATCGATCGCCAAGCGCTATATCGGCCGGGGCCTGGTCTTCCTGGACCTGATCCAGGAGGGGAACCTGGGGCTGATCCGCGCGGTGGAGAAGTTCGACTACACCCGCGGGTACAAGTTCTCGACCTACGCGACCTGGTGGATCCGCCAGGCGATCACGAGGGCGATCGCCGACCAGGCACGGACCATCCGGGTGCCGGTGCACATGGTCGAGACGATCAACAAGCTCGCCCGGGTGACGCGCCAGCTGCACCAGGAACTCGGCCGCGAGGCGACCGTCGAGGAACTCGCCGCCGAACTCGGCGTGGAGCCGGAACGGGTCGCGGAGATCCAGCGGATCGCACAGGAACCGGTGTCGCTCCAGTCGCCGATCGGCGAGGAAGAGTCCGACCTCGGTGACTTCATCGAGGACGCGGACGCGGTGGTGCCGATCGAGGCCGCGGCCTTCATCATGCTTCAGGACCAGCTCGACCGGGTGCTGTGCGAGCTGTCGGAGCGGGAGCAGCGGATCATCCAGCTCCGCTTCGGTCTCTCCGACGGGCATCCGCGGACGCTGGAGGAGGTCGGCCGGGAGTTCGGCGTGACCCGCGAGCGGATCAGGCAGATCGAGTCCAAGACCCTGGCCAAGCTCCGCCACCCGTCCCGCGCCCTGCTGCTGCGGGAGTACCTGGACTAGGCGGGCGGCTAGCCCCCGTGTTGGCTAGCCCCCGTGTTGGCCAGCACCGTGTTGGCCAGCACCGGGTTGGCTGGTACGGGGGCCGGAAAGCCAGACAGGCTGGCACCGACGACGGAGTCGGTGCCAGCCTGTCGGCGTATCAGGAGCCTGCCTCAGGGCGTGTCGGGAGTGTAGTGTGAGCGGACGCCGTTCGCCTGGGACGGCGAACCCTCCGCGGGGTAGATGAGCTTGCCGTCCGGCGTCACGTTGTCCTCGACGACCGGCTCGGTCCCGCTGCCGCCGTTCGTGCCGCCTAGTCGGCCAGGGAGCTTGCTCGTAGCCGCCTGCTTGGCGCTGGCCACGTACTTCGGCACCTGCGAGACCTGTGCCTGCGCCGTCTTGGCGGCGTTGGACGCCGCGTTCTTGGCGTAGTCCGGCGCCTTAGCCGCCGCCGTCTTCGCCAGTTCGGTCGCCTTGGTCTGGGCGGCGCTCGTCGCCTGCTGCACTTTTGGGTGCCCGGCGATCTGCTGTCCGTATCCCTTCATCTTGTCGTACGCGCCGCGGCCCGCCCGGGCACCGGCGACGAAGCCAACAGCGACGCCCGCGATGAAAATTGCCTTATATCGCATCTGGTCCCCTTTTTTCCAGTGCGAGCGTCGATGTCGCTAGACCATCCCCACTCCCCGACGCCGCATGCGTTCCGGCTAGCCAGCGCTATGACGCGATGGCCGTTCCAGGCTATCTATCCTTCGCTGGCGGAAGCTACCCACCCCAGGCCCGGTTATCCCTGGAAGTCGGCGGCGCGGTGGATGGCGTGCATGCCACAGGCACCCCCCAAAGTGCGCTACGCTTATGCCGAGCACCGCAACGGGTCGGGTTTCCGGCCCGCCGCAACTCAATCTGGGGTAGCTCAATCGGCAGAGCCACCGGCTGTTAACCGGTAGGTTGCGAGTTCGAGTCTCGCCCCCAGAGCTCTTTCGGGCACGCCTTGCGCCTTAACCCGCCAAACGGCGCTCATTGGTGCTTGTCCGCACCAATGAGCCGTTGGCGACAGGCAAGCGTAAGCGGCAGCGAGCATGACGTTCGCGACGGTGATCGTGCCGTCAGGGGTTATGGCGGTCGTCGCACGCCTGCCCAGGGAAGATCACCGGTCCTATGCCAGGCATGGCCTGGCCCCGGGCGCGGGCCAGTAGAGCCTGCGCCGCCTGCGGGCCGTTCTCACCGGTTACCGACATGCGCGCCGCGATAAGTCCCGAGACGATGGGTGTCGAGAAGGACGTACCGCTCCACCGGCACATGCCGTCGAAGCGCGCCCGGCGGCCGGTATTCGGGGGTTCGACGTACCAGAACTCACCCGTTGCGTACGCGTTGACCAGCCCCTCGCCCGGCGCGTAGACGTCCACCCACGGTCCGTAGTTGCTAAAGTACGCTCGGCTGCGCCAGTTCGCGCTGAGAGCGCCTACGCTCACCGCCCAGTCGAATGCCGCGGGCCAGAACGGGCGTCTTGACCCGTCGTTTCCTGCGGCTGCCACCAGCGCGACGCCCGGATAGTTTTTCAACTGCTCTCGAACGACCTCGAAACCCAGTGAAGCGATGTCCTTCCTGGTGTTGGTGCCGAAGTCAAGCGAAATGACATTCGCGCCTTTCTTGAGCTCATCAGAAAACTGTTTGATCAGGTCGGATTCGTATATCGCGCCTACTCTTTGGAACGTGCGGCGGACCTCCACCTCGGCCCGGGGAGCCATGGTCCGCACCACGCCGGCCACAAAGGTTCCGTGGCCAGCGTAAGGAAGGATGTGGGACGGGTCGATCGGCTCGATGTCGCCCCCGACATCGGCCAGCCAGGAATGCTCCTGTGCCGCGTCTTTCACTATGCCGCTGTCCAGAACGGCTACCAAGACACCATGGCCGTCGCAGGGCTCCGTGGAAACTCCCGGGTCCGGCGGTGCTCCCGCGGGGACCTGCTCAGGCTCTGTGGCAGGACAGGTGCTGCCGGTGCCGCAAATGTAGAAGATGTGATCCGGTGTGACGATTCCCTCGCCAAGTGCCCGGTCCACGGTCTGACAGGCTTCCTCGACGGTTAGGCCTGCTTCGGCAAGCCGAAGCAGGGTCAGGCCGCGCAGGTTGTTCTCGCCTTGCACCGGCTCGCCGCGCACGATCTCCGTGACCCGCACGGCATCGGCGTCACGAACGAGAATGCTGTGGTCCCGGTAGAGGTAATCGACGTAGTCGATGTTCACTTTGTCTGCATTGTCCCAATCGGGTGGCCAGACCGCCGCGTCTTCCAACCCCTCTTCCGCACCAGGAACGCCATGCAAGATCAAATCAATCTGCGCTTCGAGACGACTTCGCGGCTCGCTGTTGCCTTCATCGCCATTCCGCATGTCCGCCCCCATCTCGCATTTGCTAGGTCCTAGGAACTGTTTAGCATCAAATGCATGAAAGGCGGAGAGGCTGACGGGGAAGATTTGCCTTCCGATCCGGCCGGGCTGCTTCCGCTGGCGCTATCGCGGCCAGCGGAGGCCCTGCGCGCCGCGCGCGCTGTGCTAGCCGGTCAGCCCGGCTCCAGTGACTCCTCGTTCGCGCACCAGGCGATCGGGATCGTGCTGCGCGACCGCGGCGATCTCCGCGGAGCGATCGCCGAGCTGCGGGCCGGACTCCGGCTGGCCCGCGCGTCAGGCCAGCCCGAGCGTGAAATCGACGTGCGGGCCACCCTCGGGACCGCACTCGCCTGGAGCGGCCGTAGTCGGCAAGGACTGGCCCTGCTTGATCAGGCGGTGACGGGCGCCCGCGGTGAGCTGGCCGGACGGGTGCTGATGCGACGCGCCACCATCTTCCAGCACTTGGGCCGGTTCCGCGATGCCCACGAAGACCTGAGCCGGGCTCTCCCGTATCTCCGCCGGGCTGGCGACTCGATATGGGAGGCCCGGTCGCTGACTTGGCGAGCCGAAGCGTTTCTCGCGCTTGGCCTGCCTGGGCGGGCGACGGCCGACTACGCCCGCGCCGAGGAGCTGTTCGCGACCAGCGGGCAGGACCTCGAATACGCTAAAGCCAGGCACAATCTCGGGCTGGTGGCGCTGAGCCGGGGCGACCTGCCCGGGGCGCTCGGCTACTTCGACGAGGCGGAAACCCGTTACGACACACTGGGCGAAAGAAATCCCGACCTCGCCATCGACCGCTGCCGGACGCTGCTGGCCGCCGGCCTCGCGGCCGAGGCGGTGCGCGAAGCGGACAGTGCGCTCAGCCGGATGTCTCCGGGAGGAGGGATCCCGTACAAGCGGGCGGAACTCGTCTTCGCCGCGGCCAACGCCGCTCTGGCGGCGGGCGACCCAGCCGCCGCCCGCGAACGGGCGCGGCAGGCGCACCGGCTGTTCCGAGCGCAGGGCCGGGATGTGTGGGAGGCGCGGTCAGGTCTCGTCCTTGCCCAGGCCAGGTACGCGGCCGGCGAGCGGTCCGGTCGGCTGTTCCGTTATACCGAGCAGGTTGCCGCCGGCCTCGATGCTGCCAGAGCTAGCGAGGGAACGTCGGCGCACCTGCTGGCCGGCCGGGTTGCCCTCGGTTTGGGCCGGCTATCCGACGCCGACCAGCACCTTGAGCACGCCGCGCGGTCACGCCGCCGCGGACCGCCGCTGTCCCGCAGCGTGGCCTGGCTCGCCCGGGCGCTGCTGGCCGACGCGCGCGGCGACGTACGAGGTACCCTCGCGGCCTGCACGCGCGGGCTCGACGCTCTTGATGAGCACCAGATCACGCTCGGGGCTACAGAACTGCGCGCCCATGGGACGGCGCATGGGACCGAGCTGGCTCTGCTGGCCCAGCGCGAAACGCTCCGGCGCGGTGACGTGCCTCGGCTGCTGTTCTGGAGTGAACGCTGGCGAGCGACGACGCTGGCCGCGCGCGGCGGATTGCCCCGGCACGACCCGGAGCTGGTGGCCGAGCTGGAAGCGCTCCGCGGCGTGACCCGGCTGGTCGAGGCCGGCGACAGGGACGGGCCTCGCCGGAACGCACTCGAACATGAGCGGCGGCGGCTTGAGGCAGCGGTGCAGGCCCGGATACGGAGGTCGCCGGGCGGCTACACCCGGCGCTCGGCGGGCTTCGACATCGGTGCGCTGTTCGATGACCTCGACGGGAGCACCCTGATCGAGCTGGTCGAGGTCGACGGCGTGCTCTACGCGATCGTGGTCGCCGGCCGGCGGGTGCGGCTGCACAGGATAGGCGCCGTCGCCGAGCGCGAGGTCCAGCTGAGCCGCTTCGTCCTGCGCCGTCTCGCCCAGCGCCCGCCATGGCCGGGCGACGAACTGATGCTGACCCAGCGCGGCGCCATACTGGAGAAATCGCTACTTGGCCCGGCCGTGACCGCGCTCGGGGACGGCCCGCTCGTCATCGTGCCGCCGGGCCGGCTGGGTGCCGTGCCCTGGACACTCATGCCGTCGTTGCGGGACCGCGTGGTGACGGTGGCGCCGTCCGCGGCGGCCTGGATGCGTGCCCGGCGCGAGAAACCGCCACAGGAGCGGCGTACTGCCCTCATCGTGGGTCCCGGGCTGGTCGGCGCGGGCGCGGAGGTAATGCAGCTGCACGCTAGCTATCCCGAAGCTGTGCTGCTAGGTCAGGGCAGCGCCACGGCGGGGCGGGTACTCCGTGCGCTGGACGGCGCGTGGCTCGCGCATATCGCCGCGCACGGCATGTTCCGCGCCGACAACCCGCTGTTCTCGTGCCTTCAGCTCGACGACGGGCCGCTCACTGTGCACGACTTCGAACGCCTGGGCCATGCCCCGTACCAGCTGATCTTGTCAAGCTGCGACTCCGGGGTGGCCGCGGCCGTCGGCGCCGACGAGCTCCTTGGCCTCGTGAGCAGCCTGATTCCACTGGGCGCGGCCGGGATCATAGCGAGTGTCGTACCCGTCAACGACATGGCCGTCATGCCGCTGATGCTGGCGCTGCACGATGCCTTGCGAGGAGGAGCGGCACTTCCCGCGGCGCTGTCGGCCGCGCGCGCGGCGACCAGCGGCGACCCGCGGGCGGCGGCGACCGCGTGCTCCTTCGTCGCTCTCGGCGGCTGAGAACGGGGCCCGCTCAGAGCGTGATCCACCCCGTCACCACATCGACCCCGTCCGCCGTGCGGCAGCGCAGGCGGAACGGGCGAACCGGCGTCGGATCGACCGAGAAACAGCCCGTCACGTCAACCGGGGCGACACCGGCCGTGCCAGTCTGTGTCTGCGTCTCGACCGTCCCTTCGCGTGGCGGGATGATCTGGCCGAGAAGGCGTTCGTCGGCGACCTCGAGTTCGATGGACATATGGTCCGAGCTGAAGATGAGGGTCCGGATGGACGCGGTCTCTGACCGCACAGGCGCACCCTGCTCGACGTCGGTGCTGGAGTCGAAGGTGAGCTGTGCGAGTTCGGCGTCGATGTTGTGCCAGGCATGGATGTTCTTCGCGGTATCGATGAATCCGTCCGGGACGGCCTGTCGGACCCGCACCGCCTCGCGCAAGGCAGCCAGCAGCCGTTCGTCATCCAATTCGTTCGGCACGTGCCCTGCCTCCTGGGGAATCGATCTCATCCTCATCGAATCCGATAAGGGAGCTGGACCTGCGCAGCCGTTCCAGGCAACGGGCACGCTGCGGGCCGATGCTGCCTACGGGGATATCGAGGGCAACATGGATCTCCGCGTACGATTGCGGCGGGTCGCTGATGAGCATCGACAGCAGCTGCCGACAGCGCGACGGGAGTTCGGCGAGGGCGGCGCGCAGTCCGGCGTTCCGTTCGGCGGTGATGATCTCCTGCTCGATGGTCGCGGTATCCGGAAGCTGCAGCGCATCCTCTAGGGCGCTGCCCAACTGCTCGAACCTGCGAGCGGCCTTGACCACGCGCAGGCACTCGTGTGCGGTGGTGGCCGCCAGCCAGCCGGGCAGTGCCGCCGGCTCGCGCAGCTTGGCGAGCCGGTCGACCAGCAGGAGCCACACGGTCTGCCCCACATCCTCGGTGTCTTGCCTGCTCAGGTGGTAGCGATTGCAGATCGACCACACGAGCGGCGCGTAGCGCTCGACAATCTCGTTCCACGCGTCCTGATCGCCTGCCGCGGCACCGGTGACCAGGGCCACAACGGACGGATCGTCACGCATTGCCGGTACTCACCTTTGATCGCCCCCGGGATTCGGTATCAGCGGTCCTTACCCACTCGGAGGCACCCGGCCGCCCCGTGATACACCGGGCGGCCCGGATTTCTGCTACGAGAATCTGTCGTATCACGACGGCCGGCTCGGTCTCCGAACCGATGAACGCCAACCCGACAACTGAGGAGATGCGTTATGAGTCATGGCGGAAACCCAGAGGCCGGCACGAACCCCTTCATCGGGATCGACGGTACTGGCTTGACGATCACAAGCCCCAACGGCCCGGACTCCTGGGTGATCCCGGTGAGTGACGACTTCACCGTGGCGATGACCTGGGAGCTGACGGGCTTCTTTGCCCTCTGGCTGGCCGGTCTCGACCTCAGCTACACGGTCACGTACACCTTCGCGGGGCTCGGCACCCCCGACGGTCCCAGGATGAGCGTGTCGCAGAACACGGCGGCCGGACAGACCGTCTACGGACCGCCGGAAACGACGGTGACGGTGACGGCCGGCTCGCTGCCTGTGGGCCAGTATGAACTGCTGGCGACGGTCACGTTCGGCGGCAACCCGCCAATGTCCGCGTACATCGAGATCCCGGTGCTCGAGGTCTACCAGGCATGACACGGATCCGGGGCCGGCCTCATGGGGGCCGGCCCCGGTAGGTCAACCCCGGCCCTGTTCCGGCCCTGAAGCGGCGTCGTCCCAGTCGACGCCGATGTCGTGCAGCCACTGCCGGTCGGGCGCCGCTGGCGCGGGGGCGGCCGTGAGGCCGCCCGCGCGTACCGCTCCCTTGCCGCCCACGTGGATGGCGGTGACGTCCCCTTGCTCAAGCACGAGTTTCTCCACCTGCGGAGGCCATCGCAGCAGGAACCGCCGACCGCAAGCGGGGCAGGTCCATTCCTCTGCCCCGGATTCCGCGCGGCCGCTGAGGACCATCTCGTGCTTGTCCGCCACGGTGCTCACCGATCCCGGTCGTTCTCCGGCAAATCCCCCCTTTTGCCTGCAGTGGTCATCCGCAGCGTACCCAGGCGGCGCGTTGGTTATCTCGCAGAGCGTCCACCATCCGCCCGCGTATCCCCGTCACCGGTCACGGGCAGAACGGGTTCTGCGGCACGCCCGCGCAGGGACTCGGCATGCTGGCCAGCTGGGGCAGGGGCGCCATTACGGTGCGGGTCTGCTTCGGATAGTTCTCCAGCAGCGGCACGCAGGCGGTGATCCCGTATGCGCTGAGCCCGCTGGCGCACGCGAGCTGGGCCGCCAGCGTAAGGTCGTTGCCGGTGCCTTTTGCCGTGCAGGGCTGCCCGTCCGCCTTCGCGCTCTCTATGCCTCCGGGCGCGGAGCTGAGATGCCCGCCGGTGTCGGTGTTGCCGTAGAAGCAGTTCCGCGGGGCGTACTCGCCCAGGGTCTCGGTCGCCAGGTCGGAGTTCGTCGGATTGCCGAAGAACCCGACGTGAGTGAACGTGTTTCCGTAGACCAGATTCCCGCGCGCCTGGTACAGGCACACCCCGGGCAGCGGGTCGTTTCCGATGCCGCCCTGGCAGTGCGAGCCGGGCGGCGGTGTCTCGTTGTCGGGAGCGTCGCTGGTGATGATCCCCCAAGAGCCCTGATCCTGGATCTGGTTACCGGTCAGCGTGTCGTACTCGCCGCCCGCTATCTGCACGCCAGCCCCGATTGGCGCGAGGTCATCGGTAGTCGGCGTGTTCGGGTTGTTGTTGTTCTTGATCAGGTTGTTCTCGATGATCGAGCAGGACTGGGTGGCGCTGCCCGGGCAGCGGCCGTCCTGCGGCGAGGGCGCGTCGTCGTTGTTCATCGAGTTCGGTGCCAGGCCGGCCCGGTTCTGCTCGAATACCGAGTTCTTGATGACCAGTTGCCCGCCGGAGTTTGTCCCGGAATACCCGAGGCCGGAGTTGATCCCGGTGTCGTTCGCCAGCGTGGTATCGCAGACCTGGCGGCACGCGCCCACGTAGTAGGCCGCATCCGCCATGTTGCTGGCGTACGAGTTCGCGATGATCCCCGGGCCGCTTGAGTTGCTGACGAAGATGCCGTACTGCGCCAGTTGCGGGCTGCCGACCTTCGCCGGAGCGTACTCGGAGGTGGCGGTCAGGTACGACCCGGAGTAGGCGCCCAGGCCGATTGTGCCGGTGCCGTCGCCGCCATTCCACCAGATCTCGTTTCCGTAGTCGGTGTCGCCGGCCGCCAGGTAATCGCACACGGTCAGGTTCTCGA
>Ga0335085_10014991_pt1 | contig 11276 bp, 12 predicted proteins | sample Lox_Sample_45_FD_206712 | JGI IMG/M metagenome (GOLD analysis project Ga0335085, IMG submission 206712) | Soil microbial communities from Loxahatchee National Wildlife Refuge, Florida, United States - Lox_Sample_4.5 | ecosystem: Environmental > Terrestrial > Soil > Wetlands | place: USA... | reverse complement strand
GAGGCCATTATCTGAATCAGGTAGAATCCTGGCTTATCGGCATCGGGCGTGCTTGAAAGGCAGAACGCAAGATCGAGCGCGGTTTGAAAATAATGGCTCGCGTAGATTTGTTTTTCCGCAATTGCATTGACTGGATAGCCAGCGATCTTTCCACGCATGACCACCACATGCACAATGCGCAGTGTCGGCTTCAAACCAAAATTCATTTTGGCCCAGTAAAACCTCTCGTCCACGTTTGCCGGCTTCTGAAGTGGATAGCTCAGCAAATAGGGATAGAAAGCCGGCAGCCAGTCTGGCAGCGCCGCTGAGTAACTGAGAATATCCTGGAATTGGCCTGCTATATCAGCGGGTTTTCCCTTATCGTTATATTCGCCTAATGCCGCATTCCCAGCCTGCAGGTAGGCGTTCACCCGCCGCAATGCTCTTTTCTGGACCAGTTGGTTAACTTGTTCTTCCGCGTTAGGGGCTGACCAGTCGATCGTTTGCTGAAAATCCGCGATCGCGCTTCCCGGCAGTTGAATCTGGCACTTGCCGGGAAAGCATTTCCTCAGCGAGCTGATCTCGTCGCTGTCAAACGTGAAGCCTTCCAGATCCGTAAGCTGTGGGGGCGTGCTGAATGTGCCGAAAGCGGTGTAATGGGCCATTTTTGCAAGCCGGTCGATATCGGTCGAGAGCTTGACGTAAGCATCAGGCGGGGCGTTGATGTAGACCGCGCCGAACACGAAAATTTCAGCGGGGGTGCGGGAAGGAAGAGTCTTAGAAACCGCCTTTCCGCTATTAAGGGCTCGAATCTGATCGTCGCGGAGGCCGATTTGCTGTCTGAGGTAAGAGTTTAGGGCACCTGTTTCCTGCGGCCAACAATAGATAGCACCGGCAATCAGTACGATGACCGCAATTGTTCTCAATTGGCCGCCCCCAAGCCATTTAGGATTTGGGACTTTGGATTCGAAATTTAACTCAGACCGGGCGCCCATTCCGAACCTCTTCGATTTGTGAGGCCGATTGTTCAGAAAACAGTGTACCCAAAGGCGTAGGCTAAGGGACCGAGGAACTAAGGGACCGCAGTCATTGTTTGTCGCGGTGCGCGACAACGTAATTCTCGATGCGGTCGTAGACTTCGTTGGTCACAATGCCTTGGTCGAGCAGATCCCGCCTGGTGCGATAAGGACGGAAGCGCACGATGCGCGCGGCCCAGGTGGGGGTCATGCCGGGAATCCTGAGCAGCTCATCGAAGGTGGCCTGGTTGATATCGACGCGCGCTTTGGGCGCGGGAGCCGTGGCCGATGTTTTGGGCGCGCCGTCGGTGTCTCGATCCTGATATTGCGCGGTTGCGGCCAGACAGGCGCCTAGCAGCGTAAGCGACAAAAGCGCTGATTGAAACCGGATTCGCACGCTTTCATTCTGTGCCGTCTGTGAGCCGGCGGCAAGAGGTAGTGTCTCGATTTCACTGCGTTCATCGCTCAGGGGCTAAAGCCTTACTCATTTTGCAGTCTTTTCGGCACGACTGAAGCCGTGCCCTGACACGACGGCCTCAAATTTCAAATTTGACACTACCTGGCAAGGAAAAGATTTGACACCAGGGCGATTTTCCCATAGCTTGGAAATAGATGCAGAGTCTCCGCCATCACGGCCACCATCATCATGGGACATCCATGCCGGCGGACTGCCATGGCCTAAAGTAAACGGCCAGAGAGATCGAAGAGAAACACCGAGCCCGCCGGCGGTTGAAGCCAGCGGGTTTTTTCATGCTTCAAATCAGAATTCAACCCCACACAGGAATGAAAATGAGCGAAACAACTACGACAATCGATTTTGAAAAGATGGATGGCCTCGTGCCGGGAATCGTGCAGGACGCGCGCACGGGCGAGGTGCTGATGCTGGGATTTCTCAATCCCACGAGCTACGCGAAGACGCTGGAAAGCGGATTTGTAACCTTCTGGAGCCGCACGCGCCAGAAGCTGTGGATGAAAGGCGAGACCAGTGGGAACCGTTTGCGTGTGGTTTCGGCGTCAACGGACTGCGATAACGATGCTCTGCTCTTTCGCGTGGTGGTGGAGGGCGACGGCCTGGTGTGCCACGAAGGCACAGTGAGCTGCTTTACAAAACCGATCGCGATGAGTACGGAGGTGAACCGTGGCTAACAAACTTCGCCTGGGAATCCCCAAGGGCAGTTTGCAGGACGCAACGATTGCGCTGTTCAAGCGCGCCGGATGGAATATCTATGCAGACGGCCGCTCCTATTTTCCCTCGATCGACGACAGCGAGATCGAATGCATGTTGATTCGCGCGCAGGAGATGGCGCGCTATGTGGATCACGGCGTGCTCGACGCGGGGTTGACCGGCATCGACTGGGTGATGGAGAGCGGGCTCGATGTGGAAAGCGTCACGACGCTCACCTACGCCAAGCAAAGCCGCCGCAAGGTTCGCTGGGTGCTGGCTGTTCCGGAAGGAAGCGGATACGAGAAGGCCGAGGACCTGGAAGGCAAGATCATCGCCACGGAATTGGTGGAAACCAGCAAACGTTACTTCGCGTCGAAGGGCGTGAATGTGAAGGTGGAGTTCAGCTGGGGCGCTACCGAAGTGAAGCCGCCGATGCTGGCCGACGCGATTATCGAGGTAACGGAAACGGGCAGTTCGCTGAAGGCCAACCACCTGAAGATCATTGATACCGTCATGGAAAGCGAGACGCATTTGATCGCCAGCAAGTCCGCGCTGGCCGATGCGTGGAAGCGGCAGAAGATCGAACAGATCGCGACCATGCTGCGCGGCGCCATCGACGCGCAGGCGCAGGTTGGATTGATGCTGAACGTGAAGCGCGAGAACCTGAACGCGGTGCTGGCCGTTCTTCCAGCGCTGAACTCGCCCACAATCTCGCAACTGAGCGATGCGGAGTGGGTCGCAGTGAACACGATTCTCGAAGAGCGCGTGGCGCGCGACGTGATTCCGCGGTTGAAGGCAGCCGGCGGCGCGGGAATTGTGGAGTATCCGCTGAATAAAGTTGTGCTGTGATTGGTTGATATCGATCGAAGTTCGTGGAGTCTGTGGCCGAATGGTTAGGCACAAGGTTGTGGCCCTTGCCACCCGAGTTCAATTCTCGGCAGACTCCCCAAGAACGGAATCGATGATTTGGGAAGCGACGTTGTAACAGGGCACGACTTTTGTCGCGCCGAAATGCGGGCATAAAATATAGGGGCTTTAGCTCCTGAGGGAACGATGAAGCTCATTTGTACATCGGGCCGCGGCGCGCGGGCCGCGGCGGAGACGATTGCGGCGCTGGAGGGGCGCGGCGGCGCGGCGCTGAATGCGGTGATGCCTGCCGTGAAGCGCATTGTGGCCGATGTGCGCAGAGGCGGCGATCGCGCGCTGATCGGCTACGCGGCGAAGTTCGACGGGCTCGCGGGGCCAGAGGCGTTGCGCGTTTCGGCGGCAGAGATGGCTGCGGCATGGAAGGCGCTCGACCCTAAGTTGCGCGACGCGCTCACGACGGCCGCGGCGCAGATTCGCGCTTTCGCCGAGCGGCAGATGCCGGGATCGTGGAATGCTTCGCGTGTGAAGGGGCTGGCGACCGGGCAGCTTGTGCGACCGCTCGGCTCGGTGGGTTGCTATGTGCCCAGTGGGCGGCATCCGCTGCCTTCCACGTTGCTGATGACGGCGATTCCCGCGCTGGTAGCAGGCGTGCGGCGGATCGTTGCGGTTTCGCCCAAGCCCGCGCCGGAGACTATTGCCGCAGCACATCTCGTTGGGATTACCGAGTTCTACCGGCTGGGCGGCGCGCACGCCGTGGCGGCGCTGGCCTATGGAACGGTGAGCGTTGAGCGTGTAGACAAAATTGTTGGGCCGGGTAATTTGTATGTGACTGCGGCGAAGCGGCTGGCCGCTTTCGACTGCGCGATCGATATGCTGGCTGGGCCGACAGAGATTGTCGTCACCAGCGAAGGCGGCAATGCGGCAGAGATTGCCAGCGATCTTGTGGCGCAGGCGGAGCACGATCCGGAGGCGCTGGCGATTTTTGTTACCACGCGCAAGGACCTGGCCAGAGCGGTGATGGCTGAGGCAAAAGAGCGCAGCCGCGAAAATGCTGTGGCAAAGACGGCGCTCGCGCGGAACGGTCTCGTAATTTTGGCGCGATCGGTCGAAGAGGCACGGCAAATCACGAATCGGCTTGCGCCCGAGCATTTGACCGTGGATGCCGCGAGCGATTTGAAATGGGTGGAGAATGCGGGCTCAGTGTTTGTAGGCCGCTGGTCGCCGCAGCCCATGGGCGACTACATCTCCGGGCCGAACCACACGCTGCCCACGGGCGGCATGGCGCGGGTGCGCGGCGGATTGAGCGTGAATGATTTCGTCAAGCTCATCACGGTGCAGGAGTACACGGCGCAGGGCGTGAGGGCATTGGGGCCAAAGGCCGCGCTGCTGGCCGAGGCTGAAGGGCTTCGAGGTCACGCGGAGGCGATTCGCATGCGGCTTGCGCTAAATGGAGCCGGAGGGAAACGTAAACAGAGGAGGTCCCGTGGCTGACGCGGTAACAACAGCAGCGCCGGCACCGCGCGCACGCGTGCAGGCGATGAAGGAGTATCACCCTCCGCTAGGAAGCCGCGACCGGCTGCGCCTCGACTTCAATGAGAATACGCTGGCGTGTTCGCCGAAGGTGCGCGAGGTGCTTGGGAGGATTTCGGCGGACGCGTTGACGCGTTATCCCGAGCGCGAGCCGGTGGAGGCATTCGTGGCCGCTCATCTGGGGTTGCGCGCGGAGCAGGCGGCGCTGACCAACGGCGTGGATGAGGCGATTCACGTGCTCTTCGAGACATTTCTCGAAGAAGGCGACGAATTGCTACTGCCGGTGCCCACGTACACGATGTACGAGGTGTACGCTTCGGCGACGGATGCGCGCGTAGTCGCGGTGCAGGCCGGGGACGATTTGCAGTTTCCCTTCGAGAGGCTGCTCGGAGCGATTACATCCAGAACGAAGGTGATTGCGATTGCCAATCCGAACAGTCCATCGGGTTCGGTAGCCACACGCGAGCAGCTTCTCGAGCTGGCCAGGCGCGCGCCGCAAGCGGTGCTGCTGGTGGATGAGGCGTACTTTCACTTTTGCGGCGAGACGGTGATGGACCTGGTGGGCACAGTGCCCAATCTGGTTGTGGCGCGAACCTTTTCGAAGGCGTACGGGCTCGCCGGTCTGCGGCTGGGACTGCTGGCCGGGCCCGCAGAACTGATGCGCTGGGTGCGGCGCGTGCTGTCGCCCTATAGCGTGAATTCGCTGGCGCTCGCCTGCCTGCAAGCGGCGATGGAAGACACGGGCTATCTCGACTGGTACGTGGGTGAAGTGTTGAGCGCGCGCGCGGAGTTTGAGACGGCGCTCGACGCGGCCGGGGTAAGGCGCTGGCCCAGCCGCGCGAATTTTATTCTGGTAGAAATCGGCGCGCGACATGCCGAGTTTGTACGCCTGATGCGCGCGGCGGGTGTGCTGGTGCGGGACCGGTCGAGCGATCCGGGGTGCGATGGACGCGTACGCATCACGATTGGGACGCGGGAACAGATGCGGTTGGCTGCGGCGGCATTGAAGGGAGCGATGGCGGCGCTCAAGAGCGGAGGCGAGAAGCGATGACGAGCGGGAAGAACGGAAAGTTGGGCAGGCGCGCAGGCGCGCGTACGGCAACGGTTGTGCGCAAAACCACGGAGACGCGCATCGAGCTTGAGTTGGCCATCGAGGGGCAGGGCCGGTACAACATTTCCACGGGCATTCGCTTTTTCGATCACATGCTGGAACTGTTTACGCGGCACGGAGCGTTCGATCTGGAGCTGAAATGCGACGGCGATTTGGATGTGGACCAGCACCACACGGTGGAAGATGTGGGCACAACGCTGGGCGAGGCCTTCGACCGCGCGCTGGGCGACAAGCGCGGCATTTTGCGCGCCGGGTATTTTGTGATGCCGATGGACGAGGCGCTTGCGATTGCCGCGGTGGATCTGAGCGGACGCGCGGCCTGCGCGGTGGAGACAAAGGTCCGCACAAGGCTGGTGGGCGATTTGCAGAGTGAACTGGTGACGGATTTCTTCGAGGGCTTCGCGCGCGGCGCGCGAGCTAATGTGCACGTGGTGACGATGCACGGCCGTTCGAATCATCACAAGATCGAAGCGATTTTTAAGGCTTTTGCGCGGGCACTGCGCGTGGCGTGCTCGCGGGACAAGCAGTTGGGAAAGATGCTGCCGAGCACGAAGGGATTGCTATAGGCGGGTTAAGGTTCTTGCTATCCCAGGTCCCCAAAAGCGAGGGACCTGGGGCACCCTCGGTTCGTGTTGGGTTGAGATTCGATGGAGAGAATTTCTTGCGGGTCACGGTGATCGACTACAAGGCGGGCAATCTGACATCGGTGCTGAAGACGCTGCGGCACCTGGGCGCGGAGACGATCGTCTGTGACGGCGATCTGTCGCTGGCGGATGCGGCGGAGCGGATTGTATTGCCGGGCGTGGGGCATTTTGCGGCGACGGAAAGGCTGGACGCGACGGGGCTGACGGGCGCGATTCGCGCGGCTGTTGCGCGGGGCGTGCCGTTTTTGGGGATTTGCGTGGGGATGCAGTGGCTGTATGCGGGATCGACAGAGGCGCCTGAGCGGCCGGGACTGGGATGCTTCGCGGAGTCGTGTACGCGGTTTGCCGAAAGCACGGAAAAAGTTCCGCATGTGGGGTGGAATTCACTGGAAGTGCGCGCAGGGTCGCGGCTGCTCAAAGGCGTCGAGGCGGGCGAGTACGTCTACTTTACGCATTCCTATAAAGCTCCCCTGACCGCGGATACCGCGGCCATTACGCGCTACATTGAACCGTTTGCGGCGGCCGTCGAGCGCGGGAACGTGATGGGCGTGCAGTTTCATCCGGAAAAATCGGGCGAGACGGGGCTGAAGATTTTGCGGAATTTTCTGGAGATGAGGCAGTGAAAAACGAAAAGCAACCACAGGTCCTTCGACTCCGCTTGCCGCGCGATGCGCGACATACTTCGCTCAGGATGACAAATCAATCGTTCAACGAGTTTCAGATGGAGGGCACTCGCGCATGCTGACCAAGCGCATCATTGCCTGCCTGGACGTGCACGCGGGGCGCGTGGTGAAGGGCGTGCAATTTGTCGATCTGGTCGACGCGGGCGATCCGGCGACGCAGGCGGCGCGGCACGCACGCGAGGGCGCGGACGAGATTGTGCTGCTCGACATTACGGCGACGCACGAGGGGCGGCAGACGCTGCTCGACACGGTGCGGAGGACGGCGCTCGAATTGTTTGTGCCTTTCTGCGTGGGCGGAGGGATCAGGTCGGCGCGCGATGCGGAGCAGGTGTTCGAAGCGGGCGCGGATAAGGTAAGCATCAATTCCGCGGCGCTGGCCGATCCCACGCTGATCAGCGCCATCGGGCGCAGCTTTGGCGCGCAGGCGGTGGTGGTGGCGATTGACGCTCGGCGCGATCCCGAGGCTACCGATCCGGTGCGCGAGGCGCAGGTGTTTGTGCAGGGTGGGCGGCGCCCCATTGGCCGGACAGTCGTCGAGTGGGCGCGCGAGGCGGAAGAGCGCGGCGCGGGCGAGATTCTGCTCACATCAATGGATGCGGATGGAACACGCGCGGGGTTTGACTGCGAGCTAACCGCGGCAGTGAGCGAGGCCGTGGGCATTCCAGTGATTGCCTCGGGCGGCGCGGGAACGGTGGCGCATTTTGCCGATGTGTTTGCGCGCGGGCGGGCCGATGCGGCGTTGGCGGCGAGCATTTTTCACTTTGGCGTGAAGAGCGCGCGCGCGCTGAAAGAAGATCTCGCGCAGGCGGGCGTACCGGTGAGGCTGCCATGCTGATTCCTTCAATTGATTTGCTGGGCGGGCGCATCGTGCAGCTTGTGCAGGGCGAGAAACTGCGTCTGGCCTTCGACGATTTCGAGTACTGGATTGAGAAGTTCGCGCGCTTTCCCCTCGTGCAGCTGATTGACCTGGACGCAGCGATGCGGCAGGGCGAGAACTCGGCGCTGGTGGAGCAGATTGCCAGTCGGATACCGTGCCAGGCGGGTGGAGGCATTCATTCCATCGAACGGGCGCGGCAATTGCTGGATGCAGGAGCGAAACGCGTGATTATCGGGTCGGCGCTTTTTTCAGGCGAGGGGAAGGTGAACGCGGAGTTCGCGGCGGAGCTTGCCGGGAGCGTGGGGGCGGAGCGTGTGGTGGCCGGGATCGACACGAAAAACGGGCGCATTGCCGTGAGGGGATGGAAAGCGCAGGTTGAGTTGACGCCGGACGAGGCGATTCCGCAGCTCGAACCGTATACGGCGGCGTTTCTCTACACGCACGTTGACACCGAGGGAACGATGCAGGGATTTCCCACGGATGTGGCTGCCCGGCTGCGCAAGCTGACAAAGAGGCAGCTCATTGTGGCAGGGGGAATTCGCAGCCAGCAAGAGGTGGACGCGCTGGATGCGCTGGGCGCGGACGCGGTGGTGGGGATGGCGGTTTACACCGAATTGCTGGCGGTGTAGCAGAAATAGCGAGTCAGCAAGTCAGCGAGTCGGCGAGTCAGCCGACGCGAGGGCCTGCGACAGGCGTGGAGTAGCATACCAACAAGGAGCCCTGGTTCCCCGAGAGGCCCAATTACCCTATGCTGCGAGTTGGATATCCAGCCACAGTCTCAGCTGAATTGCTCGGCGATTTCCCTGATGGCATCGAGCTGATCTCGGTGTCAGACAAATTGGATCGCGACGTCGAAATTGACGTGTGGATTCCCGATCCGTATCAGACCTGGGCTATGCGTGCGTGGCCCCACCTGCGCGGAGTGAAGCTGGTGCTGTCGATGATGGCGGGGACAGAGTGGATTCCCCCGCTGGTGGGCCCGCAGGTGACCATTTGCAATGCGCGCGGCGCGCACAATATTTCCACAGCAGAGTGGACACTGGCGGCCATTTTGGCGACGCTGAAGTATTTTCCGCTCTATCTCGACATACAGCGGTCGGGCGTGTGGAAGCGACGCCGCGAAGTCAGCGCACATTACGCCGAAGTCACTGGCGACACGCGCCCACTCCATCCCGAAGTGATGCTGGAGGAATTGACCGGCAAGACGGTGCTGCTGGTGGGATATGGAGAGATCGGCAAGGAGATCGAGCGGGTGCTGGCGCCGTTTGACGTGGAGATGGTGCGGGTTGCGCGCAGGGAACGCGCGGAGCCCAAGGTTCATGCCGTGAGCGAACTGGACAATTTGCTGCCGCAGGCTGAGGTGGTTGTGCTTATCCTGCCTTACAATGCAGAGACGCGCGGGTTGATCGGCAGCCGGCAGTTCGCGCTCATGCGGCAGGGCGCACTGCTGGTAAATGCCGCGCGCGGGCCGATCGTGGATACCGATGCGCTGGTGGAGGCGCTGAATTCGGGGCGGATTCGCGCCGCACTGGACGTGACCGATCCCGAGCCGCTGCCTGCGGGCCATCCGCTGTGGAGTTGCCCGAATTTGCTGCTCACGCCGCACATTGGCGCATCGAGCCCACAGTTTAGTCCGCGCGCGTTGCGTACGGCGGCAGCCGAGCTGCGGCGTTATATGAACGGCGAACCGCTGCGGAATGTAGTGCAGAAAGGCAGGGATTAGGGACCAGGGACTGGTTGCATCAATCTCTTGAGCCGACTGAGAAACATCCCTCAGGGGCTAAAGCCATCAATTTTATTGGCCCTTTTCGGCACGCGACCCACCCACTGGGTGGGCGCCCCGGCCGTGCCCTTTCAAAACATCATTTATGCAACCGGTTCTAGGGACCAGGGACCAGGGTACAGGGAGCTGCAGCGGCAGCGCGGCGCCAGTCGCGCAGGCCGAGGACGGCGAGCGCGACAAGGCCCGCGTAAAGCACCGCCGTGAGCAGGAGATCTTTGTAGATGTACTCGCCGATGTAGATGGTGTCTACAACAATCCAAAGCCACCAATTGACTATGTGCTTGCGCGCCTGCCACCAACTGGCGACGAGCGAATAGCTGGTGAGCGCGGCGTCGAGATGCGGCAGCGCGGCGTGCATGCGCACGGCGAGCGCGCCGAGCAAGAGGCTTCCAAGCGCGCCGGCGGCCACTGCGAGCAATAGATTTCTGAGCGATAGCGGGACCACGCGGACTTCGCCCTCCGCGCGAACGCCGCGCCACCAGTGCCACCAGCCGTAGAGCGTAAAGGCTACGAAAAAAACCTGCAGCAGCGCATCGGAATAGAGCCGCGCCTGGTAGAAGACGGCGAGGTAGAGGAAATCGGCAACGAGCACCACAGGCCAGCAGATGAGCAGCCGCCTGGTGGTGAGCCAGATACCGAGGGCGGTAATGAGGAAACCGGCGAGCTCGACCGCGTGCGACGCGATGTAGTGCGCCATTGCGGCCCAGATCATGAAGCAGCTACTTTCTGGGGGCGGCCGGAGCCTGCATGCACACGCCGGCGCAGCGCTTCGAGCAGCGTGCGGCCTGCCGCGCTATGGAACCAGCGAGCGTGGCCCACGAGCCAGCCGTCGTAGGCCATGGCTGCTCTTTCTCGAGAGTGCAGCACGCCGAGATAATAATCGGCCTCGGATAACGCGAACTCCGCATGGCAGAGAGCTGTCATGGGCGCGAGCGCGGCAGCTTCTACAGGAGAGAGCGGGCGGAGGGATTCGTAGCCGTCGAGGAGGGCCTCAAGGTGGTCAAGGTGGATGGGCACGGCATCGGGGCGAGCGGGATCGTTGACGAAGACGAGCCACTCGACGATATTGCGCTCGATGGCGTGGGCGAGGTCATGGACGGCGTTGGTGCGGTCGGCGAGGCCGAAGTCGATGATGGCGGTTGCGCGAGCGGCAGAGCTTCGATCGCTCCAGAAGAGATTGGAGCCATGAAGATCGTTGTGGGTCCAGAGGGAGCCAAGCGCGGGCAGGAGCGGCGCCAGCTCGGAATGGAATGGTGTGAGAAGATCGAGGGATCTATCGGCGCAGGCGTGGACGGCGGCGTGGCTGGCGAGCGAAGGGCGCGCGGCGAGATAGCGGCTCATTTCTTCGGCGGGATCGGCGGCGGCGAAAATGCTGAAGCTCGCAACCAGCGGGCGCGGCTTGCGCGGCGGGGCGGTGAAATCCCTGGCGGCAAGATGAAGCTCGGCGAGCGCCACGCCTGCGGAATGCGCGTGGGCGGCGCTGCGGAAGGGCATCCAGGAGATGGCGTCCTCGTAGAGATCGATTCCAGCGGGCCTCTCGTGCACCTCGTAGGTCCACTCGCCCATTTCGATTGCAGATTGACCGGAGGAGGCCGCAAGCAGGCGCGGCACAGATGCGCCA
>Ga0335085_10014990_pt1 | contig 11276 bp, 9 predicted proteins | sample Lox_Sample_45_FD_206712 | JGI IMG/M metagenome (GOLD analysis project Ga0335085, IMG submission 206712) | Soil microbial communities from Loxahatchee National Wildlife Refuge, Florida, United States - Lox_Sample_4.5 | ecosystem: Environmental > Terrestrial > Soil > Wetlands | place: USA: Florida... | reverse complement strand
CCGCGGCGATGAGCCCAGTTCAGCATCGCCTTCCCGCAAAACTCCGGTCCGTTGTCCGTGCGGATCGTCACCGGCGCACCACGCTGGGCGCAGATGCCATCCAGGATCCTCGTGAGGTGATCCCCGCCGATCGTGTGCTCTGGGACGATCGCCACGGACTCATGCGTTGCGTCGTCCACGATGACCAGGAGCTTGATCGTCCGCCCTGAGGCCACCCGATCGAATACGAAGTCCATCGACCAGACTTCGTTGGCTTGCCCTGGACGGATCAGCGGCTGCCGATCACCCACCGGGATCTTCTTGCGCCGCCGGCGCCGAATGTGCAGCTTCTCAAGGCCATACAACCGCTCAACGCGCTTGTGGTTCACGATCTCGCCTGCCTGGCGGAGCTTCAGATAGATCATCTCGGCGCCGTAGCGTCGATGACGCTGTGCAAGGGCTACGATCCGCGCGCGTAATGCGACGTTGCGATCCGGCCGTGGCTCATAGCGCAGCGAGCTCGCGCTCATTCCCACCATCACCAGGCATCGCCGCTCGGTCAGGCCTCGCGTCCTCATCCACCGCACCAGCTCGCGACGCACCGGGGCGGTCACCATTTTTTTCGAAGTGCCTCCCGAGACACTTCGTTCTCGAGCATCGACTCCGCCAGCAGCTTCTTCAGCTTCGCGTTCTCCGCCTCGAGCGCTTTAAGGCGCTTGGCGTCCGAGACATCCATCCCGCCGAACTTGCTGCGCCAGAGGTAGTAGCTGGCCTCGGAGAAGCCGTGCTTGCGGCACAGCTCCTTCACCGGGATACCTCGATCGCCTTCCCGCAAGAACCCGATAATCTGTTCTTCGCTGAATCGCTTCTTCACGTCCAACCTCCCGCCGGGGTTAGACTCTAAACCCTTCCGCTACTCAAAAGCGGGGGGACGTCGTGCCGACATCGAGAATAGCCTGGGCAAAGGCCTGCGGCGCTTCCTGAGGGAGGTTGTGTCCGATGCCTCCGCTGATCGTCCGATGTTGGTACTTGCCCGTGAACTTATTGGCGTAAGCGCTGGGTTCCGGATGTGGCGCTCCGTTGGCATCGCCTTCAAGCGTGATGGTGGGCACAGTCACGGGCGGAAACGTCGCAAGACGTCTCTCGAGCTCGTCATAGCGTGCCTCACCCTGGGCCAGGCCAAGGCGCCATCGATAGTTGTGGATCGCGATGTCCACATGATCGGGGTTGTCGAAGGCCGCCGCCGAGCGATCAAAAGTCGCCTGACTGAAGTTCCATTTGGGCGAAGCCAGCTGCCAGATGAGCCTGCCAAAGTCATGCGTGTACTTGGCATAGCCCGCGCGACCGCGGTCCGTGGCGAAATAGAATTGGTACCACCACTGAAGCTCGGCCGCCGGTGGCAGCGGCACTCTACCGGATGCCTGGCTGCCGATCAGATAGCCACTCACGGAGACCAGGGCCTTGCAGCGCCCGGGCCAGAGAGCCGCAACGATGTCCGCGCTTCGGCCGCCCCAGTCGAAACCGGCGAGCGTCGCGTTCGGGATCTTCAAGGCGTCCATCAGGTCGACGACGTCAACCGCCAAGGCCGCTGGCTGGCCGTTGCGCATCGCCGAGCTCGAAAGAAATCGCGTGCTCCCGTAGCCCCGCAGAAACGGCACGAGTGCCCGGTATCCGGCGGAGGCGAGCAGCGGAGTGACGTCGATGAAGCTGTGGATGTCGTAAGGCCAACCGTGCAGCAGAATGACGGCAGGACCGTCCGCAGGACCTTCCTCGACGTAGCTGACGTTGAGAAGTCCGGCGTTCACCTGCTTGAGCGGAGGGAAAGAGCGACTACTTCCCGTCGTCGTCGGTTTGGGCTTGGCGCCACCGGCGCCTGGGACCTGGGCCTTCGCAAGGCCGGTCGCATCGAGTTGCGAGGCGGCGAGGGCCGTCGCGGCTGCGCCGACGAATTGGCGGCGGTCAAGGGTGCAGGGCATGGGATGTTTCCTTATGACTTGGAGAAACCGCAAACCGGCAACCCCGGATGTGAGCGCAAAGCTCGTGGAGTACCGCGGGGAGCAGGAGGCGACCGGCGAGCTCCGCTGCGCTCTTGAGGGGGAGCCGATCGTGATGAGACTGTGGGTGGTCGAGCCCCGAGTCGCTTTGGAGGCAAGCGCTCTCAGCGAAGTGACTGCCAAGCGACCGGTAATGCAGCTCGTGCAGCAAGATCTGGTACTCCGCATCGGAGTAGGGACAGAGACTGAAGGGCGTACGGCTCTCAGTATAGGTGGCGATAACGGCGCGCCCACGCGATTGCTCACCAGGGATATCGAGGCCAAGGAGCGCGGCAGGAAGTCTCCTGATCCAGCGCCGAGCCACTGCGCCAATTGTTGTCATGCTCGGAGGAAATCACGAGGCGTGCGGATTAGTCGATTGCACGATGGTATCGGCTCCAGGTCGTTGTCAGGGTGGTCATCACAGGCGCCCGTTCCCTTCTACGGCTATAACCGCGCCCGAACGCCAAGGTGTCACCAGGCATCATCAACGCGTTTTGGCGCCAGCACGAGGGGCGGGATCAAGGTGACGATCAGATCGTTCCGATCGACGACGCCGGAAAGAAGTCCGTAAAGCTTCTGAAAAAGGGAACCCTCAAGCTGATCCCGGGTGGTGCGCACGGCATGGCGATCGTTATGGCGGACCGGATCACCAAGAAACTGCTGGACTTCATCCAAGGATGAGTACCGCTCGCTCAGTTGCACCGCACTCGGTTCGCCAATGACCATCGACACCTTTGTCCAATTGCCGCTGGACCAGGCGGAAGCACAACCTCTCTTGCGGCTCGACGGCCACCCTCTTGGCATCCGTGATGCCGGGGGCGCCCTGGCCAGCTGAACCGTTGACTCACCTACACCGCGATCGGAGGACCCCATGGCCGACAAGACCAACATTCGCCCGTTTCAATTCGAGGTGGCGCGGGTGGACCTGGCCGACCTGCGCGCGCGCATCAAGGCAACTCGGTGGCCCGACCGCGAACAGGTGCGTGACGCATCGCAAGGCGTGCAACTCGCGACGATGCAGAAGCTGGCGGACTACTGGCTAAACCACCACGATTGGCGCGCCTGCGAAGCGAAGATCAATGCGGTTCCGAATTTCATAACGGAACTTGACGGGCTCGATATTCACTTCATACACGTGCGCTCCAAGCACGATGGCGCGCTGCCGCTGATTGTTACGCACGGCTGGCCTGGCTCAATCATCGAGCAATTGAAGGTCATTGACCCGTTGACGAACCCGACGGCTCATGGCGGAACGGCAGCGGACGCCTTTCACCTCGTGATTCCCTCCTTGCCGGGCTACGGCTTCTCGGGCAAACCGACGGCGCCGGGATGGAACCCGGTCACGATCGCGAAGGCATGGGCGGCGCTCATGCAGCGCCTCGGCTACACAAAATACGTTGCACAGGGAGGGGACTGGGGCAATGCCGTTTCCGAGGTGATGGCTTTGCAGCAGCCCCCGGGACTGCTCGGTATTCACACCAACATGTCGGCAACGGTTCCGCCCGACGTGTCGAAAGCCCTCTCTGCGGGAGGCCCGCCGCCGGCCGGACTCTCTCCGGATGAGAAGCACGCTTGGGATCAGCTCGATGACTTCTACAGGAATGGCCTCGGCTACGCTAATGAAATGGCTCTGCGTCCGCAAACTCTTTACGGAATCGCTGACTCGCCGGTTGGCCTCGCGGGCTGGATTCTCGATCATGACATTCGCAGCTACCAAATGATTGGGCGCGTCTTCGACGGTACGCCCGCGGGGCTGACGCGTGACGACGTTCTCGACAACATCACGCTCTATTGGCTGACAAACACCGCGATTTCTTCGGCCCGCCTCTATTGGGACACACAGCACAACTTGCCACCGGGCGGCTTCTTCGATGCAAGGGGAGTCAAACTTCCCGTTGGAGTGAGCGCGTTTGCCGAGGAGATCTATCAGGCGCCCGAAAGCTGGGCGAAGCGTGCCTATCCAAATCTCCTCTTCTACAGGAGGCATTCCAAAGGCGGGCACTTCGCAGCATGGGAGCAGCCCGAACTCTTCGTAGCTGACCTGCGGGCGACGTTCACGTCGTTGCGCGAGCAGGGTTGAGCGTCATGAGTGAGCAGTCGCGTTGGTGCGCACGCGTGCTGCGCTCAAAGTGCTGTTTGCGGCGGCGGCGACGGTCGTGGCGGTCGGTAGCTTTCTCGGTGCGCAAGTGAACCGACTCAGGGTCATACCGCGGGCAAGCATCTGACGGTCGACAACAGCCATCACCTTCGACTCCGCTCTGCACACTATCCACAGCGGCCGACACCGCCCGATCCTCGTATGGCCCGAAAGCAATCTGCAGGACGGAACCTGCGGCGGTCGTAAGATTCACCACAGCTCGGCCAGTTCGACTGCGGGGTACTTCAGCAATGCGGCAGCCGGTGCGAAGTATCGAAGCGCCTCTCGAGAGGTCGTAGAGCCGGAGTAGAATCAGTACCGGCACTGTTGCCACCATGGCGAGCGTGCTAAACGGGAGGCGGCAGTTGGCGCGTGAGTAGTTGATAGTCCGTGAGATCCAGATTTTGCTGCTTCTGCTGGTCGCGATTGCTGCGGTCGGGGTCGTGGCGAAACGTACAAACATCCCGCCAGCCATTCTATTGGTGCTGACGGGTGTCCTGCTGGCGCTTGTCCCGGGCCTGCCGGCAGTGCGGCTCGCTCCGGAGCTTGTTCTGCTGCTCGTGCTGCCGCCCCTGATCTACTCGTCTGCGGTTGCAATGAGCTGGCGAGAGTTTCGCTTTAATCTGCGTCCGATTTCGCTCCTCGCCATCGGCTGTGTGCTGTTCACGACTGTGACCGCCGCCGCAGCCACGCATTGGCTGCTGGGCTTTTCCTGGCCGGTGGGGTTTGTCCTGGGTGCGATCGTTTCGCCCCCGGATGCGGTCGCGCCTCTCGCAATCGCCCGCAGAATGCAGCTCCCAAAGCGAATCCTGGTAATCCTGGAAGGGGAGGGTCTCGCCAATGATGCCACTGCTCTGATTCTTTATCGATTTGCAGTCGTGGCGGTGAGCTCTGGGGCATTCTCATTCGGCCAGGCGAGCGGCGAGTTTGCGCTCATCATTGCGGGTGAATTGCTGTGGGGCATCGCCGTCGGATGGCTGATGTTGCGCGTGCGTCGCTGGGTCGCAGACGCTCAGATCGAGATCGTGCTTTCGCTCTTGACGCCCTACATCGCCTATTGGCCGCCGCAACATCTGGGCGGTTCGGGCGTGCTTGCCACGGTCGTTACCGGGCTCTATGTCAGCTGGAATGGTTTCGGCATCATCAGCGCTGCGACGCGGCTCCAAGGCATCTTCTTTTGGGATGTCCTGGTCTACCTGATCGAGGGCATCGTATTTCTCATGACCGGCCTGCAGGCGCGCAGGTTGATCATAGGCTTAGGCACTTACTCGTTGCCGGTGCTAGCGGGCTCGGCCGCAGTGGTCACCGTTGTGGTGATCCTGACTCGCTTTGTGTGGATGTTCCCGGCGACGTATCTACCGCGCTGGCTGTTCCCGCGAATAGCGCGCCAGGACCCGTCGCCGCCGTGGCAGTGGCCATTTGTGCTCGCATTCACCGGCGTCCGGGGTATCGTGTCGCTTGCCGCCGCGCTGGCTATTCCATTGACGCTGGACGACGGCCAGCCATTCCCACACCGCGATCTGATTCTCTTCCTCACGTTTTCGGTGATCCTGGTGACGCTCGTGGGCCAGGGCTTGTCGTTACCCGCCGTGATCCGGATGCTCGGTCTCGCCAAGGCGGGCGAGCGGGAGCTTCGGATCGACCGCACGGAGCAGCTCCAAGCGCGCCGACAGGCCATCAATTCGGCAATCGAGCGTCTCGAGCGGCTCGCTGCGGAACGGGCACTACCGGAGGACTTGGTTGAACGGGTTCGAGTGCGGCATCGAGAGCGCCTCAAGCACTTCGAGGGATCACCCGAGCCCGAAAGAGGTGACCCGGATCTGACGGGTCCTTCCGATGAAATCGAGCTACTGCTACTGGCGGCCGAACGGGAGCGGATCAACGAGCTGTATCGCCAGGGGACATTGAAGGATGAGGCGCGTCGACGGCTCGAGCACGAACTCGACCTACGCGAGGCAGACTTGGCGGGTCACCAGCACGGGGAGTAAGTCGATCAAGACTGGACAGTCGATCGTCGGCTCAAGCGTGGAGGTTGACGCTGCCCCATTTCCTGGACGGTGCGGCGCTGCGGTTGATGTTCACGCGAACCAGCAAACCTGAGACGTCTCGAGACCTCGAGAGTCAGCAGCGGAACACGCTTGCACCGCCGCCTCGCCGGACGAACCTAACGCGGTCCGCGATACATGGCAGCGGTTCTGATTTTATAAGATATTGAATTTGAAAGTATTATTTTGGTAGCGGGGGCCTGATCGCGACTAATAGTACGGCGGTCGTCCACTTCCCCAATATCGGTAGCCGCAACGCCTCGCGCGCGGAAATCCCGAGTCACTGTGGCAGGGGACACCCGCTGACGCCGGACAATCTGCGAATCGAGCGAAGCGAGCAGCGATGGCGCTGCCGGCAATGCGGGCGCGAGCGCGCGGCGGCATTTCGCCGTCGGCGCGATCACGGTGAATGAGAATCTGCATGATCGCAAGGGTAGGGCGGAGGAGGATCCAATGAGGAGCACCGCCGTGCTCGAGCCGACTTGGCTGGTGCCGGTTGCAGCCGCGCGTCGGTTCGCGCCGCTTTGCAACACTCTGCGCCATAGGGACACTGAGATGAGGGTCCGAGTCATCGGTCACCTTGCGGCCATTTTGGGTCACCAGGGTGCCGGCTCAGGCTGCTCGGACCGCCATGGATGTCTAGTGCCGCGTTGTTTCACTTAAGCGCACCGCTCCACTATCGGCGTCTCGCCTGTGCTTGCGGTACTGCAGACGCATCATTAGCGTTCTATCGCGAGCACCGAGTCCTGATTGGTCACTATTCGACGCCGGTTTACAGTCGGCAACCATCAGTGTGCTAACCCGCAACGAATCGACAGGGTCTCAGCGAACATTTTTCCGAGCGACGTATTGATCGCCGCGTTGCGATCCATGGCCTTTGCCTGGCTCAAAGCCTCCGCAGGCGGGTGAGCCGGTGTAATGCGCGCGACGCAGGCTTCAGCGCCAGGGCCCTCAAAGGAGAGGGGATGAGATTTGACGTGCTCGAAGTCAATGTAGTAGGTCGGATCGTAGACCGAGAGCGTCATCTCCGACCTTGAAATATCCACCGGTCTCGCCAGCGACACGGTGAAGTGCATCTCGAGCGAGTCATTGGTGATTTTGCTAGCGCCATCGCTCGCCTGTCCCAAGGACAGGCGAGCTCCACCTGCATGAAGCTCTAGAAAGTAGCTGTACTGCGCGAGATTGTGCATCGCGGTTTGAGTAAACTCTGTGAGCGGCTTTCGCTGCCCTTTGGGGCCGCGGAGCAAGACGCTCGTATAGTCCCGATCAAAGCTCCAATCCTCGCGTACCGCGCTCACCATTCCTGCGTTGGACAGAATAATGGTCGTCTTCACGTCGATCCAGGCATGAGGATGAGCACTGGCCGTCGGTAAGCAGATGGCAACCATCCAAGCAGCAACGCACAACCTGACGCAGGCTTTTTGGAGCATGTGCCAAGGAGCCTCTGCGCAGGCTGTTGCGTAGGCTGTAACGCAGGGGCTGCTAGATTCAGGAATCATTCGCTCATGCGCCAAGGCGAGTGGTATCCGCAACCGCCTTGCGGCACGAAGAGCGACTCGTGAATCGAGTATCGGCATGTCTCCTTGAATTCACCTGGAGGCTCGATACGGCATGTTATCTTGTAATATCAACGATGCGATTGACCGCCGAGACTTTGCGTGGGCCGGCTATCCGATTCAACAGCCGTTGTGATGCCTGATACCAGCACCTCGCAAGCATCGGCGGCCGTCGACGTCGGGGCACCACTCATCATCGGGGCGACCACCCTCAGCCGATATCGAAAAGTTTATCAATGGGCTTGGCTGCTGTCGCTGCTCGTGGTGCTAGTCGAGGCTCATACATGTGTCGCACCGGGACGTGACACACGTGGGTTTTCACTTCCATGTTCGGATGGATCTGCTCAAAAATCTCGCGCTCCCCTCTTTGGGTGCGCTGCTGGCGCTGCACGTGGTTCCGCAGCAATCGGACATTTGGGCGGGTGGCTGCATCGGTGTCTGGATTGCTTCGCGCGGATTGGCGCTGCTCGCCCGAAGTGCGGTCGCGTTTCGGCACCGTCATTTGCGTCTGCAATAGCTGATGTCGTGCGACGCCCACGCGGTCCGGGGTCTGCTGCGGCAGCGCCAGCGCAGGGTCCTCGTCGCTCCGAGCGGGGAGGTTTTCATGGCGAGCGAGCCAGCTGTTATGGTGTAACGCGCTGGTATACAATCGATTGAGCATGGTCCGTTCGCGCCGTCGGCAGCCAATGACGCACGATCACGCGCGCTGCGTGCGCCGCGCAGTCGCGACCGCCGAGCGGGTGTGCGCGGCGAAGGAGGTCAATCTCACCCCCTTACGGCGGCATATTCTCGAGATTGTGTGGCGCCAGCACGAACCGATTGGCGCGTACGAGATTCTTGCCGAGCTTGGTAGGGATCGGGAGAAGGCTGCGCCTCCGACTGTCTATCGAGCACTTGAGTTCCTGCAGGAGGCGGGGCTCGTGCACCGACTGGACACGCTCAATGCGTTCCTGGGCTGCGATCGACCAGAGGACAATCACGCGGGACAGTTCCTCGTTTGTGGCCAGTGCCGTCGCGTCGCTGAGATCGAGGACTCGCTACTCAATCGGGCCCTGCAGGAGCGGGGGCGGGCGCTCGGGTTTCGCCTGGAATCGTCCGCAGTCGAGATCAAAGCGATCTGTGCTGAGTGCGCCAGAGGCAACTGAGCGTCTAGCCGCATGCACCGTTCGCACGCACCCCAGCTCGTCGCGCTCTTCACGGTGCTGGCATTGCTGCTGGCAACGACCGCATATGCATCACACCTCCACAAGGGTGACGCGGGTGATCGCGGCATCGGCGGACACTGCGACCTGTGCTTGCAATTTGCCGGCACTGCGGGTGCCCCGACGCCGGTCACAGTCGTTCTGAAAACGAGGCACTTGGTCGCGCGCGTTGTACTGGCGCCGCGAACCGACGGGGCCACGTCGCATTATCAGTCCCGCTCCCATCGCAGCCGCGCCCCGCCTCTTCTGCATCTGATCTGACTTGCCGGTCAGCCGTCCGCTTCCGTGCGTCCGATGCGCGCACGGGATTTGTGGGTCGTTATTCAGGTTAGGGTGATGGTCGCGAGATCAATCGCCTAAAGAGGTCTTCTTAGAAATGGAGCGGGACTCCGTCGCGGTGAACGTTGCGGTTGCGGATCGCAACGGAGCGCAGGTCAAGATGCTGTCAGATCTTCCGCGTTTCAATGCGGCCCGACGTTACGGATGGGGGTTGCTGCTGGTGGGCAGCGCGTTCGTCGTCCTTGGCACGCTGCTGCTGTCGATCGCGCGCACGGGCGCCACGCTACCCTGGTTGCCAGGCCATGCGGCTCCGCGTGCGCTCGGAATTCTCGGCGCCGCCTTATGGACGGCTGCCGCTGGCTTCTTGTCCTCTGCCATCCTGTCCTTCGCCCGCCAGCGACTTCTCGATGACGAGATCCGCAACCTTGGGCGCGAGACGGCCGTTGCCGATGAAACCAGTCTGGCGGTCGCGGTGCGTCGCCTGGATTGGCCGTTGGTGGCGTCTGCGCTTGCGATCCGCCTCAAGTCCTGGCTGCGCGACGCAGAGTGGATCGCGCGTTGGCCGCCACCCGTGGTGGCGATGCTGTGCGCCATGGTGGCCTTGCTCGGCCTCGTCACTTTGTGGCGCCTGCCTCCGGAGTCGATGTCCGATCCGCTGGTGCTGAAAATCAGCGCCGCCGCACTCTTCATCGCGGCGTTCCCGCTCCTGGTGCTCGAACGAATCTACGCGGCGATCGCGCCGGATCTGCTGCCGGAGGCCCCGCAGCTCAACCGCCTGCTGCGCGTGCCTTTGACCAGCTGCCTGGTGCTCGCGGCTGCGAGCATCCTGATATCGGTCGGGTTCGCGTGGGCGGTGTTCCTCGAGCGGGCGCTCGCTGTGTTGATAGCCCTCGTGGCCCTCGAGCTCATCGTGCGTTGCGCGGCGATCATTTTCATCCCGTTTGCGCTGGTCGACCGCCGTCAGTCGCTCGCGGACAGCAGCCTTGCCGGAGCAGTGCTGCGTCTCGGGCTGCCTAACCTCAGAACGATCAACCTCGCGGTACGCCGGCAGCTTGGCATCGATCTGTCGCGCAGCTGGGCACTGGCATTCATCCAACGGGCGGCGCTGCCCGTGCTGGTGGGCATCGGCCTGTTTGCATGGGCAGTCACGGGAGTGACCACGCTGGGCCTCAACCAGCGCGGGATCTACGAACGACTCGGGACGCCGGTCGCCGTGTTCGGTCCCGGGCTGCACTTTCATCTTCCCTGGCCGCTCGGCAAGATTCGTCCCGTCGAGCTCGGCGTTGTGCACCTGCTGCCGATCGAATTCATCCTCCCGGGCGGCACCAACCCCCTCGAATCCTCGAGCGTCGGCGCTGAGGAGAGCGAAAAGCCGGCTGGGGCGGAGGATCCCGCACCGGAGAGCGCGGACCGACTCTGGACCGACGACCATCCCTTCGAGGGCAACTACATCATCGCCAGCGCAGAGCACGGCCAACAGAGTTTCCAACTCGTTGACATCGACATGGCCGTCATCTACCGGGTCGGTTTGGATGATGCAGCCGCCCGCGCCGCCGCCTATCGGGTGACCGACATCGATGAGCTGATCCAGGCGCTCTCCGGGCAGATACTGGTGCGCTACTTCTCGAACAACACGCTGTTGGACCTGCTAGGCAAGAGCCGGGAGACGTTCACCCGCCAGTTCCAGACGACGCTGCAGGCGCAACTGGATCGCTTCGCCACCGGCGTGGAAGCGGTTGGCGTCTCGGTCGAGGCGATTCATCCACCACCGGGCGCCGCCAACGCCTACCACGACGTGCAGGCTGCGGAGATCCTTGCCAATACACACATATCGGTACAGCGCGGCCAGGCATCGCGGTCGCTGGGTTCGGCCGCGCGAGTGGCGGGTCAGGATCGTGATAAGGCGACGGCGGCTGCAGCGGAGTTGATCGGTCAGGCGCAAAGCGAAAGCATCGTATTCGTCGGCGATCAGCAGGCGTACGCGCAGGCTGGGTATCCATTTCTGCTGGAGCGCTGGCTCGAGAATCTGACGCGCGCTCTGG
>Ga0335085_10014989_pt1 | contig 11276 bp, 5 predicted proteins | sample Lox_Sample_45_FD_206712 | JGI IMG/M metagenome (GOLD analysis project Ga0335085, IMG submission 206712) | Soil microbial communities from Loxahatchee National Wildlife Refuge, Florida, United States - Lox_Sample_4.5 | ecosystem: Environmental > Terrestrial > Soil > Wetlands | place: USA: Florida... | reverse complement strand
CCGTGAGGAAGCCTTGACAAAGGCCTATACGGCCTTCGTAGACGACAAACTCCTTAAATGGCATTCCGTCACCTTGAATTTCTCGCCTGAGGATCTCCCGGGCTACCACGCAAAGCGAGTCTTATGCCAACGCTGCGACGAGGGAATTGGATTTCACCGCGAAGTCCAAAGAGATGGACTTATTGTCTGCCGCGCATGTGCGGGTGAAGCATACTGGCGACCGATGGGGACATTATAGCGCCTTCCTTCCCGCCTGAATCCTTTCCTGTTGCGTATTTGGCAAATACTCAAATGTGGCGGGAGAGAGTTCCTTGTGCTCTTCTCACTGCAAGTGACTGCCGGTCAAGAGGTTCTGCCGCTACTCGGGATTCCACCTGAAGACCCACCTCCCCGCCCATTCGGCCACATGCTGACCTCGCCGGCCGAGTTCTTTATGACGGATGTCGTTCAGGTTTGCTTTTGTTCCAGTTCAGCCCACCGAGCATAGAGCTTATCCACTTTCTTCTCGCCCTCTTCCATCTGCGCGTAAGTGACGTGAAGCCGCGGGGCGTCGCTCACAATCGCGGGATCCTCCAGCGCCGCTCGTAAGACGCCAAGCTTCTGTTCAGCTTCGGCGATTCTCTGTTCCAGGGTGGCAAACTCGCGCGCCTCCAGGTATGAAAGCTTTCTTTTCGCCGGCGCGGGCGGGGGGCCATCGGGTGAGGGTGCTGAGCGCGGGGCTCCCGCCGGGACGCTCCAGACGCCATTTGCCTGCTGTGCGCGCTGCCAAACGTCCCATTGCGAATAGTCGCCGAACCGTTCCGCTCCGCCCAGACCATCCAGGCCGAGGACAACGGTGGATACACGGTCCAGCATGAAGCGATCGTGGGTGACCAGCACCAAGGCCCCACGATATTCCAGCAGGCTCTCCTCCAGGATTTCCAGGGTGGGGATATCTAAATCGTTGGTGGGTTCATCCAGCAACAAGACGTCCGCCGGTTGGAGCATGAGCTGCGCGATGAGTACGCGTGCCCGTTCGCCTCCCGAGAGCCGGCTGACCGGCTGATTCAAGTCGTCGGGGTCAAAGAGGAATCGTGCCGCCCAGGAGGCAACATGAATCACCCGCTCCTGATAAACCACCGCATCGCTATCCGGTGCAAGGGCGCGGCGTAAAGTGAGCGTAGGATCGAGCTCGCGATTCTGGTCGAAGTAGACAATTCGCAACGCGTCGGCCCGGCGGATTTCACCGTGCGTGGCCTGGATGTCGCCGCGCAACAGACGGAGGAGCGTGGTTTTACCGCTCCCATTCTGTCCCACCAGCCCCACTCGCATTCCCGCCCTTACGATGAAATTCAGGCCTTCGAACAGGGTGCGATTACCAATGGCATGGGTAACGCCATCCAGTGCGATTAACTGCTTAGTTTGTCGATCTGTGGCGGAGAAGTCGATCTTGGCGGTGGCGGCACGGCTGCGGGAGTTTAACTCCGCCAACTCGGCGATCAGCTCGTGAGCTTTATCGATTCGCGCCTTGGCCTTGGTCCGGCGAGCCCTGGGGCCCCGGCGCAGCCATTCCAGTTCCGTATGCACGCGATTGGTGAGGGCCTCCTGCCGCTTTCCCTGCGCCTCGAGGTATCCTTCTTTCCTTTCCAGAAACCTGCTGTAGTTTCCTTTGACGCGAAACACGCCGTCTACATAGACGCGATTGAGTTCGACGATCTCGGTGGCAACATTTTCGAGGAAGTAACGATCGTGGCTTACCACGACACATGCGAACGACGCATTTTGAAGGAGTGTTTCGAGCCACTGAATTCCGGCAAAGTCCAGGTGGTTAGTGGGCTCATCGAGAAGCAGAATATCCGCCCGCTGCACCAGCCCCTCGGCAATCATCAGGCGTTTGCGCCAGCCACCCGATAAGGCTGAAGTGGCGGTTTCAAGGTCGATAAAACCGGCGCGACCCAGCGCCTCGGATGTCCGTGCCTCCCGCTCCGACGGGGGCACCGCCGCCCGTTCCAGCGTCTTCTCGATGACCGACCTGACCGTCTCCCCCGGCGCAAACTCGGACAGCTGTGGGACATAGGCGAGCCTGCAGCGCTTGCGCGTCGCCACCTCGCCGCTGTCCGGTTTTACGCGGCCGTAAAGAATCTCCAACAGAGTCGACTTGCCGGAGCCGTTCGGTCCGATCAGGCCAATCCGGTCGCCCTCCGAAACGGTGAAAGCGACATCTTGAAATAGCGGGGTGATTCCGTATTGCTTCGATAGTCCCTGGGCGTTAATGATGGGGGCCAAGTTACTCGATGTTCTCCGTGATTGATTTGAGAGGACACCAACGACAGAACGATGTCCTCCTTCGCGGTTCCAGTTCAATTGTATTGCGAACTGCCCTTTGTAGCTTGGTATTCATTCGTCCCAGTACCCTAGCAGCTTGTCGCGGAGATCATGCGAAATCGCTCAACTCCCCGGATCGTCGCACTGGGAAGTTATCATTCAGCTCTCAACGCTCTTGGTCATGTTATCAAGGGCGTCATGGTCAATGGCATACCCCAGTCCGGGCATGGAGGGGGCGTAGACATACCCGTCGGAAGAGATGCGGATGGGGTCTTTTATATAAGGCCGGTCGTAAACGCCCTGCGGAATGGTCATTTCGTAATAGAGGGCGTTCGGCGCGGCGAGCTCGCAGTGGAAGTGCACGGCCTGCTCCAGAGTATCGCCCCAGTTGTGAGGCGCGCATTCCATGCCAGAACATTCCGCCAGGTGCGCAATCTTCATACCCCCCGTAATTCCCCCCACGTTATCGACGAGGAATCGGACAACGTCAACCGCCCCCCGGCGGATATACTCGGCATAGTCGTAAATGGAAAAAATGAACTCGCCGACATGAAGCGGCACATCCAGGGCGCGCGCAAGTTCTGCCAGCCCGTCAATATCCGTGGTCGGCAGGGGATCTTCGTAAGCAACGAAATGCAATTCGTCGAGCAAGCGCCCTACCGCCAGGGCCTCGCGCCGGCTATAGGCGCCAACGGGGTCCATCAAGAGTATGAACTCCTCTCCCCCAGCCTGGCGCACAGCCTTTGCCACCTCCATGTCCAGCTTGAAATCGCTCGTGCCGTTGGGAGGCAATTGTGGAGGGTGAATCTTGTAAGCCTTGAAGCCCTCCGCTTTGCACTTGTGGACTGATTCCACAAATTCGTCCACGGTGTGCATGTGCTGAGAGCTGGCATAGGCCAGCATGCGATGCCGGTAGGCGCCGAGAATCTGATAAACGGGAAGCCCCACCGCCTTGCCGAGAATGTCCCACAGGCAGTGGTCAATGGCGGAAGCGTAGGAACTCTGTCCCCGGCGGCGCTCAACCGGGTCCCACTGAGAGGTCAGGCTGGCACGGTCGAGGGCGCTCTTGCCAATCAGCACCTGCTTCGAGAATTCAACCCAACCCTGGTTGTTCCAGTTCGGATGCCAATAGCGTCGACGGAGGGTGTAATTCCCTTCGATCCCGCTGTTGGTCACGACACACGCCAAGCCGTCGCCGTCTTCCGTCGTAATATGCGCTTTCACTTCCTTGATTCTCAGGTCCGGGAGATCAGCGGGCTTGATTCCGGCTGCGGCGGAGAGGGTCGCGGCGGAAAGCAGTGCAGACCCGCCCAGAAAGGTGCGGCGCGAAAGTCTTGATTCACTCATGTCATCCATCCTCGTTCCGTTCGGCGGCGACAGGGCAACACTTAAAGCACGGGTTGGCGAACCTCGCCAAGTCACGCAGGGTCTTTTTAGCAGAGTCGTCCAGCGGGGCGGCGCCGTCCTTCACGCGGACCGCATAGTCAGTAAAGACTCCGCGCAAGTAAAGCAGGTACTTCGAAGCCGCGATACCGTAAGCCTCCATTTCGGGGATCAGCAGCGTCGCCTTCTGAAAAAGGTCCAGCGCTTGGTGTTGCCGGCCGGATTGCCAGAGGTCCCACACCCCCGCGTAGATGTCAGCCAATGAAGCTGCGGGCATGCTTCCCGAAGAGCCCCGCTGCATCTCGTCGATCAGGGTTCGGCTGTGATTTCCCGTAAACACCTTGAGTATATCCGCCGTTTGCTCCCGGAGCTGGCCGATGCGCCCCAGCGGAGATCCACCGGCTTCATCCTTGACGTAGCGAAGTGTGGGAATCTCCTTGACCATGCGGACAATGAGCGCCACGCTCATGTTGCCGGTGGTTTGCGCAACCAGGGGAAGTCCGGTCGCTCCCCCTACTTCTTTGTAATAAGCGAGCAGGGCATCGTCATTTGCCGGTTGGGCGGGAGGAAGCGAAATAATCGCGTCGGCGCCGAGCTTCTCGGCATGCCGGGCATATTCCACCGCGGTTCGAACCTCCGGAGCTTGCACCCCGATTACGATTGCCGGCCGCAGGTGTTTTCCTGTCGCTGCAATTGCCTCTGCCCCAGCCAATCTCTCGGACTTACTGAGAGTCGAATACTCGCTGGCCATTTGTGGCCATACAAAGCCGTGAACGCCTCCCCGGTCATAGAACTCAACCTCGCGAGCAAGCACGTTCAGGTCGAGTTGATTGGAATTGGTGAAAGGCGTTTGGGCAATGGCAAAGATGCCGCGAAGCGGTTTCGCAGTGGCCTGGGGGGACTGAGACCGGGTTAGGGAGGGAAGGGCGGCATCGAGCACGCTCGCGGCCAAAATGCTAATTAACGTCCGGCGATGAAGGATTCTCATATTGTTGGGCCCGTGCCCTTTTCAGTAAATCCCTTGAGGTTGCAAGCGACGCGCCACCGTGAGCCGAGCTTGTTGCCTGGGGTTTTCCACAGGGTTGAATTTACGCCAATCTCTGCTACCGCGCAACATCCTGGCGGGTAGAGTCCTTAATGTGTATTGGTGCGGTGGCGTAGTGCGCAAGAGACATTGGTCCCGGCATCACCGACCTTGAGAGCCTGCCCAGAGACGAGCGAACGGGTCCGCGAGCGCTGTTGTAATGCCGACTTTGAGGTCGGCAGACGCTGAACGGAATTTCCGCGTGACATCAGACATCATTCGCTGCGTCGCGCTCTTCCGTCTCAGGACGCTGTCCGCAGCAACTTCCGAGTACCCCGTCAACCGGGAGTTGACTGACCGTCAAATATACGGAAAGCCGACCGTCCAGGTGCTTGCTGGTCGCGGAGAAACCTGCCAATATTTTAAGCCCCAAAGGGCCGTAGAATCAGCGCCAAAGGGCCGCTGATTTAGCCCCAAAGGGGCGAAATAACGAAGCCCAGGCCAACGGCCTGGGATTAAATAGCCCCTCAGTTCTTACCCCCAGCCCTGAAAGGGCGAGATACGCGTTTCCCCATGCCGCAATCACCGGACGCGCACGGAATTGCCTGCGACGGACGGTGCGTGTGGGATTGAAAAGGATTGTTCCGCCCCTTCAGGGCTCGGGGATCGGTTTGGGTCCCGTCGATTTGAGCCCTAAAGGGGCGAAACAACAAAGCCCAGGCCAACGGCCTGGGTTTAAACGGCGTCCGGTTTTTCATCCTCCAGCCCTGAAAGGGCGAAATACGCGTTTCCCCATGCCGCAATCACCGGACGCGCACGGAATTGCCTGCGACGGACGGTGCGTGTGGGATTGAAAACGATTGTTCCCCCCTTTCAGGGCTCGGATATCGGTTTGGGTCCCGCTGACCCAGGCCTTCAGCCTGGGCTTCGTTAGGGCGCCCCTTTGGGGCTCACCTGCCCACACCTCGAGACTCAGCCGTACCCGCTTTTAGAGTGGGGTAGCGCATCTTTGTGCCGTTCTAAGTCTGCGGTTTTCAACATGGTAAACGTCCACTTATTGTGAATACGCGGCTACAGCGATCAAAGCCCAGAAGCGCGGGGCGTGGCATGGGGAAAGCCGCAGACTCTCTGAGAGGCGAGAGTCTACGCTACCCTGCCTATATAATGATGCAATAATAGCTATACCGGTAGGAATACCTTAGAAACCGCTTCCACTATCCACCTCCCCGTCGTCGGCGCCGCGGCCGTGGCGCTCCATACATTTGCGGCTACGCATCTGCTGCGAGCAATGACAAGTGGCGAGAGACGCGTGACGAGCCGGCGGTTCACTCACCCGCCTGCGGGGGAAAGCCCTTCGGCGGGCGTAGGCCCGAGCCCCTGATCAGCCGATTCCTCACACCCGAGTTCCAACTCCCTGACCCCGTCAGAACTGGAAGAGAAACTGGCTCTGGATCCGATATTGGGTCGCCGCGCCCGCGGGAAGGGGAACGTAAAAGTCCCGGGCAGGATCGTCCTTCCGGATTTCGTCCTGGATGTACAGCAGGGTTTTCCTCTTTAAGAAAGTGGTCAACCCGAGATCCAACCGGAACTGGTGAGTCCGGATATTCACACCCGAGAGACTGCCCAGCTTGGAGTCAGTCAGGGCTGAGAGCATGGAGTTGGCATCCTTATAGGCGAACGCGTAAGTCATGCGGATCTGCCCTGCTCTTTTCACCTCGCCAACGCCGAGCCTCACCAGGAAGGCGTTTCGCGCAAAACTGGTGGCCACATTTCGCGAACCTTGCATATCGAGCCAGACTGGAAAGTTCTCCCAATGGGTCTTCCACCCATCGTGGACAAGCCGATAATTCAAGCGAACAATCTGAAAGCCATGGGCCCAGAACTTGTAACCCGCCTCGTCCGTCGCCGTTCCCACCCCGGAGATAGGGCCGGTCAAGGACACGCCGTAGAATCCGTTTTCCACCAAGGGGAAACCCAAGGTCGTGGTGGCGAGGGCAAACTGGTTGGCGTTCCGGTACCACTGAAAATCACTGATGAAGTGATGCGACCACCCCTCCGTAAGATTGCCGTAAATGCCGAAGCCCTGGTGGAAGAGGTTGGCATCTCCCACCCTTCCTCCGGGCTTGTAACCCGCGGCGAGGTAAAGACAGTTGCCGGTGAGAGCAGCGGACCCCGTGCAGTCGGCGGCGGATGGCAGCACGGAGACATTGGGGTTCGTGAAGATGTACTGGCCCGCGAGGACTTCGAAACGTGTGATCCCAGCGAAATGGGTTGAGGTCGGCACCTTTGCCACTTCTTGCAACCCACTAAGGCGCACCTCATCATCGAATTCAAAGCGGGAATCGTCAGCGAATACCTCCACCATTCTTCCCCCTTTGAATTCCAGAAATTGGTTGGGGTGGTAGGCGGCGGAATACTCATTGAGGAAGATAGGCCCCCGGTGGGTAGTACCGGTGAAGTCGGTCTCATCGGTCAGGGGATTGCTAAAGGTCCCGGATCCCAACTGGGCATGGAAATCGAATTGGTCCCCGAGCGCCTTATCCAAGTTGAGGCGCAACCGGTAGCGCTCACGAACATTTTGAAGGGATCCCGCCACGTCATTGCCAGAGCGGAGTTCTGCGTCGGTGCGGAATCGTAAATCGCCGCTCAGTCTGAAACCCATTAGGCCTTTTTCCTTGGCACTCACAACTTTGCTCAGAAGGTCGGTTTCATCCTTCCTTGCCGTGGATTTTTCCAACCCCTGGGTGGAGGCGAGCAATAAGGGTTTCGGTGGGGAGACGGACGCAGAGACGGATTCTTTTTCAGGGGGTAACGGGACAGGTGCATAGCCCGGCGGAGGCACAACCGTCGACGCGATGCCTGACGCGGAGGTGAGTTCACTTTTGCCGGATATTTTCGCCAGGATTTCCGCGACCTTATTTTGCAGTTCGGCGATTTGTTGCTGCTGACTCGCAACCTGCCGCTTGAGCGAGGTGATCTCGTCACCCTTCACTTCCTGAGAGCTTTCAGTCACAACGCTTCGCCCAGGCCGGCTCTCGTCCGTGGCACACCATCCCGCCCCTCCGGAGAAGGACAATAACACCACAGCGCAGGCAATTACGCGACTCATGATGACTATACCTCCAGCCCCGGCCAACAAATCGGGGTGTGTCGAAATTTTGAAAATCCGCCCTGGATACTCACATTCGATAGGGGTTGAACGACAAGGCTACCACAAGCTAAATCGGGTAGTCACGTTGTCGCCACCGCGGGTGCTGTCTAATTTGAACGTAGCGCCGCGATCTTGGCGGCTCGATGCCGGCTGGAAGCCAGGCTACAGTCGAAGTTAGGGCAGCCCCCCCGCGACCATTCCTGACTGCTCTATTCCTTTGATGACGATGGCGTGGCGGGTTGGAAGATGTCGCTCGCCATTAAGATTGGCAGGCTGGTCCGCTATTACCCTCAGTGCGGCAGGGGCGCAGTTTGCTGTAGTGGCGCTCTCCGAGCGCCGACAACTGGAGCGTCGGTCTCCGACCGACGACGGCGGTCAGAGACCGCGGCTACATAAATCAAACCGCACCACCACCCTGAGCGCAAGCCTAATTGGCACGCACGGCGCGCTGGCTCGCCCATTCACGCAGAGCTTCGATCTTTTCTTTCATGGTGACCGCCAATGGGTACGTGGAGCGCAATTCTTCCAGCAACATGGAAGTGGAGAGAGGTGCTTTGCGGTCAAAGGCGGAGTAGAGCGCGGACTTCACGGCTTCCTCAATCTCCGCGCCGCTGAAACCTTCACTTGCTTCGGCGAGCTGGTGGAGATCGAACTTTGGCGGGTCCTGCTGATGCTTCGCTAAATGAATGGTGAAAATAGTCTGCCGCTGTTCGGCATCCGGCAAGTCCACAAAGAACAGCTCATCGAAGCGGCCCTTGCGAAGGAATTCTGGGGGAAGGGCGGAGATGTCGTTCGAGGTCGCCACAATGAAAACCGGCGATTTTTTCTCCTGCATCCAGGTCAGGAAAGCCCCGAACAGGCGCATGGAGAGTCCCCCGTCCGCGTCGGAGGTCAGAGCTGCGTGGGGAAACATCTTCTCGATTTCGTCAATCCAGAGCACCGCGGGGGCTACGGCTTCCGCCACCTGGAGTGATTTGCGCATATTCTTTTCCGATTCGCCGACATACTTCTCGAGCAGCCGGCTGGCATCAAACTTCAGCAGCGCCAGGTTCCACTCCTGTGCCACGGCCTTGGCGCAAAGGCTTTTTCCGCACCCCTGCACGCCGAAAATCAGAATGCCCTTGGGAGGTTCGAGCCCGAAGCGTTCCGCCTCGCGCGAAAACGCAGCCCGGCGCTTCTCCAACCACACCTTCAAATGCGCCAGTCCGCCTACGGAACCCAAACCCGCTTCCGGCTTCAGGAACTCAATGATGCCCTGATCTTTCACGAGTTGGGTCTTCGCCTCGTTCACGGCTTCAATGGTGGTCATGTCGAGGCAGGATTTTCCCAGGATGGCCTGGGTAAGGATCCGCCGCGCCTCATCCAGGGTCAACCCGCGCAGGCTATGGACCAGAGCGGACATCTGCTCCGGGAGCATGGCGTTTTTCAGATGCTGCTTGCTTATCAGTTCCCTCACCGTCACGCCCGCCAGTTGACCCAACTCCGCTTCACCGGGAAAACCCAGGGCAAAGCGCGCCGTATCCTTTTCCAGCTCGATGGGGATACTCATCACGGGAGAAGTGATAATGATGGCGCGCCGCGCGCGGCGGAATTCCTGGGTGAGGTCGCGGAGCTTCCGCACGATGACATCCTGGTCCAGGTACTTGTGGAAGTCTTTCAATAGAAAAAGGCCCTCGCCGGAAATGGTGCTGACGGCGGCCAGTGCTTGGGCAGGTTCCTGTGTATTGTAGATCGCCGCACCGCCCGCCCTCGCCAGTCCCGTTGTCACGGCCCACGCATAGAAAGGCACGCGGAGATCCTCCGCCACGCTCACCAATATGGCGGACGCCCGCACCTCTTCCCAGGTCTCCATATAGATGATCGGATAGGCAGAATTCACCAACAGGGCGAGTTCGCGGCGTGGATCTATGTCCGGCATGGGTAGGTCGGGAGCCCTCAAGAATTCGACGCGCTGGCCTCCCTGGCGGCCATCCCGCCTTCGTTTGCTCCCAAGGGAGCAGGCCGGGATGGAAGCACCGTCGGCGCGCTCCCGCTTCGCGATTTCAAACGCTGAAGGCGATATTCGTGCGCGGCGCTGATGAACGCTGTGAAGAGCGGGTGCGGCTCCAGTGGCCGGGACTTGAACTCCGGGTGGAACTGGCAACCCAGGAACCAGGGATGATCGCGAATTTCCACAATCTCTACGTAGGTGCTGTCGGGAGTCACGCCGGTCAATTGCAGTCCGTTCGCCACCAGGGTTTCTTCGTACTCGCGGTTAAACTCATAGCGGTGGCGGTGGCGTTCAGAGATTTCCAAACTGCCGTAAGCGCGCTCGGCGAAGGAACCAGGCTTCAAGCGTGCGGTCCATGCACCCAGGCGCATCGTGCCACCCAACTCGTCAATGCCCCGCAGTTCCCGCAATTTATAAATCACGCGATGGGGTGTGGAGGGATCAAACTCCGAGCTGTCCGCACCCTTGAGGCCGCACACATTGCGAGCGTATTCGATGACCGCGCATTGCATGCCCAGGCAAATGCCAAAGTAGGGAACTTTACGGGTCCGCGCATATTCAATTCCCTTCAACATCCCCAGGATTCCGCGCCGGCCGAATCCCCCCGGTACGAGGATGGCATCCAACCCGCGCAATTGCTCCTCGCACGCATCACCTTCCAACCCTTCCGCCTCCACCCAGGAGATGTTCACTTTCACCCGTCGCGCGATGCCGCCATGGAAAAGCGCTTCATTCAGGCTCTTGTATGAATCCTGGTAGCCCACGTACTTGCCAACGATTCCGATGTCCACCTCATCCAGGGGGTGCCGGATCTTTTCCACGAGATCAATCCAGGGCTGCATGTTTCGTTCGCGCGTTTCCAGCTTCAAGCAACGCTGAATCTGTGTGTCCAGCCCCTCGCGGCCCAGCACCAGCGGAACTTCGTAAATGTTTTCCACGTCCTTCGCCGTGATGACAGCTTCTTCCGGAACACTGCAGAACAACGCGATCTTTTCCTTAATCTCCGGAGATAAAAAGTGGTCGGTGCGGCACAGCAGGATATCCGGCTGAATACCGATTTCGCGCAGCTCCTTGACGGAATGTTGCGTAGGCTTGGTCTTGAGTTCGCCGGAAGCGTTGATGAAAGGGACCAGCGTGAGGTGCACGAACACCACGTTGTCGCGCCCGTTTTCCAGACGCATCTGGCGAATCGCTTCCAGAAACGGCAGCGATTCGATGTCGCCCACCGTGCCGCCCACTTCCACAATTACTATATCCACGCCGGTCGCCACCTTGCGGATGGCACCCTTGATTTCGTTGGTGACGTGGGGAATGACCTGCACTGTCTTGCCCAGGTAGTCGCCCCGACGCTCTTTGCTGATGATGGTTTCGTAAATGCGCCCGGCGGTGCAGTTATTGTCGCGGAGCATGCGGACGTGCGTAAA
>Ga0335085_10014988_pt1 | contig 11277 bp, 9 predicted proteins | sample Lox_Sample_45_FD_206712 | JGI IMG/M metagenome (GOLD analysis project Ga0335085, IMG submission 206712) | Soil microbial communities from Loxahatchee National Wildlife Refuge, Florida, United States - Lox_Sample_4.5 | ecosystem: Environmental > Terrestrial > Soil > Wetlands | place: USA: Florida... | reverse complement strand
CAGAATCAGACAGATGTCGAGCGCTTGCGTCAGGATGCGATCGATGAACTCCCAGCCGAAGGCAGACAGCTGCTCCTGTCCCTTCTCGTCCCAGAAGAGGTTGGTCTTGCCTTTGGAGACGGAGACGTTGGTGTGCATGCCGCTTCCGTTCACGCCTACCACAGGCTTGGGCAGGAAACTCGCCGTGTAGCCCATGTTGTTGGCGATCTGGCGGCAGAGCAATTTGTAGAGCTGAATCTGATCGGCAGCCGCGACCACTTCGCCGTAGCCATAGTTGATTTCGAACTGGCTCGGCGCGACCTCGGGGTGATCCTTCTCGTTCTGGAAGCCCATCGCACGCTGCACTTCGGCGGCAGTGTCGATGAACTGGCGAAGCGGATCGAGAGGCAGCACGTGATAGTAGCCACCGGTGTTGATGAAATCGAACTTTCCCGTCTCGTGGAACTTTCGCTCCGCATCTTTGCCGGCAAAGAGAAATCCTTCGATCTCATTCGCCGCGTTCAAGGTATACCCGTGCTCTTTGTGCAGCTTGTCCGAGTACGCTTTCAGCACGCCGCGAAGGTCGCCGGAGTACGGGGTTCCATCTTTGTCGATGACGGTGCCGAAGACCAGCACCTTGCCGTTGCCGAACACATCGGCGGGCACCCAGTAGAACGCGCTCCAGTCGATTCCCAGGCGCAGATCGCTCTCTTTCTGTGCCGTAAATCCGCGGATCGATGAGCCGTCAAAGGTCAGGTTCTCGTAGGCGCCGAGCAGGAACTTCTTGTCGTAATCCAGAAGGTGAAGACGGCCTTCGAGATCAGAGAAAAGCACGGTCACTGCTTTGATATGCTTCTGGTCTGTCAGATACTTGATCCGCTTCTCGCGAATTTCATCGATCGATACACGGCTGGCGCGATCGGCCTTGGCCTGGAGATTCAGTTCTTCAAGCTCTTCATACGAGAGCGCGAGAAAATTCCGGTACTCACTCGACATGGTTCTCCTTCTTGACGAAAAAGGGTATGGGTTCGCATAGTCAGTTTAGGATTCCGGACATAAAGAATCCGTGAGGATTTGGGGTTGATCGCGTCAGTGCCTGCGGGCGACAAACACCATCAGCAACAGAATAACAACAGGAATCAAGGCCAGTGCCGAATAGTAAAGAACCGCCCGCGGCAAATGCGATTTTCGCGTGGTCCAGTTGTGGATTTCGGGGCGGTCTTCGACCCCGACCTCGTCCAAATGCTGCAAATCTCGTGCAAAATCGCGGGCCCGTGCATACCGGTTCTTTGAATCGCGCTCGAGCGCCCGGTAAAGAACTTCCTGCAACTGCGGCGAAATCGAGGGATCGGCCACCGAGGGAGGCATGGGCGCATTCAGCAGCCGGTCATTCATAATCTCCATCGGCGTGGCGCCTTTGAACGGCAGACGGCCGGTCAGCATCTCGTAAAGAATCACGCCCATTGCGTAAATGTCCGATCGCCCGTCGCCGCGCTTGCCCTTCACCTGTTCCGGGGAGATATAGTCCGCGGTACCCAGCGTCGCTGTGAAGTTCGCATAAGTCAGCCGCCGCGCCGCCGCGTCGCCGGCAATGCCGAAGTCGATCAGCTTGATGTTGTCGTGCGCATCGACCATGATATTTTCCGGCTTCAGGTCGCGGTGCACTACGCCATTCTCATGGATGTACTCCAGAGCCTCGAGCACCTGGATGGCGATGCGAATCGCCCGATCCTGCGAGATACGGCCTTCCTGCAGAATCTCCCGCAGCAGACGGCCTTCGCACCACTCCATCACCAGGTATACGCGCGACCGCTTTTCGCCCCCATAGACCCGCATGATGCCCGGATGATCGAGCCTCTCACCGATACCGGCCTCGCGCTGAAAGCGGTCGAACAGGATCGGGTCAGCCTCCATATCCGGGTGCGGAATCTTCAGAGCGACAACGCGGTTGTCGCGCGTATCGACAGCGCGAAAGATCGATGCCATCCCGCTTCGCGCCACCGGCTCTTCCACGCGATAGGAGTCGATCAGCGCTCCCGGTTCAATGCTGTCGAGAAATCCCATTCCGAGCTCAACTCCGTTCAAATGCACTACTACTCTAACCTTTTGCCCACTGTGGTTCGCAATGTGCTCGTTAGGAATCCATGCGCCACTTACACGGGCAGGCGGTAGGGGCGTCCGCGATACATGCCGACCTGCTCTACCGAGCGCACGCGAATCACCTGCGCTGTGGTGTTGTCGTTGCCGTCAATCTCCACTGCGCGCGCCACAAGGTCGCTGGCCAGCTCATCCGGGCTCTTTTTTTGTGAAACGATCTCTGCAAGCGTGACCGGATCCAGCTCGTCGTGAACTCCGTCGGTGCACAGCACCAGCACGTCGCCCGGCTGCAGCGTCAGTGCGGTCGTATCGGCGGTAACAAACATCTCCGGGCCCAGCGATCGGATCAGCACGTGCCGTGACTCTGATTCGGCCATCTCATCGGCCGATATCAAACCCAGCTTGCGCTGTTGATTCACCCATGTGTGATCCTGTGTGATCTGCTTGGCCTGCCCGTTGCGCACCAGGTAGCAGCGGGAGTCGCCCACGTGCGACACAATGGCCTGATCGTGCCGCATCGCGCATGCCACGAGGGTGGTCGCAAGGCTCTTGCCGCGATACGCTGGCGCCAAAGTCTGATCGTGCACCGCAGCGTTGGCGAAGGCAATCAGGCGCGGCAACAGACTGATCAGCATCGACCCTGCCTGCGCCTTGGCAAACTCCTGGGTTAATACGGTAATCGCGGTCGATGAAGCGACTTCTCCCAGATCGGATCCACCCACGCCATCTGCTACAGCAAAGAGATAGCCATGCGAGCGGGCCTGCTGCCGCGAAGCAGGAATAAATGCGCCCGTGGCGTCTTCGTTATTGGTCCTCACTTTGCCGGGGTCACTTGCCTGGCCAAATTGAACATCGAGCATGGGCGCCGCCGCCTGGGGGATTTGCCGCGCTTTCGCGGTTTTACCTTTTGCGCAAGTCACTTCGCCGCAAAAGGCGACTGGGTGGAATTCCACCGAGGGCATCGCCGAGGCCACCGGCAGGAGATCCCACCCAGATGCTACAGTTCACTTCGATTTTTGCTAACCAGCAGCATTCTTTGATTCAAGCAAGACCGTCTTGCCTTTCGACTTGGAAGTCCGCAGGAAGTAGATGGCTCCGTAGAGGCCCCAAACGCCTGCAATGCCGAGCGCCGTGAGCGGCTCCATCTTGGTGCCGAGGTTGAAGAATGGACCGGCCACGTAAAAGCCCATGCAAACCAGGTTAGCCACCAGTCCAAATCCGGGAATCAGCGTGTGGATGAAGAAGTTGTGGTCTGGCCGCTTGTGGTAGGCGACAATGCACAACAGGCAGCTCAGCGCGTACAGAATGAACGTGCCAAAATTCGACGTCAGCGTGATGGTCAGCAGGGAGTTCGGCAGTGCGGCCAGCTTGTCGTGCGGCAGGTAGCCGAAGCTCGACAGGATCCCATGCGGCAGAGCAGCGATCGTGGCATCGGTGGGCGCGCTGGCGTCGGCGAAGACAAACGAAACCGCCAGGGTGCCGAGTACCGCTGAGATGCCTGCGAGGGTCCAGATGGCGCGCCGCGGCGTGAGCGACTCGGCATGCAAAATGCCGAAGTGCTCAGGGGCCTCGTCGTCCTTACCCATGGCATAAGTGACGCGGGCGCCGGTGTTCATGCAGCTTAGCGTTGTTCCGATAAGCGCGAGGAACACGGTGACAGCCTCCGCCAGCATGAAATACTTGCCGTGCCCCTGGCCCAGCAATGCATCGCCGACGATGATCATCATGTCGCCGATAGGCGCGGCCGATCCTGCCGCGCTTTGCATCGTGTATCCGGAGTTGAGGAAGTAATTAGCCGCGAAGTACTCAATCAGGTAGCAGATCAACCCCTGGATCAATAGCGAGGCGATTACCGCGATGGGGATGTGCTTGCTCGGATTCTTTGCTTCGCCGCCCATCGCCGTGACCGATTCGAATCCGACCAGGATTAGAATGGCCACCGTCGCCTGAATGAACATCCAGTTCAGATTGTGCGGAACCATCACGGACGCTGCGGTCTGATGCGTCAGCAGATTGCCGCTGGAGTCCTTATCTGGATAGGTGATCGTGTAAGGAACCGGTTTCCCGGCTTTGTCGAGCAGAGGCAACGGCGTACCGCTTGCGTCACGCTGAATCGAGCCGTCCTTTGGATTCGTCGCGAACTGGTAGGTATACGTCGAGAGCGTCTGTGCGTCGTACTGGAACCCCGGAGCGCCCGAAGGGTGATTGACGCGATAGCCAAGCGCCAGCACGCTGAACACAATCAAGGCCGAAATCTGCACCACATTGATCGCGATGTTAACCGCGGTCGAAGCGCCAGCGCCCTTCTGCGCAATCCACGCCACGAAGAAGGAGAACACAATCGCGACCAGAGCCATGAATACCGGACCCGGATTCGAGCCGCTCATGAAATTCGGATAGAGAAAACCAACGATGTATCCGACAAAGATGCCGGTCGTTCCCACCATCACGCCGGGATAAACCCAGTAGTAGAGGTGCGAGCCCCAGCCTACCGCAAACTTCGCCAGCCGCGCATACTTGAAAGCCTTGTCTTTCGAGAGAAAGGCCTGTTCGGCGTAGTAGTAGCTTGAACCCGTGCCGGGGTAAAGCTTCGAAATCTCCGCATAGGCAACGGCCGTCGCCAGGCACAGCATTAGAGCGGCAAAGATGCCCGACCACATGGCCGGGGCTGTGGAGGGTTGGCCCGCAACGCCCGTCGTCGCCTGAATGAAGAACGTGAGCCATAAGAAGGCGCCCGGAGCGATGAGCGCCATTGCGTTGCTGGTCAGCCCTGTCAATCCTAGGGTTGCCTGCATCTGAGGTGCTTTCTGTTCTGCCATGTGCATTCTCCTGGAAAGAGTGTTTCGCTGCTGTTCTCCCGGTGAGGGATCCGGGATGTCGGTGCGCTCGCCCGTCTGAGTACGCCGCTGCGAGTCAATGCTGCGCGCCTTCTTGGTATTGATTCAAAGCCTAGAGATGTGCCGATAAAGAAGGAATGAGGAAACTCGATCTACTTTGGAGAGTCCGTTGGTAGAAGAATTGCCGGCCGCAACCGAGCGCTGCGGCCGGATTGGATTGGCCCGGGACTAGCGCTTCGGTCCGAAGAAAGCCACAAAGGCCACGGTCACCGTTGATTGCGCATCAACCATGTTGGAATCGCCTTTGTGGAAGTAAGGGTAGGTTGACCAATCGCGGCGATACTCGACGCGGCTTAGCAGGCCTTCTGCCCACTTGTACTCGTAGGTGCCCGTGAACTCCTTGATTTCCTGGGCAGCGCCGGTGGAGTAGCCGTTCATGTCATGGAAGAATTCGAATCGGCCCGTCAGCGCCGAGGTGCCGGTCACCTGCCCATGCGCCGCCACCGCAACTCCCTGCCAGTGATTCAGATCGGTATCGCCGCTGGGGCCCTCGCTTGTCTGTATCTGACCATCGCGATTCTGGCCATAATCGTAGTTCAGATATGCGTTGAACTTTGCGCTGGGCGTCAGCAGCAAGGTCGTATCAATCAGGTTGCGGTAGCCGTTCTGGGTGTCAGTGTTCGACGGGCCCGTGTAGTAGTTCAGGTTCCACGTGTACTTCGGCTTGACCAGTGCGTTGGTCAATCCGATCGTAACCCCGCCATTGTTCGAAGTCACATTGTTCCATCCGTTTACCACCTGAACGCCGAGAGTGTCGGTCTTCGACACCGGCATGGATGTGCGGAGGCCGAAGTGATAATAAGGAATCGCCCACGCAAAGAGAATCGAACGCGAGTAATTCCAGTTGTCCTTCGACTCAATGACTTCCGCGCCGGCCGAGGTCACAAACTTGCCGAAGTCCAGTTCGAGACCCTTCGCCTTGGGCGGCTTCAGGCTCAGGAATGCCTGTTCAATGTAATCGCCCTGATCGTGTGAACTGCCATTGATCAGCGTGTTGGTTCGGCCGTAGAAGAGATCGACATGCGCGCCCACCGGATCGGGATCGTGATTCAGCGTCAAGCGCAGTTCACTCAGATTGAACTGATCGGTTTTGTCGTTGAAGTTATAGAGATCGTTGACCTGCCCGTTTGCCGTGTCGCTGGGGCGATTGGCGTTGTAGCTGTAATAACCGTCGATCAGACCGCTGATGTCCATGGGGCCCACACTCCACGTGGGCGCTGCAGGAGCCGCAGCCGGAGCAGGAGCCTGTGCCGGCGCTGGGGCCGGCGCGGGTGCGGGCGTTTGTGCGCCGGATACCGTGGCAAATGCCAGGGCTGCACCAGTAATTGAGAGCATGAAGCGGTTCGGATTAATCGACACTGTTCCTCCCGATGAATGATGGATTTTGGTTAGGACGCGGAAATGATGCAGGCGAACCAGTTCTTGGGTCCTGATGAGCACTTTGGTTGGGCTCCGCCTCCACCCTGGCCAGGCCCTGTGGGTCCAGCAACCGATGCGGCCGTTTGGAGGTTATCGTTCAGGGATGCATGCGGGGTTGGATGCCATCCCTGCTGTGGTCCGAACTCAGCGGATTAACACTAGTAACGCAAACACCTCATAAAGAAAAAATGAAGAACAAGAAAAGAATCTCTATGGCTTTTCTTCAAGTCATTGCGAGGTTTCGTCCAATCGGAAATCTGTTCCGCCCGGTTCTCGCGCTGCGCTTTTATCCGGCCTCTCATAAGGATCAAATGAAGAAGCTGATAAAATTCCAATACGATCTCTGCCTGTAGAGTTGCCCCGAAATCCGGCTGAATCGCACTTGGACAAAACCTCAGGCATCGGATTCCACGCGCAGAACGAAGCACGCAATTGCAGCTGCAGGTTGCCGGGCTCCTGATGTAACCATCCCGATTGAGAGGACCCAGTTCGGTGTCAGGAACCTACATTCCGTTGCGCACGACCCTTGCAACGCGCCGTACTCGCGGTGCGCGCTCGCGCGCTGTGCTGTTTGCTCTTGAGTGCACGGTGGGCATTCTCGCAGTCAGCTGCATCGGGCTTTTCTCACACTGGTTTCAATGGCTATTACCCGTTGCCGCGTTGCTATCGTTGCTCGTCGTCGTTCCAACGGCGCTTTTCTGCGGATTCTGGCAGGCAGTTATCGTTTCTCTCTCAGCCGTGGTCGTACAGAGCTTACTTACGGCGCGTCATGCGCAACTGAGCCTCGCCACTGATCCTGCCAACTCCGTTACCCTGCTCGCGTTCATCCTCACCTCGCTCGTGATCAGCCGCCTCTCTGCGCGCATCACCGAGCATGCCAAGGAGAGCGACTCCTGGGGTGGACAGATGCACGACCTCTATGAGTTCACGCGGCGCACGTTGCAGATGAACCTTCACGTCGAGCCCGGCGCCCAACTTGCCGAACTCGTCCACGAGATTTTCTCCTTCGAGGCCGTCGTCGTGTTTGACGCGGACCTGCATGAGACCTACCAGGCCGGGTATTGGCGCGAAGATCCGCAAGAACTGGCGCAAAACGTCTACTACTTCGAAACCAATGACGATGATGCCGCCACGGGAGTGAGCCGGCGCGTGGTTCGCTTGGGCAATGTCCCGGTCGGCTCCATTGTCACGCGCGGAGAAACCAGTTCGCTCACCAACAACGCCATCGCCTCACTGATTGCGATCACGTTCGATCGCTACAGGGCCTTCGCCAACGAAAGCCGCATTGAGACCGAACGCCGTACCGAACAACTGCGCGCCACAGTTCTCGACAGCCTGGCCCACGCATACAAAACTCCGCTGACGGCGATCCGCGCAGCCTCCACTGGGCTCAATGAAATGGGGCATCTCACCCCCGCGCAGGCAGAACTTGTCTCTCTCATCGATGAGCAGGCTAACCAGCTCAGTGACCTGACCGCTCGCCTGCTCACGACCGCGCGGCTCGATGCCGGCGAAGTTGCCATCAACGCTGTCTCCGTGGGAGTCGGCGGATTGATCGAAGAAGTCGTGGCAAGCCTGAGTGATCGTCTCGCAAGCATGAAGGTTGTTGTCGAGCTTCCTGACGACAACCTCGCTCTTTGTTGCGATCGCCAGCTGATGACCATGCTGCTGACTCAATACATCGATAACGCCTGCAAGTACTCCATTTACGGAACAGCGATTACGATTCGCGCCGAGGAAGCGAAGAATGAAGTGATCTTTTCGGTGCACAGCTTCGGACCTGTAATCCCCCTCGCCGATCGGGAGCGCATCTTTGACCGCTACTATCGCTCTACCACCGCGTCTCATCGAGCCTCAGGCACCGGCATCGGGCTTGCCGTAGCCAAACGCGTAGCGCTGATCCACGGAGGCTACGTCTGGGTGAACAGCGACCAGGATGAGGGCACAACGTTTTTCGCCGCCGTACCCGCCCCGGCGCAAAGAAGGAAAGCTCAATGAATCAAACTGCAAATCAGCCAGCCATTCGCGTTTTGATCGTAGACGATGAGGCGGCCATCCGCCGCGCCCTGCGTCCCCCGCTTGCCGAACTCGGCTTTCAGATTACCGAAGCATCGCGAGGAGAAGAGGCGCTGCAATTGCTTCACGCCAATCCAGTCGACGTCGTGTTGCTTGACATCAACATGCCCGGCATCGGAGGCATCGAAACTTTGCGCCGCATCCGGGCCTTTGCTCCGCGTCTGCCTGTTCTTATGGTGACGGTGCGTGATGGAGAAGAAGAGAAAGTCGAAGCATTGGAGCTGGGCGCCGACGATTACGTGACGAAGCCCTTCAGCATTCGCGAACTGATCGCGCGCATCCGCACGGCGCACCGCCGAGTCCACGCGCCGACCCGCATGGAGGATGCCCCCATTGAGATCGGAGAGATCCGCCTGGTTCCGGCCAAGCGCTCTGTGACCAAGCGCGGGCAGCCCCTGCACCTTACACGCAAGGAATATGACATCCTCTATTGCCTGATGAGCCGCGCCGGCCGCGTCATTACCTACGCGAAGCTGCTTACGGCCGTGTGGGGGGCCGATTGCCGGGAAGAAGTTGAGTACCTCCGAACCTTCGTGCGTCAGTTGCGCAAAAAAATTGAGGACGATCCCTCCAACCCCACTTATCTATTGACTGACGTCTACGTGGGCTATCGATTCGCCGATGCGCAGATGCTGCAGGAAGCCGCCGAGGGTGTGCCCGCGCGCGCAAGAGAGCATGTCACGGAGGAGGTCGTTCCAGGCAGCACGTCGTAGTGACCGCAGCAACTCCGGCGGGCTGCCGGGAATCGCGATTCCTGCCTTCGTGCGAACCTACTCGTCGTAGTGCAGCAGGCTGAAGACGTCGTGCTCTTTGAAGCGATCGCGTCCCTTGAGGAAATCGAGTTCCACGGCAAAGCCCAGGCCGGCGATCTCTCCTCCGAGCTGCTTGACCAGCTTGACCGTTGCCTCCATCGTGCCGCCAGTCGCCAGCAGATCATCAACCAGCACTACGCGTTGGCCATGCATGATCGCGTCCTTGTGAATCTCGAGCGTGTCCGATCCGTACTCCAGGTCGTAGGTCACGCGGGCCACAGGCGCAGGCAGCTTCCGAGGCTTCCGCACGGGCACAAAACCGGCATTTAGCCGATAGGCAAGCGCCGGGCCGAAGATGAAGCCGCGCGCCTCAATGCCCAGTACCAGGTCGATGCGCTGTTCAATGTAATGGGCAGCCAGTGCATCAATCAGTTGCGCAAAACCGGTCTTGTCTTTCAGCAGCGTCGTGATGTCGTAAAACAGAATTCCCGGTTTGGGAAAATCAGGCACCGTGCGCACCAGCGCCTTCAGAGCCTCAACGTTCACAGGTTTGTTCTTCTCGGGCATTGCGTCCGCTTACTCCTCAGATAATGTTGGAATCCCAGGCTGATGGTCGCTGGATCGGCGGGAAGGGAACAGGTGGGTTGGCAGTTCTTCTCCCTCAAGGATTATAGATGGAGCCTGACGGAACTCCGGCGTTTGCAGAGTTGCCGATTCAGGGGATCGCTGACCGGCGTGCTACCACGCCCCTTCGATCCGAAACGACTCCAAGTCCTTGGCCTCGCTCTCATCCAGGTAGTGCTCGATCACACGATCGACACGGCTGCCGCGAGGGCCTTTGCGCAGGCTCGCGCGCAACTCGGCCAGGTCCTCTACCGCTCCCGATGCAACCACCTCTACATCGCCGTCTTCCGTATTGCGTACCCACCCGCGCAGCTCGAGTTCACTCGCTTCGCGGTGGACGAACCATCGAAAGCCCACGCCTTGTACCCGCCCCTGGATCAGGAAATGCAGCACCATCATTGTCATCCAAGGCCAGTCTTGCAGATGCACGCCGATGCTCGCAACTCGCGCGAATCGTCATCGGTCAAGGTTGTCTTCAAACCGCGGCCATGTGACCTTTGGTGCATGCCAAATCGTTATAAAAGCATGGATTTGCGGTAGGATTAACCTCAACAGACGCGCCCTTCTTCAACGCAATTGCTGCCATGCGAGCACTGATCCCAACACTTCCCCCCGGCCAGCCGGATCCCGCGTGGTTACGCCGCCTGCTCATCCTGCAGCGGATCTGCCTGGGGCTCGTGTCTCTCATCGCGCTCGCCACGATTTTCGTCTGGTTGTTGCCGCCATTTATCGAGTCTCTGTGGCCGATCGTCTCGAATGTGAGCCCCGCCCTTGCGGTCACCATACTCGCCTGCGTCCTCGCGCTGGCCCTCTCTGATCCAGGCAACACGGCGCTGGTCCGACTATTCGCCCGTTACTTTGCTGCTGTGCCTTTGTTGCTGGCCCTTTTGCTCTTGCTGGCGAGCGTCTATCCGTTGTCACCCACTCCCAGTTTCCTTCAGCAACTCGGCCAGGCCGGCGCCGAGCCCGGAGCGCAGTCGCCTCAGGCCGCTGCGGCCTTTGTGCTTCTCGCCGTGGTCATGATTCTCGTGCGCACAGACAGCACATCCGCCCGCCACGCATCGGATGTGCTCGTCTCCTGCCTCTCGCTGGTTGCTCTGATCCTTGTTTCGCAGGATATCTTTGGCGCGCTTGGCCTCTTCGGCATCACGGCTCCCGATTTGCTTGCACCGCGCGTCCTGCTCACATTTGTGCTGCTGACCCTTGTCGTTACGCTCCGGCAGGCCGAGTTCGGCATCTTCTCCATCTTCCTGGGCGGCGGCATCGGCAGCCGCATCGCGCGCGGATTTGCGCCGGTTCTTCTGTTATGGCCGTTCCTGCGCGAAATCGGTGAGGCCCAGATCGGCTTCCCCAAGCTGATACCCTCCCATTTCGCGCCGTCGGTCCTCACCTCGCTGGCCGTGGCTTTCGCACTCGTGCTGTTGCTCTCCATC
>Ga0335085_10014987_pt1 | contig 11277 bp, 10 predicted proteins | sample Lox_Sample_45_FD_206712 | JGI IMG/M metagenome (GOLD analysis project Ga0335085, IMG submission 206712) | Soil microbial communities from Loxahatchee National Wildlife Refuge, Florida, United States - Lox_Sample_4.5 | ecosystem: Environmental > Terrestrial > Soil > Wetlands | place: USA... | reverse complement strand
AGAGCCGGCACGACGAGGCCTTCCGAAAGCTCCTTCGCCAGGTCGTCGAACACTTCGTCGCGCGGCGGCTCGATATCCGAAAGAAGCTCCTCCATCAGGTGTTCGTCGTAATCGGCGAGTTTTTCGAGCATGGAGAAGCGGGCCTGCTTCTCTTCGTCCTGCATGTCGCCCGTCAACGCGACGATCTGCGATGCATCGTGCTCGCGGTAGACATAAGCCCGTTCCAGCGCGAGATCGACGAAGCCGGTGACGATGCCCTGCTCCCAGATCGGGATCTGGCGCAGCAGCAAGGGCTTGTCGCTCGCCTCCTGCAATCCGGCCAGCAGATCGCGCAGCGACCCGTTTGCCTTGTCGACCTTGTTGATGAACAGCAGATGCGGAATCGAAAGATCGGCGAGACGCTTCAGAAACGGCTTGAGCATGGGGATCTTTGCGGCGTCCGGCTCGCAGACGACCACCGCCGCATCCACGCCCGGCAGCACGTTGAGCGTGTCCTGAAGAAATTCGATCGAGCCGGGGCAATCCAGGAACGTGAAGCTCTCGTCGAGATATCTGGTGGTCGCGCAGTTGACTTCGACGCTCATCTGCCGGGCGCGCGCCTCGGGCGAAGAATCGCCGACCGTGTTGCCTTGCGGCACGCTGCCTTTGCGCGGGATTGCGCCGGTCACCGCCAGGATGCTCTCCAGCAAAGTCGTCTTGCCGCTGCCGTAAGGTCCCACAAGGGCCACTGCACGTGGCCCACTTCCTCCGTTCTTCCTGGTCATTGGCGCCTCTCTTTGCGTCTCGCCGGTGTTGGCGAAAACGAGGCGCGGCGGGCACTGCCCGCATCCCGCTCGAGGGGATGGGCCGCGTCACGCGCCCCGGAGCGGAATGCTCGCGCCGTTGGAAGGCGCTGGCAAGAGGCGGCGTGGGGGGCGGACTAGGCGGCGCGGCAGGCGATGAGTCGCGGGCGGCGGCGGCTGCGCCTCTTGCCGGACTCGCGCTCGAGACGAAACGCCTCCCATTCCAAGGCAATGGCCGTCGAGGCCATCAGCTCGCTGAATTCCCCGGTATCGGCCTGGCGCAACTGACTGCGAAACCAGCGTGCAAGATCGCGCGCCCGCTGTGCCTTGCCGAGCTTATCCATGTCCATGTCGTGCTTCCCCACCGGTTTGCGGAGCAATTTGGCCGCGATTGCGCGCGTGCCGCCAGCCGGGAATAGTACGTAAGGAATAGCCCTTATGGCGGAGGGGGGCCTGGGACCGCGGACGCCCTCGTCCGCGTCTGATGTTCAAGCGTCGTCGATGCCAGCAGCCATCACGTTGCGTCGAGATCACGTGCGGACGGGGGCGTGCACGGTCCCCGGGGGGTGCCGCGATCCGTCTCCGACGAGGACCTTCCTGGGAACGCGGACGCCCTCGTCCGCGTCTGATGTTCAAGCATCGTCGATGCCAGCAGCCATCACGTTGCGTCGAGATCACGTGCGGACGGGGGCGTCCGCGGTCCCAGGGGGTGCCGCGATCCCAGCGACGAGAACGGCCAGTCCCTGGCGTCTCCGACGAGCCCAGCCTTGACCGGGTTCTCTTCGATGTAGGCGATTGCGTTCGTATAATGCGTCGCGTTGCGGATAAAGCGGTCGTGATAATCTGCCGCCCAAATCGTTCCTTTCGTGCCTTTCAAGCGACCAATATTCCGTGCACTGACGGACTTCCAACCTTGAACGATGCCTGCCAAAGGCCATCCGTCCATCTGTTCGATCATCGCGTGAACATGGTTGGGCATCACGACCCACGCGAGAAGCCGGTAGTGCGCGCCGTCGAAATGCGAGAGCGCCAGGGAAACGATTTCCGCGCAGACGCGCTGTCGCAACACGCACGAACCATAACCTTCGTCGATGAGCGTCTCGACGCGCTTTCGGCGCCCCAACTCATCGAGTGCCTTCGTCTCCGCCCTGAGCGGCGGGGGCAGGCTGTCTGCAAGGCGAAATGTGACCGACTGCGTTATCCCGCCGGCATCAAAGTGCGGGAGATATCCACGTCTGTGCCAATAGCGATGACGGCTGTCGACCATTCGCAAAGAGTGGTGCAAACCGGTCCCAGAGGTTCGTCCGATTTGTCGCGAAGTGTCGCGCGCACCTGCGACCGCGGACCTTCCTGGGACCGCGGACGCCCTCGTCCGCGTCTGATGTTCAAGCGTCGTCGATGCCCGCAGCCATCACGTTGCGTCGAGATCACGTGCGGACGGGGCGCGCGCGGTCCCAGGGGGACCGCGATCCCAGGCAACTACCGCAACGACGCACAGAAGCGCTGGATGCGCCGGCACGCCTCTTCAAGAACGGCATCGGACGCCGCGTAGGAAATCCGGAAGAACGGCGACAGCCCGAAAGCTGCGCCGTGCACGACCGCGACTCCCTCCGTCTCGAGCAGCGCGTCGGCAAAATCTTCGTCGCTGCCGATCGCCGCGCCCGTCGGCGTGTGGCTGCCGATCAGCCGGCGGATCGACGGATACACGTAGAAGGCGCCTTCCGGTTTTGCGCAGTCGATCCCGTGGCTCTGATTGAGCATCGACACGACGAGATCGCGCCGGGCTTCGAATGCGCGCTGGAATTTCGCGATGCAGTCCTGCGGACCGCTCAGTGCTTCCACGCTTGCCCATTGCGAGATCGATGTTGCGTTGCTCACCGTTTGCGACTGCAATTTCGCCATCGCCTTGATGAGGGGCTCAGGGCCGGCGCAATAGCCGATGCGCCATCCCGTCATCGCATAGGCTTTCGAAACGCCGTTCATCGTCAGCGTGCGCTCGTAAAGCCGCGGCTCGGCCTGCGCGATGGTGGCGAACTCGAACCCGCCGTAGACGAGATGCTCGTACATGTCGTCGGCGAGTATCCACACGTGCGGATGGGCAACGAGCACGTCGGTCAGCGCCTTCAGCTGGGCGTGCGTGTAGCAGGCGCCGGTCGGGTTCGACGGCTGGTTGAAGATGAGCCATTTCGTCTTCGGCGTGATGGCGCGCGCCAGCGCTTCCGGCGTCAGCCGGAAACCGTTCTCGAGCGTCGTCTCGACCGGCACCGGACGCGCGCCGGCCAGATGCACGATATCCGGATAGCTCACCCAATAGGGCACCGGCACGATCACCTCGTCGCCGGGATTGAGGGTGGCCATCATGGCCGCGTAGATCACCGCCTTGCCGCCCGGCGCCACGAAGCACTGCGCGGGAGCGTATGTCAGGTCGTTTTCGCGCTTGAATTTGGCGGCGATGGCCTTGCGCAGCTCGGGGATCCCCTCGACGGCAGTGTATTTCGTCTCGCCCCGGCGTATCGCCGCGATAGCGGCCTCCTTGACGTTGTCGGGCGTATCGAAATCGGGTTCGCCCGCCCCCAATCCGATCACGTCCCGCCCGGCTGCCTTCAGATCACGGGCTTTCTGCGTGACCGCAATGGTCGGAGACGGCTGGATGCGCCCGATCGATTCGGACAGGAAGCCCTTGGGCAACGCACTCATCTTTCAAGTCCTCGCATGAAGCGGGGCGAGGTATCGACGCTCGCGGCCGCCAACGCAAGAAGGCCCCGCGCCGGCGATAACACTTTTTTCAAAGTTTGCGGCTTAGGCTCCAAGTGCCGCCATGGGCTCTGGAGGGAGACGCCATGCGTGTCCTCGGCGCAGTCTGGATTGCCGGATTGTGTCTCGTTACGGTCTATGCATGCACGCGCACAGCCATGCCGAACGGGCGCTGGCAGGGCACCTATGCGTCGGGCGATGTCATGGTCGTCGCACGCCTGGAGATCGATGGCAGGGGCAATATCTACCTGAGCGCGCCCGACGCCGCCGACCTGCGCGGCATTACCGACGAACAGCGCACGGCCCTGAGGGCCAAGCTTGCCGAAGGGCTCCAGGAAGACTGGGCCGACGTGTCGCCGCGGCAATTCGACTTCGACGGTCACGTGTTTCGCAATCCGGGCGGCGTAGCGCCGCAGCTGGAATGGGATGGCTCGCACATGACCGCGGTCGTCTATCTTGGAATGCGTCCGGCCATCCGGATTCCGATGCGCGCCGTGCCGAGCTTCAGCGACGACCCCTGGACGGGCTGAGCGGCTGCCGGCTCACGGGAAGTTGAACCCGCCGGGCGCGCGGCGTACGCAACAAAATGGCTCTGCGCAAGGATTTGCTGCCGTAGTCCTGCTCTGCAGCCGCGCCTGGGAGAATATTCTTCACGCGCTTGTGTGGTGGCCGGGGGGCGGCATGGTGCGACAATCCGTGTGCCAACCGAGGGAGTCAATCATGAGGACTGCAACATTTGCGGCACTGTTTGCCGGCGCTGCCGTCGCCGGCGCGGCGAGCCTTGCCGATGCCGCGGTAACCGTCGTTGGTCATGGTCTGGCCAGAAGCTGCTTCGAATACGCCGAATACGGCGGCAGCGCGAGGGACGGGATCCAGACATGCAGCCTTGCGCTGGAACAGCAGGCGCTCGACGCGAAAGACCGGGCAGCCACGTACATCAACCGCGGCATTCTGGAAGCGCGCAGCGACAACGCGAACGGAGCGCTGAGCGATTACGACCTCGGGCTGTCGCTGGACGGCGATCTCGGGGAAGGTTACGTCGACCGAGGGGCCGTCATGATCGTGCTCCGGCGCTACAACGACGCGCTCGACAATATCAACCGAGGCATCGCTCTCGGGGCGAACCGGCCACAGATCGCCTACTACGATCGCGCCGTCGTTCAGGAGGCGCTCGGCAACATCCGGGGCGCATACGAAGACTATAAGAAGGCGGTGGAGATCCAGCCCGATTTCACGCTTGCCATCGAGCAGTTGTCCCGTTTCCGCGTCGTACGCAAATCCGACGGCGCCTGAACTGCCCGGGGCTCCTGCTCATCGCATATGCCTCAAGCCGACCGGCTGCTGCGACGTAGAGGTCTGTGTCCTATATTGAAGCAACTGTTGCGATAAACGACGCCAAATTGCATCAGGATCGTTCGCGGCGATCCGAGCGAAGTTGCAGCGATGCAAATGGCGCATGGCTGCCACTCACCCGGCGACACTTTGATACAATTTTGGTGTTTGCACATGCGTAGTCGTGGCCGATTATCGCCATGCGAGCGTCGGCAACAGAAGGCGGGGGACACAAGATTGAATTCGGCGGAACGCGCTCGATCCAGGCAGACTCCGAGCGCTCGCCGCCGCAACATCCCCTGACGCTGGAACAGCACCGTGGCGCACTGCCATGGCCAAGTCGCGACCATGCCCGATCGGCGCTCCAACAGGGTATGGACGCGTGGGCGGCCGGACAGGAATTGGACCCCGAACCAACACCCTGTCCGGCCGCCAACCTCGAGCTCCGCAGCGGAGCGGTCTCCGTGCCGGCGCAGAGTTGAGCGCGGTCAATGCCTCGGTATAGTCGTCCCCTACCCTGGCGGACTCGGCCTTGTATTCGGCCCGGTGTCGTTTAATTAGGCAAAAACCCGAGCGGGAAGCGGAGTTCATGATTCTACGTCTGCGAACGGCATTGGCCGCGGTGTGCGTGATCGTCGTGGCAGGATGCCAGACGCCGGTTCCGCAGGCGTTGCTGCCCGGCGACCTCCCGAAATCCTTCACCGGTCCGGTGGCGCCCGGCGCCGGCGTATGGCCCAAGGCCGACTGGTGGAAGAGCTTCAACAGCACCGAGATGAGCGGCCTGATCGCCACCGCTCAAACCAACAATCTCGATCTCGCGGTCGCCATGGCGAGCGTTCTGCAGGCCGAGGCGCAAAGGAACGTCGCGCGCTCGGCGCTGTTTCCGGATTTGAATGCTCAGGCCAGCGCACAGCGGACAAGCACGGGCGGGGGCTCGTTCGGGTTTGCCGGCCAGTCGCTCTCCAGCTCCAGCAAGTCCATCGTTGGCAACACGTTCAGCGTCGGGCTGAACGCCAGCTATATGCCCGACATCTGGGGTCTGGCGCAGGACAATCTGCGGGCGGCGCAGGAAGCTTTGAAATCCGCAAGCTTCGCCCAGGAAGTCGTGGCGCTCACGGTAACCGCAGAGGTTGCCAACACGTATCTCGACGTGCTTGCGCTGCGCCAACAAGTGGCGATCACGGAGAAGAACATCGAGGACGCCAAGCGCATTCTGACGATCACGCAGGCAAAGGTGACGAACGGCGTCTCGTCCAATCTCGACCTCGCCCAGCAGAAGGCCATTATCGACGGGCAGGAAGCGCAGCTGCCGCCGTTGCGCGAGCAGGAACGCGAAGCCGTCTACGCCCTGGCAATTCTTCTTGCGCAGCCGCCGGAAGGTTTCGACGTCTCGGCGCAGAACATGGACGGACTCGCGTCGCCCGCGATCGCGCCTGGAATTCCTTCGGCGTTGCTCGAGCGCCGGCCCGACGTCGCCGAGGCGGAAGCCAATCTTGCAAGCGCCCACGCCAATGTCGACGCCGCACGCGCAGCATTCTTCCCGCAAATCTCGCTGACGGGTTCGGGAGACACCTCGGCATTCAAGATCGGGCAACTGTTCCAGGCATCCACGATGGGGTGGAGCATCGGCGCATCCGCGCTTCAGACGATCTTCGACGCCGGCAAGCTCAAGGCGGAAAGCGATGTCGCACGCGCCGAGCAGCAGGGGCTGGTTTCCACCTACCGCAAGACGGTGCTGACGGCTTTTTCAAATGTGGAAACCTCGGTCGGACAAGTGTCGAATTTCGGACAGGAACAGGAGGCGCTCGAGCGGGAAGTGAAGGACTCGGCCGAAGCCTTCCGGCTTTCCGAACTTCAGTACCGCGAGGGCATCATCGAACTGCTCAACCTTCTGCAGGCGCAGCAGACGCTGTTCACGGCGGAAAACCAGCTCATCCTGGCCAAGCTCGCCAGGCTTCAGGCGGATGTGAACCTCTACATGGCGCTCGGCGGCGGCTGGTCGGAAAAACCCGACGACAAGACGCAAACCGAAACCAGTCCCAATCCACCGCCGCCCCCCAAACCCGAAGAACACCAGTGGTGCGTACTGTCGGCATTGTGTTTCTGACTGGGAGCGCGGCCATCCTTGGCCGTCAAGGCAAGGTGACGCGCAAGGATGCGCGCGCTCCCGGTAGGCGCTTACATGCGCGCTGGACGGCGCGATGCAATGAGAGCGTCGTAAAATTCGAAATTTTAGCTCTTCTCCGAAATTGTCCGAGCGGCCGCGACGAATTCCGAGGGCATCATGACGATCGTCATGCTATTTTGCTCGGCTCCCACCTCGGTGAGCATCTGCATGCGCCTCAGTTCGAGCGAGGCCGGCGTTTTCATGATTTCGTCTGCCGCTTCGCGGAGCTTGCGAGCAGCGTCGAGCTCCGCTTCCGCTTTGATAATTCGGGCGCGTTTTTCCCGTAGCGCCTCGGCTTCCTGAGCCATCGCTCGCTGCATTGTGGCCGGAATCTCCACATTGCGCATCTCGACATTTTGAATCTCCACGCCCCATGGCTCCGTCACTTGGTCCGCGCGGTCCTTGAGCGCGAGACTCAGTTTCTCGCGCTCCTTCAAAACGTCATCGAGCGTGTATTGACCAATGCCGTTGCGCAACGTCGTGAGCGCGACCTGCACCACCGCCGCGCGAAAGTTCTGCACCTCTATGATGGCGCGATCAGGTCTCACGACGCGGTACCAGATCACGGCGTTGACATGGATCGGCACGTTGTCCTTGGTCATCGTTTCCTGCTGTTCGACACTGTCGGTCAGCACGCGCATGTCGACCTTGATCGCCGTCTCGATGCCGAGCGGCACGATCCAGAACAACCCGGGCCCACGCGTTCCCGTATAGCGCCCGAAGCGAAACACGACTGCGCGCTGATACTGCTGCGCAATTCGAAAACCGGAAAGCGCGACAATACCCAGAACGACCACTGCACCGATCAACCATCCCATAACCGCCCCTCCAAATCCTGCCCAGCCGCAACCTTGGTGCAATGTACTCAGTATCTTTGCGCAGGGAATTTCATGTCGTTTCAACTCCCGCCGCGATCCTCGCCCTTGTCGTTCAAATTACGTATGCCCCAGCACGCGGTGCGGGCGGTAGAGCTTATGCAGCGCCTTGAGTTCTTCTTCGTCGAGCTTCACCTCGAGCGCTGCTACGGCCTCCGGAATGTGATGCGGCTTCGACGCGCCGATGATGGGTGCGGTCACGCCCGGTTGATGCAGGAGCCACGCAAGCGCCACCTGCGCATTGGAGACGCCGCGGCTCTTCGCGATCTCGCTGACCTTGTCGACGATCGCGAAATCGCTCTCGTCGTAATACATCATGTGCGCAAACTCGTCGGACTTGGCGCGCGCCGTCTCGCCCCAGTTTCCCTGGCGTCGATTGCCGGCAAGAAATCCGCGCGCCAGCGGGCTCCACGGAATGACCGCAACCCCTTCGGCCCGGCAAAGCGGCAGCATCTCGCGCTCTTCCTCGCGGTAGACGAGATTGTAGTGGTTCTGCATGGACACGAACCGCGTTTTTCCGAGCGCTCCGGCGCGATGAAGATAGGCCGAGAACTGCCATGCATACATCGACGACGCGCCGACATAGAGGGCCTTGCCGGATTTCACCACTTCGTCGAGCGCCTCGATCGTCTCCTCGATCGGGGTAGCCGGATCGAAGCGATGGATCTGATAGAGATCGACATAGTCCATTCCCAAACGCCTGAGGCTGTCATCGATCGCGTGGCGGATGTGCTTGCGCGACAGCCCTCCTTCGTTGGGCGTCGGCCCCATCGGATTGAACAGCTTGGTCGCGACCACGACCTGCTCGCGTTTGACGCCCAGCGATTTCAGCGCGCGGCCCAGGACTTCCTCGCTGCCGCCACGTGAATAGATATCGGCCGTATCGAAGAAGTTGATCCCGGCTTCGATGGCCTGCTTGAAGAACGGCCGGCTGGCATCCTCGTCGAGAATCCAGTCGCGCCATTTCGTCGAGCCGTACGTCATCGTGCCAAGGCACAGCCGCGTCACCTTCATGCCGGTAGAGCCCAGATTGACCATTTGCATCGCCGGTCTCCTTCTTTTGTCGCATCAGGGGTATAACGCCGTCGGAGAGCCTAAGGCATGCACCCGTTTCGCTTCGAGCCCTATGACCTGCCGGCGGAGGCCCACACCCTTCGCGCCGACGTGCGCGCCTTCCTGCGGGAGAAACTGAGCGGCATGGCTGCCGCCGATCGGGCGCGCACGTGGATGGGCTTCGACCCCGCTTTCAGCCAAGCCGTGGGCGGCCGGGGCTGGATCGGCATGACGTGGCCGAAGGCCTATGGCGGTCACGAGAAAGGCGCGTGGGAACGCTATGTCGTCATGGAGGAGATGCTGGCGGCAGGCGCGCCGGTGGCCGCACATTGGTTCGCCGATCGGCAAAGCGGACCTCTTCTGCTGAAATTCGGCACCGAGGAGCAGCGCCGCCGCTTCCTGCCCGGCATCGCGCGCGGCGAAACCTATTTTTGCATCGGCATGAGCGAGCCGGGAGCCGGATCGGATCTGGCGGCCGTCAAGACCAGGGCGCGCCGGCTTGCCGGCGGCTGGAGCGTCAGCGGACAGAAGATCTGGACCTCGAATGCGCAGGGCTGTCAGTACATGATCGCGCTCGTGCGTACCGGCACCGACGAGAACAAGCATGCGGGACTGAGCCAGCTCGTCATCGATCTGAATTCGTCCGGCATCACGATCCGCCCGATCGCCGACCTCACCGGCGGCGCACACTTCAACGAAGTCTTCTTCGACAGCGTCGTCGTTCCCGATTCCATGCTGATCGGAGCGGAGGGTCAGGGCTGGCAGCAGGTGACGGCCGAACTCGCCTTCGAGCGGAGCGGCCCGGAACGCTATCTGTCAAGCCTCCAGCTTTTGATCGCGTTCGTGCGCAGCGTCGGCGACAGCCCGACCGAATCCGAACAGGTATTCGTCGGCCGATGCATGGCCGAGCTGTGGACCTTGCGGCAGATGTCGCTGTCGATCGCCGGCCAGCTCGCCGAAGGCACCGCACCCGCCACCGAGGCCGCGATCGTCAAGGATTTGGGGACCGCCTTCGAGCAGAAGCTGCCGCGCGCAATTCAGGCGCTCGGCCGCGATGACGTGGATCCGAACGGCAAAGGCGCGCTCAACGAAGTGCTCGCCTATCTCCTGCAAATCTCGCCGGCATTCTCCCTGCGCGGCGGCGCGCGCGAAATCCTGCGCGGCATGATTGCCCGCGAATTGGGATTGCGTTGACGGCAAAAGCGACACGCGCCCGCTTGCTTTTCCGAAACGAGTCATGGCCAGATCGCGAACGGGGTAGGACATTCGCGGTCGAAGGGACACGAAACGTGGCGACGGCTCCGCTCGCGCACCAAAGGCGCCTCAAACGTTCGGAATCGATGACATCCGAATTGGAGACGATTGCGCTCGCGCTGTTCGAGAAGCGGGGGTTCGCGGCCGTCACCGTGGAGGAGATCGCCAACGCCGCCGAAATATCGCCGCGCACGTTCTACCGCTATTTTCCCGCGAAGGAAGACATCCTGCTGGTCAAGGTTCGCAGGCGCAGCGAGGCGTTGCGCAGCGCTCTTGCCAAGCGCCCGCTCGGCGAACCGCCTTTGCATTCGGTGCGCATGGCCGTCGAGTCCGCCCTCTCCGCGGAAGACCCTGCGTATGTCAGGCGCTGGGTTGCCGTCGTGGCCTCCACCTCGAGCGCACTGCGGGCTGCGTATGGCGGCTGCATCCTGCTGATCGACAGGATCATCGCCGAGTTCTTCGCATCGCGATTTGGGCTTCAGGCCGACGCGCTGCAGCCCGCGATGCTGGCCGCCGCCGTGGGCGGCGTCATTCAGGCCGCCCAGAACCGCTGGCTGTTCACCGGTGGAGATCTCGTGGCCACCGTTTCCGAGGGAATCGGGGTTCTCGAAGAGGCGGTGGGAACGGGCTTTCAGGCGAAGAGCCGCGGCAAGGTCACCCGACCCGCACCCGGCCGCTCCGCGAAGCGCGTCGGCACGAAGCGCCGGCACTGAACGCTTCCGCTTAGAGCGGTTCCAGCAAAAGTGTACGCACTTTTGCGTCCGGAACCGCGACAAAACAATAACTTAGAGCGGTTCCAGCAAAAGTGTACGCACTTTTGCGTCCGGAACCGCGACAAAACAATAACTTAGAGCGAAATGACGCTTCGATGAAAAGTCATTTCGCTCTGGCGGATCGAACCATTTCCGTCAGATCGGCACGCGTACCCGCGGCGGCGCATAGGCGCGCCGCACGCACGCGCAACTTGCATTGACAGATTATGCCACTCATGTCAGTTTGTGCCAAACCAAAAGCTTGCATTGGGAGGGCATCATGAACTTGCGTTCCTGCTTGGCGTTTT
>Ga0335085_10014986_pt1 | contig 11278 bp, 8 predicted proteins | sample Lox_Sample_45_FD_206712 | JGI IMG/M metagenome (GOLD analysis project Ga0335085, IMG submission 206712) | Soil microbial communities from Loxahatchee National Wildlife Refuge, Florida, United States - Lox_Sample_4.5 | ecosystem: Environmental > Terrestrial > Soil > Wetlands | place: USA: Florida... | reverse complement strand
GCCCGCTCGATGTACTCGTCGGTCAGCGCCATGGTCTGCTCGCTGATCTGGGTCACCGGGTAAACGTTGGTGGCGAAGTACTGCGCCATGTCGCTGCCCCAGGTGGCCCAGACGTCGCCGACCGCCGCGAAGTACTTCTCCGCGTAGGGCGCCAGCAGCTCCGGGTGGCCCGGGTCCTGGAAGCCGTTGACCGTGGCCCGGAACGTGGCGCCGGACAGCGTGCCGCTGACGATGGCCTGCCAGGCGGCCTCCTTGGCCTCGGGCGACGGGAGGGCGGCCCGGCAGGTGGCGGCCCGCCGCTCGCCCGCGTCGGTCGGGTCCCGCTCCAGCTCCGCGTCGATCTCGGCCGGGCCCGCGGCGCCCTGGCTGGCCAGCCGCTGCAGCAGCCGCCAGCGCAGCTCGGTGTCCACCTCCAGGCCGTCCAGGTGGGCGGACCCGTTGAGCAGGCCGGCCAGCATGGCCAGATCGCCCGGCTCGGTGGCCACGCCGCTGAACGCCTGCAGATAGGCCAGCTGCCGGTCGGACCCGGGCTCGGCCTGCTCGGCCAGCCGGCGCAGCCCGGCGGCCATGAAGCCGCCGATCCCCTCGGGCCGCCAGGCCGGTTCGGTGAACCGGTACGCCGCCGCCGACGCCTGCCGGATCGTGGTCTGCAGCACGCCGATCTCGCTGATCGTGTCGGCGTGGTCGATGACCATGCCGATGTACCGCCGGGCGGCCAGCTCGGCGTCCCTGGTCATGTCCCAGGCCGCGGCCCAGCACAGCGCGGCGGGCAGCGGCTCGGTGAACTCGCCCACCGAGCTGATCATGGTGCCCAGCGAGCGCTCGTCCAGCCGGATCTTGGCGTAGCTCAGGTCGTCGTCGTTGACCAGCACCAGGTCGGGCCGGCGCTCACCGGCCAGCTCGGCCAGCACGGTGCGCTCGCCGGCGATGTCCACCTCGACCCGCCGCCGCCGGATCAGCCCGGCCGCGGTCCGGTCGTACAGGCCCACCGCGATCCGGTGCGAGCGGAGCACCGGGTGCTCAGGCGGCGCGGTCTGGGCCACCGCGAACTCGGTCATCCGCCCGTCGCTGTCCAGCACGAAGTCCGGCCGCAGCGTGTTCACCCCGGCGGTCTCCAGCCACTCCTTGGACCAGCCGGCCAGCTCCCGGCCGGACGTCTCCTCCAGGGCGGCCAGCAGGTCGGCCAGCGTCGCGTTGCCCCAGGCGTGCTGGCCGAAGTACCGCCGCACCCCGGCCAGGAACTGCTCCCGGCCGACGTAGGCGACCAGCTGCTTGAGCACCGACGCGCCCTTGGCGTAGGTGATGCCGTCGAAGTTGACCTCGACCGCGGCGATGTCCGGGATGTCGGCCGCGATCGGGTGCGTGGACGGCAGCTGGTCCTGCTGGTACGCCCAGGACTTCTGCAGCTGGCAGAACGTGGTCCAGGCGTTGATCCACCGGGTGGCCTCGGACTCGGCCAGCACGGACGCCCAGGTGGCGAACGACTCGTTCAGCCACAGGTCGTCCCACCAGCGCATGGTGACCAGGTCCCCGAACCACATGTGCGCCATCTCGTGCAGGATCGTCTCGGCCCGCATCTCCCGGGCGAAGTCGGTGACCCGGGAGCGGAACACGTAGTCCTCGAGGAACGTGACGCAGCCCGCGTTCTCCATCGCCCCGGCCTTGAACTCCGGCACGAACACCTGGTCGTACTTGCCGAACGCGTACCGCACCCCGAACGCGCCGTGGTAGAAGTCGAAGCCCTCGCGGGTCACCTGGAAGATCTCGTCCGGGTCGAGGTATCCGGCCAGCGACTGGCGGCAGTAGATGCCCAGCGGGATGCCGTCGTGCTCGCTGCGCACCTCGTGGTACGGGCCGGCCACGATCGCGGTGATGTACGTGGACATCAGCGGCGATGGCGGGAAATGCCAGCGCCGGGCGGTGCCCTCGGGCTCGCCCGGCTCGTCGGGGGAGACGTTGGACAGCACCAGCCAGTCCGCCGGGGCCAGCACCGAAAACTCGAATGTGGCCTTCAGGTCAGGCTGGTCGAAGCAGGCGTAGATCCGGTGCGCGTCGAACGTCTCCAGATCCGAGTACAGATAGACGCCGCCGTCGGCCGGGTCGGCGAACCGGTGCAGCCCCTCCCCGCTGCGCGAATAGGCGCAGTCGGCCACCACCCGCAGCTCGTTGTCCGCGGCCAGCCCGGTCAGGGCGATCCGGTTGCCGTCGAAACAGCTGGCCGGCACGGGCGTGCCGTTGAGCACGATCTCGCGGACCGCGGGTGCGGTCAGCTCGATGAAGCTGGCCGCGCCGGGATTAGCGCAGCGGAAGCGCACCACCGTGGCCGAGCCGAACGTTTCCTCACCCCCGGTGAGGTCGAGTTCCACCTGGTAGGAGAGGACCTCCAGGAGTTGCCGCCGGTCTCTGGCTTCGTCACGGGTGAGATTGTTCGCCACCTGCCTGGCACCTTCCATGTGTGGGGTCTCGCACAGTTTTTTGCCGCATCCCGGGGTACGGAATGCGGCCGGCCATGGGCCAGTTGTCAGCAGGGGAGTCCGGCGCACCCCCGCGCGCCACGCTCCCAGCGTGAGGTGAATCAGCCCCCCGTATACATGAAGGAGCCTCATGACCGAGCAGGAGCTTACCCCGGTCGATTTCTGGTTTGACCCGCTGTGCCCCTGGGCCTGGATTACATCGCGATGGATGCTCGAGGTCCAGCAGGTCCGGCCGGTGCAGGTGCGCTGGCACGTGATGAGCCTGGCCGTGCTGAACGAGGGCAAAACCGACCTGCCAGAACGTTATGCCGAGCTGATGAAGACGGCCTGGGGCCCGGTGCGGGTGGCCATCGCGGCCGAGCAGCGGCTCGGGCCGGAGGTGCTCGGCCCGCTGTACACCGCGCTCGGCACCCGGTTCCACCAGGAGAAGCTGCCGCGCGACCGGGCCACGGTCGAGGCGGCGCTGGCCGAGGCCGGGCTGCCCGCCGGCCTGGCCGACGCGATGGACTCCACCGAGTACGACGAGGCGCTGCGGGCGTCGCACGCCGAGGGCATCGAGCGGGTCGGTTATGAGGTGGGCACGCCGATCATCTCGATGAATGGCACGTCCATCTTCGGCCCGGTGGTCACGCCGATCCCGCGCGGCGAGGCCGCGGCCAGGCTGTGGGACGGAGTCAACCTGGTCACCCAGACCGACGGGTTCTTCGAGCTCAAGCGGAGCCGCACCCGCGACCCGGTCTTCGACTGAAGCCCACGGCGCCTGACACCACGGGAGGCGGCACGGACCGGGGTCTGACACACTGGCTCCGTGCGCGTCTATCTGGGATCTGACCACGCCGGGTTCGAGCTGAAAGCGGCCTTGGTGGAGTGGCTGGAGTCCGCGGGACACCAGGCGGTGGACTGCGGGCCAGCCACCTACCGGCCGCAGGACGACTACCCGGTCTACGTGATGCGCGCGGCCAGCTCGGTGGCCGCGGACCCGGACAGCCTGGGCATCGTGATCGGCGGGTCGGGGAACGGCGAGGCCATCGCGGCCAACAAGGTCGACGGCATCCGGGCCGCGATCGCCTGGAGCACCGAGACCGCCCGGCTGGCCCGGCTGCACAACGACGCCAACGTGCTCAGCCTGGGCGCCCGGATGTACCCGGTCCCGGACGCCGTCGGCTTCGCCCAGGTGTTCGTGGAGACCGCGTTCTCCGGCGAGGAGCGGCACGCCCGCCGGCTGCACATGATCGCCGGCTACGAGAAGACCGGCGAGCTGCCCGCCGATCCCAGCGACCCCCAGTGACCTAATCGGCCAGTGACCTAATCGGCCAGTGCCCTAATCGGCTAGTCCGCCAACCGGCCGGACCGGCGGCGCGACCGGCGCCGGCGGCTCCCACCGCCGCGCTGCCCGCCCGTGCCCGCTTCCGTAGCCGGATCCTCATTCTTAACGCCAGTGCCCGGGACTGGCTCGCTCGCTGCCGGGCTGGGCCTGGGCGCGGGCGCCGTCCGGCCAGTGCCAGCCAGCCCGGCGGGCTCCGCGGCGTCGGCCGCCTGCGCGGCGGCGTCGTGATGCGGCTGCGGCCGTGACACGTCCCTGGCCCGCATGGCTGAGCTGAGCGTGATCTTCATTCCGGCCATAAGGCGTTCCTTTCAGAAGATCACCGGGCACCACGGCGCGGGATCCCAGGTCAGTGCCGCGGACAGAGCGTTAAGTGTGCCCGTGCGCTGCTCGGTGACCAGGCCCGCCGCGGCCAGCGAGCCCAGCCTGGTGCCGCCGAGATAGGCCGCGCCGAGCGCGGTCACCGGCACGGTCACGTCGGCCGGATCGCTGGTCCGCTCGCAGCTGCCCGTCCCGCCGGCGCCCGCGGTCAGCCGCCAGCGGCCGTGGTTCCACGGGCACCAGTCGTCGATGACCTCGATGACCACGTCCACCGGGCACGGGTAGCGGCGCAGGCTGAGCGCCCCGGGCACGTCCACCACCCGGGCCCACAGCCCGTCCGCCACCGCGGGGCGGGCCCGCCGCGGGTCGGCCAGCAGGTGCAGCAGCGGGTCCTCGTCCGGGCGCAGCCGGGCGGCCACCTCGGTGATCAGGTCCCGGTTCAGCAGGTCGGCCCACAGCGCGGCGGTGGCCGCCGGGTCGGTCGCGGCCAGCTCCCGGATGTCCAGCCGGGAGTCGGACAGGAATGTTTCGTCGTCCCAGCGCCCGGTCCCGTTGTACAGCGCGTAGCCGCGCGGGCCGGCCTCGTCCTCGGCCAGCACGCAGCGCAGCGGGCTGGCCCCGTGCCGCTCGTCTTCCGGGTCGGCCAGCACCCGCTGCCACCAGGCCTCGTTCCGGCTGAACACCCCGGGCTGGGTCGGCAGCAGCGTCTCGTAGACCTTGGTCAGCTCGGCCAGCGCCGCGTCCGGCTCGGCTACCCGCAGCCGCAGCCGCGGGTCGGTGGGGGCGTCACGGACGAACGCGGCCTCGCCGCGCCGGATGGTCAGCTTGGCCTGCCGGGAGGCCCGGCCATAGCCGTACCGGCCATAGATCCCGGCCTCCGACGCCCACAGCGCGGCCAGCGTTTCGCCCCGGTCGTGCATGTCGTCGAGCTGGCGGCGCATCATGCTGGTCAGGATGCCGCGCCGCCGGTACGCGGGCAGCACCGCGATGAACGTCACCCCGCCCACCGCGGCCAGCGCGCCCGGCACGCACATCTGGAAGCTGTAGATGCCCGCGCTGCTGACCGGGGTTGATCCGTCGAACGCGGCCAGCGTGCGGTCCAGCTCGTTGCGCCGCAGCATCCCGGTGCGGGCCCGCTCAGACGGTGGCCCTTCGTGAAACGCCTGCTCAGTGACGTGGTGGAAGGCGTCGAACTCGTCCAGCTCGATCGGCCGGATGGGGTAGCGCTCTGCCATATCTGCATTCCTACCGCCACCGGCCTGGCCAGCGCGAATTAGTTTCAGCCGTGCCTGGTGGCTGGGGGCCGGATACAGTGCGGCCATCATGGTTTCCCGCCCGCTGACCCGTCCCGTACGCCTGGCGCGTACGGCGGCAGCATGGGCGGGTGGCCAGCTCCGGCGCCAGTTCATCACCCAGAACCGCCGGATGGCGGCCATCCTCACGGTGGCCACGGTGGGCATCGGCGTGGCCACCGTGCACCTGTCCGAGTGGTGGTTCTCGCCCGGGATGCTGATCCTGCCGGTGCTGGCGGGCGGCCTGCTGCTGTGGCCGCGGGCGCTGCGCATCCTGTTCGGGCTGGTCGCGCTCGCGCTGCTGTACGACGCGCTGTACCACCGGGCGGGCGCCGGGATCATCGCCACCGTCGTGATCACCGGGGTGTTCGCCGACGCGCTGGCCCGGACCCGGTGGAAGCTCGGCGTGCAGGGGCTGCGCGGCGACCGGATGCTGATCGAGCTGCGTGACCGGCTGCGGGCCCAGGGCCGGATGCCGCCGCTGCCCACCGGCTGGCGGTCCGCCGCGGTGCTGCGGCCGGCCGGCGGCGTGTCGTTCGGCGGCGACTTCCTGGTGTCCGCGTGCGACGGGAAGACGCTCGAGGTGGCGCTGGTCGACGTGTCCGGCAAGGGGGTGGACGCGGGTACCCGGGCGCTGCTGCTGTCCGGCGCGTTCGGCGGGCTGCTCGGCTCGGTGCCGCAGGGCGAGTTCCTCACCGCCTGCAACGCCTACCTGCGCCGCGGCCCGGTGACCGAAGGTTTCGTCACCGCCGTGCACCTGGCCCTGGACCTGACCACCGGCGACTACGTGCTGACCTCGGCCGGCCACCCGCCGCCCGCCCAGTTCGACGCGGGCAGCGGGACCTGGAAGCTGACCCAGGCCCGCGGCATCGTGCTGGGCGTGGTGGCCGACCTGCGCTGCGTGCCGGCCCACGGCTCGCTGCGGCCCGGGGACGCGCTGATGCTGTACACCGACGGCCTGGTCGAGGCGCCGGGCCGGGATATCGACGCCGGGACCGACCGGCTGCTGGGCGAGGCCACCCGGCTGGTCGCGTCGAGCTTCCAGGACACGGCCGCCGAACTGGTCCGCGTGGTCAAGGCGGGCGGCGGCGCCGGGACCGACGACTGCGCCCTGGTGATGATCTGGCGGTGTTAGCCCGGGGGGACGACCCCCCGGGCCCCCCGATGGCCCTCCGGCCGAGGCCGGCGGAGCCGGCCGGGACCGGCTGAGGGCGCTCAACCGTCCCGCTCGGCGCTCTCGCCGAAGCGGCGGCGGCCAGCCGCCGCCCTGGACCCGGACCGCTAGGAGGTCAGCGCCGGATCTCCGTTGTTGGCCCGCTCGGTGCGGCTGCGCAGCACCGTCAGCGAATGCTCGACCAGCGCGATCAGCGCGTCGCGGCAGGACGCGCGCTGCCGCGCGTCGCACATCACTATCGGGATCCGCGGGTCCAGGTCGAGCGCGGCCCGCACCGACTCACCCCGGTAGCGCCGGGCGCCGTCGAAGCAGTTCACCCCGACCACGAACGGGATGCCGCGCTGCTCGAAGTAGTCGATCGAGGCGAAAGAGTCGGCCAGCCGCCTGGTGTCGGCCAGCACGATGGCGCCCAGAGCGCCCCGGGACAGCTCGTCCCACATGAACCAGAACCGCTCCTGGCCCGGCGTGCCGAACAGGTAGATGACCAGGTTCTCGCGGATCGTGATGCGGCCGAAGTCCATGGCCACGGTGGTCGTGGTCTTACGCTCGACGCCATCGAGGCGATCCACCCCGGCGCCCGGCTCGCTCAGTGGTTCCTCGGTGCGCAGCGGCCGGATCTCGGTCAGTGACCCGACGAGAGTGGTCTTGCCCACCCCGAAGCCACCGGCGATGAGGATCTTGATGGTGACTGGCGTGCGCCCGGTGCCACCGGCCCGGTCAGAGCCGGCGAAGGCCATCGACTACCTCCTTGAGGATGTCCGCGTCGGGCAGCCGCGCGGGCGGGATGGGGTGATGGATCGAGATGAGGGCTAGCTCGCTGAGGTCGCCGAGCAGGATCCGGACCACGCCCAGCGGGAGGTCGAGCTCGGACGCGATGTCCGCCACCGAGACCGGCAGCCGGCACAGCCGCAGCACCATGCGGTGTTCCGGGCCCAGGGTGGACGGGTCCGGGCGGACACCGCGAATCGCCGTGATGATCGCGATCAGGTCGAGGGCCTCACCGGCCGGCCGGGTCCGGCCGCGGGTGAGCGCGTACGGCCGGACTACCGGGCCAGCCTCCTCGTCCAGCCAGTGATCATCAGGCGACGGCATACTGGATCAGTCCGCGGCCTCCCCGGCCAGCGTCGGCCGGGGGTTCACTGATAGGTGCTGGCCCACCCGTTTGACCAGGACGGCCATTTCGTAGGCGACCAGGCCGGCGTCGGCGCTGGCCGGGCTGAGCACCGCCAGGCAGCTGCCCTCGCCGGCCGAGGTCACGAACAGGAACGCCGTGTCCATCTCCACGATGGTCTGCCGCACGTGCCCGCCGCCGAAGTGCCGTCCCGCGCCACGGGCCAGGCTCTGGAACCCGGAGGCCACCGCGGCCAGGTGCTCGGAGTCCTCACGGGTCAGCGCGCTCGACGCCGCGATGGCCAGGCCGTCCCGTGAGAGGATCACCGCCTTGTCCACGTCCGGTACCCGGACCACCAGATCGTCCAGCAGCCAGTCCAGGTCATTCGTGGAACTCGTGGTCACGGCCTTCTCCTGCCTCTCGCGCTCGCCGGTCGTGGGTGCTGCTGGTGCTCACCCGGCACTGGGGCCGGTGCCGTCCTCATCCGTCGGCCCGGCGTCCTCCGGCGCCGCATCGCCGTTGCCGTTACTGCCGTTGCTGGCGGTGGCTGGCTCGGTCAGCGTGTCCGAGCTCTTGCCCGACGCGTCGAACAGCGACCGCCCGCGCTGCCAGCCTTGCTGGATCGCGGTGATGGTGTTGCGCGTCTCGTCCGGGTCGCGCTCCTCGATCCGCTCGGTGGCCGGGTCGGGGCTGCCGTCCGAGCCGGGCATCGCGGCGTACCCGGTCTCCTTCAGCTGCGGGGCCAGGCTGGCCTGGCGGACCCGGCGCGGCAGCGAGCTGAGCTCGTCCAGGTCGGCCTCGCCGTCGTCGTGGGCGGCCATGCCGTTCCCGTTCACCGCCAGCTCGTCGGCGCGGGCCGCTTCCCGGTGCCGGGTCTCGGCGTACAGCGCCTCCTCCAGCTGCCGGGGATCGGCGGGCACCCGCTCCGGGGGTGACCAGGGCTCGGTGCCCCCGCCGGCCGGCGGGAACCCGTTCGGCGGCGTGTTGCCCGCCGCGGTCCACACGTCCGCGCCGGTGTCACCGGCCCACTGCGCGGCCAGGGTGCCGGGTGCGCCGTCGGGCGCATCCCGCCAGCCCGTGTAGCTGCCGGCCTCGTCCCGGGCCGCGTGGCGGCCGGTGAGCTGGGCCGGCTGGCCGGCGCGGCCCTCGCCGTCCAGCTGCCGGTAGCTCTCCTCCGGCACCACCAGGCTCTGCGGGATGAGCACGATCGCGGTCGTGCCGCCGTAGGGGGAGGACCGCAGCGAGATCTTGATGTTGTGCTTCCTGGCCAGCTGGCTGGCCACGAACAGGCCGAGCTGGTCGCTGCCGGACAGGTCGAAGGCGGGCGGGTTGTCCAGCAGCTGGTTGAGTTCGGCCCGCCGCTCGTCGCTCAGCCCGAGCCCGCGGTCCTCGATCTCGACCGCGAAACCCCGGCCGACCACGTCGCCGGTGAGCTGCACCGGCGTGTTCGGCGGGGAGAACGTGACCGCGTTCTCGGCCAGTTCCGCGATCATGTGGATGACGTCGGCGACGGCCGGCCCGCTGAGCGCGGCGCCGGTGTCGGCGCTGACCTTGATCCTGGTGTAGTCCTCCACCTCGGCCACGGCGGCCCGCAGCACGTCCACGAACGGGACCGGGCGGCGCCAGCCGCGGGCCGGGGCGTCCCCGGACAGGATGATCAGGCTCTCCGCGTGCCGCCGCATGCGGGTGGTCAGGTGGTCGATGCGGAACAGGTCTTCGAGCTCGTCCGGGTTGCTGGCCCGGCGTTCCATGCCGTCCAGCAGGGTGAGCTGGCGGTGCAGCAGCGACTGGCTGCGCCGGGCCAGGTTGCGGAAGATGTCGCTGATGCCCTGGCGCAGCCGGGCCTGCCCGACGGCCGCTTCCACCGCGGTCCGCTGCACCGCGGAGAAAGCCTCCTCGACCTGGCCGATCTCGACCGAGCTCGACGGCAGGGCCGGCGCCTCGGCGGGCACGTCCACGTGCTGGCCGGAGGCCAGCCGGCGGACCACGTCGGGCAGCCGCTTGGTGGCCAGTTCGCGGGCCGAGTCGCGCAGCGCGGCCAGCTCGCGGATCAGGCCGCGGCCGACCCAGAACGACACGATGATCGACAGCACCACGGCCGCCAGGCCGATGCCACCGGCCAGCGCCAGGGTCAGGTAGGTGCTGCGCGCGTCGGCCTGCGCCTGCTGGGTGATCAAATCCGAGCTGATGTCGGTGGCCTTGGTCATCCCGGCCCCGACCGCACCGGTCGTCTGCTCCCAGGACGTCGGGCTGAGGGCCGGCGGCCGGTTGGTGGCCGGGTCGGCGATCAGGGTGTTCTCCTGCACGGTCAGCGCGGCCAGCACCTGCGGGGTGATGTAGTGGTTGAACAGCGCGCGGGACTGATCGTTCAGGTCGGTCAGGTTCTGGCTGTAGCTGACCCGGCGGGCGCCGGCCAGTTCGGCGAACTGCTCCCGGTCGGCGGCCGGCCACTTACCGGCCGCGAAATCGGCCAGGACCAGGGCCTCTTCCTGGCCGAGCAGCTCCTCGGACCGGCCGACCCGCAGGATGGCCAGCGACTGGGTGCCCACCTTCATGTTGGTTTCCTGCAGCACGACCTGCTGCAGCAGCGAGAAGTCGTCCGCGACCAGGCCGTTGTAGACCGAGAACGCCCGGCTGCGGGTGATGATCTGGGCGCGGATCTGGCTGTGCAGCGAGGGCAGCCGGGCCGCGTCGGCCAGCAGCACCGAGATGGCCTGCTTCTCGCCGGCCGAGGCGTTGCCGGTGGTGGCGTCCGAGGTGAGCGACAGGCGCATGGCCGTCACGGTGGTGGCCGTCTTGCCCTCGGCGTTCTCGAGCGCGGCCAGGTTGGCCCCGGTGGGCCGGGACAGATAGACCAGCGCCAGGACCCGTTCCGCCTCCAGGGCGGTGATGAAGTTGCCCGCCGGCACCGCGGTGGCGTTCTTCAGCGTGTTGGTCCTGGACAGGTTGATGGCGTTTCTGGCTGTCAGGCCCAGCGCGAAGATATACAACCCGATCAGGGACAGCACGGGAACCAGAACGAGTAGAAGGATCTTCTGGCGAATGGACCGGAGACGCAACCCCATGGCTCAGGCCTCAGCAGGTAGTACGGAATGTGACCGCTCGGCTACGAAGGAGCTTCGGACCCCCCCGGAGCATCGGAGCGTAGCAGTGACCCACGTCACGGACAGGCAAAATGCACTAATTACGGGCGTGTTATATGTGTTTTGCAACGTTTATAGGGAATTTTCCTGAACTCTTGGCCTCCGGCCGCCGGGGCAGATGTCCCGTCCCGCCCCCAGTTACCGCCCGGTTGACCAGCCAGTAGCTTCCCGTGGCCCCGTTTCCGTAGGTCAGCCGGGCCGCCGCCCGCCCGGCCACATGTTACGAGCCGGTAACCACAACGGCACGGTGAGAATTGTGTCACCCCATGACCGAAATCCCCGGCTCCTTTAGCCGGCCCCGCCGCCCAGCCCCCTCAATGCACGCCTACCGGAACCCGCAGCCCCCCCCCCCCCCCCCCCCCCCCCCCCCCCCCCCCCCCCCCCCCCCCCCCCCCCCCCCCCCCCCCCCCCCCCCCCCCCCCCCCCCCCCCCCCCCCCC